>ERZ747221.2426-NODE-2426-length-16537-cov-3.605286_pt1 | contig 16537 bp, 11 predicted proteins | sample MGYA00374949_ERZ747221 | MGnify/ENA primary metagenome ERZ747221 (study PRJEB28779, sample SAMN05720172) | bioreactor metagenome | isolation source: Anaerobic biogas reactor | place: USA:Washington, USA | collected 2015-08-08 ... | reverse complement strand
GCTGAGCCTGGCGGCGGGGGCGGCGCTTCCCGCCCTGTGGCGGCGCGCCGGCGATTGGGGACGGGCGGCGTCGGCGCTGTGGCGTGGGGCGCTAGTGCTGTTGCTGGCCGGCTCCCTCGTCTACCCGGTGATGGCCGTGCCGGTGCGCGTCAACGAGCGCTTTCCCGAGGCGAACGCCCCACGCTGGACGTTGGACGGCACGGCCTACATGGTCGATGCGCGCTATGCTTGGCCGGACGAGGAGCACGTCATCGAGCTGGCGCACGACCGGGCCGCCATCGCCTGGCTGTGGGAGAACGCGCGCGGCACGCCCGTCATCGCCGAGGCGCCCCTCGGGTTCTACCGCGAGGGGGGGCTGCGGGTGTCGTCCTACACGGGCCTCCCCACGCTGGTGGGCGCGCACCAGCGGGAGCAGCGCCCGTGGCAGCAGGTGAACCCGCGCGAGCGCGACGCCGAGGCGGTCTATACGACGACGGACCCCGCGGCGCTGATGGAACTCTTGGGGCGGCACGACGTCCGGTATGTATACGTGGGACAGTTGGAGCGCATCGCCTACGGGGAGGGGGGAGCGTCCACCCTCGAGGCGCTGGCGCGGGAAGGTCGGGTAGAGCGCGTGTATCGTAACGACAAGGTGGACATCTATGAGGTTCCCGCGGAGGCGAGCGCCTAGGGGGACGGCTTGGGTCGTTCTCTCGCCTAGAGCGGAAGAAACGAATGAATTCGTTACTACAAAGCAGGGTATCCCTTCCTATGTAGTGACGACTTCAGTCGTTCTTCCTCGCAGCGCGAAAAGCACGAATGAATTCGTCACTACGAAGGAAAGGCTTCCCAACTATGTAGTAACGACTTCAGTCGTTCTCCTCCGCAGCGCGAAAGGAACGAATGAATTCGTCACTACGAAGGAAGGGCATCCCAACTATGTAGTAACGACTTCAGTCGTTCTCCCCCGTGGCGTGAAAGGAACGAATGAATTCGTCACTACGAAGCAGAGTATCCCTTCCTATGTAGTAACGACTTTAGTCGTTCTCCCCCGCAGCGCGAGACCACCGACCAAATGCGTGGGTCTCTTCGCCGGCAGATGGCGAGGGGGTGACGCGTGGCGGTCCTGATCTGGTGGGTGGTTCTGCAGGCCGTCGGCGTCCTGGCCCTGCCGCTGACGCTGCGGCTGATGCGCTTCCTGCCCGACCGCGGCCTCGGCTTTGCCCGGCACGTGGGCCTGCTGGTGGGCGGGTACCTCTTTTGGATGCTCGTCTCCCTGGGGATCCTGCAGAACACCGTCGCGGGGGCGCTGGTGGCTCTGGCGCTGCTGGCGGGCCTCTCCCTCGCCGCCTGGCGCCGCGAGGGGCGCGCGCTGTGGGCGTTCCTGCAGCGGCAGCGTCGCCTGATCCTTACCACCGAGGCGCTCTTTTTGGTCGCGTTCGTCGCCATGTCCTTCCTGCGCGCCTACAACCCCGAGATCGCCGCCACGGAAAAGCCGATGGAGTTCGGCTTTATCAACGGCATCCTGGGCAGCCGCACCTTCCCCCCGCGCGACCCCTGGCTCTCGGGGTACGCCATCAGCTACTACCATTTCGGCTATGTGATCGTCGCCATGCTGACGCGCCTGTCGGGCCTGGCGAGCGACGTGACGTTCAACCTCACCGTGGCGATGCTGTTCGCCCTGGCCGCCAACGCCGCCTTTAGCCTCACCTACGACATGGTGGCGGCCTACCGCGCGCGCCACGGTTCCCTCGAGGGCGCGCTGGGGACGCCCTCGGAGGCCGCCTTGGGTACAAGGGCCGCCGCCCGTACGGGCATCCTCGCGGCGCTGCTGGTGGTCGCCGTGGGCAACCTGGAGGGGGTCTTTGAGCTGATCCGCGCCCGGGGCTGGGGCTCCGAGGCTCTGTGGCGATGGCTCGACGTGCGCAACTTGGAGGCCACCCCGCCGAGCCCGACCTGGTACCCCACCGACGGCTGGTGGTGGTGGCGCGCCTCGCGCGTGATCCACGATCGCCTGCCGGATGGCGGCTACAACGAGGTCATCAGCGAATTCCCCTTCTTTAGCTACTTGCTGGGGGACGTCCACCCCCACGTGCTGGCGCTGCCCTTTGTGATGCTCGTCCTGGCGCTGGCGCTCAACGTGCTGCTGAGCGTCGGACATGCGACGGCGCCGGCGGGGGGCGAAACCGACGCCCTGTCGGGCGACCTCGCTTCGTGGCTCGGCCGGCTGCGCCGCGGGGCGCGCGCCCTCTGGCCCGGCGGGGCGGGCGACCTCGCCCTGTGGGGCCTGCTCCTCGGCGCGCTGGGGTTCCTGAACACCTGGGACATGCCCATCTATGTGGGGCTCGTGCTCGTGGCGTACGCCGTGCGTCGCCAGTTCGACCGCCCCGCGCCGCGTAGCTGGTTGGCGGACACCGTCCTCTTGGGGGCGGTGCTGAGCGCCTTGTGCATCGGGCTGTACCTGCCGTTCTACCTCGGCTTTCGCTCCCAGGCGGGCGGCATCGGCTGGGTGGGCGAGATCAAGACGCGCCCCCACCAGTACTTGCTCATGTTCGGCGGCCTCCTCGTGCCGGTGGCGGGCTGGCTGGGCGTGCAGGTAGCGCGCTACCTGCGGCTGTCGCGAGGCGAACGGCGCCTGCCGCTGGCTGCCGAGGTCGCTGTGGCGCTGTGCGGTGGGCTGATGCTCGCCTCGATCGTGCGGGGCTGGTGGACGGCGGCGCTGACGCTTGCCATCGCCACGGTCGCGGCGGCGCTGGGACTGTGGGGGGCGCGCCCCGACGGCGAGGACGCGGGGCGCACGCGCCTCGATGGCGGCTCGCTGCTGGCGCTGTTCATGGTGGCGGCAGGGGTGCTCCTCACCACCTTTACCGAGTTCGCCTTTCTGCGGGACACCTTTGGCACGCGCATGAACACGGTGTTCAAGTTCTACTACCAGGCCTGGGTGCTGCTGGCCATCGGCGCCGCCTTTGGCGTCCACGCCGTGGTGGCCACCTGGCGCGGGGCGACGCCGGCCGGGCGCTACGCCCGCATCGCCTGGGCGGCCGCCTCGGTGCTGGTGGTGGCGGCGGGGTTCAGCTATACGCTGGCGGCCTCGGCGAGCAAGACGAACGGTTTCAGCGGGCGGCCGACCCTCGACGGCACGCGGTACGTGGCGGAGGGGCAACCCGACGTCTATGGCGCCATCCGGTGGCTGCGGCAGAACGCCCGCCCCGGCGCCGTGATGCTCGAGGCCACCGGCGGCTCCTACTCGGAGTACAACTGGGTGTCGGCCCACAGCGGCGTGCCGACACTGCTCGGCTGGGGCGGCCACGAGCTGCAGTGGCGCGGCAACTATGACGAGCCCGGCCGCCGCGAGCCCGACATCGCTGCCATCTACCAGTCCAGCGACCTGAGCCGTAGGGCGGCGCTGCTGGACGTGTACGGCGTCGACTATGTGTACGTCGGGCCGCTGGAGCGCGCTACGTATCGCCTGTCCGAAGGGCAGGTCAACGCTTTCGACCGGCTGATGACGCGCGTCTACGAGAGCGGCGACGTCATCCTCTTTGCGCGATGAGCCCGATGCAGAGGGGCGGATGGAACGCGGATGCACGCGGATGCCGCGGATGGACGCGGATCAGAAGAAATACAGAGTATCCGCGTAAATCCGTAGAATCCGCGTTTACCCGCGTTCCATCCTTCTGCTCTGCGGCGCGATTGGGGCGGCGCGGGGGAGTCTATGGTATAATCGTGGCCGGCGTCGCGGCAGCCGGCGGCGCGTGGTGATAGTGCGATCGAAGGAGCGACGCGAGGCGTCATGATCGTCGAGGCACGCGAGACAATCCAACGCGAGGGTGGATACCACCCCTGCCCCTTCCCCTGGCTCACCGTGGAGGTGGCGCTCTATGCCGCGCTGGTCGCGCTGGCCCTGGGCGTGCGCCTCGCGGCGCTGGGGCGCTTTCCCCTCTCCTTGCCCGAGGCGGACACGGCGTTGGCCGCCTGGCGGGCGGCGCAGGGAGACGCGTGGCGCCCCGAGGCCTACTCGCCGCTCCTCTTTGGCGCCAACTTGCTCCTCTTTTACCTGACGCGCGCCACGGACGGCGCGGCGCGCCTCCTGCCGGCGCTGGTGGGCGCCGGCCTGGTGGCCCTCCCGTTTGCCGCGCGCCGCACCGTAGGGCGCGGCGCCGCCCTGGTGACGGCGGTGCTGCTGGCGTTCGCGCCGAGCTGGGTGTTCTTTTCACGGGCCAACCACTGGCCCATCATGGCGGCCGCGCTGTCCGCTGCCCTGCTGGTGGCCGTCGACCGGTACCGCCAGACGAGCCTGCCCTCCGACGCCCGCCTCGTCGCAGTGACTGTTGGCCTCGGTCTGCTGGCCGGTCCGACCGTCTTCACGCCGTTGCTGGCGGCCGGCGCCCTGGCCGTTCTCTGGACGCGCAAGCATCCCATCCTGGGGCCGGCGCGGCTGCGCGGCTTGGCGGTTGGCGCGGCGTCGCCCCGTAACCTGATCGTCGTAGCGGGCGTCCTGCTGGGCGTCGGGAGCGCCCTCTGGATCAACCCGGGCGGCATCGGTGCAGCGGCGAACCTGGCGTGGCGCTGGTTCAGCGCGCTGGTCCCCGCGGCGTCTGGGCCGGCCTGGAGCGCGCTGCCGGTGGCGCTCCTGACGTACGAGTTCCTTACCCTGGCCCTCGCCGTCGTTGGCGCAATCGTCGGCTTGCGGCGTCGCGACCCGCTGGATCGGTTCCTGGTGGCGTGGGCGGCGCTGGCCCTCGTGTTGGGCACGCTCCTGGGACATCGCGGGCCAGAGTGGCTGCTCGATGTCCTCCTGCCCCTGGTGGTGCTGGCGGGTCGCGGCGGCGCCTACCTGTGGGGCGCCCTGCGCGGGAGGGTGACCTGGGCCGACGCCGCGGCGCTGGTGGTCGCGCTGGCGCTGGGCGCCTTTGCCCTGCTCGAGATCGCCGCCTGGCTGCACACCACGCAGCAACCCTTTCTCATCTATGGGCTCTTTGTGATCGGCACCCTGGTGCTGGCGTGGGTCGGGTTCTGGTTGTGGGGCCAGCCGCTGCAGGCGGCGCGAGTCGGCGCCATCGTGCTCGCGCTGCTGGCCGTTGGCCTGACGGTGCGCGCCACCACCGCCGTGGCGTACCAGACGGCCCGCGACCCGCGCGAGCCCCTGGTGGGGCGGGCGATCCTGCCCGACGGGCGCGCCATGGAGGCGCTGCTGACCCTCCTCTCCGACCGCATGACGGGCGACCGGCACGCCCTCGACGCGTCCTACCAGCGTGACCTGGACCCCTGGGCCGGGTGGTACCTGCGCGAGTACCCCGCCGCGCGCGGGGAGCGGGGTGTTGGCGTGGGCGCGCCCGGAGCGGCCTCGGGCGCCACCGTGCTGGTCACCGCCGATGGGGCGGATGAAACCGGGCCGGCCGGCTATGTCGGGCAGCGCTTCATCCTGGCCGAGACGTGGCCCGAGCAGCCCCTTGCCATTCGGGAGTATCTGCGCTGGTTCCTGTATCGCGTGCCGGTGGGTGAGGTGGAGCGATCGTACCTCCACGTGTGGGTCCAGGCCCCCGGCGTCGCCCAAGCAACGCAAAGGACGAGTTCTACGCCATGAGTCGTGTCATCGCCTCCGAGAGGCCCGGCTTTCTCGACCGCCCCCTCTTTGGGACGGTACGCATCACCTGGGGCGGAGTGCTCTATGTCGCGCTCATCGCCTTCATCCTGTTGACGCGCCTGTGGGACCTAGGCTCCCGCGCCTACTCGCACGACGAGAGCATCCATGCCTGGGAGTCGTGGAAGCTGGTGACGGGGCAGGGCTATACCCACAGTCCGGTGTATCACGGCCCCTTTGCCTATCACTTTACGGCGGTCGTCTTTGCCCTGTTTGGCGATAACGACGTGACGGGACGGCTGGGGGCCGCGATTTTCGGCATCGCCCTGACGATCCTCCCCCTCGGCTTGCGCAAGTGGCTGGGCACCAAGGGGTTGCTCGCCACCACGCTGCTCATGGCGGTGTCGCCGGTGTTGATGCACCGCAGCCGCTTCATCCGGCACGACCAGTTCAACCTCGTGTTCAACATGGTGCTGTTCATCGCCATCCTGCACTACCTCGACAAGCGCAGGGCGCGCGACCTGTACATCGCCGCGGCGGCCCTCGCCCTGGGGTTCACCACCAAAGAGACGACCTTTATCACCTACGCCATCTTTGGCGGCTTTTTGGGGCTGATGCTCCTGGCGCAGTCGTGGCGCGAACGGACGCGTCCCTGGGACGATTCGGCGCTGTTCGACCTGGTCGTCGTCCTGGGCACCCTCATCCTGCCGCTGGCGTCGCCCTTTCCCATCGCGCTGCTGGGCGGCGACCCGGTGGACTATTCGCAGCAGGGGATCATCTTTTCCGGGGCGGTGTTCCTGGCGGTCCTGGGGATCTCGATTGCCATCGGTTTGTGGTGGAACCCGCGGCGCTGGGGCGTGTGCGCCGGCGTGTTCTATGTCATCTTTATCCTCTTTTACACCACCATGCTCACCAACGGCAAGGGCTTTGCCACCGGCATGATCGGGTCGTTGGGCTACTGGTTGTCGCAGCACGGTGAGCAGCGCGGTGGGCAGCCCTGGTACTACTATCTCGTTCTCATGCCGATGTACGAGTTCCTGCCCCTCGCCCTGGGGATGGCGGGGACCGTGGCGCACGCCCTGGGCTTTCCCCGGCGCGCGGTGGCTCGCGACGACGTCCCCCATGAGGCGGCCTCGGGCGCGGCCGCGCCCGAGGTGGTGGAAGCGGCAGCGCCGCCGGCGAACCCCACCTCCGGCGCCCACGCGCCGGTACCGTTCGTCCCCTTTCTCATCTTTTGGACGTGGACGGCGTTCGTGCTCTATAGCTGGGCCGGCGAAAAGATGCCCTGGCTCATGATGCAGCTCGCCATCCCGCTGCACCTCCTGGCGGGGTGGACGCTGGGGCGCCTCCTGGAGGCCGACTGGCGGGGGATCCGCGAGCGCGGCGGGCTGTGGCTCCTCCTACTGGCGCCGCTGTTCGTTTATGTGCTCGCGCGGCTCGTCGGGTTGCGCCCCTCGGGCGGTACGAGCATCGAGGCGCTGAACGCGACCATGAGCTGGGTCACGGCGCTGGTCGTCGGGCTGCTGGTGGCGGTGGCCATCGCCGCTGTCCTGCGACGCCTCGCCCGCGCCGACGCCTGGCGCATGGTGGCCCTGGGCGGCCTCGTCGTGCTACTGGCCCTCACGGTGCGCTTTGCCTGGATGGCCACCTTTATCAACCCCGACCTGGCCAACGAGTTCATCGTCTATGCCCAGGGGACGCCCGACACGGCCCTGGTCACGCGCGAGCTGGAAGACATGTCGCGCCGCCTATACGGCGACCTGAGCATGAAGGTGGCCTACGACGACAGCTCGAGCTGGCCGTTCGTGTGGTACCTGCGCGATTTCACTAACGCCCAGTTCTATGGCAAGACCCCCGGCGGCCCCATGGACGCCGAGGCGGTGATCGTCGGCCCCGACAACGAGTCGGCCGTCAAGCCCTTCCTGGGCAACCGCTACTACCGGCGCGACTATCGCCTCATCTGGTGGCCGAACCAGGACTGGTACATGGGCATGACGCCGCAGTCGCTCTGGCGCGACATCGCGAGCGCCGAGGGCCGTCAGAAGCTGTGGGACGTGATCTTTTACCGCAAGCACGAAAAGCCGCTCACCGACTGGTACCACGTGCACAAGTTTGCGCTGTACGTGCGCCGCGACGTGGCGCAACAGCTGTGGGACTATGGTCCGGAGGCCCTCACCGCCGGGCAGACGCTGCCCGAGGACGTGTACCTGGAAAAGTGGCGTCAGCGCACGGCGACCACCTCATGGGGCGCTCAGGGCCCGCAGGCCGGGATGCTCAACGCGCCCAAGGGTCTCGCCATGGACGCCGCCGGTAACGCCTATGTGGCCGACAGCCAGAACCATCGCATCCAGGTATTCGACGCCAGCGGCGGCTTTCTGCGTGAATGGGGGGGCCAGGGCGCCGAGGTCGGTCGCTTTAGCGAGCCGTGGGGCGTGGCCGTCTCACCGGATGGTGAGGTGGCCGTCGCCGATACCTGGAACCATCGCGTCCAGGTGTTCGACGCCCAGGGCAACTGGCTGCGGTCGTGGGGCGTCTTTGGCGAGGCGGACGCCGGCGGCGCGGGCACCCTCCTCTACGGCCCGCGCGACGTCGCTTACGATCCCCAGGGCAACCTCTATGTGAGCGACACGGGCAACAAGCGCGTGGTCAAGTACGACGCCGAGGGCACCGTTCTCGGCATCGTGGGGGGCGTGGGCGCCGAGCCGGGGCAGATGCAGGAGCCGGTGGGGATCGCCCTGGATGCCGAAGGGCGGCTGTACGTGGCCGACACCTGGAACCGGCGCATCCAGGTGTTTGGCCCCGACCTCACCTTTGAGCGCGAGTGGCCGGTGGTGGCCTGGGACGGCATGTCGGTGGTCAACAAGCCCTACCTGGCCGTCCACGAGGGGCGGGTGTACGTCACCGACCCGGAGGGGTACCGCATCATCGTGTATGACCGCGATGGCGCGGTGGTGGACGTCTGGGGCCAGTACGGCTCCGACCTCGGCGCCATGAACCTGCCGACCGGCATCGCCGTCGACGCCATCGGTCGCGTGCTGGTGGCCGATTCCGACAACCACCGGGTGGTGGTGTTCGCCGAGTAGGGGCGGACCGGTGTGTCCGTCTGTGTGGGATGTGACACGACGTGTAGGGGCGACCGGCCGGTCGCCCACTGGACCGGCCGGTCGCCGACTGGAGAACGTACCATGCGGCTGCATGAATACCAATCGAAGGCACTACTGGCGGCGCACGGCATCTCCGTGCCCGATGGGGAGGTCGCGGCGTCGGGCGCCGAGGCCGCCGCGGTCGCCCGGCGGCTGGGGGGGCGGGTGGCCGTCAAGGCGCAGGCGCTCATGGGCGGCCGCGGCAAGGCGGGCGGCATCGTGCTGGCCGACACGCCGGAGGAGGCCGAGGCCCACGCCGCGCGTCTGCTGGCCGAGGGGTTGGCCGGCGCCCCCGTCCATCGGGTGCTCGTGGAACGGGCGGCCGACATTTACGCCGAGCTGTACCTGGGGCTGGTGCTCGACCGGCGCGCCCGCCGCATGGTGCTCATGGCGTGCCCCGACGGCGGCATCGACATCGAGGAGGTGGCGCGGCGCCACCCCGAGCGCATCCTGCGACTGCCCGTGGACCCCGCCATCGGGCTGCGCGGCTACCACCTCGCCCGGGTGGCCGATCACCTCGGCCTGTCTCGCAGGGGCGACGTACCTCGGGGCGACCCGCCGGTGGGCGAACGGCCGGTGGGCGACCCGCCGGTGGGCGACCCGCCGGTGGGCGACCCGCCGGTCGCCCCTACGGATGATGCGCTGGTGGCCATTGCCCGCGGGCTGTATGCCTGCGCCCGGGCCAACGACGCCACCCTGGCCGAGATCAACCCCCTCGTCGTCACGGCGGAGGGATCTCCGGTAGGGGCGACCGGCCGGTCGCCCCTACTGGCGCTGGACGCCAAGATGGTCATCGACGACAGCGCGCTATACCGCCACCCCGACCTGGCCGCCGGCCGCGACCCCCAGAGCGAGTCGGACGTCGAGCGCGAGGCCCGCCTCGCGGGCCTCAGCTACGTAAAGCTCGACGGGCGCGTGGGGTGTATGGTGAACGGCGCCGGCCTGGCCATGGCGACCATGGACGTGCTCAAGCTGCACGGCGGCGAGCCGGCGAATTTCCTCGACGTGGGCGGTGGCGCCCGCGAGGAGCGCGTCGCCCAGGCGCTGCGCCTCATCCTCTCGGACCCCGCCGTCGCGGCCATACTGATCAACATTTTCGGCGGCATCACCCGCTGCGACGAGGTGGCCCGGGGCGTGGTGAGCGCCCTGCGTCGCGAGGCCCGCCTCCTCAAGGAGGCGACGCCCGTGCCGGTGGTCATCCGCCTGGTGGGCACCAACGAGGACGAGGGGCGTCGCATCCTCGAGGAGGCGGGCCTCGCCACCGCCGCTACCCTGGCGGAGGGTGCGCGGCTGGCCGTGGCGGCGGCCTCGAAGCGGCCGCTCGCCGGAGGGGGCCGATGAGTATCCTGGTGGACGCGGGCACCCGCGTGCTGGTACAGGGGATCACGGGGCGCGAGGGGTCGTTCCACACGCGCCAGATGCTCGCGTACGCCCGGGCGCAGGGCGAATCCGGTGCCCGCATCGTCGGCGGCGTGACCCCCGGCAAGGGCGGGCAGAGCGTCGAGGGGCTGCCGGTGTTCGACGACGTGGTCACGGCCGTGGCCGAGACGGGCGCCAATACGTCGATCATCTATGTGCCGGCGCGTTTCGCCGCCGACGCTATCTTGGAGGCGGCCGAGGCGGGCATCGCCCTGATCGTCGCCATCAGCGAGGGGATCCCCGTGTGGGACATGCTCCCCGTGCTGTGCTACCTGGAGGGCTCGCCGTCGCGCCTCGTGGGGCCGAACTGCCCGGGCGTCATCACGCCGGGGGTGGTCAAGGTGGGGATCATGCCGGGGCACATCCACCTGCCGGGGCCGGTAGGGGTGGTGTCGCGCAGCGGCACCCTCACCTACGAGGTGGTGTGGGCGCTCACCCAGGCGGGCCTGGGGCAATCGACCTGCGTGGGGATCGGCGGGGACCCGGTGAGCGGCACGAGTTTCGTCGACGTGCTGCGCCTCTTCCAGGAGGACGCAGATACGGCCGCCATCGCCATGATCGGCGAGATCGGCGGGCGCGCCGAGGAGGACGCCGCGGCGTACATCGCCGACCACGTCCACAAGCCAGTGGCCGCCTTTGTCGCCGGGCGCACGGCGCCGCCGGGGCGGCGCATGGGCCACGCCGGCGCCATCGTGGACGGCGGCGTGGGCGACGCCGAGACCAAGATCGCTGCCCTGCGCGAGGCGGGCGTCCTGGTGGCGGATTCGCCGGACGAGATCGCCACACTGCTGGCGGAGCGGCTGGGGACGGCGCATGTTTGAGATGGCGCGGGCGGTGTTGTTCGACCTCGACGGGACCCTCATCCGGCAGAGCATCGATTTCGAGCGTATGCGCGTCGAGGTGCTGGGCGTAGTGGAGCGGTTCGGGCTCACGTCGGAGCCGTATCGCGCCATGCACGTCCTCGAGCTGATCGAGCGCGTTGTCGCCGCGCTCGACGCGCGTGAGGTGGGCGCGGGGCCGCGCTTTGCCCTGGCGGCGCAGGAGGTGGTGACCGCCATCGAGGTGGCCGCCGCCGAGGGCGCAGAGCCCTATCCCGGCGTCCCCGAGTTCCTCGCCCGGCTGTGCGGGGCGGGATTCGGCGTGGGGATCGTGACGCGCAACTGCCGCCCGGCGGTGGAGCGGGTGTTGGCGCGCTGGTCGCTGGCGCGCGATGTGCTCCTCACGCGCGACGACGTCGACCGCGTCAAGCCGGACCCCGAGCACCTCCTGGCGGCGCTCGAGCATCTGGGCGCACCCCCCGGCAACGCCGTCATGTGCGGCGATCACCCCATGGACATCGTCGCCGGTCGGCGGGCGGGCACGGGCACGGTGGGCATCCTGTCGGACGGCCTGCCCGCCGATCACTTTGCCGCGGTGGAGCCGGACCTGGTGCTCCCCTCGGTGGTGGGGCTGGAGCGCTACCTGCCGCGGCGACGTCCATCCTAGCCTCGCCGCGGGCAGGAGAGAAACCACGGAGTCACGGAGCACACAGAGGGTGGTTTCCAGGACGCGGATGAACGCGGATCAAACGGATTTCCGCGGATTCCTATCCGGATTATCCGCGCGAATCCGCTAGATCCGCGTTCATCCGCGTTCTATTCCTATGACTCTGTGGCTCCGTGGTTCCCGATGTTTTGAAGCGCCGGTTGACAGGTTCTCGGCGGCAACCTATCATGGGGGCGCAGAACCTGACGATATGAAAAGTGTCCCGTGGTTTCAGTGACGAAGCTGGGACCGAATGGTGCTCGTCGCCAAGGCCAAGCCGTCCGTCCGCGGGGGCTTGGCCTCGTCTTTTGTGCCGGAACGCGGGCCTGTGCAACAAGGAGGATGCGCAGTGTTGGTGGCAGAGAAGCCGTTACAGTCGGCCGTCGTCGAGGATGTCGAGGGGCCGGAGCCGCGTCGCGCTCGGGGGTACGTGCGCGTGTTCCAGAACTGGTGTAAGGGGTGCGGGCTGTGCATCGCCTTCTGCCCGCGCCAGGTATTCGCCGAGGATGGTGAACACCACCCCGTGGTGGCCCATCCCGACCGCTGCGTGGCCTGCATGTGGTGCGCCATCCACTGTCCGGACTTTGCCATCGTCGTCGAGACCACGGATCCGAGCACAAGGGGTGCGGGCAAGTGAGCAGACGGTTGATGCAGGGGAATCTGGCCTGCGTCGAGGGCGCCCTCGTCGCCGGCTGCCGCTTCTTTGCCGGGTACCCCATCACCCCCTCTTCCGAGATCGCTGAGGCGCTGTCGCGCGAACTCCCCAAGGTGGGCGGCAAGTACCTGCAGATGGAGGACGAGATCGCCTCGCTGGCGGCGGTGATCGGGGCGTCGGTGGGCGGGCTCAAGTCGATGACGGCAACGAGTGGGCCCGGCTTTTCCCTGATGCAGGAGAACCTGGGCTATGCCGCCATGGCCGAGATCCCCTGCGTCATCGTGGACGTGCAGCGCGGCGGCCCGAGCACCGGCCTCCCGACGTCACCGTCGCAGGGGGACGTGATGCAGGCGCGCTGGGGCACCCACGGCGACCACCCCATCATCGTCCTGTGTCCCGCGTCGGTCTCGGAGGCGTTCTACCTCACCGTCGAGGCGTTCAACTTTTCCGAAAAGTACCGCACGCCGGTAATCCTGCTCATGGACGAGGTCATCGCCCACATGCGCGAGCCGTTTGAGGCGCCTGCCGATGCGGCGGAATGCACTTCATTCCGCGTGGAGGTGATCGACCGGCTGAACACCGATGTGCCGCCCGAGTGGTACTTTCCCTACGACGAGTCGACGCCCAGCGACGTGCCGCCGCTGGTCAGCTTTGGCGAGGGGTTTCGCTACCATATCACCGGGCTGATGCACGACCGCGCCGGCTTTCCCACCGAGCGCCAGGACGAGATCGAGCCCTGGTGGCGGCGGATATTCTCCAAGATAGACCACAACATCGACCAGATCTGCATGTACGAGGCGGACGGCGTGCAGCAAGCCCGCACCGTCGTCGTCGCCTACGGCTGCAGCGCGCGCTCGGCGGCACACGCCGTCAAGCTGGCGCGGGCCAAGCGCTACAAGGTCGGGCTGATCGTGCTCAAGACGTTGTGGCCGTTCAACGAATCGCTGCTGGAGAACCTGGTAGGCAATGCCAACCGCGTCATCGTGCCCGAGCTCAACCTGGGGCAGATCGCCCTGGAGGTGGAGCGCATCGTCGGGCGGCACAAGGTGCGCCGGGTGAACCGCGTGGACGGCGAGCTGCTGACGCCGCGTCAGATCCTGGAAGGCATCGAGGGGGGCTGATCATGGCCGTTCGCGAGGAGCACGAGATCTATCAGTACCTGCGCCACAAGAAAAAGTTCCCCGGCGTGTGGTGCGCCGGCTGCGGCATCGGCATCGTGCTGGCGGCCATCATTCGCGCCGTGCACCGCATGGGGCTGAGTAAGGACGAGGTGGCCATGGTCTCCGGCATCGGCTGCAGCGGCCGCATGTCGGTGTACGTCGATTTCAATACCATGCACACCACCCATGGCAGGGCGCTGGCCTTTGCCACCGGCCTCAAGATGGCGCGGCCCGACATGCGGGTGCTCGTCGTCATGGGCGACGGCGACGCCCTGGCCATCGGCGGCAACCATTTCATCCATGCGGCGCGGCGCAACATCGGGCTGACGGCCATCGTCATCAACAACAGCATCTATGGCATGACGGGCGGCCAGTACTCGCCCGCCACCCCCGCCGGGACCATCGCCTCCACGGCCGTGTACGGCACCATCGAGCAGCCCTTTTCGCCGTGCGACCTGGCGGCCGCCGCGGGCGCCTCCTTTGTGGCGCGCAGCACCGTCTACCATGCCGTCGAGCTGGATCACCTCATCGAACGGGCCATGTGCAAGGAGGGATTTGCGCTGGTGGAGGCGGTGAGCTATTGTCACACCACGCTGGGGCGCCTGAACCGCGTGGGCACGGCGGTGGACATGATGCGAGCCCTCAAGGAGAAGGGGATCACCCAAGAGGCGGCCGCCAAGCTGAGCCCCGACGAGCGCGCCGACAAGATCGTGCGCGGCGTGCTGGTGGACCGCGACATCCCCGAGTACACGGCCGAGTACCAGAAGCTGATCGATCGCGTTCAGGCGGCCATCGCCTGAGGCTCACGCACACACCATCACGGCGGGCGGCGGCGTCCGCCCCTGAACCCGGGAGAACCATGGCGCGATACGAGGTGCGGTTGGCGGGAGAGGGGGGCCAGGGGATGATCCTGGCCGGGCTGATCCTCGCCGAAGCGGCGGTGATGTTCGACCACAAGAACGCCTGCCAGACCCAGTCCTACGGGCCCGAGGCGCGCGGCGGCGCCAGCAAGTCAGAGGTGGTCATCGATGAGGACGAGATCGACTATCCCAAGGTGATCGCCGCCGATGCCCTCCTGGCCATGAGCCAGGAGGGGTGCGACAAGTACTACCATGACCTGAAGCGCGAGGGCGTCCTGATCGTCGATGCGGTCAACGTCCGCCGGGTGCCCACGAGCCGTGCCTACAGCGTGCCGATCACGGCCATCGCCGAGGAGACGACGGGGCGCAGCATCACCGCCAACGTCGTGGGGCTGGGGCTGCTGGTGGGACTCACGGGCATCGTCTCGCGCGAGGCGCTGCGCTCGGCGGTGTCGGCGCGGGCGCCGCGCGGCACCGAGGAGCTGAACCTGAAGGCGCTGGCCGCCGGCTTCGAGACGGCCGACGAGTTGCTGCGCGAGCGCGAGCGCCGCAACTAGACCTTGACGGAGACGACATGACGAGCGATCGCGAGCCCGAACGCGTGGAGGTGCTGGCGTCGGAGCGCATCCACGACGACGGCTTTTTTGCCATCGACCGCGCCCGCTTGCGCCACGAGCGCTTTGCCGGGGGCATGACGGCGCCCATGACGCGGCTGGTGTGCGAGCGGGGCGACGCGGCCGCCGTGTTGCCGTATAATCGAGCCCGCCGCGAGGTAGTGCTCGTGCAGCAGTTCCGCTACCCCGTCCACGCGCGGGGCGACCGTCCCTGGATCTGGGAGATCATCGCCGGCATGCAGGATGCGGGGCGCACCCCCGAGGCGGTGGCCCGCGCCGAGGCGATGGAGGAGGCGGGGCTCGACCTGACCGAGTTGCGCCACGTCCTGACGCTCTACCCCAGCCCCGGCGGCAGCAGCGAGCGCCTGCACGTCTACCTGGCGCCCTATACCGATGCGCAACGCGTGGCGCCCGGCGGCGGGCTGGTCGAGGGGGGCGAGGACATTCGCGTGCGGGTGGTGGCGCTGGACGAGGCGCTGGCGATGGCGCGCGAGGGGCGCATCGTGGACGCCAAGACGGTGGCGGCCCTGTTCTACCTGCAGGCGGTCTGGGACGAGTTGTGACGGCGCGCCGGCGCGCCGCCACGCCCGCCGCGGCCGCGGCGGGTTTTTCATTTGCGCGCGCGACGACATGTGGGGCGGAGAAGATGAGACCTGAGGCGATCCACGCGTGGCTGGCGGCGGAGCCGGTGTTCCGCGAGGCGGCCGCCTTTGTGTGCCGGCAGGGGATCGCGGCCTATTTGGTCGGCGGGACGGTGCGCGACCTGCTGGTGGGCCGCGCCAGCTATGACATGGACCTGGCGGTGGCGGGCGACGCCATGGGCCTCGCCCGGCGGCTCGCCGACGCCGTCGGCGGCGCCTACGTGGCGATGTACGCCGAGCGCGATGTGGCGCGAGTGGTGGTGCGCCGGACCGGTGAGCCGCGCCTCATCGACCTGGCGGGACTGCGCGCCGGCAGCATCGAGGACGACCTGCGGGCGCGCGATTTCACCGCCAACGCCCTGGCGGTGCCCCTGTGCGCCCTGGAGCGGGGGGTCCTGGACCCCACCGGCGGCAGGGAAGATCTGAAGGCGCGGACGCTGCGCGTCACCCACGCCGCGGCGTTCGAGGACGATCCGCTGCGCCTCTTGCGCGGCGTGCGGCTGCGCGCGTCCCTCGGCTGGAGCATCGCCCCAGAGACGGAGCGCCTGATGCGCGCCTGGGCGCCCGCGCTGCGGCGCGTGTCGCCCGAGCGCGTGCGCGACGAGCTGGCGCTGATCCTGTCCCTCGATGCTGCCGCTGGCGGGCTGGCCTACGCCCACGCGCTGGGTCTCCTGGAGCCGGCGCTGCCCGCCGTGAACGGCGCGGCGTTGTCGGCGGAGATGCCCGCCGGCATTGCCGCGGTGGCCGGCCTCGAGCGCCTTGAGCTTGCCTGGGGCAGAGATAACGCGTCTGACGAGGAACCGTTGTGGGCGCTGCCCGACGCGCTGGGCGGGCGCCTGCGCGCCCACCTCCAGGAGGAGCTGTCGGGCGGGCGTACGCGGCGGATCGCGCTCAAGCTGGCGGCGCTCCTCTACCCGGGCGGTGACGTGGCGGGCCCGGTCGCCGAGGGGCTGCGCCT
>ERZ747221.2422-NODE-2422-length-16545-cov-3.322322_pt1 | contig 16545 bp, 20 predicted proteins | sample MGYA00374949_ERZ747221 | MGnify/ENA primary metagenome ERZ747221 (study PRJEB28779, sample SAMN05720172) | bioreactor metagenome | isolation source: Anaerobic biogas reactor | place: USA:Washington, USA | collected 2015-08-08 ... | reverse complement strand
TGGTTTTGGAGGTCCTTTCCTGCGTTTGCGGGGTTTTCTGGGGGGGAGGCGGACGGGTTTTGTGCGGTTTGTCTTGCGGGAGGCGGCGCGGTCGTGCAGAATATGGCGGCTTTGGATTTGTCGGGACAACCATATTCTTGACGGACAAGGAAAGAGGAGTCTTTATGCGGGATTCGATTTCGGCTGTGGCGAGGAAGGAATTGTCGGATCTTCTTCGGCCGGTGTATGGCGGGTGTTGGGAGGAACTGTCGGTCGAAATGGCGGTGGATTCCGCGCTGGCGGCGGGCGAGGTTTTGGTGGAGGCGGAGCCTGGGCGGATCGCGGTGCGCGGGGCGTCGGCGGCGGATGTGCTGGCCGGGGTGTACAGCTATCTGGAGGAGCTGGGGTTTTTGTTCACGGTGAACGGGCCGGTGGTTCCGGAGCGGCCGATCAAGGAATTGGCGGCGTTTTCGCGGGTGTACAAGGCGTATTTGAAGCGGCGGGGGATTCGGCAGCACATCAACTTTCCGATGGACATTTCGTCGTATCCGCTTTGGGAGGCGAAGGAGTACATCCGCAACCTGGCGCGGATGCGGTTTAACGCGTTGACGTTTCACATGTATCTGGCGTGCGGCTGGTATCATCTGGAGATGCCGGAGGCGGGGGATTCGTTTTCGGAGCGGAAGGGTCGGATTCACGATTACACGTTTTTTTACTCGGAGTATCATCCGGCGCCGGAGGAGGCGCGGCTGAGGGCGGTGGTGCGGAATGAGGGATCGTTTTGTCCGCCGGAGGTGGAGCGGCAGTACGGCACGAAGGAGGCAAGGAGTTTTGCGTATCGTTTTCTGGGCGAATTGATCCGCGAGGCGAAGGGATACGGCATGTATGTGGCCGTTTCGACCGACATTGCCGCGAGCAACATAAAGGACTATTTTCCGAACGCGCCATCGCAGGACCGGTCGTTGTGGATCAAGGCGACGCTGGAGATGTTGAACCAGATGACGGCGTTGTATGGGGAGGCGGATGACTTTGAGTTGATCTCGCCGGAGAACACGACACTGAGTTCGGTTGATTGGGAGGGCGACTGTCGGGCGTTTTTGGGGCGGTTGCTGCCGGAGTGGTCAGGGAAGGCCATCGACGATGTGCTGAAGTTGACGGAGGGCGCGTCGGCGTACGAGAAGGAGGGTTTTTTGCAGGTGCTGGAGTGCATCGACGTGGCGTTGGAAGCGTTCCGGCAGGCGAAGGGGTCGGCGGTTCTGTCGCCTCGGTTGGCGGGCAAGCAGTTGACGGTGGCGTTGTACAACGGGATGGCGGGGATTTCGGAGGCGTGCGCGCGGGTGTTGACGGCGGCGGTTCCGGCGGAGTACGGGCTGGCGTGGCTGCCGGGTCATGGGGCGCATACGGTGCAGGCGCGGGTGGACAGCATGAAGCTGACGGTGGAGGACCGGTCACGGTTTCGGCTGTACTCGTGGGTTGAGTTGGACGGGTTCATGTACACGCCGCAGTTTCCGCGGACGGGGCTGGCGGAGAACATTGACTTTGCCGCGGCTGAGCCGTCGCGCGGGGTGCTTTTCAATCACTGGCGGAACGCGGAGAATGAGTTGAGTCTGCTGTTCGCGGGTCAGGCGAGTTACGGCGGGCTTCGGCCGGAGGCGTTCGGGCCGCGGGTGGTTGGGCCGTACTGGGGCGTGACGGACGAGGGGCTGCTCGATGAGTTCCTGAAGGTGATGGAGGAGGTGGACGAGCTGAACTGTTTGTGCGGGTTCTGCTATCTGGCGTGCTGGTGGGAGATTGACGCGAAGAAGGAGATGGTGATCCTTTCGGATCCAGATCTGGACGAGCACACGAACGACCGGCGGATCGAGACGACGCAGCGGGCGATCGCGCTTCTGGACCGGCTGATCGGCCAGAGCGGTCGAACGGCGGGATTGCGGAGCATGCGGTTTTTACGGGCGGTGCTGTTGGCGGCGGTTTCGCATCACCGGTGCGTGACGGAGATGATCCGGATGGCGCGGTATCTGAGGACGGTCGATCGGGGTAGTATGACGGCTGAGCAGCGGCAGCAGTTTCAGGCGTTGGGCGATGCGGCGCTCGGCCACGCGGACCGGTGGCTGGCGATCATGGCGGATCACTGCGTGGATCGCGGGGTTGAAGGGAATATCGTCAGTTACCACCACGTGGTGGTCGGGTACATCAAGGGGTTCCAGGGGTTGTACGGGACGATCGAGTTTGAGGCGATGCCGGAGTACAACGTGCCGTCGTCGATTCAGGCTCCGCCGCCGTTGATTGTATAGGTGCGGTAAGAGGCGCCGCTTGATGCGCGATGGGCGGCGGCGGGTGCGGGTTCTTTTGGCGCGAGGCGGTGGGTTTAGTACCAGGCTGCGCCGCAGTCGCAGTGGCCCCATCCCCATCCCCAGAATTCGGCGTAGGTTCGCAGCGGTTTTTCGAAGACGGTGTGGTCGTGGAGCCAGATGACGGGGTAGTAGACGATGCAGAGGACGCGGTCTTCGGTGGCGGAGACGTCGTCACCGAGCTTGAGGCCGGCGATGATCGGACCCATGCTCAGGATGTAGAGCAGGGGCAGGAGGAGGAGGGGGAGTATTGACCGGATCGGCCGGCGGCGCGGCGGAGTGCCACCGTCTGGTCTGTCTGGACCCATCTCGCCTCCTTATCTGCCCAGCGTGCTGAGGGGACACCTGCGTCCATGACGGCCTGGGCGCGCGGTTTTGAAGCTCACGTCTGTGAGAACATCAGCGGCCGTCGGATACTCGGATCGTGTCGGCGCCGGTGAAGGCGACTCCGTCCTTGGTGAGGCCTTCGAGGACGAGGGTGGCTTCGGGCGGGGCGACGATGTCTTTGACCGCGTCCAATTCGAACTTGGCGACGAAGTCTCCGCGGGCGTCGGCTTTGGTGACGGCGACTTCAATGCCGTTGAGAGTGACGGTGACGCCGTCGACCTGGCTGTAGGGGATGTCGGTATGGACGGTGACCCAGACGCCCTGCGAGTCGAGGATCAGCGTGTTGGGGGACACGGTGATGGTGATGGCGTCGGATTCAGCGGATATGACCTTGGGACTCAGGAAGGCCCCATCGCCACATCCCAAGACGAGACAGAGGGCGACGGCGGGTACGATCAACCTGATCATGGCACTTTCTCCTACTGAACGCGACATGATCCTGAAGAACTGGATACGGACATGATCCTGCGATCATGATACGCCGTGCGTCAAGTGGTTCGGTGGGGTTCCCTGGTTGACGGCGGGCCGGCACTCGTGCGATATGAAGGCCAGCTATTGGCTTATCGTTGCATTATGCACTACTATCGGAGTGGCGATACATTCCTCTTCACCCTAACCAATTGTTTTGGCGAGAGTTACGTAATCACCCTTTCTGGCACGGGATTTGAATAGGGACTATATGTCATGGAGGCCGCGATTCCCGCTTGCGGGCTGGTTGCGGCCGGATGGGTAGAACGGTCGCTGCGGAGAAAGGAGATGGGCGATGCCGGGTTTTGACGGTACGGGACCGCGGGGCCTTGGCCCGATGACGGGGCGGGGCATGGGTTACTGCGTGATGCCGGTGGGCGATGGGCCTCCGCGGGCGGGATATGGCTACGGAGCGGCGTATCCACCGGCGTACGGGTGGCGACCGCCAGTGCCGGTGGGCATGCCAGTGGCGGGTGCGTATGGATGGATGCCGCCGGCGTGGTTCGGTCCGAGGCGGTTTGGTCCGGGTTGGTTTGGCGGATTTGGATTTGGTCGTGGGCGCGGGTTTGGCCGCGGCCGCGGACGGCGCTGGTGGTAGAGAAAGCCGAAGCGCCTTATAGCTTGGGGTTTTGTACTAATTGAAAGGAGATGTGGCAATGCCAGGTGGAGACGGAACGGGTCCTGCGGGCATGGGTCCGATGACGGGACGTGGTGCGGGTTTTTGCGCGGGGTTTGGGATGCCGGGCTATGCGAATCCGGTAGGCGGTCGAGGTTTCTGGGGCTGGGGTCGCGGAGGCGGCGGCCGCGGGCGTCGGAACTGGTTCTATGCGACGGGCATGACCGGTTGGCAGCGGTCGGCTGCGGGTTGGCCGGCGTGGGGCGGCGGACCGGCGAACAGCGGTCCGTACGCAGGGCCGGCTGGGCCGGCGATGACGAAGGAGCAGGAGATGGACGCGCTCAAGGGCCAGGTGGAGTACCTTGAGGATGCCTTGGATGGGCTGCGCAAGCGTATGGAGGAGCTCAAGTCGCAGGCGAAGGAGTAGGCCCCAGGATTTCGCGCCTCCGGTTGGGCGATTGGTTGATCGGTAACGCTGCTTTTTTACCGGAGGATTTGCGATGAAAAGGGTGCTGGGCGGTTTGGTTATGGCCATGATGGCATTGGCGACGGCGGGCGGTTGCAGCCAGCATGGCTCGACGCGGTCGTGGTCGGGACCGAGAGGTTCCGCCGATGCGGATGCTTTGAGGCCGCAGGTGTCGGAGGGCGTATCCGGCGATCAGAACTGCAGTTGGATGGAGGCCTATACGGGAAACGACCTGTGCCGGTGACGAGTGGTGTCCCCTGTGGCCCGGTCGGAAGAGAATCTCAGCGCAGGGACCTGCGGTGAGGCAGGGAAAATGACTATGGAAGGAAGGAAAAGACGATGAAGATTGCCGTGACGGCGACGGGAGCGGGGCTGGAGGCTTCGGTGGATCCGCGGTTTGGGCGATGCGCGTTTTTTGTCATCGTGGAGACGGATGACATGGTTTTTGAGGCGGTTGAGAATCCGAACGTGATGCTGGGAGGCGGGGCGGGGATTCAGTCGGCGCAGTTGATGGCGGAGCGGGGCGTTCGCGCGGTGCTGACGGGCAATTGCGGTCCGAACGCACATCAGACTCTGGCGGCGGCGGGCGTGAATTTGATTGTGGGCTGTTCGGGCACGGTGCGGGATGCGGTGGAGCAGTACAAGGCGGGCCGGCTTGCGACGACGGATGGTCCGAACGTGGCGAGTCACTTCGGGGTGCGCGGCGGCGGCACGGGCGGTGGAATGGGTGGCGGCATGGGCATGGGCGGTGGTCGGGGTATGGGTGGCGGCATGGGGATGGGCCGTGGCATGGGCGGCGGTCGCGGGATGGGCGGTGGCGCGATGGGCGCGGGCGGTCCGGGCGTTGATGCGTCGGGTTCGGCGGGCGCGGCTGGCGCATCGGTGCTGGTCGTGGTGGTTGACGAGGGCAAGTGCGTCGGCTCGGCGGTGTGCCAGTCGGTGTGTCCGACGGGGGCGATTGCGGTGGATCAGGTGGCGACGATCGACCGCGAGTCGTGCATCGGATGCGGCCGTTGCGTGGCGGAATGTCCGCAAGGGGCGCTGGCGTTGGTCAAGCGTTAACGGGACCGGCCGCTGGGCCGGGCGGTAAGCTTAGTGGAGGCTCACGGGCATGAAACAAGCTGACATCGTTGTTATCGGCGGGAGCGCGGCGGGGATCACCGCGGCGATCACGGCTCGGCGTCACTACCGCGAGAAGCGGGTTCTACTGATCCGCAAGGAGCAGCAGGTGCTTATTCCGTGCGGGATTCCGTACATTTTCGGGACGGTGGGCAGCCCGCAGAAGAATTTGATTCCGGACGAGGTGCTTTCGAAGAACGGGGTGGAGCTGCTGATCGATGACGTGGTCGGGTTGGATCGCGAGCAGGCGCAGGTGACGACGTCGGGCGGCGAGACGATCGGGTATGAGCGGCTGGTCCTGGCAACGGGGTCGCTGCCGGCGATGCCTCCGGTGCCGGGGTTTGAGTTGAGCAACGTGTTCCCGGTGTTCAAGGACGTCTCGCACCTGGCGGGCATGCAGGAGTCGCTGAAGGGCGTGACGGATCTGGTGATTATCGGCGGCGGTTTTATCGGGGTGGAGTTCGCCGATGAGTGCCGCAAGAGTCTGAAGGCGAAAGTGACGGTGGTGGAGATGCTGCCGCACTGTCTGATGCTGGCGTACGACGAGGAGTTCTGCACCCGGGCGGAGGCGTTGCTGCACGAGCGCGGGATCGCGACGGTGACGAGCGTGAAGGTCAAGCGGGTGGTGGGCAAGGATCGGGTTGAGGGGGTTGAGCTGGTGGACGGGCGGGTGCTGCCGGCTCAGGCGGTGATCGTGGGGGCGGGGGCGACGGCGGACGTGCGGTTGGCGAGGGACGCTGGGCTTCGGCTGGGCGCGACGGGCGGGGTCGCGGTGGACCGGACGATGCGGACGACCGACCCGCGGATTTACGCGTGCGGCGATTGCGCGGAGAAGAGTTCATTTTTCGGCGGCGGCCCGTCGCCGCTGAAGCTGGCGTCGATCGCGACGGCGGAGGCGCGGATCGCGGGGGCGAATCTGTTTGGCACGCGGCGGGAGAATATCGGGACGGTGGGCGTCTGGTCGACGGCGATCGGAGAGACGGCATTCGCGACGGCGGGGTTGACGGAGGCCCTGGCGGCGCGGCACGGGTACCGGTACGTGGTGGGGACGGCGGAGGCGCCGAACCGCCATCCCGGCGGGATGCCGGGCATGCAGGCGATGAAGGTGAAACTGGTGTTCGAGAAGCGGACGGGGGTTATTCTGGGCGGCCAGGTGATGGGGGACAAGGCGGCGGGCGAGGTGATCAATACGATCAGCGCGTGCGTTCAGCGTCGGATGACGGCTGAGGACATCGCCATGTTCCAGACGGGGACGCACCCGGCGTTGACGGCGTCGCCGATCGCGTACCAGTTTGTGAACGCAGCGGAGGCGGCGATCGCCGCCATGGCGTGACGGGCTTGGTCCCGGAGAGGAGATTCCATGCCGAGAATACTGATTATCGACGACGATTCGGATTGCCGGACGATCTGCCGGGCTCCGCTGGAGCAGGCGGGATTTGAGGTGGGCGAGGCGGCGGACGCCGACGAGGGGGTGGAGCGGCTTCGGTCGGAGGGGGCGGACCTGGTGATTCTGGACGTTTTGATGCCCAGCGAGTACGAGGGTTTCGAGGCGGCGCGGCGGATTCGGGAGGAGCTCGAGATGCGCGACCTGCCGATCCTGATGCTCAGTGCGGTGCACGACGTCAAGCAGCCGCCGTATCGTTTCGTTCCCGACCAGCAGCATCTGCCGGTGGATGCGTTTCTGGACAAGCCGGTTTCGTGCGAGGTGCTGGTGGAGAAGGTCCGGGACATGCTGGGATTGCGTCGGGAGACGCCGGATTCGCCGCTATGACCGCGTCACCGCCCGCGTTTGACGGAGCGGGGGAAGTCGCAGCGGAGATCGGATAGAATAACACAAGGAGAGAGCGCCAGATGGCGGCCCACATTGACGGCGAGCGATGCAGCGGATGCGGCATTTGCGTGGAGGCATGCCCGCGTGAGGCGATCCGCATCGAGGGTGGTTTGGCGACGGTGGACGCCGAGCGGTGCACCGGCTGCGCGGTGTGCGTGGATGAGTGTCCGAACGAGGCGATTTGCGTGCCGTAGCGCGTTGAATGGAAGGCAGGGATGAAGATAGCGATTGCGAGCGGAAAAGGCGGGACGGGCAAGACGACGGTGGCGACGAACCTGGCGAAGACGGTGTCGTCTCGCGGCCGATCGGCGGCGTATATCGACTGCGATGTGGAGGAGCCGAACGGGCACGTTTTTTTGAAGCCGTCGATCGAGGAGACGCGGTTGGTGCATCGGCAGATTCCCGAGGTGGAGGCGGATCGGTGCACTTCGTGCGGGCAGTGCGCGAAGATCTGCCAGTACAGCGCGATTGTGTGTTTGGGCGGCAAGCCGCTGGTGTTTCCGGAACTGTGCCACGGCTGCGCCGGATGCTGGCTGGTATGCGAGGCGGGCGCGATCAGTCCGGGGAATCGGGAGATCGGTCAGTTGGCGATCGGTCGATCGGACGGGGTGGCGTTCGTGCACGGCGTGCTGAACGTGGGCGAGGCGATGAGTCCGCCGTTGATTCGGCAGGTGAAGCAGGCGGGTCCGTCGGCGGAGGTGGTGATTTTCGACGCGCCGCCGGGGACGTCGTGTCCGGTGATCGAGACGATTCGGGACGCGGATTTCGCGGTGCTGGTGACGGAGCCGACGCCGTTCGGTCTGTGGGATTTGAAGCTGGCGGTGGAGATGGTTCGGGCGTTGGAGCGGCCGTTCGGGGTGGTGATCAACCGGTCGGACAGCGGGGACGCGCAGACGAGCGTGTACTGTGCGGCGGAGGGGATTGAGGTCCTGGCTGAGATTCCGGACGACCGGCGGATCGCGGAGGCGTATTCGCGCGGGGAGATGGTGTGCGACGCGTTGCCGGAGTACCGGCGGCTGTACGAGGGCTTGCTGGATCGGCTGGAGGAAAGGACGGTCGGTCGTGGCTGAGAAGGACTGGCAGGCGGACATCGAGCGGTTGCGTGAGCGTGAGCGGAAGGCGCGTGCCGTTCTGGGTGTTTCGGAGGAGGCCGACGCGGCGGCGATCCGTCAGGCGTATCGGCGGGCGAGTCTGGCGCACCATCCGGACGCGAATCCTCAGGATAAGGGGGCGGCGGAGCGGTTTCGGCTGATTCATTGCGCGTATCGTTTTTTGAGTCGCGGCGAGGCGTGCGACGAGTTGGGTCGCGTAGGCGTTTCGTCGGAGGGCACGACGGACGAGAAGCATCAGCGGGACAGCGCGTGGGGTTACTGGTGCTGGTTTCGCGAGGAGTTTTTCGATGGTTTTCTGTAGCCGCTGAGGTGTTGGTCCAGGCGGGCGCAGGATGTTTGACAACGCATTGTGCGAAGGATAGCGAGCCGATGGAATCGAAGGTGAAGGAACTGGTGGTGATCAGCGGCAAGGGCGGGACGGGTAAGACGTCGGTGGTGGCGTCGTTCGCGGCGTTGGCTGAGGGAGCGGTTCTGGCGGACTGCGACGTGGACGCAGCGGACCTGCACTTGGTGCTGTCGCCGACGGTCCGGCGTTGCGAGCCGTTTTCGGGCGGGAAGCGTGCGCGGGTGATCGCGGAGGAGTGCGCCGGGTGCGGAAAGTGTCTGGATCTGTGCCGGTTTGGAGCGGTGGAGTTTGACGGTCCGGCCAACGACGTGATCGGTCGGACGTATCGGATCGACCCGGTGGCGTGCGAGGGCTGCGGGGTCTGTGCGTGGTTTTGTCCGACGAAGGCGATCGATTTCGGTCCGGCGGTCAACGGCGAGTGGTACGTATCGGAGACGCGTTTCGGGCCGATGGTCCACGCGAAGCTGGGGGTGGCGGAGGAGAATTCGGGCAAGCTGGTGAGCACGGTTCGCAAGCAGGCTCGGGAGGTGGCGGAGGAGCGGAAGCGGGATTTGATCATCATCGACGGGTCGCCGGGGATCGGATGTCCGGTGATCGCGTCGATCGGCGGGGTGGATATGGTGCTGGTGGTGACGGAGCCGACGCTGAGCGGTTTGCACGACATGAATCGGGTGGCGGATTTGACGCGGCACTTCGGCGTTGCGGCGTTGGTGTGCGTGAACAAGTGGGATTTGAATCCGGAGGTGGCCGAGGAGATTGAGCGGGCGGCGCGGGAGCGGGGGATTGAGTCAGCGGGCTGGGTTCGGTACGATCGGGCGGTCACGCAGGCCCAGATCGCCGGGCAGGCGGTGGTGGAGTACCAGGAGGACGGCTGCGCCGCCGATATCCGGGCAGTGTGGAGTGCGGTGAAGGATGCGCTGGTCGGCGAGAAGGCGTGATATCAGTCATGAAGGCTCGGTCTTCCTCAACGCGGTTCGATTTTGGCGAGTTGGCGCGTGACTACGATCGGTGGTACGATACGCCGGCTGGTCGAGCGTACGACCGGGTGCAGAAGTGGGATGTGCGGCATCTGCTGCGACGGGCGCGGCCGGGCGAGCGGTTGCTGGAGGTCGGCTGCGGAACCGGGCATTGGTGTTCGTTTTTTGCGTCGATGGGTTACGAGGTGGTTGGCGTGGACGTGTCGGCGGAGATGATCGCGGTGGCGCGAGGATCGGCTGGCGGGTGTCGGTTTGAGGTTGGTGACGCGTGCGCGCTGCCGTTTGAGGATGGGGCGTTCGACGTGTCGGCGGCGATGGCCACACTGGAGTTCGTGGGCGATCCGGCGTTGGCGGTGCGGGAGATGGCCCGATGCGTGCGACCGGGCGGGAGTTTGGTGGTTGGGGTATTGAATCGGCTATCGCCGTTGAATCGGCGTCGGCTGGCGAAGGGGAAGTCGCCGTACGTTTTTGGTCGGCTGTTTGCTCCGGAGGAGTTGCGTCGCCTGTTGTCGCCGTATGGAGGGGTTCGGATGGTCGCGTCGGCGTGTTGCGGGCGGGACCGGCGGTCGCGGAACGGGCTTGAAGGGCCACTAATTGTCGCGGAGGTCCGACGATGAAGGTGCAGGCTGAGATGAGTCTGTATCCCCTTCGCACCGATGCGGTGGGCGGGGTGATTCGCCGTTTCGTGGACGAGCTGAAGGGGGACGATTTGACGGTGCGTGAGGGCGCGATGAGCACGACGCTGGCAGGCGGGGTGGATGAGGTACTGGCGGCGGTCGGCAACGCGTTCAAGGGCGTTGCCCATGACCACGAGGTTGTTCTGGTTTTGAAGGTTTCAAACGCGTGCCCGTCGATCGGGCCGTCGGAAGGAAACAGCGATGTCGAGCAGTCAGCATAGAGTGACATTTCAGCCGCAGGGTCGGAGCGTGTCGGTTTTGCCGGAGACGACTTTGTTGGAGGCGGCGGCCGGGGCGGGATTGATCGTTGACACGCCGTGCGGCGGGGTTGGGACGTGCGGGAAGTGCCGCGTGCAGGTGGTACGCGGGGCGGAGGCGCCGACGCAGGCGGATCGGCGGGTTTTTTCCGCCAAGGAGTTGGAGGGCGGTTGGCGGCTGGCGTGCCAGAATCGGGTGCGGGGGAACATGGTAATCGAGGTGCCGTCGGCGTCGCTGTTCGGCGGCGACCATCAGATTCAGGGGAGTTCGACGGTGGGCGGGCCGCGGGAGCTTCTTCCTCCGATTCGCAAGGTGTACGTGGAGCTGACGCCGCCGACGTTGGAGGACGACGTGCCGGACCTGCTTCGGCTCGAGGGTGCGACGGGTCCGTTCAAGGTTGGGCTGGCGATGCTGCGGTTGGCGCCGCGGCGGCTTCGCGATCAGGGTTTCAAGGGTACGGCGGTGCTCTCGGACGGTCAGTTGGTCGATTTCGAGGCGGGCGATACGACGGGGCAGTGTTTCGGCGTCGCGTTCGACATCGGGACGACGACGATGGTGGCGTCGCTGCTGGATCTGGGATCGGGCGCGGAGGTGGCGACGGTGTCGCGGATGAATCCGCAGGTGAGTTTCGGGGATGACGTGCTGTCGCGGATCAAGCATTCGGCTTCGTGCCATCACTGCCTGGACGAGTTGCGGCGGGCGGTGATCGAGGAGGCGGGCCGGATGATCGAGGCGTTGAGCCAGGAGTCGGGGGTGGATCCGCAGCACATTTACGAGGCGGCGTTTGCCGGCAACACGACGATGCAGCACCTGCTGTGCGGGGTGGACCCGTCGCAGTTGGGCGAGGTGCCGTTCGCACCGGCGTACGCCCGCGGTCTGCTGCTATCGGCGCGCGATCTGGAGGTGCCGATCAATCCGCACGGTTCGGTGTACGTGTTTCCGGTGATCGGGGGGTTCGTGGGCGGCGATACGGTGGCGGGCATGCTGGCGACTCAGATCGACGCGCAGGAAGGGCCGGTGCTGATGGTGGACATCGGCACGAACGGCGAGATCGTATTGATGCACGACGGGCAGTTGCTGGCGGCATCGACGGCGGCGGGTCCGGCGTTTGAGGGGGCGCGGATCAGTTGCGGGATGCGCGGGACTCGCGGTGCGATCGAGAAGGTGGTGCTGGACGGCGACGTTCAGTTGGGCGTGATCGGGAACGCGGCGCCGACGGGCGTCTGCGGAAGCGGGCTGATCGATCTGGCGGCGGAGTTGCTGCGTCAGGGGATCGTCTCGCCGGAGGGGCGTCTGCGGCCGGCGGATGAGCTGCCGGCGGGTCTGTCGGCCTCGCTGGCCGGTCGGGTGCAGCAGGACGGTGACGGGCGGACGGAGTTTGTGCTGGCCGAACCGGAGATCGGGACGAGCCACCGGGCGATCACGTTGACGCAGCGGGACGTTCGCGAGCTGCAGTTGGGCTGCGGGGCGATTCGGGCGGGGATTTCGATTTTGTTGCGTCAGGCGGGATTAAAGGCGTCGGACCTTAAATCGGTGCTGATCGCGGGCGGGTTCGGGAGTTTCATCCGGCGAAACCAGGCGCAGCGGATCGGGCTGATTCCGCAGGAGATCGACCATCGGCGGATTCACTACGTGGGGAACGTTTCGCTGGCGGGAGCGCGTTGGGTGCTGCTGTCGGTGAGCGCCCGGCGTCACGCGGAGGAGCTGGCGCGGCGGACGCGTCACGTGGAGTTGTCGGTGGACATGGACTTTCAGATGGAATTCGCGGAAGCGATGGTTTTTCCGGAAGGGGAGCATGCGGGAGAGACGGAGCAGTGATGAGCACGTTGGAAGCCGGCGAGAGGGCGTGGCAGGAAGAGCGGCTTGAGCGGGTCCGGCGATGGGAGGATCGGCGGTCGTACGAGGACTTCATCGACGAGGCCGCGATTGAGGAGTTGCTGGTTCGTCATCGGTCAAGCGAGCCGAAGACGGTGGAGGACATTCTGGCGAAGGCCCGGCAGAACGCGACGAGCGGGGCCTTGCTGAGCCCCGAGGACGTGGCCGTGCTGGCGAACGTGCAGGATCCGCAGCTCTGGCAGGCGGTTTTCGAGACGGCGGACTGGATCAAGCGGACGGTGTACGGCAATCGTATCGTTCTGTTTGCCCCGTTGTACGTATCGAGCCCGTGCGTCAACAACTGCGCGTATTGCGGGTTCCGCAGCGGCAACAGGGACGTTCAGAGGCGCACGCTGGACATGGCGGAGCTGCGAGCGGAGTTGACGGCGCTGGTGCGGGCGGGTCACAAGCGGCTGATCATGGTCTACGGCGAGCATCCGGCGAGCGACTGCGAGTACATGTGCCGCACGGTGGAGGCGGCGTATCAGGTCAAGAGCGGACCGGGAGAGATTCGCCGGGCGAACGTGAACGCGGCGCCGTTGTTCGTGGAGGAGTACAAGGCGGTTCGTTCGGTGGGGATCGGGACGTACCAGGTGTTCCAGGAGACGTACCATCGCCCGACGTACCGGAAGCTGCATCCGGCCGGGACGCTGAAGGGGGAGTTTGACTGGCGTGTTTTCTCGCTGCACCGCGCGCAGGAGGCGGGCATCGACGACGTGGCGTTGGGGGTTTTGTTCGGTTTGTACGACTGGCGGTTCGAGCTGCTGGGATTGTTGTATCACGCGATGGCGTTGGAGCAGGCGTTCGGGGTGGGCCCGCACACCATTTCGTATCCTCGGCTGGAGCCGGCGCTCAACACGCCGATCGCCACCGGGTCGCCCCACCGGGTCAGCGACGATGATTTTCGCAAGATCGTGGCGGTCATCCGGCTGATGTGCCCGTACACGGGATCGATTCTGACGGCGCAGGAGCGGCCGGAGCTGCGGCGGGAGGTGATTCGCCAGGGCGGGGTTTCGCAGATGGACGCCGGTTCGCGGATCGCGGTGGGCGGTTACGCGGAGATGGATCGCGAGCACGTTCCGGACCGGCAGCAGTTCATGCTGGCGGACACCCGCAGCCTGGACGATTTCATTCTTGATTTGTGCCGGGAAGGGTATCTGCCGTCGTTCTGCACGGCTGGGTATCGCGAGGGCCGGACGGGGGCGAACTTCATGCCGTTGGCGAAGCACGCGACGGTGAAGAATTTCTGCGTCGCCAACGGGATTCTGACGTTTGAGGAGTATCTGGCGGACTACGCCACGGAGCCGGTTCGGCGGATCGGGCGGGAGACGATCATTCCGCGGTACCTGGAATGGCTGGAGGCGAACGCGTCCGCGCTGGCTCCGAAGGTTCGGGCGCATCTGGAGCGGATGGAGCGTGAATCGCGGAGGGATCTGCATTTTTGAAATGATTTCGGAGACGACGAAACGGGCGTTGGAGGTTGAATGCCGGAGGCTGTGCGAGGCGTGGGGTCTTCGTCGGGCGTATTTTGCGCAGGTTCTGGGGCCTCGCCGCCACTTTCTGGCGGGCTATGGTCCGATGGAGGCCGACCGGCCCGAGCCGTTGCGACTCTCGGAGAGTCTGGTTCTGCTGTGGCACGGCGAGTTGACGGTGGAAGCGCGTGAGGCGTTGCGGTACGATCTGGAGGCGACGGTGCGTCGCGTGGAGCGGGAGTTGGCGGACAGGGAAGCCGCCGGGCCCGAGGGCGACGGGTGTATTGATGAAAAAGGAAACACGTGATATGGCTCCTGATCCATTGACTCCGTACGCAACCGGCCGATGGTGACGCCGATCGTGAACGCGGTGAACTACGAGTACCTTTCGTTCGAGGTGCTTCGGCAGATCACCGACGGGGAGATCGACGGGTATACGTATCATCGGGACGACAATCCGACGGTTCGCGAGGTGGAGCGGAAGATCGCCGCGCTGGAGGGGGCGGAGGACTGCGTGGTGTGCACGAGCGGGATGGCGGCGTGCACGATGGTGTATTTGACGTACCTGAAGGCGGGCGACCATCTGTTGATTTTTCACGACACGTACGGGGCGAACTACAAGGTGTCGCTGATTTTGGAGCGGATGGGGGTGGAGATCACGTGGGTGGACGCCGATGACGCGGTGCGGATCGGCGAGCATCTTCGGTCGAACACGCGGATGATTTTTCTGGAGACGCCGACGAATCCGCTGTGCAAGGTGATCGACGTGGCGGCGGTTCGGAAGGCGGCGTCGGCGGTGGGCGCGATGGTGGTGGTGGACAACACGTTCGCGACGCCGTACCATCAGAATCCGCTGGCGTTGGGGGCGGATCTGGTGGTGCACAGCGCGACGAAGGCGCTGGGCGGCCACAACGATCTGATGGCGGGTGCGATCGCGGGGTCGAAGGAGGACTACAACCGGCTGTGGTTTACGCGGCAGGCGATCGGGACGACGCTGGACGCGTACTCGGCGTTTCTGCTGGATCGCGGGCTCAAGACGTTCGAGCTGCGGGCGGAGGCGATGGCGCGGGCGGCGCAGGCGGTGGCGGAGTTTCTGGCGGGTCAGCCGAAGATTTCGGGGCTGTCGTATCCCGGGCTGGAGGGTCACGCGAACCACGCGGTGGCGGCGCGCCAGATGAGTCGGGGGTTCGGCGGGATGCTGGCGTTCGACGTGGGCGAGGACGAGGAGGACGCCAAGCGGTTCGTGGCGGCGTTGCAGAACATTTATCACGCGGTGAGTCTGGGGGCGACGGAGTCGCTGATCTGCATTCCGTATCTGACGACGATGCTGTATCTGCCGCCGGAGCGGCGGACGACGTTCGGGGTTCGGAAGAACACGGTTCGGCTGTCGATCGGGATCGATCCGCCGGAACGGCTGGTCAAGGACATTCGTCAGGCGTTGGCGTGTGTGGCACAGGGAGTGAAGGCGGGTGGCTGAGCGTCGCGTCACGGTTCTGGTGGAGAACACGGCGGGCGGCCGCGGCCTGCTGGGTGAGCATGGTCTGTCGTTCTGGATCGAGTTGGGGTCGAAGCGGGTTTTGTTCGACACGGGTCAGGGGCATGTTCTGGAGGGCAATGCGCGAAAGCTGGGCGTTCGGCTGAAGACGGCCGATGCGATCGTTCTGAGTCATGGGCATTACGACCATACGGGCGGTTTGGTTGGCGTGCTGAAGGCGGCGGGTCGCGTGCGGGTGTTTGCCCATCCGGTGGCGTTCGCGGGCAAGTACGGGCGGAATCCGGACGGCAGCGGCCGCGACATCGGCATGCCGTCGCGGGAGGATCCGGACCTGCGTGAACGTGCGGAACTGGTTTGGACGGAAGGACCGACGGAAGTGTTGGAGGGTCTTCGTCTGACCGGACCGGTGCCGAGAGTGACGGATTTCGAGGATACCGGCGGGGCGTTTTTCACTGATTCGGCGTGTACGGATCCCGATTTGCTGGTGGACGATCAGTCGGCGTTTATTGAGACGGCGTCGGGCACGGTGGTGGTTCTCGGCTGCGCACATGCCGGGGTGATCAACACGCTGCGCTATATCCGGGAGTTGACGGGCGATCGGCCGATCGACACGGTGATGGGCGGGATGCACCTGCTGTCGGCGGGCGCGAGGCGGATGGCCCGGACGGTTGAGGAGCTTGGGCGGCTTGGCGTTCGGCGGTTGATGCCGTGTCACTGTACGGGTTTTGAGGCGTCGGCGCGGTTGTGGCGGGAGTTTCCGGGCGGGTGCGTGGCGAGTCCGGTGGGCACGGTGTTGGCGTTGGAGGATTGACGCGTTGGCGACGTACGCGCAGGAGCTTCGGGCGTTGGTGAGTGGGCGACGGCTGCTGCTGCCGGGGGTTCGCGCGGTCATCGTCAACGATCGGAACGAGGTGCTTTTGCAGAGGCGGACGGACGGGGATTGCTGGGGGTTGCCGGGCGGCTGCGTTGAGTTGGATGAGACCGCGTTGGAGGCCCTTGATCGCGAGGTGCTGGAGGAGACGGGCCTGAGGGTTCGGCGGGCGGAGCCGATGGCTTTGTACTCGGGCCGAAGGCAGCGGTTTTCATATCCCAACGGCGATCAGGTGCAGGCATTTG
>ERZ747221.2421-NODE-2421-length-16552-cov-6.275205_pt1 | contig 16552 bp, 21 predicted proteins | sample MGYA00374949_ERZ747221 | MGnify/ENA primary metagenome ERZ747221 (study PRJEB28779, sample SAMN05720172) | bioreactor metagenome | isolation source: Anaerobic biogas reactor | place: USA:Washington, USA | collected 2015-08-08 ... | reverse complement strand
GGGTCGTAAGGAGTCTCTTCGTCAACCTCTACAACTACGCAAAGGTAGAAGATTCCGTTAACCAGAATCAAATCAGCTTGACCTCTAATCCGATCCATTCGGGTCTTCTGGTAGTCCCCCATTCGAATTGGAATGATCTGTCTTCCCTGAAGAGTAATTATGGAAACTTTCTCAAGTCCTTTCCAAGAGAGGATACGCTGATCATAAACAATGGCTCCATCAAGCCTAAATTCTGGTTTGATAGACTTATCTCTCTTATAAGCTTCGCAGACCTTCGAAATAGCTCTAATGGTGAGCTGGGAGGAAAGACCGAAATGTTCTCTAACAGGATAGTAAACTGTCTTATGGACTTCAACCTTATTGGCACTATGCATGGCAAAGACTGTCTCTGCTATGTGGTTGCACGCCTCGTTAAACCTCTTCATTGTTTCAAGGAGCATCTTATGTTGCTCCGGTGAGGGATCGAGCTTTACCATCAAGGTCTGAAGCATAGTATTGAATGTATCGTTCAAAGAATAAATAGTTTGTGGTGCACAGCGGGGTACGCTCCTCCCAGGGCTAAAGCCCAGGGTTTCCGCTACCCCTGCACCCCGAGGTTGTCATGAAGATCCATCGCAGAATTGGGGGGAAACTATACAACGCTGCCGCACCACGGATGGTCGGCGCGCCGGTCGTGGTCTACCAGACTCCTTACCGATACGTGGACCGCCAGATAACAGCTGATATGCTGGTGGACAGCTACAAGATGCCCCTGATATTCAGCTCTCTCTCTTTCCTCTCCAGACTATGCTTCGGCGGCCTGGATTTCAAGCTGGAGAGCATCGATGGACCGGAAGACGACACCAAAAAGCAACAGATCGCCCAGGCCCTCAGCCAGATCAAAGAGGCTGACAAGACCCTGGCAAGAATCGGCAGGAACAAGAACTGTACCACCCTGGAATGCGTTCGCAAAGCCGCCTTGGAAGGATGGACGTTCAACCGGGTGTTCTTCGAAAGGTCTCAGCGGTTGGGCGAGGGCAACGTCTACTATCCCCGTCTCCAGCACCTTCCCAGCCAGAGCTTCAACCGCACCCCGTCAGCCCTAAGCGGCAATAACCGCTATCAGGTTGACAGCATCCTCAAGGGGATCATATTCGATACTGAGAAGGCCGAACCTCACTTCTTCCAGAACGTCGATGCTATCCGGGAACCTATCGAGATCCCCGCCGATCAACTGATGTTCATCGAGGACACCGGGATACCGGATAACACCTCTCTGTTGCACTCGGTTGCATCGACAATCGAACTCATGAAACAGGCCCGCCACGATTTCAGGCTGGCTCTGGCTCGGGTGGGCACTCCCAAAGAAGTTGCGGAAGTCGATGGCGCGGCCCTGGCCGCCATGAAGAACGCGGGCATCGATATCGCCGGGGGATACCAGACGCTCGTGGACTACTGCAACAACATGGTCCAAAACCAGAGCACCAACCAGGCCGAAGTCGCCCTTCCTGGCGTGAAGTTCCGGTATCCTGTTATACCGATCGCCCTCAACCCAATGGATGTTGAAAAGTTCATTGAACAGATCATACTCAATCACTTTTTTGCCAAAGCCATAACTGAGCAGCTTGCACAGGCAGTGAGCGTATCATCGGCACCCGGCAAAGCCCTACTGGATAGCGTTATATCAGGTCACCAGGAGGTCATAGGCAAACCGTTCGAAAAGCTCTGGCAGGAGTTCCTGGATATCAACGGCTATGACCTGCTGGTATCGTTTGACTATTGGTCATGGAGTCCGAAAGACCAGAAGGCCGAAGCGGACAAGGCCACCACCATGTTCTCTGTTGGTGGCTCGCTTGTTAACGATTATCGTGCTGCTATGGGCGAAGATCCGTACACCCCTGAGCAGATCCGGCAGCTATTCGAAGAACAAAACGCGCTGAAGAGGGGCACGTTGCCCGGCGAACCGGAAGACGTGGAGTTCGATGTCGATACAAAAACAAACCATCAAGAATATAACATAGACGTCACCGACAAGCTGCTAAATTATAGGTGTAAAAGAGGAACGGTTGATAACTCGTTCAGATGCGGTTTTGAATCGAGTAAGACAAAATCAAGTGGCGGGGGCGGAAGCGCATCGACGAAAGCTTCCAGGACACGGAAGGGATTATCCACTGAACAAAAAAAGGTTCTTGACGCATATCAGGAGAAAAGATATGGTCCAATCAACAAGTATCTACGTGGTGGTGAGACCGCCGTAAGCGCTGACGAAGTTAGTAAAATCAAAAACGAAGTTAAGGTTTTAGATTCTATCATGGAGACGTCTGTCGTAGATCCGAAAGATTTGGATAGATTCGCCACACTTAATAGGGGCGTTACTAGCGAGGGCTTGCATGATCAGATAGTTGCCACGTATGGTAAAGGCGCACTCAAAGAACACAAAACCCGCAACGAGGAAATTGCTCTTGAAAAGATCGTTGCGTCTAAGGAACTCATTATCAAAGACAAAGGATTCATGTCCACAACACAAAATCTCGCAACACCTGAAAACTTCATGGATATGACTCGGCCACGAGAGCACAATTTCATACTGGCAATCGATGTGCCCAAGAAACCATTTAAAGGTGTACATCTCGGAAAAGACGACCCAGAAAGTGAAATAATTTTGCCCAGAAACACGCGTTTGAGGGTTTTGAGTATATCGGATGTCTCATATTATGGTGATCCAGACAAATCTCATCCGTTCATTCGCTGCGAGATCGTCAGTTGAGAGGAGTTGATTCTCATCCCAATTCAAGAATGTAAACTAGACGGTAGCGACGGCTATCAGTACGGTCCTGAAGGCAAATGCTATACACATGACGGCACCGACGAAGGCCGCAAAGCCGCCAAAACCAAAGCCGAAGAGCAGGGCCGGGCGATCGAGGCCAGCAAACACTCCGACTCCGCGCTGAGCTACGAGTACCTGAAGGCGGTCTATGACCGAGTGATGGCCCACCCTTCCATATGGGCTCAGATCAAAGACAAGATCCGGGTAGCTGCCAGGGGCAGTGCTGGTGGGCAGCTCAAAGCCAAATACGCTTCTGAGGTTATCAAGCTGGAGAACTCCGCCGGTGGCATCGTCGAGACCGAGGAGTACATCGACGTTCCCACCGTCTTCATGAAAGAGGGTGTGTGGACGGGCGCAGACGGCACTCCAACGCTCAAGAAGTACGAGAACATGAAGCCTTCGGCCAATTGGTTCATGGGCACGCCCATAACACCACATCACCTCAAGACCGACACCGCCCGGCCTACTGACCGGCGAATAGGTCAGATAGTGAAGTCCGAAGCACGCGATGACATGCGAGACATCGCCGGCGTATCGCGATTTTTCAAATCCCAATTAACTAGTGATGAATTAGAGAAAATACGCAACCTCCAGTTTCCTGGGGGGAGCGCAGGATATTTCACGCCGCGTCTGAGCGAGACGGGTGAGTTCGATGGCAAGCTGTACCATGCCGTCGAGACCGGCCCATATTCTGTTGGTGAGTACGCGGTATTCTTCGATGGCACCAGAGCGGCATGCGAGCGAGCTGACGGTTGTGGACCTTACCAGAATTCGGCTGCAGTGGAAAGCGACGACGTACCGGATCTGGAAGGAGGCGAGACGAAACCGTGCCCTCTCAAACTGAAAAATCAAGGAATTGATGATATGGATTCTGAAGAGTTTAAGAAGCTTCTGAACGAGGCAGTATCGCCCGTTACCGAAGCGGTGAAGGGTATCACCACAAGAATAGATGCCCTGGAAAAGCAGTTGAACGAAGCCCCCAAGCTGGCCGACCAGCCGGAGTTCAAGGCCCTGGAAGACAGCGTTAAGCAGCTCAACTCGGCCATGCCGGATCTCAAGCAGTTCAAGGACGACCAGGAGGCCGCCAAAGACCTCAAGGCCCGGACCGCATTCAGCAAACTTCTGAATGCTGCCGCCCTGGAGGATGGTAAAGTTCCTGACAAGATTTGGAACGAAGCCAAAGCGGACCCCATCGGATTCTTGGATGAGCACCCCGAGATGAGGCTGGGCTCTGTCAAGCAGACCGAGTTCACCGGCAAGATCCTGAACTCGGACGGCAGCGAGTTTGACCTCGCCAGAGAGCAGGCCAAATTGTACGGATACTAAAAAATATTTTTAGGAGTTGATTAAGTAATGGCATTCACAATAGCTCCGCCCAGGGACGTTCGAACCGCTGGCACGGGGATTGTCAAAACCTATATCGCTGGAGCCAGAATCCCGTTCGGCGCGGCTGTTATCCGAGCCGGAGCGGGTACGGTCAAACCTGCTATTCTGGGGGACACTGACCTCACTATAGGTTTTGCGCTTGAGGACGAAGAGGAACACACCTATCCAGGATTCTATGAACAGTACGAGCCTGTTCCTGTGGCAATATCCGGAACGGTCAACGCACTCATAGCCGCCATAGACGACTACGACCTGCTGGCAGGCGACTACCTGGAGCACATCGATATCACCAGTGACACCATGGCTTCTGGTGTTGGTGTGCTGGCGGAAGCCGGATCTCATGAAGGCGAAACCATGACGACCCATGTCATAGCTCAGCTGCTTGAAGATCTCGCCCTGAAGGATGAGACCTATAAGGCGCTATCAACGCCACCAACCGCCGGTGAGACCACTATCGCTATGACCAACGGCGATCCCACTATCATGGGTCTTCACGTCGGCGACTACATCATCATTAGGGACAGCGACGGCACCACCGCCCAAGTCAACCGGGTGACTGCGATCACAGATACTCAGCTGACCGTCCTTATACCCATAACGGTCGCCGCTGCTGACTACATCCATGCGGTGAGACAGGCAGAGGTTCGGATTCTTTAGGAGGTTATAAAAAATGGAATATGCAGCTTCTATACCTGCTCACTTCACAGAGAGCTTTGCCCGTGACGTTCTCAATTACAGGAAGCGGGAGTACGACAAACAGATCGCCCGTACCCTCTCAACTATCAGGAACGTCGGGCCAACCGTCCAGAAGGACACTATCACCTATTACGAGAAGACTGGCGGTAACGACACCATAGCCGCCAAGATCACCGCCAAAGGAGCCATACCCGAGCAGGTGGGCGTCAAGGGCAACGAAATCACCCACTCCATGTACCAGATCTCGGTGGGCTTCTCGCTTAATGGCCGTGACCTGAACCTCGATCCTGCCCAGTTCAGGAGAAAGGTCGAGGTCGCAACTGCCGAGGTCCGCAGAAGGGAGGACTATATCTGGGTGAACGGCGACGCTGGCACCGGCCTGACTGGTCTGGTGACCACTGCCCGGGCTAACCCGAACGGCAAGGTTGCCGCCTATGGCACCTCTTCCTCATCCCCTGATGTGGACAGCATCGGCAATTGGGCCGGGACAGACACCTACCGAGACATCTATACTGATGTCCTGGAGGCATGCGACCGCATAGGCGACGACTTCACGCCCAAATACATGTGCGGCACCCGCCAGACCATTGCACCCATCCGGAAGATGGACGACCTCAGGAACAGGTACGCCGATCAAATCATGGACCTGTTCGGAGCTGGCAGCACCAACGACTTCATCCGGACATCCAAGTACTTCCCAGCGGGCTACGTCTATGTAATCGCTCAAGATATGGAGTTCATGGAGTTCGTGATCTCCGAGGATCTGGTGGTTGACACTGGCTTTGGCAAAGAGCCCGGTAACAACTACAGAGTCGAGCTGAGAGAATGGGTAAACCCGACGGAGTGGCACACAAAAGAGGGTGCAACTGAGATTTACACCTTGTAGGTGTATTTCTCTATTTTTGGGAGGTAATAATGCCACCTGTAAATCCGCATAGCATCGTAGCCCGTGCTGGTGCCCAGGGAGGTTCCATAAAGGGCATATCGGATGGAGGCGTATTTGACCCCACCGAGTTCGATGCAAAAACCGACCCTGTGGTAGCCGATAAGGTAGTCATCCAAGACACCGAAGCGAACGATGCCCCAAAGGTCACCACCATAACCAATCTTGCCAAGCCGATCGGTGAGATCGTGGCTGGCGCCAATGCCACATCAGGCCTTTCCGAGGTGGACGGTGTTTGTAGGGTCAACATCAGTGGGGTAGCTGACAAAACCGCGCCCGTTGCTGCCGATTCGCTTCTGCTAAACGACAGCGAGAATGGCAACATCAACAAGGAAGTCACCGCAGCCAATCTCTGTAAAGCGTTGGCCGGTACTCTGGCGGGCGTCGAGGCGACCAACGGACTGACATCATCCGCGGGAGTGTTGACCGTTGCCGCCAAAATAGCCCACCTGGAGGCTGCTCTGCTCAAGGGCACGACCGTGATTCCCATGAGCTTTGAGGCCGGCGAACAGATGGCCCTCAAGGTCTACTTCAACCACAAGGTCACCATCGACAAGATCCGCGGTATAGTGACCACCGCCATCGAAGGAACCGACAACGGCACTATCACCGCGGCCAACGGCGATGGAGATATTACCGGCGTTCTCACGGCAACCGCGGGTGCCCATCTGGCAACTGAATGTTCTGCCATCCCTACTACCAACAATGTGATCGCCCAAGACGGATACGTTTCTCTGACTTCCGCTAAAGATACTGTGGGCGGGAGGATGTTGGTCACTCTTGAGTGGACCCGCACGGCTTGAGGGTCTTCTCTCATTTTTTGGAGGTCGTGTATGTTCACTAAAGAGCAAATCGAGAGCGAGATAGCCGAACTTGAGGCCGCCTTGAAAACAGCATCCCCGCTGGAGTACGGTCGTCTTGAAGCATCCAGGAGGATCTGGCTAGGGCGGTTGGTCACCTGGAAGGCAGGTGGCTACCGGACCGAAGAGCCTGAAGCAGACGAATCAGAACTCAAAACCAAACCAAGACGCAAACGAAAATAGGAGCGAATTATGGCTTACGGCGGTAAACCGGCAACCGATACCACGGACGCTGTCCGGCTCGCTATCGGCGATACCAGCTCTAGTCCGGTACTGACTGACGACGAAATCGACTATTACTATTCTACTTATGGTAACGTGCTCCTGGCGGCGAGCCATGCCGCCGGTGACCTGGCGGGCCGGTATGCCAATAGGGTTAGCAAAAGCGTAGGCAGCCGCAGCATCCAGAACGACCAGCTCTTCCAGCACTATTCCGCTCTTTCTGAGAAACTGTTAGATAGGCACAGAAGCCAGATAGCTGGATCGATCATAGTACCAACTACAATAGGCGTGATCCGGGATTCTATCGCTGAGAACTTCCCCGTCAGCCAGAAGCTTACCGACATCGATCCTGAAGAGTTTGGGGACGATGATGCCTAAATTCTCGGACGACTTCGCAGACTTCATGATGCAGTCCTGCACCATCCAGCCGTTCATCAGAAACGATGGCTATAAGGATATCTTTGGTACGGCTGTAAGCCACTCTTGCGCAATCGAGTACAAAGTCTTCAACATAACCAAAGCTGACGGCCAGATAGGACCCACAACTGCCCAGGTCTACCTGGACGCGGGCGTGACCGTTGGCCTGAAGGACAAGATAACTTTCAACGGCCTCAGCCCAAAAATCCTTAAAATAGCGTTCGACTACGACGCGGAAGACCCCGCAGATGAGTTTGGGGTCATAGTATTCACCTGAAAATTGTGTTTGTTGGCGGATCTGACACAATTGAAAGAGAGGAACCGCATATCTCCGGTGGTTTTTGATGGAATACAAAAAGATTGATCCAAGGATCTGGTGGTTAATTTGACTGCAAACAATACAATAGAATCCATGAAAGGACCGATAGTCGTCGTGTCCCTCATTCTCGTTTTCGGTTTGGCAATAGCATTCGGCCAGGGCATGTCCGATGCTGACAAGCTGGTAGGCTTCGTGATTACCGGGCTGGTCGCGGTGGGCTATATCACCACCCATCAGCAGAAGGCTCTGCTGGCTGCTCAGGGAGCTATCCAGCCCATCTTAACTGAAGTGCTATCCGACATCCAGGGAATGGAACCCGAAGCACGAGTAATAGTCGCAAAGCTTGAACAAGGGAAAGCCCCGACTGCCCAGGAGATCGCAGACCTATATCCAGACGTTGAAGAGCTCATTGGTGACCTCCAGAAGCTGGTTCCGGCTACTCAAATGGCCATTTCCGATACGGCGGGGGCGAAGTAGATGCTCGTCGAGATCATTGTTCTCCTGTTCTTCCTGGTCGCCTCCCTCTATCTGGCATATCAGTTCCGGTCATGTGGCCACCAGATGGGAATCCTCCAGGGGTCGAACGCATCCCTCTCCGCGGACCTACAAGAGACCCGGTCATGCCTGTATAACACCCGTGAGGAGAATCTGAAGCTCATGGACGAGCTTGAAGCTACTCGGGCAGATTTGGCCCTCACCAGGGGGGAGCTGGAGAAGACCAGAGCCGCGTTGAACTCTTGCACGGACGCCATCAATGGCGGTTCCTGAATGTGCTTGCCCTGACGGAGGCAGCTGAGTGACTAAACTATTCACGCCCGAAGACATACAAAAATACTTTTACGCTTCTTGCATTCTGGCAGGGCTTGCATTCATCGCAATCCTCTACATTGTCGGAACCAGTGGATCTGCCAATACCCTCGATACTTCGATGGTGGGCACGGGCACGATGAACTACCGGCACGATTCGGAGCACAGTGCAGACATCGCTATGGCTGAGAACGCCTCTATCATGTACGATTACTCCCGGACATGGGGACAAGATGTCGCCGTGGAGACTGCCAAAAGCCAGTTTGTTGTGACCTCCGCCAAAGGAGGCTACAAGACTCAGTATGCCGTGAAAGGCTCAGGAGCGGATCACAAGGTAGACTACCGGGCAACCAAGATATCCGGCGATGCCTCGTTCGCATCTGAGATCACTCTGACGGCCACAGAAGCTGGCGGGGAGAGCTTCGATTCTATGATCTGGTTCGACACCCGAGACGGCCTGGCAACCATCCAGGGCAGAGTCTACAACAACTCCGAAGGCCGCCCGGCCACCATCGAAGAGCTGGATGCAGTAGGCAAATACCTGCTGAACACCCATCTGAACGTCAGCAATGCCCCCATCTTGCCTGAAGACTGGCTTGGATTCTGCAGTGGACTGGATCAGGATGTCAATATGCCGGAGGGGATCTACATCCTGCCCGTGAACGACAGCAAATACAACTACACCCTGGTGGACGGCAAGATCATCCGGAGCCTGAACATTCCTTTGCCAGAGATCCCAGCAAACACCACCGAACCTGAAACCGTAGCACCGGTGGCCCGCAAGGAGCGGGCTGCCAAATCATCTTGAGGTGATTACAAAATGAGATATATGTTTCTACTGATTGCACTTTTCGCAATCATTGGTATAGCTAGCTCTGCAGAGCTGAAGAATACCGTTACTGCTTCTGCGGTGGACGGATCTGGAGCCAACGTCAGCAGCAGTGCAGATGCTGCTATCATCATCAACGAGACCGCCTCCGGCATTCTCCTGAAGGATGTCGAGAAGATGGTCTACAGGCCTGGTGAGATGGCCAACTATACCTTCCGGCTGTCCAACACTGGGACTGCTAAGCTTACTGGCATCAAGGTAGTTGACGATCTGCTAGGCCCCATTGCCATGAGCACTTCTGAGGTAGGGCCTGGAGAGTTTGCTGAGGGGACCGCCCAGATGAAGGTGACGGAGGATATGCTACCCGGCCCGGTTATCAATTATGCGGTAGCCACAATGCAAGGAGCTGGCCAGCCTCTTACCCTCAATGCCAGCGCCGTCTTTGAGATCGAGGCCATTCCGGAGATCACGATCACCAAGCTGACGGACGTGAGTTCTGCTGATATTGGAAAAGAGGTAGTATATACCTTCACTATCGAGAATACAGGCAGCAGGACCTTGTACGATGTCAGGGCGGTAGATGACAAGCTGGGAGAACTCGTCCTTCCGACGACTGCACTATCTCCCGGTGATAAGATGGTGGTCACAAAAAACCATGTGGTAACGATTGAGGACCTCGAGGGATAGGCATGGCTGAGCCGGACGCCATTATCATGTCGATAGGCATGCTGCTAGGCGTCTGGCTCATGCTTTTTTTGCTGTTCTACATATTCTGGCCTAGACGATGACCACGAGTTTCCAGAAGACCCTAACCATCCTGGCCAGCATAGCTTCCGTTCTCGCCGGTGTGGTGACGATAGCAAGTTTCCTGTCGGGTGAGGATGTGACCTTGCCCCCATCGTTGACTACCCCATCATCCGATCATCAGCCCATCATCATCCATGCTCGAGCGGTGTTCATCGAGAAGAACATGACATATGCAATTGATTATGACAAGAATCTTATAATGTTAAACGAATCGACAATAGTATTATGATAAACATAATCTTATGAATACGTTTTTGGGCCCACAAGTATTGCTTTTGCACCCCAACAAGGTGGTCAGAGAATAATCGGTTTTATCATTCCTTAAGGAAGTGTAAAATATATGAGAAAGTTAGCATTGTTGGCAATGTTGATTGCCATGATGGTCGTTCCCGCTATGGGACTGACCTGTGTAAACGATGGAAACACGATCACCGCCACTGGCGACGCATCTGCTTCGGCGGATTTCATCAAGACACCTACCGGCAGCATGTACGAAAGCATGGTAACCGTCTATGGCATTGGTTCAGCGGAGGCCAGGACAGCAGGAGTTCAGTCTAGTATCTCAGGCTACACTTTGGCCGCTGCCCAGACCACCACGACCCCCGGCAACATCGTTGTTACATCCAGAATTGAGCAGGATTATACCGATGGAGCCGCGTTGGCTAAGATATCTGGCAGCATAGTCGGAGATCAGATAGCGGATGGGGCGAGTGCGAAGGCTTATGCTTGCGGTAATGCAAGAGCCACGAATCCCAACTGGACCCAGCGGGATAACGAGGCTTCGGTGTCTGGCTCTGTGATGGCTAATGCTTACGAGGCAGACTTCGCAGCCGGACCCGTGGATATGTATGCCGAAATCTCTGCCTTTGCTGATGTCGACACCCGGGAGATTCTCAGTTCCACCGAGGGGTTGTCCGAGAACACATTCATGGGCAATTTCCCTGGGTATGCCGCTCTGACTTATGCAAAAGCCGGCAACAAGGCTGGCCTGACTACAGGCTACGGCGATATCGTTCTGGATACAGACGATATACCGTCGATCAATAGTATCTGTAGTTTCATTCAATTCTAGGGGCATTTCAGTGTTAGATCCTGTAGAGATCTGTTATGGCGGTCTCTACATTATTATATTTTTAATTATAATCATAATAGCTAGACCATTTCTGTATTGGCCCAAACGATAAGATTATTACAATATTATAAATACATATCTGGTCTGCAAACCTATACCTCGGAGACTTGAAAACCATGCCACAATATCCTGATTCCTGGAAATATATCGACGGGGGCTGGGTCCGGTACGATAATAGCGGATACGCCGAACTGAATTTTAGTACTGCACAGCAATTGTTTTTTTGAGGTGATATTATTACAGACGTGCCGATAATTTACAAAGATGGCCGCAAGTTCGAAAAGTGGCGTAAGGCGTGGGCGATCCTGACCTGGGCGGCATGGTGATTCTGTGGTCACGTTGGATTATCGGGTCAGTACGCCCGAGGACGATGGTTATTGGACCAAATCGGGCTTTTCCAATAACACTGTATATTTGAGTATGGGGGCTTCTTTCGGATTTGTTCGCAATCTGTTTATTCGGTTTACCGGAGTCACCATTCCGGCGGGTTCGAAAATCGTCAGCGCGTACATGTCATTCTATTTTTATGGCTCCACCGGAACTCCCCCCGAATGCGCGTTGTATTTCGAAGATGCCGCCAATCCGTCTGCAGTAACGTCACACAATGACGGCAATAGGCGAGTCAAAACCACCGCGTCAATCGGCATCACCTCACCCACGTCGGGGACTTGGTGGAACTCCAATGACATCTCTGCCATAATTCAAGAGCTGGTGGATTCGTATGACTACTCCAGTGGTTCTGCCATGCAATGCATAATCAATGGGGGTTCGCCTGACTCCGGGGAGGTTTATAGCTGTGACTATTCCGGCACGCGTGCCCCCAAGCTGCATATCGAGTATGCTTCTGGTGATCACCGCTCAAGTTCTTTTCGGGGTATGTTTCGGGGAATGTTCAACAGGATGAGGTAATTCCATGTTTTTATTAGCTAAATATGGCGTTCAGACATCGTTCCGGTTCGCGGTGATCAAATCGTCTAGCTCGGACCTGGCAGCTACCGGAGATTGGACTCCTGCCACGGGTGACACCAAGATCAGCAAAGACGGCGGGAATGTTGCCAATACTTCGAACAATCCTTCTGCGGTCGGGGGCACTGGATCCGTTCTGTGGTCCATAACATTAACAGCAGCCGAATTACAGGCAGCAGAGGTTGTTATCCAGATCGTGGATTCTGCAACCAAAGCGATTGAAGACCAGACTCTTGTGATCTATACCTATGGCCATGCTTCGGCTAAGATCCAGGCAGACCTCTCTGATAGCGTTTGGCTCGGCCTGACCGGTGGATCTACTATCAAGGCCAAGACCGACTTGATCCCGGCTTCACCTGCACAAGAGGGGACACTGAGCACAATAGATGGCAAAGTGGATAGCGTTCTGGCCGACACCAACATGCTTCAGGTCGATTGGGTGAACGGCGGCAGGCTAGATCTGCTCATCGATGGCATCAAGGCCAAGACCGACTTAATACCAGCCTCACCCGCCGCCGTGGGCTCCAAGATGGACATCGTTGATGCACCATCTAGCGCAGGCAAGACGGCTCTCGCCAATGCCGCTGCTGATAAGGTCTGGGATGAAGTGGCTTCTGACCATGTGGCCGCCGGGTCAGCCGGTGCTCTTCTTGGTCTGGTCCATAGCATCCTGGGAGGGAAACAGCAGATCATAGGCAACCAGCTGATCTGCTATGCGGCAGATAACGCTACCGAAGTTGCCAGGTTCAATCTGTTCGATAGCGATGGCGACCCTACAATGGTCGCAGTCTACCTCCGCACGAGGGTATAAACCATGCTTTTGGGCGGGATGGGTGACGACCAGAGGCTGATATGCCGTGGCATGGGATCGTTTTCGGCTGTGGTACGGGACAGCAATTACACCATCGATGCCCACATAGTCGACCAGCATGCGGTTTTCTATACACTCGATGCATGCCTCGATTGGCAGCGGCACATCCGGTATATGATAGACACAACGATGAAGGCCGATCGCTCGTGCGGCTATTCGATCGACGCCACGCTCAAGCTTGGTACGCCCACCATAACGACAACCCGATCTTACAACGTTTACAAAGTCAGGGTGCCCTACTATGATCAAGACGGCTGAGTTTGTCAAATCGTTGGTAGTGAAGGCCATCGATGACGGCATGCCTCCCCCAAACGCTCCTTCGACCGTTGACCAGAAGGGGTCCAATCATCCACTGGTCGATACGGGCGAAATGAGGAACAGTATCGAGTATCGTATAGATGGAAACACTATCCGCGTCGGGTTTTTTGATGAACAAAACGCTCTGAAAGCCGTTGTGAACAACTATGGCGTGCCTGGCAAAATACCAGCACGGCCTTTCATGTCTGCAACGATTGATGAACATATCGATGACATTTCAAAAGTTTTGATGAACGAAATGGCAGATAAAATTTTGGAGAGAGTGAAATAAGATGCCTTCTACTGTAATAATTGAATGTTTGACCGGTGTAAATGGAACGCCCCAGACCATAACCAATCACAGGTTCAACCTCGGCGATACCCCCGTCCCCGGCCTGACCAACCCCCTGAGAGTTCCGACTTCTGGAACAGCCGATTCCTGGTGGTGCAGCCACCGAGCAAAGTACAGCGGAGCTTATACCGAGCTATCAGATTTCAAGCTGTCCTCAAGTGGCAGCATAGCCGCCGCGTGGGCTCTCGGAACTGGCGGGATGGTCCGGATAGGGACTAAGCTAACCGGAGATAGTGGTTGTCCGGACGGTAGCTACCAGCAGGCAGCAGGATCTACAAGCCCTCTGACCGGGTATGCTCTGGACGATGTTGCCAATGGTCATGCCTATTACAACAATCCAGAGACCGACCTGGTGGACAACTTCGATAACTACCCTGCAGCCAACCCGCTGCTCATAGACTCCGGTCCTTACGGCCCGAACGTGACTGGACACACCAAACACTGGTGCCTCCAGTGCAGGTACGGAAGCGACGCGGCACCCGGTGACAGAGTTACTCAGACAGTGACCCTCACCTGGGCAGAGATATGAACGGTTTTCCAACGCCTCTCACCAGGTATTGGATCAAGCAATGGCCTAACGGCAAAGTGACCCCCCAGTTCAAGCCAGACACCGCTGAAGAAGTCCTCTGGGGAGACAAGAACTCTGGCATGACCGGTCTGAGGTTCGTGCCGTTCTCTCCAAAGTTTGCTGAGAAGATCCGAGAGAAAGGTGTTCTGGCGATACCTTCATCGTTGCCGTCGGTGGACATCCCGCTTGATCCTTCCGAGACCGTCCGGGTTAGGAGGCTTCAAGCCCTGACCCAGGGGTCTTGTTATCTCTGCCACAACTGCAAGTCGATGTTCGACTGGCAAGAGCCAACACCGCCTTACCCGGCCTGCCCTAAATGCGGGACTGTCAACCATTGGTACTGTGACGTCCACGGCCAAATCGACGATCCAATATTTTTTGATCGAGAGGAAGAGAACGGTAGGACGGTCACCGAGGCGCGTTGTCCTATCTGCTCCGATCCCCATGGCCTGGTGAGGTCCACCGACCTGGAGATAGTCGATCGCCCGCCGGAGTTCCGAGTGAAATATAACGTCCAGGTACCGGGCGCAGAGATCGAGTTTGACGAAACCAATATCAAGGTCTTGAGATCGTGCCTGACGAATACGACCCCGACGAGCTAGAGGATTTGGGTGAATCCGAACCTCCTGTTATTGATGTGTTGGTCAAAAGCTATATCGCGGAGCTGGATAAGGTCTACTCCCAGATCCAGATGACAGCTCTCCGGTACAAACTTGAGACCGCCGTGGGTTCAGACCTGGACGACATATGGGGCAAAACCTTCCAGATCAAGAGGTATGCCCTGGAGTCGGACGAAGACTACCGAAGCCGTCTGATCGTCCACACTAAGGTTCTGATGGGCTCGGGAACGGCCCCCAGCTGCGAAGCTATACTGGATTCTCTGATAGGCCGCTCAGGAGCCACAGAAATCGAGTCTCGGTGGCCTGGCGTGGCTTACATCAAGTTTGCAGACGTCCCCAGCCTGAAACTGGCGGCTGCCGCCGAAACCAAGATCAACCAACTCCGGGCTATAATGTTTGCAGCGGGCATCTCAAGTGAGATGCTTCTGCCCATCGAAGAGTACGACCTGAGCCTGATCCTCAAATGCACTGTCGCCAAGACTTACGACACGGACGCCATGATCCAGGACGAGGTATCTACGGACTATGATATTAGCGTCCGGTTCGTCCGGCCCTGTTCTCTGAGTTATGGTATCGCCGGGTACATCAAAAAGATCCTGACCAAACAGTACACCCTTCACCGCGGCACCATGATGTTCGATCACAGCGCCGATTACGAGTTAGGAGCCTATATCGTGATCACGGCTGACACCGATTATGGGCTAGATGTCTACATCTGCAAAACCCGATCCCGAGATTACGGTCTGTCGGCGAGGATGTTGACCTACCGGGCCAAAGACTACTACCTGAATGCATATATGCAACGGGAACGGCCACGGAGCTACGGCTTGTCGGCAATTTTCGAGGCTGCATGAGACGAGTGGTATTAACTCATTTGCCGGGCCTGAACTACTTTATCGGCACGTTCGACCTGACCAATTATCAGGATTGGTGGAAGTCCGCGCCTCTGCCGGGGGCCATCCAGAACATCGAGCATGCCCTTTGGGTCGGCGGGCCAATGCATCTTTGTCTGGCAAAGATGGTGGACGGTACGTGGTCCATTTTCCTGTCATTTGATTATGGAGTCAACTGGCAGCTTGTGAAGAACTCTGCTGTCGAGATAATGGACATCGAGCTGGTAACGTTCACCTGGATTCTGTACTCAGATGCCAATGGCGACTGGTGGGAGAGCACCAATAGTGGATTCAGTTGGACGAAAGTCTGCACCGCTGGCCCGGTTGGGAGGGCATTTTTCGTATTGCACAAGGGAGAAACCAAGACAGTGTTCTGCCACGATGGCAGGTACATAAAAAAGTCAGCTGATATCGGGAGGACCTGGACGACTGCGCGGGACCTGAATTCGGTTTTGATCGCGGCAGATGCGATTCACCCAGACGACCATTATTACACCGGCATTAGAACTGCTGCGATAGCAGGAGCCAATGGATACATCCTGGCTGCGAACGGTCCCTACCTGGCGTGGAGCCGAGACGGGGGTGCATCGTTTAGCTCATGCCCGAACTGGGACGAGTATGGCAATGACTCCCGCCTGGTGTATGAGGCAGCGGACGACGACGGCACATTCTTAATTATGAGCCGGAAGCAGCTCAAATATCCGCCGTCATCGATTGTTGCGGAAAACCGTGAAAACTTCCTGATTAATGATATAATCGTG
>ERZ747221.2406-NODE-2406-length-16634-cov-3.587788_pt1 | contig 16634 bp, 16 predicted proteins | sample MGYA00374949_ERZ747221 | MGnify/ENA primary metagenome ERZ747221 (study PRJEB28779, sample SAMN05720172) | bioreactor metagenome | isolation source: Anaerobic biogas reactor | place: USA:Washington, USA | collected 2015-08-08 ... | reverse complement strand
GAGGGTAAGGCAAATCTTATAAAGAGCATCATCGAAAAGGATCCTTCGCTTTCTCTGGAAGAGCTTTCAAAGCTCAATGTCAATGATCTTAGCCTGATAGCTAAAAAGTGGATAGGACAGCTTGAAGGGCTCACCATGATGGGAACGCCCAGCGACAAAAAATATATTGGGGCCGATATGGCTGCCTCCAATGCAGAGGCACATGCCAAGCTCTCCATAGATGGTGCGGCAAAAGTGGAATCGCAGATGGATTATGAGAACGGCAAGCTTGTCTATAATGTGAAAATGACCACGGAAAATTCCGAGTTTTATTACGGTGTCGATGCCGAAACCGGCGAGATACTGAAGCGAGGGGTAAACACGCTTAAATCGGCGGTTGAGAACGGTATAGGAACAGATAACTCCCCCGTGGGAAACACTCCTGTTCCTTCCCCCGATGGACAAAGTGCCGAGGCGGCAAAAGCTGCTGCTGAGGATTTAATAAAAAAGGCTATTGATATGTCCGGAACCGATGCCTCTTATGCACGCGATGTAAACGTCAATCTCGGTACGAATGAAGCAAATTCCGAATCTCAAGTAAACTTCAAATCGGGAGATTTAGAATATTCCTATTCCTTTGATTCCGTAACAGGAGGTCTGAAGAACTGGGTTGGTTCACAGATCCAGAAATAATTCGTCTCCTCATTTTACATATAACTCATCTTCCCAACTATCAGACAGAAGAAGGATCGACAAGGGGCAATGTTATTCTTCTTAAGGCAAAGAGTCCGGTAAACTTTAGGGTTTACCGGACTCTTTGCATATGTTTTATAGGCTTTTCCATGGTCTTGCTGAGCCGATCCAGCCTTTCGCCTGCCAGTAATCACCGTCCGCAGGATTCCATGGATGCCGATATACTATCCTCATAATATAAAAAACAAGCTTCGTTTTTAGCGGGGTATTAACATTTCCATCTCTTTTTAATATGGCTTTAGAAAGTTTATTTAGCTTCTTTTCTATTTTTATCTTTTTCTTTTCTGATACCTCGTCCCACGAAACAGCCGCAACGGCGACACCGTAGCGATAGATTTTTGCTACACCCCAGAAAAACAAGCTGTCCTTTATATCCCTGCAGGCCGATTTCATTCCCGCACCTGCAGCAGTCGATATGCACACAGCCTGTTTGGAGAACATTTTTTCCTCCGGACGGTGAACCATCCAGCGGTAGGCATAGTGATCCAGAAAAGCCTTCATGGACCCTGTCGCGTGAAACACATATACCGGCGTTGTAAAAATCAGCACATCAGCAGAATCCATAGTTTCCGTTATGGGTTCAAGATAAGAGCGGTGCGGACAAAGCTTTTCATTCTCCGTTATGCATTTTGCGCAGCCGCAGCAAAACTTCGGCATATCTCTGGGGAGAAAAACTTCAGTAATATTATCCGTATCCGTCATTTTTTCTGCCAGCATCCTGCCGATATGATATGTTGAGCCCTTGTGATCCTGTCCATTTATCAATGCAATTTTCACTTTACCCACCTCATATCACCGCTTTTATCTTTCATGTCAGCGTGCTGTTAATTCATACTTATCAAGAGCATGGAAGTCTTATCCATTTATAAATGCAAAAATGCATGTATGCCGCCCGTCTTTTTTATGCAACATGTTATTTTTATATAATACATGCCTATTGTTTTTATCCGTTGTTACAAATTTGACAATCTTCAGTTTTTCATTATTCAACTTACTTTGACAATAGGGTCTTTTTGTTGTAGAATACGATTTGCACGTTAATATTATAACAAAGAGCCAAAGCTCTTCAAAATTCGACTCATGCGGTCATTTTAAATGTACGCGTCTATTCAGGCTGTTACCCCTCTATGCGGCAGCACAGAGCTTTCCGCAAAGAGGAAAATGTCGGTGCGTCAAGCTCAATAAAGTGCTCGCGTTCCGAAATGCCGGTAAGCTGATGTGCATCGGATGAAGTAATGATAATATGGTTTTTGCTGTAATTGCCGTTAGCCTTGTCCATGAAGAATCGTTCCGGATCATGGATCTCCAGCGCAGAAAATTTAGGCATATCGGGAAGGAATCCGAACACTGACAAAATGCTGTTCGACTGCCTGTCGATGTGAGCGGGATAGCAAATCCCGCCGAAGCGTTCAATAAACTGGGGCAGCTTATCAATCGATAAATCCAGCGCGTTTGGAAGCAGCAGCGGAAAATGACCGGTCACCACTTCGTTTTCATCCATTATTACCTGTTCTCCAAAAAATTCAGGCCGATTTTGAACCGGCATCATATGGCGTTCCAGCTCCGCTCCTGCCTCCTCCGCGCTGTCTGCATCGGGAAACAGGCATACCACGTGTATTTCCTCGGCACTTGTCACTTCAATTCCGGGGATCACCGTCAGAGGAAGCCCTTCCGCCGCACGCATAACCGCACGAACATTGAGTGCACTGTTATGGTCGGTAACAGCTATGATATCAAGTCCCTTTATGCAGGCCATGTTTACTATGTTCGGAGGGGTCATAAGCTCATCGCCGCACGGCGAAAGGCAGCTATGGATATGCAGATCATACGCATATCGCGGCACACTCATCCCCCCTTGTTTTGCAATAATCAGTTAAGCCCTAAAAGCCTTGCCGCAGCCATTGCAGACTCAAAAACCGGCAGACCTGTGCGAATTACGGTGACGTTCCCCTTTTTTGCTCCCGCAATCGCTTCGTCGTCAATCAGCATATTCTCTGCCACAGCAACGCAGGCGGTATCGGCAAGGGCTGCCACAGCCATGGCGTTGACATTGCCCATAACCGTTATCCAAAGGCTGTCCGAGGGTGCTCTTCCCATGACGATAGACAGCAGGTCGCAGCAGTAAATGCCGCCCGTTATCTCCCGTTCACCGTCGCCGTGGACAAGCTCCCATCCAAGCTTTTCACATAAATCATTTACACGCATGGTTTATCCCCGCTTTTATCCCGGCTGTCAAGCTTCAGAGACAGCATACTTGCCCGAACAGCCTCGACTTTGTCTTTCAGGAGGTAGATGCAGGCATCCTCGGTCGAGTGTCCAAGCACTATATCCTCTGCAAGCGCACGGCAGGACGGCGCTCCGCAGGAGCCGCAGTCCAGCCCGTAAAGTTTTGACTCTATCTCCTCGATCTCACGCATCATTTTCATAGAATGCTGGGGCAGAGGGTCAAGGCGCAGGGCTGATATAGGCTTAACCTCAGCATCCCAAAGTATCTCCTCCGGTATTGCTTTCCCCTCTATGTTGTTGCATGCCACCGGACGATAATTGCGGAGATGCTTCATTCTTGTAGCTGCAACATAAGGGTTTTCAATGTTAAGTACTCCGCCCACGCAGCCTGCGGGGCAGGCGTTAAGCTCCACAAAGTCCTGATCGGAAAGTCGGTCGCCCTCCATTTCCTCCAGCACATTTATCACGTTCTCGATGCCATCCGCCGCAAGATAACGAACTGTGAAGGTAGCCGCCGCCTCACCGCCGCTGTTGCCCCAGCTCAGTCCTGTCCGTCCGCTCTGCGCGGTATCCGGTCCAGTCCCCTCCTTGGCACATTTATTCATTGCCGACAACAGTGCCGGGTATATTTCGCTGACAGAAATCGCAAGGTCCACGCTGCTCTTTTCCGTACCCATCGGATTTTTTATAGCGGTAACCTTGGCAGGACAGGGAGTGATAAAGGCTATTCCGGTTTCCGAAACAGCCTGATCGCGCGCCAGTCTGGCGGCAACCTCCATAGGAGCGGAAAGAGGAAGCACGTTTTCCAGCAGCTGCGGAAAGCGAATACGGATAAGTCTCAGAACGGCGGGGCAGGCGGACGAAATCACCGGTTTATTCAGAGTTCCCTGTTCCATCAGGCGCCGGGTAGCATCCGAAACAAGCTCTGCCGCTGCCGCCACTTCATATACCTCGTCAAATCCGAGTCTGCGCAGCGCAGCGCGTATAAGCTCAAGGTCCTCCTGCCGCTTATATTGCCCGAAAAGGGACGGAGGAGGAAGCACGACCTTATATTTAAAGCGCTCTATCGAACTAAGCGGATCCGTAACGGCAAGTTTCGCATGATGCGGGCAGACGCGGATACACTCGCCGCAATCTATACACCGCTCTCCGGTGATCTGCGCCTTTCCGTTGCGCACACGTATAGCCTCCGTCGGACATCGTTTTACGCAGGTGATACATCCGCGGCAGGCATCCTTATCCAGCGTTACGGAGTGAAAATATTCGGACATTTCTAACCTCCATATGTTACGTCAGTTTTCTATATTCACCACAATGGTAACTTTAGTACCTGCACCGACTGTTGTGTTTATTATTAGCTCATCGGAATACTTTTTCATATTCGGCAGACCCATACCTGCTCCAAATCCCAAACCCCGAACCTGTTCGGAAGCAGTTGACCAGCCGGCCTGCATGGCAAGATCGACATCCTCGATTCCGGGACCGTAATCTGTAAGTACAGCAACGATTTTTTTGTCGTCAATATCGACGTCAATCTCCCCGCCGCCGGCATGTATGACCATGTTTATTTCCCCCTCATATAAGGAGATCGACATTTTTCTTATAGTCTGCGGATTTAAACCCAGCTGTTTCAATATTTGCTTCACAGCACTTGAAGCCGCGCCCGCCTGAGTAAAATCATCTCCGGGCACTATATAGTGATAATGCAGGCTGTTACCGCTCATATCGCTCATATCGTCTTACACCCTCCGTTAAGTCCCGCCTCGTAAAGCAGACCGCAGGCAGTAAACATTCTATGGGTTGTCGCCATGACTGCAATTCCGTTTTCTCTGGCTACCTGAAGAATGTCTTCGCCGGGTCTCTTTCCCCGCACAAAAACAACACAGACCATGTCCATCATCGCCGCCGTCCTTATTGCCTGTTGGTTCAAAAGTCCCGTAATGAGGACAGCCTGATCTTTGACAAAGGCAAGAACGTCGCTCATCATGTCGCTTCCGCAGGCGGTGTGAACTTCTGTTTCCAGCAGATCTTCACCCACAAGGAGTTCTGCATCCAGTGTATCCCGGATTTCCTTTATAAGCATATTTGTTCCCCCGTAATTCAAAATGTGATTGCAGGATTTTAAAAGCTGTATTTGAATGTTCCCTGCCAAAACCCGCAGCTAACATACACTTACGGATCAAGGTCAAATATAGTGATCACTTGCGGACATTATGTCACAGCTGCAAGGCAGCTTTATGGCACATAGGCCAGATAAAATATAGTTTTTATTTGAGATATTATATCATACTTTGTTTTACGGTACAATCATACAAAGCAAGGTATGTTGAAAAAGCAAGAATTTACTATGGTAAAACGTATCTTCAGATGGTACAATTACAATAATGGCACAATTACAATATTAGAAAGAAGCCGCTGCTATTATTTTTCCCGGCAGCAGGTAATCAATAACAAATAAAACAGGAGGAAACGCAAATGTCATGCAAAACATGCGAAACTGCAGTGATCGGAACAGCGGAGCAGGACAAAAAGCTGCGCGAGAGCATCGCGGCCTTGCAGGGAGATCATTCGCTAGTCCAGATACTGCAGGCCGCACAGGAAATCTACGGCTATCTGCCCCAAGAGGTCATTAACGTAATAGCCTCTGAACTCCATGTCTCTGCAGAAAAAGTTTACAGTGTTGCAACCTTTTATTCCCAGTTTTCTTTCAATCCCAAAGGCAAATATGCGATCTCGGTTTGTCTCGGAACAGCCTGCTACGTCAAGGGTGCGGGAGAAATCTATGATAAGATCAAGGAAAAGCTCGGCGTCGAAGACGGCGGCTGCACGCCCGACGGCAAGTTTTCACTTGACGCCTGCCGCTGCGTGGGCGCCTGCGGACTCGCTCCTGTTTTCAGCATCAATGACAATGTATACGGAAAGGTCACCCCGGACCAGATAGACGGAATCCTCGAAAAATGCGAATAGGCGAAGCCTCGGAGGCAAGTCTATGATGCAGGAGCTTTCCATGAATATATTGGATGTGGCGGAAAACTCCGTTCGCGCAGGGGCGAGCCTTGTCGAAATCACTATCGACGAGCAGCCCGCAGAAGACCTGCTGACCATAGAGATTTCCGACAACGGCTGCGGGATGAGCCCCGAGCAGCTTAAAAATGCAGCCGATCCGTTTTTCACTACGCGAAACACCAGAAAAGTCGGTTTAGGTCTTCCGTTTTTCAAAATGGCAGCGGAGCTTGCCGGCGGCAAAATGGATATCCGGAGCAGCATCGGAAAAGGCACAGTCATCACAGCTTATTTCGTTCGTTCAAGCATAGACCTGATGCCGCTTGGAGACATCAACGAGACTATCTGTACGCTCATCCACTGCAATCCGCAGATAGACTTTATATACAGGCGCCGCTTTGAAGACTCCGAGATGATTCTGGATACGCGCGAATTCCGCCGTATACTTGAGGGGATCGAATTGAACGATCCCAAGGTTTCTAAATTCATCCGCGACTTTCTGGCGGAAAACACAAGTGATCTTTTCACCGGTCGCTGACCGGTCCAACAAAACAATCAGGAGCGCCTTCGGGCGGTCCCAACAATTCAGGAGGTAGTCCAAAGATGAAGACTTTAGCAGAACTTCAGGCTTTGCGCGACGAGATGAAGACAAAAATCGGCGTACGCAAAGACGGCGAATACCGCATGAGAATCCTCGTCGGCATGGCAACCTGCGGCATCGCGGCAGGCGCCCGCCCCGTACTTACCGCTTTTGTCAAAGAGCTCGAAACCCGCAAGCTTACCGATATCGTTGTCTCTCAAACCGGCTGCATCGGCATCTGTCAGTTTGAGCCGGTGGTCGAGATTTATGATGCCGACGGAACAAAGACCACCTATGTATACGTCACGCCCGAAAAAGTTCCCAAGATCGTTGCACAGCACGTAGTAAACGGCAATCCTGTGGTTGAATATACCATCGGCGCCAACGCGAATTAAGGAGGTAGTATTATGGTTCGCTCACATGTCCTCGTTTGCGGCGGTACCGGCTGTCATTCCTCCGGAAGCGACAAACTTTTCGATCGTTTTGAAGCCGAACTGGCTTCCGCCGGCCTCAGCGAAGAAGTAAAGGTCATACAGACAGGCTGCTTCGGTCTGTGCGCGCTGGGTCCCGTTGTTGTCGTATACCCCGAAGGAGCTTTTTATTCTCAGGTAAAGCTTGAGGATATAAAAGAAATCGTTGAGGAGCATCTGCTCAAGGGCAGGCTTGTAAAGCGTCTCCTTTACAGCGAAACGGTCGCCGAAGACACCATCCTCAGTTTGGATAAGACAGACTTCTACCGCAAACAAAAACGCGTTGCCCTGCGCAACTGCGGAATAATAGACCCAGAAAACATCAAAGAATACATAGCATATGACGGCTACATGGCACTTGCCAAGGCTCTTACCGAGATGAAGCCGGAAGATGTTATAAAGACGATCACCGACAGCGGACTGCGCGGCCGCGGCGGCGGCGGCTTCCCCACCGGAAAAAAGTGGAGTTTTGCCGCGGCTCAGTCCGGAGACGAGAAATACGTCTGCTGCAACGCCGACGAGGGCGACCCAGGCGCCTTTATGGACCGCAGCGTTCTTGAAGGCGACCCGCACAGCGTTCTCGAAGCTATGGCGATTGCAGGTTACGCGATAGGTGCATCCTACGGTTATGTTTATGTCCGCGCGGAGTACCCCATCGCCGTCAAGCGCCTTAAAATCGCCATCGAGCAGGCAAGAGAAGCGGGACTCCTTGGCAAAAACATTCTCGGAACAGATTTCAGCTTCGATGTAGATATACGCTTGGGCGCAGGCGCCTTCGTCTGCGGCGAGGAAACAGCCCTTTTGAACTCCATCGAAGGCAAACGCGGCGACCCCCGTCCCCGTCCTCCCTTCCCCGCGGTCAAGGGACTTTTCGGCAAGCCCACCATCATCAACAACGTCGAAACATATGCCAATATTCCCTGCATAATCCTAAACGGTGCAGATTGGTTTGCATCCATGGGAACGGAGAAATCCAAGGGTACCAAGGTGTTTGCGCTTGGCGGAAAGATAAACCACACGGGTCTTGTCGAAGTCCCCATGGGCACCACCCTGCGTGAAATCGTTGAGGAGATCGGCGGCGGCATACCCAACGGCAAGAAGTTCAAGGCAGTACAGACCGGCGGTCCCTCCGGCGGCTGCATCCCTGCGGCGCACATGGACGTGCCAGTCGACTATGACAACCTGATTGCCATCGGCTCCATCATGGGTTCCGGCGGAATGATCGTCATGGACGAGGACAACTGCATGGTCGACATCGCAAAGTTCTTCCTCGAATTCACCGTTGACGAAAGCTGCGGAAAGTGCACTCCCTGCCGCATCGGCATACGCCGCATGCTCGAAATGCTCGACAACATCATCTCCGGGCAGGCGGAGCTTGAAGATTTGGACAGGCTGGAAAGTCTCTGCTACTACATCAAGGAAAACGCCCTCTGTGGTCTCGGACAGACTGCTCCGAACCCCGTTTTGTCAACACTGCGCTTCTTCCGCGATGAATACGAGGCACATGTGGTCGACAAGCGCTGTCCCGCCGGCGTCTGCAAGAAGCTGCTCAGCTTCTACATCGACCCCGACAAGTGCAAGGGCTGCACGCTCTGCGCACGCAACTGCCCGACATCCGCCATCACAGGCGAGGTCAAGAAGGCACATGTAATCGACACTGAAAAGTGCATAAAGTGCGGCGCCTGCATCGACAGCTGCAAATTTGCCGCAGTCTCAAAAAGATAAGGAGAGGAGGATATGGAAATGAAAATGGTAAATCTCACTATAAACGGGATGAAAGTGACCGTACCCGAAGGTTCAACCATCCTGCAGGCAGCCCGCGAAGCAAATATAGACATCCCCACTCTCTGTTATCTTAAAGACATCAACGAGATCGGCGCCTGCCGCATGTGCGTCGTCGAGATCAAGGGTTCTCCCAAACTGAACGCGGCCTGTGTTTTCCCCGTTGCCGAGGGCATGGAGGTCATCACAAACAGCAGACGCGTTTTTGATGCGCGCAAGATAAATCTTCAGCTTCTGCTTTCCAACCACCGCCGCGAATGTCTGAGCTGTGTACGCTCCGGCAGCTGCGAACTTCAGAAACTCTGCCGGGACTACGGCGTTGACGACGAGTCCATATTCGACGGCTTGAAAACTCCGAGCAGCATAGACGATTCGGCTACGCATATGATACGCGACAACTCAAAGTGTATCCTCTGCCGCCGCTGCACTGCCGTCTGCGACCACATTCAGGACGCTGCGGTCATCGGCGTCAACAAGCGCGGTTTCGACACACACATCGGCAGCGCTTTCGATGCTCCTTTAAGCACCGTCGCCTGCGTCTCCTGCGGTCAGTGCATCGTTGCCTGTCCCACAGGCGCGCTTCAGGAAAAAGACGATACGGACAAGGTATGGGCGGCTCTTTCTGACCCCGAAAAGCGCGTTGTCGTTCAGACGGCGCCCTCTATCCGCGCAACGCTCGGCGAGTGCTTCAATATGCCCATCGGCACGAATGTCGAGGGCAAGATGGTCGCGGCGCTCCGCCGCCTCGGCTTTGACGATGTGTTCGACACTGACCTTTCCGCAGACCTCACCATAGTTGAGGAGGCAAACGAGCTGGTTGAGCGCATTAAGACCGGCGGGACGCTTCCCCTCATCACATCCTGCTCACCCGGCTGGATAAACTATTGCGAGCACTATTATCCAGAGTTCATCGACAATCTCTCTACATGCAAATCTCCTCAGCAGATGTTCGGTGCGCTCACCAAGAGCTGGTATGCCGAAAAGCTGGGCATTGACCCGAAGAATATTTTCATGGTCAGCATTATGCCCTGCACCGCGAAAAAGTACGAGTGCAAGCGCGAGGAGCAGTCTGTAAACGGCGTTCCCGATGTCGATGTTGCACTGACCACACGCGAGCTTGGCAGAATGATCGAGCGCGCGGGCATCGACTTTGCAAACCTGCCCGATGAGAAGTTTGACGATCCTCTCGGCATCTCCACCGGCGCCGCCGTCATCTTCGGCGCAACCGGCGGCGTTATGGAAGCAGCACTCCGCACCGCTGCGGAGTGGATTACGGGCGACCCCAATGCTCCCGTTGAGTTTACGGACGTCCGCGGCACGGACGCTGTCAAGGAGAGGACTTATAAAGTCGGCGACCTAACGCTCAACGTCGCTGTTACCTCCGGCCTGAAAAATGCCAAGGAAGTTCTTGAATCCATCAAGCGCGGTGAAAAGAACTACCACTTCATCGAAGTCATGGCCTGCCCCGGCGGCTGTGTCAACGGCGGCGGTCAGCCCCTCCAGCCCGCAAGCGTTCGCAACAATGTGGACCTCAAGGCGATGCGTGCAAAGGCGCTCTATTCGCAGGATTCCGATATGGCCATGCGCAAGTCCCACGATAACCCCATTCTCAAGGAAATTTACGACTCCTATCTGGAAAAGCCGGGCAGCCACAAGGCTCACGAGCTTCTCCACACCCACTACACCCAAAAATCCCGCTTTTCCGGCGAATAAGGGATTTGCGAGAAGTGTTTTCCTATATGGAAACATAAATTAATAAAGAAAAACATCCCCGTCTGATAATATCGGACGGGGATGTTCTATTTGATTATTAGATTAATGCTTTTATTTTGTTCTCAGTGTCCTCATCGAATTCCCTGCGCTCAAATTTCCCAGCAATTCCCGCAGGTCTTCCCGAAAGGACATAGATAGCATCAGAAAGGCGCAGAGCTTCGGATATATCATGCGTTACAAAAAGCACCGTTCGGCGCATGCTGTCATTTTCATATGAGCGGAAAAATGTCTCGTACAGTTCTTCCTTGAGTCTCGTGTCCTGTCCTTTGAAAGGTTCGTCCAGCAAGAGGATATCAGCGGGATACAAAAACGCCCTGCAAAGAGCCACTCTCTGGATCATGCCGCCCGAAAGCTCGGAGATCGCAGAGAACTCGTAATCTTCAAGACCCACGAGGCGAAGCTGCTGCTTTATAAGTTTTGCACGCTCTTCTTTTGTGTATAGTTTTTGTCTGTTCACTTTTTTCCCATTGCTTAGAGGACGCGCATTCCTCAGAATAAGGTCAAGGTTGTCATGAACATTATACCAAGGCAAAAGCCTCGGCTCCTGAAAAACATAGGAAGCACGCAGCGGTGTATCAGACGAAAAATTTATCCTGCCGCTGTCGGGTGTGACCAGCCCTGCAAGAAAATTTATGAGCGTTGTTTTCCCCACGCCGGAAGCTCCAAGGATGCAGGAAACCCTGTGCTCCTCAAACTCGGCTGAAAAATTTGAAAACAGATTCTTGCCGCCGTATTCTTTACTGATATTTTCCAGTTTTATCATATCCCGACACCTTAGCGTAAATTGTTTCGAAAAAGTAGCTCAGAAGTATTATGATGAATGTCCACGCAAAAAGCGAAGCCGGATCAAGATAGGTTTTTGCAAAATAAAGCTTCGCACCAATCGAAAACACAGGCATGCTTAAAACCTCTGCCGCCGCAACAGCTTTCCAGCAGATACCGATAGCGGAAACGACTGAAGCGTTAATGTACGGCACAGAGGAACGCAGATACAGGGAACGCAAAGTATCGAAACGCCCGACTTTGTAAAACCTGCACATCTCTATAAGCTTTGGGTCTGTGTTTCGGATTCCGGCTACGGTTCCTGTGAATACGATTGGAAAGCACATCAAAAACCCCGAAAAAACAGGCACATAGGTAGAGTGGAACCATATTATAGCAATTATGATAACAGATACGACGGGTGTGGATTTCAGAACCACGACAAGGGGATTGAAAATGTTATACATCGTGCGGCTCAGTCCGCAGACAATGCCGAACAGTATCCCCAAAAGCACAGAAGCGCAAAGAGCAAAAAGCGTCCTGTATGCACTGTACGCAATAGTCGACCATGTTGCCTTTTCCGTTATCAGGGCGAAAAAGGTCTGTACTGTGGACAGGGGCGATGGAAAGTAGATGTCCCTGCCAATAATATGGTACATTATTTCCCAGACTGCTGTCCACAAAATAACTACCAATACCCGCCTTCGCCATATGGCGAAGGCGGGTCGGGACAAATTGGCTTTCTCGCCCTTCATCTTACTGTTTGACCGATTCGTAGTAGAAGCCGTCATCAGGCAGCTTTCCTCCTACAGACGCCGGACTAAAATCATAAAGCACTTGCAAAAATCCGTTTATCTCCGTCTTTGCATCCTGTGCATTTTTGTAAACTATGTTGCAATAAGGTATCGCCTTTTCAACGACTTCGGCAGAGGCGATAATACCTGCATCAGCCACCATTTGAGCTGCTTCCTTCGGATTTTCGTTAACAAATTTTACGGAAGCTTCATATTGTTTTAAGAACTCGGCTATAAATTCGGGGTTTGCATCTGCAAAATCCTTGCGTACAGCAAGGCAGCCCATAGAGAGAACGCTGTTTCCCTCAGATGCCTTATCCCACTCTTTGTTGATTTCAAGCAGGATCTTCATATCCGCATTCTTTGAGAGAACCTGTGTAACAAAGGGCTGTGGAAGTATCGCAAGCTCCGCATCGCCTGCAAGCAGCGTCTGCGCAACGGAAGCGTGGTCTGTCAAAAAATTGAGAGTTACGGAATCCTTGATTCCCGCTTTGTCAAGAATGTATTGTACGGCATACTCGGGAACACTGCCGCTGCCGCTCAAAGCAAGGTTTTTTCCCTCCAAGTCCTTAATTGAGGAAACACCTGCCGCATCTTTTCCGACAAGGTAGAGGACGCTGAGCGTGTTCTGTGCAAGGAACTGAACCTGTCCTTCTGTTTTGTTGTAAAGCACCGATGCGGCATTAGTAGGCAGCGCCGCTATCTGGATTTCGCCGCTTATCAGCTTTCCCGTAAGGACATCGGGTGCGTTAGCAACTTCATAGTTTACCGCATACTCTTCGCTGTTCATCGCCTTTTCGGAAATCATTTTTATCATTCCTATAGAGGTGGGACCTGCTAAACCGGCTACTGCCACCTTAACCTGCTCAGGCGACGGAATCGCGGAGGAGACTGTGTCTCCGGAAATATCTGTAGGCGATGCGGCTTTCTGAGCGCAGCCGCCCAACAGAGCCAGTGCCAATACAAGGCACAGTGCAATGGTCAGTTTGTTCTTTTTCATATGCTTCTCCCTTTCAAAATCAAAATCAAGCCGTACATAAGACCTATTTGCGTTAAACTCCGCTAAATCCGTTCCCCCTGATGCGAAGTCTTTGCATAAACAGTCTTTGCGTTGACACCGGGGAGCATCCCGAGCTTTCCGGACAGGGAGCTTATTACGTCACCGGGAGCGTCCATGGCTACGCTGATAAGGGATACTTCCCTGTTCCTGCAGGGTATCCCGGTGCGTCCTATGATATATCTTCCGTTGTCGTGCAGCAGCTTATTCAGCTTTTCAACGGAGTCGTAGTTTTCCACTACGATAGCTATCATGGCAAGTCTATTCTCCTGAGATTCTGCGGCACACATAGCCTCAAACCCTCCTTTCACAATAAAAAATTGCGCCCGGGCAGGCGCAAACAGCATAATTGCCATTCTCAACTGCCTTCCATTTCAGAAATACATCTTCGATGTCAGTACGGTTTGTAAATTACATCAATAATATACCACATTGTAGAAAAAAGAGCAATAAATTTCGATACAGGCGTCCCGCTGCATCTGCGGCTTCGGAGAGTGTTTTTTTGCAGTGCGAAAACAGGTCACCCGCAGCGCCGTTATACGGCGCTGCAGGCTTTTGACCTTTTGGAGGAGAGAAGGGATGTATTATGGCAAAATAGCTTTGCGCTATTTTTACGCGATATCAGATGAAGAGATTGACATTGGACTCCTCGGCGTCTCCGAGATATGCCCCGACTCCGCCAAGCTCAACACCTTCGATGAGTTCCTCTTCCTTGATTCCCATAACATCCATGCTCATGGTGCAGGCAACGATTTTTACGCCCGCCTGCATGGCTTTGCGGATGAGAGTCTCAAGAGAATCCACGTTTTTGTCCTGCATTATTTTCTTCATCATAGCTGTCCCCATGCCGCCCATATTCATTTTTGACAGCTTCAGCTTGCCGCTGCCCCTTGGCATCATGGAGCCGAACATGTTTTCCATAAAGGTCTTTTTCACCTTCTGCTTTTCGGGCTTGCGCAGCACGTTGAGCCCCCAGAAAGTAAAGAACATGGTGACAGGTCTGCCCATAGCCGCCGCTCCGTTTGCGATAATGAAGCTCGCGAGCACCTTGTCAAGATCGCCCGAAAAAACAATGATAGTCTTTCCGTCAGCGGAGCTTTGCACCGTCTGGACAGGAGAAGCCTCACCGCCTTTTTTGACTAATGCAACATAGTCGCTTCCGCGTTTTTCGCTGCTTATCAGCGTATTTCCCGTACGTCTGCACCATGCGCCGATGTCCTTTACAAAGCCCGGGTCAGAAGCGGAGACTTCCATAACACCGCCATCTTTCATGTCCTTCATAGTCTCAAAAACTTTCATGATCGGACCGGGGCACTGCATACCGCTGCAGTCGAGCCGCATAGCAGCGACCGGCACATTTTTCACATCCACATGTCCGCTGTCTGAAACCGGTGCATCAAATGCCGCAGATTTCCCTTCGTCATAATGCGTTGACTGATAGAAGCGCGTTCCGCCGGGATATATCTTAACATTCTCAAAGCCGTTATTTTTCAATATGCGTGCGGCATTGTAGGCGCGGACGCCTATTGCACAAAGAGTTATTATTTCCTTTGTCTTATCAAGCTCGCCAAGACGTGAGCGAAGCTGTCCAAGCGGAATGTGCTTTATGCCGGGGACCGAATATGCCATCAGTTCCGCGTCTTCACGCACATCAAGCAGAACAGCGTCCTTGTTTTTCTCAACAGCATCCCAAGGGGCAAAGGCAATTTTGCCGCTAAGGACATTCTCCGCGGTGAAGCCTGCCATGTTGACGGGGTCTTTTGCCGAAGAATACGGCGGTGCGTAGGCAAGCTCAAGAGACTTCAAATCACTGATGCTTCCGCCCAAGCGAATGGTCACAGCCAAGGTGTCTATGCGCTTATCCACCCCATCACCACCTACAGCCTGAGCACCGAAAATGCGTTTCCCGTCCTTGGAGAACAGAAGTTTTAAGGTGATAGGAACCGCTCCGGGATAATAGCCGGCATGTGAGTTTTGAGTGATAATGACGCTCTCGTAATCTTCGCCTTTTTTGAGTCCGCGTTTAATAAGCGTTTTTTCATTGGCACCTGTGCTTGCAGCAGTCAAGTCGAACACCTTTGCGACAGAAGTGCCCTGCGTACCTTCGTATTTCTCATTGCCGCCCGCGATATTATCCGCCGCAATACGCCCCTGCTTGTTGGCAGGTCCGGCAAGGGGGATCATAGTTCGGCTCTTATCAATAAAGTCCTCAACCTCTATAACATCGCCCACGGCATATATATTCGGGTCAGAAGTACGGAGGTATTCGTCCACGATGATGCCGCCGCGCGTGTTCATATCAAGTCCTGCGTCACGGGCAAGCTCCCCGTTTGGACGAACGCCAATAGCCAGTATAACAAGCTCTGCCGAAACGGTTTTCCCGCTTTTCAGCGTAATATCGACTTTATCGCCCGAATCAGCGAAAGATGACACTCCGTCGCCCAGATGCAGGTGAACACCGTTCTGGGCAATGTTCTCATGCAGAAGCTGAGCCATCTCGTAATCCAGCGGTGCCATTACCTGATCCAGCATTTCGATGATAGATACCGAAAGCCCGATATGACGGAGGTTTTCCGCCATCTCCAGTCCTATAAATCCGCCGCCGATGACTGCCGCGGATTTCACACCGTTTTCATTTACAAATTGGCGTATGCGGTCTGTATCTGGAACCGTCCAGAGGGTCTGTATGCGCGGTGAATCGATTCCCGGAATTGGCGGGCGCAGAGGCGACGACCCTGTTGATATTACAAGCGTATCATAGCTTTCGGTATAAGTTTCGCCTGACTCCGCGCGCCTTACAGTAATGTTTTTATTTTCCCGGTCGATGGAAATGACCTCGCTTTTTACGCGCACATCCACATTGAACTTTGCCCGCATGGCGGCAGGCGTCTGCAGAAGCAGCGCATCGCGGGACTTTATAACATCGCCCACATGGTAAGGAAGACCGCAGTTGGCATAGGAAATATACTCTCCGCGTTCAAACAAAATAATTTCCGCTTCCTCGTCCAGTCTTCGAAGCCGGGCGGCGCAGCTCGCTCCGCCTGCGACACCTCCTATAATGAGAACCTTGCTCATAATGTTTCCCTCCCGATAATTCGTTAATATTATGGCAACTCGGTTTATAAAAACCTATCGTTTTTTGACCGTACAGCTTCAAGAAGTTCCTATATCCGAAGCACTGTCTCTATAGATACCAAAGTATTTATATTTTTAGTCTATATTTTCATATCGGCTTTTTCCGTAACTTCATCACACAAGGAGAGTTTTTTTAGAAATAATCGCCCTCTTTCCATAAAAAACTGTTCTGCATAAGCATAAAGACCTTGCAGTGTACACTGCAAGGTCTTTATATTTTTATAGGTTGCCAAAATCGCCGGGTTCGCGGAGAGCGGAGTCATCACCAACGTTCTCAGGACTTGGTTTCACCATAACCCCTTCGCGGTAAAAACTCTTCA
>ERZ747221.2398-NODE-2398-length-16696-cov-4.162946_pt1 | contig 16696 bp, 12 predicted proteins | sample MGYA00374949_ERZ747221 | MGnify/ENA primary metagenome ERZ747221 (study PRJEB28779, sample SAMN05720172) | bioreactor metagenome | isolation source: Anaerobic biogas reactor | place: USA:Washington, USA | collected 2015-08-08 ... | reverse complement strand
CATGGGCCGCGACCTCGCCTCCCGCGTGGCCGCGCGCATCAAGGCCGGCCTCACCGCCGACTGCACTGAGCTGACGATCAACGCCGAGAGCAAGCTGCTCGAGCAGACCCGGCCGGCCTTCGGCGGTAACGTCATGGCCACGATCCTGTGCGAGTTCACGCGCCCGCAGATGGCCACGGTGCGCCCGAAGGTCATGGCGCCGATGGAGTTCGATGAGAGCCGCGAGGCGGAGATCATCCGCGTCCCGGTCAGCATCGATGAGAAGTCCATCGCGACGAAGATCCTCGAGGTCATCCAGGACGATTCGGGCTCGCACGTGAACCTCACCGAGGCCGATATCATCGTCTCCGGCGGCCGCGGCCTCGGCGATCCGAAGCACTTCGCGCTCATCGAGGAGCTTGCCGACGCCGTTGGCGGCGCGGTTGGCGCCTCGCGTGCAACGGTGGACGCAGGCTGGATCCCGGCGACCCACCAGGTCGGACAGACCGGCAAGACCGTCCACCCGAAGCTCTACATCGCCTGCGGCATCTCCGGCGCGGTGCAGCATCTCGCCGGCATGTCCTCCTCCGACTGCATCGTCGCGATCAACAAGGACCCGGAGGCGCCGATCTTCGGCGTCGCGCACTACGGCATCGTCGGCGACCTCTTCCAGGTCATCCCCGCGATGATCGCCGCGATCAAGGAACGCCGAGGTGACAGCGCGTGATCGCCTTCGTCTTCCCGGGGCAGAACTCGCACTACGTCGGGATGGGCCGCGACCTCTACGAGGCCGACGGGCCGTCGCGGTCGGTGCTTGAGATCGCCGAGCGCGAACTCGGCGCCGACCTGCTCTCCGTCATGTTCGAGGGCCCCGAGGAGGCGCTGACGCGCACCGAGAACCAGCAGCCCGCCATCGTCGCGCACTCGCTGGCCGCGCTCGCGCTGGTCCGCGAGGCGGGTATCGCGCCCGACTTCGTCGCCGGGCACTCGCTGGGTGAGTACTCCGCGATCACCGCCGCAGGCTGCCTGGCGCCGGAGCAGGTGCTGCCGCTCGTGCGCTTCCGCGGCGAGTTGATGGCGCGCGCCGGCGATGACGCTCCCGGGGCGATGGCCGCAGTGCTGGGCCTCGACGCCGACAACGATGGCCGGTGGCTGGTCGCGGCCGGCAAGCATCCCAGTCCGCTGGCCGTAGCGGATTTTACCACCACGACAACCCATAAGACCCTGCGCGGCCCCAGGGGCGGAATGATCCTTATCGGCCGGGATAAGGAAAACAACCGGGGTATTCGAACACCGAAGGGCGATTGGCTTAGAAAGTGGTCCGAGCTTATCGATAGCAGCATCATGCCCGGCATCCAGGGCGGGCCGCTTCTCCACGTGATCGCGGCCAAGGCGGTGGCTTTCAAGGAAGCCCTGGAGCCGGAGTTCGGGGCCTACATCGGAAGAGTCTGCGAGAACGCCGTCGTTTTGGCCTCCAGTATCGCCCAGAGCGGCGCCCGAATCGTATCCGGCGGCACCGACACTCATTTAGCCTTGGTGGACCTCTCTCCCCTGGGCATATCGGGGAGAGAAGCCGAGACCTGGCTCGACAGGGCCAATATCACGGTGAATAAGAACAGTATCCCCTTCGACGATAAGAGCCCCTTCGTCACCTCGGGCATACGGGTCGGAACAGCGGCGCTTACGACCCGGGGGATGGGCAGGGATGAAATGCTCCTTGTCGGCGCCCTGGTCGGCGAGGTCTTGCGCTCCAAGGGCGACCAGGGAGTGCTCAGGCGGGTAGGGGAAAAGGTGCTGTCCCTGGAGGCCAACGAGGGAACCACGTGCCTCCACAGCGGTTCAACGGGCTTTTCCAAAAGCGTCTGGAAGGGGATGACCTTCTGCGACGGCCATGTCGCGGGCGTTCGCTTCTCCCTGACCACCCTCCCCGGTGAGTGGGGGTTTCCCGGGGTGCTTTCGGCGAAGGCGGTCTACACCCTGGACGGCGGAGGAAGGCTCTCCCTGGAGTGGGAGGCGTGGTCATCGGAGGACACGCTTTTCGCCCCTACCTTCCACGGCTATTTCAACCTCGGCGGTCAGGATTCCGTTTCGGTGGAGGATCACCGCCTGCTTCTCAGGGCAGGACGGTACATGCCCCTGGACGGGCAGTCCCTTCCCCGGCTCCCCGAGCCGGTGGGAGGAACGCCCTTCGATTTCCGCTCCTCCAGGCCGCCCCTTCCCGTCGACCTCTTCGACCATCCCTTCCTTCCCGACGAAGGGCGGGGGATTGATATTCCCTGCGCCGTCCTCGACCACCCGGCGAGCGGGCGGCGGATGGAGCTTTTCACCGACCAGCCCGCCGTGGTGTTCTACGGGGGGAGATCCCTTTCCCCGGACCAGGTCTTTTCAGGGGGCCGGGAGGGCAGGCCCGGACTGGCGGTCGCCCTGGAACCCCAGTGGTACCCCAACGCCGCCGCCCTGCGGAGCCTCCCTCTCCCTGTCCTGAAGCAGGGGGAGCGGTACACGGCCAAGTCGGAGTGGCGTTTTTCCCTTCTTCCCGAATAGCCTTTCCTACACCTTCACCCTGTACAGGAAATCTTTCAGGGCCGCTCCTGCCGGAACCATGGGGAGGATAAGCTCCTCCCTGGGAATGCGGCAGTCCGCCAGGGCCGGTCCCGGGGCGGCGAGCATGTCCGGAAGCAGGCCTTCCAGTTCGTCCATGGACGTACAGGTGTGTCCCGGCACGCCCAGGGCCTCCGCCAGGGCGGCGAACCGGCAGGGGGAGAGGGGCGTGGTGCCGGAGTACCGTTCGTTCCAGAAGAGTTCCTGCCACTGGCGGACCATGCCGAGGGCCCCGTTGTTCAGGACGAAGATCTTCACGGGGATGCCGTACCGGGCGCAGGTTTCGAGCTCCTGGCAGTTCATCAGGAATCCGCCGTCTCCGGCGAAGCAGAGCACGGGGGTGCGGTTTCTGGCCAGGGAGGCGCCCATGGCCGCCGGGAGGGCGTACCCCATGGTGCCGAGGCCCCCGGACGTGAGGAAGGTTCCGGGCTCGTTCGTTTTATAGAACAGGGCGGTCCACATCTGGTTCTGGCCCACGTCGGCCACCACGGGCCACCGCCCCTTCGCCGCTGCCCGCACGGCCTCCAGGACCGAGGACGGAACGAAGTCCGCTGAGCCCGGGTCGGAGAGGGGGTACTCCTCCTTCCACCGTTCCACCGTGGCCGTCCACTCGTCCCGTACGCATTTCCCCAGCTTTTCCGCGACCGTGCCGAGGATGGCCTTTGCGTCGCCGAGGAGGTGCACCCGGCATGGGACGATCTTGTCGAACTCCGCCTCGTCGATGTCGCCGTGGATGACGGCGGCGTCTTTGGCGAAGCAGTCGAGCCTGCCGGTGGTGCGATCGCTGAACCGGGTGCCCACGGCGAAGAGGACGTCCGCCTCCGAAAGGGCGAGGTTGGCCCAGGGTGTGCCGTGCATGCCCGCCATGCCCAGGGAGAGGGGATGGTCCTCGGGGAAGGCCCCCTTCCCCATGAGGGTGGTGGCCACGGGAATAGCGCATTTCTCCGCCAGGCGGAGGAGGAAGTCGGAAGCACCGGAGGAGAGGATGCCGCCCCCCGCGAGGATCACCGGCCGCTCTGCGTTTCCGAGGAGGTCGGCGGCCTCGTCGGCCCGGGACAGGTCGGTCCGCGTCTTCAGGCGGCCGTCGCCGAAAAGAGGGTGCTCAGGGTAGACGAACTCGCCCTCGGCCTTCTGGATGTCCACGGGCAGATCCACGAGCACGGGCCCGGGGCGGCCCGAGACGGCGATCTCGAAGGCGCCCTTCAGTGCTGCCGGGAGCTCATCCACGGAGCGGACGAGGAAGCTGTGCTTCACCGCCGGCAGGCTGCTCCCGAAGGTGTCCGATTCCTGGAAGGCGTCGGTGCCGATGAGGTGGGTGGCCACCTGTCCGGAGATTGCCACGAGGGGAACGGAGTCCATGAAGGCGGTCGCCAGTCCGGTGAGGATGTTGGTGAACCCCGGGCCGGAGGTGCAGATGCACACCCCCGGTGTTCCCGAAGCGCGGGCGTACCCGTCCGCGGCGTGGGCCGCCGCCTGTTCGTGCCGCATGAGGATGTGGGCGAAGGGGGCATCGTAGAGGGCGTCGTAGAGGGGGATGACCGACCCTCCCGGTATACCGTAGACGCACTTCACTCCCTCGATTGCAAGGGCTTCCACCACCATCCTGGCTCCCGTCATTTTCATGGCATTCTCTCCTCTCTCCGTTTCCCTTACAGCGTCAGGCGTCGGGGGCCGACTTGGCGTCCATCCAGGGCATCATGGCCCGGAGTTCTTTGCCCACCGCCTCGATGGGGTGGCTCTTCTCCTGCTGCATCCACTTTTTCATCCGGGGGCGGCCGCACTGGTTCTCGAGCATCCAGTCCTTGGCGAAGGAGCCGTCCTTCACGTCCGCAAGGAGAGCCTTCATGGTCTCCCTGACCCTGCCGTCGATGACCTTTTTGCCGGCGGTCAGGTCGCCGTACTTGGCGGTGTCGCTGACGGAGTAGCGCATCCAGCCCATGCCGCCCTCGTACATGAGGTCCACGATGAGCTTCATTTCGTTGAGGCATTCAAAATAGGCGATTTCGGGCTGGTATCCCGCATCCACGAGGGTGTCGAACCCCGCCTTGATGAGCTCGGTGATGCCGCCGCAGAGCACGGCCTGTTCGCCGAAGAGGTCGGTCTCCGTCTCCTCGGCGAAGGTGGTGCAGAGAACGCCGGCCCTGCCGCCGCCGAGGGCGCAGGCGTAGGCCAGTCCCAGTTCCCGGGCGTGTCCCGAGGCGTCCTGTTCCACGGCGAGGAGGCAGGGAACGCCCCGGCCCTCGGTGTACATGCGCCGGACGAGATGGCCGGGTCCCTTGGGGGCCACCATGAAGACGTCGTTGTCCTTCGGGGCTTCCACCTGGCTGAAATGGACGGAGAAGCCGTGAGCGAAGGCCAGAGCCGCGCCCTTCTTCAGGTTCGGGGCCACCGACTCACGATAGACGGTGCCCTGGACATGGTCGGGCATGAGGAACATGACCACGTCGGCGTTCTGTACCGCGTCGCCGACGGAATGGACCGCAAAGCCGTCTCTCTCGGCAGTAGCCCGGGATCTGCTGCCCTCGTGAAGCCCCACCACCACGGAGACCCCGCTGTCGCGCAGGTTCTGGGCATGGGCGTGCCCCTGGCTTCCGTACCCGAGCACGGCCACCGTTTTTCCCTCGAGAACCTTCATGTTCGCATCCCTGTCGTACAGTACTGTTGCCATCTTTTCCAGCTCCTTCGCGTAATGAGATTGTGTGCTGCCGTCAGTTCGTTCCAAGGGCCAGGGGGCCGCTTTTCACCGATTCCACGAGGCCGAGGCCCCGCACGTTTTCAAGGCAGTCGTCCAGCAGGACGCCGGGGCCCATCATCTCGAAGATGAGGGATGAGCCGCGGTCCTCCGACACCGAATGAGGGTAGCCCTTCATGACCTCGAAAAGGGCCTCCCGCTCCTCCGGCGACGGAGCGAACTTCAGGAGCATCATGCACCGCTCCACGCACCCGCCGGCGCTCAGATCCTCCACCTCAACCGTCTCCACCATCTTCCGGATCTGGCGCACGGCCTGGCCCGCCTGCCGTTCATCGCCGCCGATCACCAGGGTGTACCGGGCCATTCCCGGGCGCTGGGTCGCCCCGGCGGTCACGCCCCGGACCTGGAATCCCCTGCGCTCCATGAGCCCCGAAATGCGGGAAAATACCCCCCGTCCTTCCTCCGTCACTACGCCTATGGTCCGTTCCATGCGCCTCTCTCCTCCTTCGTGAAAAATGCGGGGATAAAAAAAGGGACCCCCGCTGAATGTGCGGGGGTCCCTCGGAAGTGCCTTCGTCCGGCTACACGACGAGAAGCGCTCCGGGAGGGGCCCCGCAGCGAATAATAATGACGGCGATAATTATGGAAACGGCACTGGCCGAACACACGGTACGGGTCATTTTCTTCACCGGAACTCCCTCCTTCGCTTCTGCGTTGTGTGATACCATGTTTCCCGGCGCTGTGCTTAAATTACTGGGCAACCCTCCGGAAATTGTGGGTAATCCTACAGGGGTTTTTCCGGACTGTCAAGAGACTCAAAAATAAAAGAAAATTCGAAAAATACAAGGGCTGGAGGGAGTTTTCATGGACAAGGGAAAGCTGCAGCATTTCCGGGAGAAGATCGACACTCTGGACAAACAGATCGCCGGGCTCATCGCCGAGAGGGCGGAGACCGCCCGGGAGATCGGCAGGGCCAAGGGCGGCGCTCCCGTGTACGATCCCGTCAGGGAAAACCAGGTCATCGGGAGGGTGCTTCTCGCGTGCCCCGACCTGGACCCGGAGGCGGTGACCAGAATTTACCGGGAATTAATCTCCCTGTGCCGGGGAGTGCAGTACCGTCCGAAGGCGGCCTTCCTCGGACCGGAGGGGTCATTCTCCCACGAGGGAGTGTTCGCGGCCTTCGGCGGGACAGTGGATCCCGTGCCGTGCCCCTCCTTCCCCGACGTCTTTGCCGCGGTGGACAAGGGGCTGGCCGACTGGGGCGTGGTTCCGGCGGAAAACTCGCTGGAGGGAACGGTTCTCCCCACCATGGACGCCTTTGCCTCGGCGGCGAAGGATATAGTAATACATAATGAAGTATCTATTAAGGTTGATCACGTGCTCGCTTCGGAAGGGACATCCCCTGAGGATATTCGGGAAGTTCTTTCTCATCCCCAGGCCCTGGGACAGTGCAGGGAGTGGCTCCGGGCGAACCTGCCCCGGGCGGAGCAGGTGCCCGTGGCCAGCACGAGTGCCGCGGCGGCGGCGTGCGCCGGACGGCCTGACCGCGCAGCCGTCTGCAGCGCCCTTGCAGCGGAGCGGTGCGGGCTGAATATCCTCGCTGAAAAGATCCAGGACCGGGGAAGCAACAGGACCCGTTTCTGGGTGGTGGGGCGGGGAACACCCCGGAGGGGGGAGCGGAACAAGACCTCGTTCCTGTTCAACGTGGAGCACAAGCCGGGGCGGTTGTTCTACGCCCTGGAGCCCCTCTACGAAAACGGCCTGAACCTTACCCACATCCAGTCCAGGCCCCTTTCCGGGAGCCCCTTCGAGTACTATTTCTTCATCGACGTGGAAGGGTTCCTTGAGGATGAGCCGGTACGGAAGGCTCTCGATACCATGAGGGAGCGGACGGTCTTCCTGCGGCTGCTGGGCTCCTATCCCTGCCGGTGATTCCGGGGAAGGGCGATTCCACGGACCACAGCACCGCCGCCGTTCCGTAGAGGTCTTCCAGTATCCTGTCGGTCACCGACGAAACGGGGAATTCGTCGGTGGCCACCCTGATGTGGCAGTGGGAGTAGGCGGGGCGGCGCTTGATCATGAGGGCCCGGACGTTTCCCCCGTCCAGCAGGGGGCGGGCGCCTTTCTGCTTCTCGGCCCGGGAGAGCACCGTTTCAGGCCGGACGTCCAGGATAACGAGCTTCGCCCGGGAGAGGACCATGCCCCGGAGTTCCTCGTTCACCAGGGCGCCTCCGCCGAGGGAGACCACCTGGCGGCTTCCCTCAAGGGCGCCGGCCACGGCGGCGAATTCGTATCTCCGGAAGGCGGGTTCGCCCAGGATGGAGAAGATCTCCGGAACGGTCATCCCTGCCCGCTCCTCGATCACCCTGTCCGTGTCGGTGAAGGTCCATCCGAGCCTCCGGGCGAGTTCGCTTCCCACGCTCGTTTTTCCCGAGCACATGAACCCGCCGATGAAAATGTTGTCCCGTCCAGTGTCATGAAGGCATGCAGTCATGGAGATTCCACCTTTCAGCGTGTTTTCTGTAAGCCTCGAACCGTTCCTTCAGGTCCTGCATCCGGTCGCTTCCGAACTGCTCCGCAGCCATGGAGCCCACGATCCATGCCGTCATGGCCTCGGCCACCACGCAGGCCGCCGGGACGGCGCACACGTCGCTCCGTTCGCTGTGGGCCGCCGACGGCCTTCCCGAAACCGTGTCGAAGGAGAGCAGTCCCTTCCTCATGGTGGGGATGGGCTTCATGGCCGCCCGGATGAAAATCTCCTGCCCGGTGCTCATGCCGCCCTCGATGCCCCCGGCGTGGTTTGTCTTCCTGGCCCACCGGCCGTCCTCCACAAAAATGGGGTCGTGGACGTCCCGCCCGGGGAGACCGGCGCAGCGGAAACCGTCGCCGAACTCCACTCCCTTGACGGCGGGGATGGCCATGACGGCCCCGGCGAGGTGCCCGTCCAGCCTGCCGTCCCACTCGGTGAAGGATCCTATGCCTGCAGGAAGGCCGGTAACGGAGACCACGAAGGTTCCCCCGAGGCTGGTTTCCTCTTCCGCCGCGGCGGTGATGCGGGTCTCCAGGGCCGGCTCGTCCTCCTCCCTGGCGACGCCGAGGTCGGAGAGGGCGGCCCGGTGCCATTCACCGTCGTCAGACGGAAGGGAAGCCGCCACGCCGCCGATGGACTCCACGGCGCTGCGGACGGTGACGCCCAGTTCCTTCAGGACGAGGGCCGCCAACGCTCCGGCGAGGGTCCGGGGAGCGGTGGTGCGGGCGCTTGCCCGTTCCAGAATGTTTCGCATGTTCTCCACGCCGAACTTGATGCTCCCGGGGAGATCGGCATGCCCCGGCCTGGGAGCCGTGACGGCCTTTTCCCTGTCGGCGGCGGGAGAGATGCTCCAGGGGTTCATCACGCCGTCCCAGTGTTCCCATTCCGCGTTTTCCACGGAGATTCCCACGGGTCCGCCCGTGGTGAGTCCGTTCCGGATCCCTCCCCAGAGAGTGAGTTCATCCCGCTCCACGTTTTTTCTGCCTCCCCTGCCGAACCCGCGCCTCCTCCGGGCCATGACGCCGGAGAGGTCGTCCCGGGAGATGGAAAGCCCTGCGGGAAGCCCGTCCACTACCACGAGAAGCCCCCTGCCGTGGGACTCTCCGCTGGTGAGGAATCTCCAGGCCATGGTCAGATGCACCCCCCGGTGAGCCGGTCGAGGGTGGAGAAGAATCCCGGGTAGGAGATGGCCACGCACTCCGGATCCTCGATGTCCACGGGGCTGTCGGCGGCGAGAGCCGCCACGGCGAGGGCCATGGCCACCCGGTGGTCGCCGGAGGCTGAGACCCTTCCGCCCGAGAGCCTGGAAGGCCCTGTGATCCTCCATCCGTCCTCGAGTTCGGTCACCTTCGCTCCCAGGGCCGAGAGTCCTTTGGCCACCGCCACGATCCGATCGCTCTCCTTGAAGCGAAGCTCCATGGCGTCCCGGATCTCCGTGGTGCCCTCCGCAAGGGCCGCCGCCACGGCGAGGATCGGGAGTTCGTCGATGAGCCGGGGGATCTCGGCGCCTGAAACTTCCGTCGCCCGGAGTCTGCTGGAATGGACGGTGATGGTGCCGGCGGGTTCGCCGCCCCAGAGGCCCGACCGCTCCACGGAGAAGGCCAGTCCCATGCGCTCGAGAACCCGGAGAAGTCCGGTGCGGGTGGGGTTCAGCCCCACGCCGGGAAGGGAGATGGACGAATCGGGAAGGACGGCGGCCGCAACGATCCAGAAGGCGGCGGAGGAGAAGTCGCCGGGAATGGTCCATTCCGCGCCCCTGAGGGGCTTCGAGGGTGCCATGGTGATGGAGTGTCCGTCGATGTAGAGGGGGATTCCGAGGTGGGCGAGCATCCGTTCCGTGTGGTCCCTGGAGGCGAGGGGTTCGATGACGGTGGTGGGCTCGTCGGAGGAGAGGCCTGCGAGGAGAAGGGCTGTCTTGACCTGGGCGCTCGCCGTTTCGAGGACGTGGGTGGCTCCCCGGAGGCGCTTCCCGGTCACTTCCAGGGGGAGGGAGGCTCCCCCTTCGGGACCGTCGATGGCTGCTCCCACGGACTGGAGGGGCTTCACGATGCGGAGCATGGGCCGTTTCGACAGACTGGCATCCCCCGTAATGGTGGCCCTGACGCCGGGTTTTCCCGCCAGGAGACCGCAGAGGGTCCGGGCCGTCGTGCCCGAATTGCCGGCATCCAGCGCCGAGGAGGGAGAGGACAGCCCCGAGGGAGCGGAGACGGAGAGGGTCGTTCCCTTCCGGTGGATGTCCGTTCCCGCCTTTTCGAGGCAGGAGAGGGTGGACGCGCAGTCCGCCCCGTCGGAGAAATTGTGCGCCGTAATCCCGTCCACCGAGACCGCCCCGAGCAGCGCCGCCCTGTGGGATATGGACTTATCGCCCGGGAGTGTGACCGTTCCCGTAATCTTTTTCGCCGGATGGATTCTCTTCATTGCCTGCACGCCCCTTTTTGTGTGGTGTGAAAATAAAAAAGACCGGATCTCGGCTGGAAACCGGATCCGGTCTTTGCTGTTCTTTCTTTTCCCCCCTCGGGGGGCGGTCGTTGTGCCTGTGCTGCTGACCCCTTATCCCCCGAAGCTTTGAGAAGCAAGCCGTCGATCGGTTTCCAGAACAGGACAGACCAGGGGATAATAATAATATCCCTGGTCGCAGCTAAACGCGAATTCAAACACGAAGGTTGCGTTTATCCTGGAAATCATCGGTATGCTTCTCCTTTCCCCGAAATTTGGGAGCACGATACAGCTAAATGTCCTGATTGTCAAGGGGATGCTTTACCTAATTATATTAATAAATAAATAATATTTAATAAATAATTATTTAATGTATTTTTCCGTTGAGGAAACTCGGAAAACCACGCAAGAAAAAAAGCAGCCTCCCGCGGAATCGGGAAACTGCTTTTTTCTGGGTTCTCTTTCAGGTTCCCGTTTCGTGATCAGGAATTCTCCTGGCTGATCATGCGGTAGACCATGGCTCCGAGGATAGCTCCGGCGATAGGTGCAGCCCAGAAAAGCCACAGCTCGGAGATTGCCCATCCCCCCTGGAAAACGGCTACGCCCGTGCTCCTTGCCGGGTTCACTGAGGTGTTGGTCACGGGGATACTGATAAGGTGGATCAGGGTGAGGCCGAGCCCGATGGCCAGGGGCGCGAATCCCTGGGGGGCCCGCTTGTCGGTGGCGCCGAGGATAATGATGAGGAACATCATGGTCATCACCACTTCGGTGACGAGGGCGGCCATCATGGAGTACCCGCCGGGCGAGTGCTCGCCGAAACCGTTGGTGGCAAATCCGGCAGTTACATCAAATCCTGCCTTGCCGCTGGCGATGAAGAAGAGTACTGCCCCTGCAGTGATCGCTCCCAGTACCTGGGCGATAATATAGGGGATAACCTGGGAAGCGGGAAAACGTCCGCCTGCCCAGAGGCCGATCGATACTGCCGGGTTGAGATGGCAGCCCGAAATGTGCCCGATTGCGTAGGCCATGGTTACTACTGTAAGGCCGAATGCCAGCGATACTCCGAGCAGACCAATTCCGACGTTCGGAAAGGCTGCCGCAAGCACGGCGCTTCCGCATCCTCCAAGAACAAGCCAGAACGTACCGAAAAACTCTGCACCATATTTATTCATTTTTTATGTCTCCCTTCATGGTTTTCCTCAACAGGAAATAATATGTATCAAGCGATCTCAGCGGTAAAAAAACTTCGGTTTGAGTTATGACATAATTTTATGGGACATTACGTCTTAGAACGTATTTTTGTCAATTTGACAGGGGTGCCATGCTGAGGTTTTTTAGCGGTAAAAGATGGTGTCGTCGATTTCAGGGAAGGTATTTCTTCCTTTTTTGCAGGCTTTTGTATTCGTTCCTGTTATTGGAGATATTAATGTATTATTTTATTTTCCCAAATCAATAGCAAAAAAAGGCTCCCGTTTTCTGAGGGAGGCCCTTAAGGAAAGCTTGCATGATTTCAATTCTGCGATTGCTTTATCTCTGCTGTCCTGTGCTGTTTGTCATTTCCTTCGGTTTCTCCATTTCCATCCGGCCAACAGCCAGAGGGGAAGAAAAAACAGTGCGGCGTGAGATAAACCGATCCCTGAAGTCACTCCGCAACCTCCGCTTTCACCGGTTTCCGCGGAGAGGTATCGTACTATCACGTTGTTCGACCTGTTCAGCTCGGCGGGAAGCACATCCTCGAGACAGAGGAATACGGCCCACTGACCGTTGAAGACGGGGGCCTGTGTCAGTTTCGACAGGGGAAATTCGCAGCGGACAGTCGTCGAACTGCCTGGTTCGATGGGCGGGAGAGGTATGGATCCAATCAGCGTGCCATGCGTCAGTGTCCCGGGATGGACCGCAACTGAACCTCCTGTACTCGAAAACTCCCCCCTGTTGCGTATTTCGGCGGCAACGATACATGTTCCGTCTATGCCCCTGGTGATGCTCGTCCCGTTTCCGTCGAAGACGAGGTCAGGATTTCCTGATGTGTTAAATGGGCCGTTGGGTATGAAATTAATGGTATTGCCGGGAAGACTTTCGATCCCCTCTTCATTCCGTGCGGTGATCGATATGCCGTACATCTTGCCGTTGCGCAGGCCCTCCACAACCGCTGAATACTGACCTGATTCCCGGTTTTTTTCAGAGAACAAAACACTCCTCACGCGATGGGTTTCCATTACACTGTTTCTCTCGTCGTGCACTTCCACGATGTACTCCCGTGCTCCATCTACTGGATCCCAAAGCACTTCCACGAAACCGTCGCCCGGGAAAACATGGGTGTTCGAGAGGACTGGAGCCGCCGGGGCGTCCGGATGGCGTACCGTCACGGTGCCCCCGCTTCGGACAATGGTGCGCGGATTGTTCCCGTCGGATGCGGCGACGAAGAGCCGGTACGTCCCGGTGGGGATCTTCATCCCTTCAATGTCCCAGTGGAAGACTCCGTCGTCTTCTAGAGTGTTTGAGAGTAGCTGCATGTCCGATCCGTCTTCCCTTGTACCGTAGTACAGGGAAATTTCAGGAGACGGGTCGAAGTCGTCGCTTACGGTCCACTCTACCTGAAGTGGTGTTCCGTTCCAGGTGATCTTCTCCTCAAGACCGACGAAGGCCGCTTCCGGAGGAGCATCGGGGAGGACGAGCTGAATTTCGAACTCTCCAAGCTCCTGAGCGTTTTCGATCTCCAGCGAGTACTCTCCAAGAGGAGGCCGGCCGACGAGAAAATAACTCTCTCCTATGGCGTCGTTCTCCCGGCGGCTCACCATGGCCTGTGGAGGCAGTTCACCCGGACCAAATGTAGGCGTGGTTTCCCACGGATGTTCCGAGCCGTCCGGAAAGATGAGGCTGGCCTTCGGAACTCCTTTTTCACTCCGGACGAGGAAATAGGCGAAGGGGACTGTCTCGTCAAGCCTGAGCGACTGAACGGTTTTTCCGCCGGTTGCTGCAGACGATACGCTGAACGGAACGCGTATGCCGTTCACGTAGAACGCGGGATGAGCTGGATTGGTGAAGTCAACTCCTACTGATACGCCGTAGTCGAAGAAGACCACGTGAACGGAGACTCCTGCCTCAAGCCACGCTTTTTCGATTCCGGACTGGGAACCCCGAAGCAGGCCTTGCGCTTTTACGTCCGCGAACTGGTATCCTCCGATAATGGGAATATTTCCCGGAATTTCGATCCTTCCATCCGTGAGAAAGGTGTGCTCGATCTTCTCGTTCAGGTAAGAGAGTGAGCCCTTCTGAACTCCGTGGAAAAGGCCGCCCCACCAGTAGAAGTTCCCCTCGAGGGAGAGCCCCGGGCGTCCCCATCCGATCGAGACCCGGGCATCGCCGAGCGGCAGGTAATGAAGCAGCGCGAGGTCTCCTGAGAACGCGACTCCGCCGGCAGGAGCGAGCGTGAAGGCCATGTTGCCTTCGAGCAGGTTGAGCCCTGTCACAGCGGCGAATTTGTCGAGGGCGTACGCGATGTCTACGAGGTGGAATCCGATGTTTCCCTGGATACTGAGCTTCGAAGGGTCACAGATCTCGCTGATTTTGAACCCGAGGGCGTTCCACTCGGCTGCGACAGGGTTGTACTGGGTCATGGGAAAGATGCAGAGGTGCGACTCTGTGAGTTCAAGGGATCCGCCGATGGTGTTGATACAGAAGGGGTCCAGCTTGAACCCGAAGGCGAAACCAAGGCCTCCTTCACCTTTTCCTCCGGAAAAAGTCTCGATCTGGCCGGGGATGGTAATGAAGCCGGACATTTCGAAGTCAAGCTGGAGAAAGTCTATATCCACTGTGAAGTCCGGAATGGGCCATCCGTATTTCTTTACGCTGATCGCCGACAGGGGAGCACTGAGCGTGTTGAAGTGGAGGGGAGGCATGGAGGAACCCTCCCTGGAGAGGATCATTCCCTGCTGGATAGGGAATGGCAGCCCCAGTGCGGGGATGCTTCCCTGTACATCAGGGAGTGTCACTGAATCCTTTGTTGCCGAAAAGACGGGAGGATCGTCCACATAGGCGAAGGGAAGGCCGAAGAGAGGATCGAACGTGGATCCACCGTCGGAAGCTTTTACCCGGACGGTGTTATTGCCTGGGTCCATGGTCGTGCTGTCGATGCGTATGTTCCCCCGGCAGAGACTCCAGAGTTTCGGTGTCGATCCGGAATGACGCCTGATGCCCAGTGCCCCCAGCAGGACCGGACTCTCCGTCCAGAGACGGGTACCTCCGGAGTCGAACAGGAGGGATGCCGTTCCGCCGGGCGGATCGCCGACGGAAAGAATAGGTTCGCCCTGGTCGACTGCCAGTGTGATGTTCCCCGTAGCGATAAAGTTTGAGCCGGAGTGCGCGATGCTGTCTGCCTCGATCGTGATGTCTTCCAATCTTCTGGACTGCCGCTCCGCCCCATGTGCGGCACGAACCGGATAGGAAAGAGTCAAGGCGAAGGAGAGAAACAGCATGCACAGAAACATCGATGGTGCAGGCTGTCTCAGAAAGTGCGTCTTTGTGTCAGTTTTCATTACAAAACCTCCCCCCTGAAAATGGAAAAAAGTGTATCTGAAGACGTGGTGATTGTAACGCTTATCAAAATATCAGGCAAATCAAAATTTTAAAATTCGTGTGGTGCCGGATCGCGAAAAGTGCGAAAAAATCGACCTCCTCCGGCATTTTCGGAAGAGGTCGATTTTTTGGAATACGAGGAGGTGTGCCCGATTATTTCCCGGGCGTGTTCAGCGTGTTCCGACCGATTGCTCCATATCCCTGAGTTTCGCTGCGCTGATGCCTATGCCGCCGCACACCACCACAAGCACGGTGGAGGCGTCTCCCAGCAGGGGAGAGTTCTCGTAAACTGCGGAGAGAGATACCCCGCAGGCCGGTTCCACGAGCACACGGTGGTCGTCGAGGAACCTTGAGCAGGCGGCCACGGCAGATTTATCGGGGACGACGTAGGGCGTGATCCTGTGATTCCGGGCAAGTTCGAGAGCCGCCGGAGCCACTGCCCGTGCGCCCAGCGAAGTGGCCACGGACGTTATGCCCTTCAGCTCGACGATTTCACCTGCCGCCACGGCCGCAGCGAAGGATGCCGCTCCTTCCGTCTCGCAGGCGAGGACCGGCACATCTCCCCAGCCGTTGCGGTCCATTCCGGCGACAGTACCGCAGAGCAGCCCTCCTCCCCCCACGGAGAGCACGATGGCATCGGGCTTCGGTCCCTGTTTCGCCGCCTCGTCGATGAGGGTGCCGTGCCCGTCCCACATGACGGGGTCGTCAAAGGCATGGATGTATTTTGCGCTCCTGTCTTCGGCGGCCATGGAGAGGGCGAGCTCGTTGGATTCCTTCCAGCTCTCCCCGGAGACGATGACCTCGGCACCCAGGGAGGCGATCGCGTTTTTTGCCTCTTCGGACGTGGTTACGGGAACAATGACCGTGGTGCAGACGGCGAGTTCCCGTCCCGACCAGGCTGCGGCGTACCCGGCGTTTCCCCCCGAGGGGGAGATGAACCTGGTCGCCCCTGCTTTGGCCGCTTCCTCGCAGACCCGCCCGATCCCCCGCAGTTTGAACGATCCGGCGGGCTGCATGTTCTCCATTTTGAGAAATACCCTTCGCCCTGAGACGGCTCCCAGGGGGACGGATTCCAGAAGAGGCGTTTCCCTGTGGATTACCATGGCTACTGCCAGCTGAGGGCGAATTTGGCCATCACTGCGGGGCCGATCCAGAACACGCTCTCGTTCACGTCGAATTTCGGGTGATGGTGGGGGTAGTCCCGCTCATCGCCATATGTTGCCGGCAGGAAGAAGAAGGAGCCGGGGACCTTCTCCTGGAAGAAGGCCATGTCTTCTCCGCCCATGGTAGGCTCTTCCACCTCGTGGACCAGGTCGGCACCGAGGATGTCCTCCATGGCAGCCTTCATCTTTTCGGTCATTCCCTTGTCATTTATGAGGGGGGGAGGCCCATAGGTGAAGGTAATGGATGCCTTGCCCCGAAGAGCCTCCGCGACGTCGGTGCAGATCGCTTTCAGCCTTTTCTCGAGATGTTTCCTCGTCTCCGGCGAGAGGGATCGGATGGTGCCCCTGATGGTGCAGCTCGGGGCGATGATGTTGGGCATGGTGCCGCCTTGGATGGTGCCCACGGTGATGACTGCGGAATCCAGTGGACTCGTCTCCCTGCTGACTACGAGCTGGAGCAGGTTGACCGCCTGGCAGGCCATGGCAACGGGGTCTATTGTCAGGTGAGGCGTTGCCCCATGCCCTCCCTTTCCCTCGAAGGTGACGGTGAACCAGTCGGAGGCAGCCATGAGTGCGCCAAAGCGGTAGCCGGCCTCTCCTGACTTGAACCCATTCCAGAGGCTTCCGGTATGAAGCCCGATGATGCCGTCCATGGAGGGGTTCTCGAACAATCCGTCCTCGATCATGGCCGGGGCTCCCTTTCCGTCCTCCTCTGAGGGT
>ERZ747221.2397-NODE-2397-length-16697-cov-4.119434_pt1 | contig 16697 bp, 14 predicted proteins | sample MGYA00374949_ERZ747221 | MGnify/ENA primary metagenome ERZ747221 (study PRJEB28779, sample SAMN05720172) | bioreactor metagenome | isolation source: Anaerobic biogas reactor | place: USA:Washington, USA | collected 2015-08-08 ... | reverse complement strand
CTTCCTCCGGATGCCGATCGCCTTCGGCATGCTCGCCAGCGCCGCCTGCTACCTCCTCGTGAGGGGAGCCGACCTGAGCCTGGTGGTGAATCAGGTGATGAACACCTACTACACCAACTACGTCATCATCGCCGTCCCCCTCTTCATCTTCACCGCGAACGTCATGAATACGGGGCGGGTCACCGAGATGATCTACAACTTCGCACTCGGGCTGACCGGACGGATGCGCGGGGCGCTCGGCCAGGTCAATATCCTGGGCTCCCTGCTCTTCAGCGGCATGACCGGATCGGCGATCGCCGATGCGGCGGGCCTCGGCAAGATCGAGATCGAGGCGATGACGGCGGCCGGCTACGAGCCTGAATACTCCTGCGCCATCACGACGGCTTCGGCGACGCTCGGCCCGATCTTCCCTCCATCCATCCCGCTGGTCATCTATGCGATGCTCAGCTCCACCTCGGTCGGAGCCCTCTTCATGGGCGGTATGATCCCGGCCTTCCTCTTGGCAGCCGCCCTGATGATCTACGTCGGCATCGTCTCCTATAAGCGCAAGCACCCGAGGGGAGACAAGCTCGTCTGGAAGACCTTCCTCGTCTCCACCTTCAAGGCCATCCCGGCGTTGATGACCCCGGTCATTCTCCTGATGGGCATCTATCTCGGAGTCACGACACCCACCGAGGCGGGGGCCATCGCCGCCCTGTACGCCATCCTCATCTCGGTGTTCGCCTACCGCGCACTCGGGTGGAGAGATCTCATCGACATCGTCAAGACCTCCGTCAAGGACATGGGGGCCACGAGCATCATGATCGGGGCGGCCACCATCATCAGCTACATCGTCGCGCGCGAGCAGCTGGCACAGAACATCGGCGCCTGGATCCTCGGCCTGACGACCAACAAGTGGGTCTTCCTCTTCATCGTGAACGTCGTCATCCTGATCCTCGGCATGTTCATGGACACCTCGACCATCCAGCTGGTCTTCGTGCCCATCCTCATCCCCGTCGCCGCCGCCATGGGCATCGACATGATCCACTTCGGTCTGGTCGTCACCTTCAACATGATGGTCGGCCTCTCCACCCCGCCCTTCGGCATGCTGCTCTTCATCACCAGCGGAATCTCGGGAACGCCGCTGAAGGACATCATGCGCGAGATCATGTGGCCGATCGTGGTCATGATCGCCGTTCTGTCCCTCATCACCTACGTGCCTGAGGTGGTGCTCTTCCTGCCGAGGATGGCAGGCCTGCTCTAAGGAGACACAATGAAAGATACACGCTACCACGGCTGTTGGCCGACCATGATCACCCCGTTCACCGAAGAGAACAAAATCGACTACAAGGCGGTCGAGCAGCTTACCAACTGGTTCATCGACCGCGGCTCCCACGGCATCTTCGCCGTCTGTCAGTCAAGCGAGATGTTCTTCCTCTCCAGGGAGGAGAAGCTCGATCTTGCAAAAGCAGTCGTCGACGCGGCCGCGGGGAGGATCAAGGTCATCGCGAGCGGCCATACCGCCGATGACCATAGCCAGCAGATCGATGAGCTGGGCGCCATGGCCGAGACCGGCGTCGACGCGGTGGTCCTCGTCTCGAATCGCTTGGCAAAAGCGGATGAGGGCGCCGATGTCTTCAACCGCAACGCCGAGGATATCTTTGACCAGCTGCGCAACGTGACCTTCGGCCTTTATGAATGCCCCTACCCGTACCTTCGGCTCCTGGACGACGCCTTCCTCGGTTGGGCCGCCCGTGAGGACAAGCTCGTCTTCCTCAAGGACGTCTCCTGCTCCCTTGAGATCGAGCGCCGGCGCGTCGCGCTGGTGGAGGGGACGAATCTTGCCCTCTTCAACGCCAACACCGCGACGCTGCTCGACTCCTGGATGGCCGGCTACCACGGCTACAACGGCGTGATGGCCAACTTCCACATCGACATCTACTCATGGCTCTACGAGCACTGGAGAGAGGATGAGGAGAGGGCACGCCGCGTCAGTGACTTTCTCACCGTCGCCGCGGTGACAGAGGCGCGCGCCTACCCGGTCAACGCCAAGTACCACCTCGACCAGACCGAGATCCCGATGAGCCTGGTCACCCGCTCCAAGCCGGTGAGCCTGCTCAACGAGAACGCCCGTCATGAGATCCACAGCCTGATCCGCATGGAGCGGGCGATGCGGGGCGAGCTGGGGCTGCGGCCATGAACCGGGGCGCCGAGCTGAGGGTCCGCCTCAAGGAGGGTGGCGTCATCGGAGGCCACGTCTTCTTCAACGACCCGGCCATCACTGAAGCGATGGCGCGCTACGGCTACGACTTCATCTGGATCGACGCCGAGCACGGCCCCTTCGACAAACAGCAGCTGCTGATGCACGTCATGGCAGCCAACGGAGCGGGTGCTGCCGCCTTCGTTCGTGTCACACGCGCGACGATGGAGGTGGTCAAACCGGTGCTCGAGATGGGCATCGACGGCATCATCATCCCGATGGTCGAAAGCGTCCGGGAGGCGGAGGAGGCCATCAAACTCTGCCTCTACCCGCCCATCGGCACCCGTGGCTTCGGCCCCCGCCGGGCCATCGCCTACAATGCACACAACCTCGGCGACTATCTCGCACACAGCGCGGAGAGCTTTCTGCGCATCATCCAGATCGAGCACATCAAGGCGGTAGAGGCGATCGATGAAATCCTCGCCCTCGAGGCCCTCGATGCCGTCATCATCGGACCCAATGATCTCTCGGCTTCCATCGGCCTCTTGGGGGAGAGCCTCCACCCTGCGGTGCTGGTGGCGGGAAAGAGGGTCATCGAAGCGGGAAAACGAGCCGGGAAACCGGTTGGTGTCTCCATCGGGCCAAGTGAGGCCGCCATTCGCGCGTGGCAACAGCTTGGAGTCGATTTTATGAGCGTGGGCGACGATATTTCGTTCCTCCACCAAGGCGCGATGCGTACCTTTGCCATGGTGGGCCGCAAATTGGTATGATGGAGGGGGAGGTGCAGATGAACATCGCACAATTCTCGCTAGAGAGGACCAATCTCAGCCAACAGATCGCTGACCACATCGAGCAGGTAATCCTCTCTTCGCCCACCAGTCGCATGAATGAAAAGCTCCCCGGAGAGATGAAGCTCGCCAAACAGTACAACGTCAGCCGCCCGGTTGTGCGCGAGGCACTCAAGCTGCTGCAGGAGCGTGGGCTCATCACGCTGAAGAACGGCGTCGGGGCGATCATCACACGGCCCGAGAACTCCACCGTCCGTGATGCGGTGAACCGCATCATGCAGGTCGACCAGATCAGCACCGACGAGTTGACCCAGATGAGACAGATCCTCGAGCTCTCCTCGGTTGAGCTGGCCGTGGAGAACCTCACCGACGAGCACCTCAAGAAGATGGAGCAGAACGTCGAACGCTTCAGCGACAAGACTCTCCCCCTCAAAGAACGCGTCAGGCTCGACGAACAGTTCCATCAGCTCATCGCCCAGGCCTCGCACAACGACCTGCTCAGCCTCTTCATCGGAGTCCTCACCTCGCTCTTGCGCGACTACATGGGAAAGGGTGTCCTCATCGAGGGTGGCATCGAAGATGGCATCACCCGACATCGCCAGATCCTCGATGCCCTCAAGGCCCGTGACAAGCAAGGGGCTAGCCATGCGATGGCCGAGCACCTGCGCGTCTCCCGGCTCAACGTCCAGCTCTTCGATGAGATGGGGACTACGTCAAAGAAGACACAGAACTGACTACCGGTCGAGGCTGTTGGGCTCGAGCAGGACAATATTCCCAACGAAGGACACACATCCAATTCCTATTACGAATTTTTGTAGGTTACTCCAATAATTCGTCATAGGACCCACAAAAAGTGACCCCCAAGATGTTGATCCGTGGATTCACCTCGCGGCTACCACAAACAAGTGGGGGGTCACAGGTAGATGGTAGCCCATCTCTGCCCAGCCGTCTACCTCCACCGCTGGACAATGCCATCGATTGCCTTGAGCTCCTCTTCGGTGAATGGGGCATTGGTCTTCAGTGCATCGATGTTCTCGTTCAATTGGGACACCGATCGCGCCCCGATGAGGACGCTGGTGATGCGCTCATCGCGCAGGAGCCAGCTGATGGCCATCTGCGAGAGGCTTTGCCCTCTCTCCTGTGCTACCGCATCAAGCTCATTGAGCAGCTGTACGTGCTCTTCCGTGATCGTCTTCCTCTTGAGGAAGTGATCTTCGCTAGCCCGGCTCTCTTGGGGAATGGAGCCTCCAAGGTACGTGGAGGAGAGCAGGCCCTGGGCGAGCGGGCTGAAGCACACCGTCCCGACTCGATTGTTCATCGCATCGAGGAGGCCGTCTGCTTCGATCGAGCGATCGAGCAGGGAGTAGCGCACCTGGTTGAGGATGCAGGGGGTTCCCGCCTCTGTGAGCAGCTCGATGGCCCGCTTGGCATCCGTGGCCTTGTAGTTCGAGATGCCCACGTAGAGCGCCTTGCCTTGGCGTACCAGATGGGAGAGCGCTGCTGCCGTCTCCTCAAGCGGGGTGTTGGGATCGGGGCGGTGGTGGTAGAAGATGTCCACATACTCCAAGCCGAGGCGTTTGAGACTCTGATCAAGGCTTGCTACCAGGTGCTTGCGGCTTCCCCACTCCCCGTAGGGGCCGTCCCACATCAGGTAGCCGGCCTTGGTGGAGATGACCAGCTCGTCGCGATAGGGGGCGAGGCGATCTTTGAGGATCGCTCCAAAGCGCTCTTCGGCGCTTCCCGGCGGGGGGCCATAGTTGTTGGCCAGGTCGAAGTGGGTGATGCCGCGATCAAAGGCTGTTTCGATCATCGAGGAGGCCGCCCTCTCATCAGCCTCTCTGCCGAAGTTGTGCCAGAGACCCAGGGAGAGGGCGGGAAGACGGAGCCCGCTCTCCCCTGCCCTTCGATACTCCATTGTCTCGTAGCGTGTCGTCTGTGCCGTGTATTTCATAAAGACAGTGTACACTGCAGACGGGAGTGGTCAAAGGGGATGACGGGCACACTGCCCAATCTCTCTTCATGATGTTCCTACCCGATGGAACATCAGCATGCCTTTGGACAAGGTTTCCCGTATCCTCTCGAATTTGTGTCATAAGATACCCACTTTATGTGGATTTTAAACTTTCTTTATTTTCATACTTGCTTTGTGTTTGTTTCCTATGTATCATGGACTCACAAATTGAATATGGGAATACTTACAATCAATTCCACACAATGTTAGGAGGAATGAACCCTTGAAAGCAGATATCCTTGTCATCGGTGCCGGGGCTGTGGGGTGTGCCATCACCCGGGAGTTGACCAAATACCAGCTCTCCGTGATCACCGTCGATAAAAACAGCGATGTCGGAGGCCTTGCATCCAAGTCGAACAGTGCGATCATCCACACCGGCTATGATGCCAGTCCAGGCACTTTGGAATCCCAGCTCGTGGTGGCCGCCAACCCACTCTATGAGGAGTTGGCCCGAGACCTGGATGTCCCCTTCACCAAGGTCGGCGCCATCCTTCCCGCCATCAACGACGAGCAGTTTGCCCTGTTGCCGGCACTGAAGGAGAAGGCGTTCAAGAACCGCGTCTATGACATCGATTATCTCAGCCGTGAACAGATTCTGGATATGGAACCAAACATCACCAATGAGGTGCGCGGAGGCTTGTATATTCCCAGAGAGAGCATCATCGATCCCTTCCTGCTGGTCGTCGGCTACGCCGAGAACGCGGTGAAGAACGGGGCGACCTTCCTCCTGGACACCGAGGTCATCGGCATTGATGTCAGAGACGGCCGGGTAGCCGGCGCCGCCACCACCCGAGGCTTCATCGAAGCGCGGTGGATCATCAACGCAGCGGGCCTGTACTGCGACCGGATCGCATCCTTTGTTGGGAAGGCTGACTACTTCGTCAACCCACGCAAGGGGCAGTTCTTCATCTTGGATAAGACCACAAAGACCAAGGTCGACCACATCATCCTGCCGATCCCCACCAAGCTCACCAAAGGCAAGTTGGTCAGTCCGACGACCCACGGCAATCTCCTCGTCGGCCCCACCGCCGAAGATGGCGATGACAAAACGGACGCCTCGACGAACCGTGCGGGGTTGGACAGCGTCATGGAAGATGCCAAGCGGCTCGTTCCCGCCATCGAATTCAGGGATACCATCACCCAGTTCTCAGGCCTCAGGCCCAATCGAAATCCCGAAGGCTTGCACATCGACGTATATGACGACCTCGCCAATTACGTCAACCTCTCGGGTGTCAGGTCCACGGGCCTGACCGCTTCCGCCGCCATCGGACGATATGTGGTGAACCTCATGCAGGAGCACGGATTGGAGGCGCAGGTGAACTGGCAGTTCGATCCGATCCGCACGGGGATCCCGGCCTTCCACGCCATGACACCGGCTGAGCAGGAGGAGATCATCAAGGCGGATTCACTCTATGCCAATGTCGTATGTCGGTGTGAGACCATCACCGAAGGGGAGATCGTGAGAGCGATCCACAGCCCCATCCCGGCGCACAGTGTCGACGCCGTCAAACGTCGCGTACGAGCGGGGATGGGTCGATGTCAGGGAGGCTTCTGCGGTCCGAAGGTGATCGAGATTCTCGCACGGGAGTTGGGCGTCGCCCAAGATGAGATTGTGAAGGAAGGGCACGACTCACCGATGCTGGTCGGCACGGTGAAGTGAGGGGGAAGCGATAATGATCCACAAGAGATGTGATGTAGCCGTCATAGGGGGAGGACCGGCCGGTCTTGCCGCCGCCATGGCGGCAAAGAGAGAGGGAGCCGGCAGCGTGATGATCCTGGAACGCGATTCTTCATTGGGAGGAATCCTGCAGCAGTGCATCCACCCGGGTTTTGGGCTTACCTATTTTGATGAGGAGTTGACCGGTCCCGAGTATGCGGCCCGCTTCTATGAGGAAGCGGCGAAAGAGGGCGTCTCCTTCCTGCTCGACACGATGGTCCTGCACACCGAGGGCACCCGTCTCACCTGCTCCAACAAGAGGCTGGGCATGATGGAGGTGGAGGCGACGAGCGTCGTGCTCGCCATGGGGTGTAGGGAGCGTACCCGCGCCCAAATCCAGATTCCCGGCAGCAGGCCCGCGGGCATCTATACCGCCGGGACGGCACAGCGCCTCATCAACCGACAGAACGTCATGGTCGGGCACAGAGTTGTGATCCTCGGCTCCGGCGACATCGGGATGATCATGGCGCGCCGCCTCACCCTCGAGGGGGTCGAGGTGGTGGCGGTCGTGGAGATCATGGGGTACCTGAGCGGACTGACACGCAACCGGGTCCAATGCCTCGATGACTTCTCCATCCCGCTCCTCCTCTCCCATACCGTGACGCGCATCGTCGGTAAAGGACGGGTCGAGGGGGTGTACATCGCCAAGGTCGATGAGCAGAAGGCTCCCATCGCCGAGTCCGAGCGGTTCATCGAGTGCGACACCCTCCTCTTGTCGGTCGGGCTCATCCCTGAGAATGAACTGACGAGAAGCCAGGGCATCGAGATGGATCCGGTCACCGGAGGCCCCCGGCTCAACCAGTACCAGCAGACCTCACTTGAAGGTGTCTTCGCCTGCGGGAACGTCGTCCACGTCAATGATTTGGTCGACAATGTCTCATCCGAGAGCATCAACGCCGGCATCCATGCCGCCCGGTACTCCCTCAAGAAAACTGAGGCACCTCAAGGGACCGTCCTGTGTACCCCGGGCCGGCAGGTGCGGTACATCAGCCCACAGCAGATTACCCTCGACCAAGGGCGAGAGGATGTCACCCTGTACTTCAGGGCGACCGCCCCGCTCAAGAAGGTGCGTATCACGGCACGCATCGAGGGCACGGTGCTGCTGACCAAGCGGGCCGTCAGGGTCAATCCTGGTGAGATGGAGAGCCTGACCATCAGTACAAAGGAATTCTCAGATGGACAAGAGTTGACCATCGACATTGAGGAGGTTCGGTAATGGAGAAGATCATCACATGCACCGTCTGCCCGGTCGGGTGTCAAATAACGGTGACCGGAGTCGACGGGAAAGTCGAGACGATCAGCGGGCACACCTGTAAACGCGGCATCCCCTTCGCCACCGATGAGTTCCTCCTTCCAAAGCGGATCCTCACCAGTACCGTGCGCCTCGCAGGCTCGGACGAACCACTCCTTCCGGTGAGAAGCGACAAGCCCATCCCCAAGGACAAGCTCTTTGCATGCATGGAAGCGGTGAAGAAGGTACAGGTCGTCGCTCCGATACAGATGGGGGATATCATCATCGCCGATATCCTGGGACTCGGGAGCAATATGATCGCCACGCGGAGCGTCGAGAAGGTCACACGTCCACGGTGATGGTCGGCACGGCCGTCTTGCGCAGTCCTTGGCGGATCTCCTTCGGGATCTGACTGTCGGTGACCAGGATGCCGATCTCTTTGAGGGTACTGACGGCATTCATCGCCACGACGCCGAACTTGCTGCTGTCGGCGACGACGATGCTGTACTTGGAGTGCTCGATCATCAGGCGCCTGACGGCCGCCTCCTCCGGATGGTAGTCGGTGATCCCCCGGTCCAACGTGATGCCGCCGGCCCCGATGATCGCCTTGTCGGCATTGAAATGCTCGAGCGCCTCTGAGGTCAAGAAGCCCGACAGCGAGAGCTCACCCCCACGCAGCTGGCCGCCAAGGACAAAGACCCGGCATCGTGAGCCGGCGAGTTCCTTGGCGATCATGAAGGAGTTGGTGATGATGGTGATGCCCGTGCGGTCTGAGAGCAACCGGGCCACCTCGAGGCAGGTGGTCCCGATGTCGAAGAGTACCGTGTCGCCATCACTGATCAGGGCGGCCGCTTCGGCGGCGATGGCCCGTTTGGCCTCCAAATTCTTCACTTCGCGCAAATCGTATGCCGGTTCGTCGCTGAACGCGCCCTTTCGAACCGCTCCCCCGTAGACTCGCTTCAAGAAATCCCGCTCTTCCAGGAACTCCAGATCCCTGCGGATGGTCTCGATCGAAACGTTGAACTCCTCCACAAGGGAGTTCACCTTCACCGTCCGCTCGCTCTTGAGCATCTCGACGATCCGTGCTCTGCGCTCTTCCATCATCATGGGTTCATCGTTTCACATCGCCTGTGACCTGTCAACCAAACTCGGTGTTGGCGAGATCGGAACGACGACGGGAACGCGCTTCTGGTAGTAGACGATATGGTCGAAGCCGGCCTCCTTGATCAGTGCATACGCCTCACTGATGCCCCGCCCGATGTCATTGGCCCAGTGGGAGTCACTGCCGACGGTGATGAAGCGGCCTCCATACTCACGAAAGCGCTGGAGGACCCACAGCTCGGGACCGAGGCGCCCCACGCTGCCAAAGAGACCGGACGTATTCACCTCGAGCGCTTTCCCCTGCTCTGCCAAGCGTTTCAAGACCCTGTCGATCTGAGGTTCAAAGCGACGGAAGGTCCGCTCGGGCGCCTTCCAGAGGAAGACGGGGTAATCGAGGTGGGCGAGACTGTCGAACTGCCCCCATTCGACCAGACGCTGCAGCTCCTCGAAGTAGAGTTCGATCACCATCAGGGGATCGTCGTGGTAGATGTCCACCGTCGATCCATCAAGGGCATGGTGGACACTACCCAGGACAAAGTCGTACGGATAGGAGTGGAGATGCTCTGCGGCGAAATCGGGATCGTTGCCGATATCGCCGAGTTCGATCCCATCCAAGACGAGGAGCGATTCTTTGCCCCTGGAGAGCTGCTCTTGGGCTTCCCGCAACGCTCTACCCCGCTCCTGCAGTGTGGCGAGGTAGGAGGCGTGCCCGTTGCGATGAGAGCGGATGTCGCAGTGATCGGTCACGGTAAGCACGTCCACTCCCCGTACGATGGCGCTGGTGCAGAGCAAGGAGACCGGGTCATGGCCATCGTACGAGAAGTGGGAGTGAACGTGACTATCTATTCTCATGGTTCTCTCTTCCCCACCGATCCTTCAGGTACCACGCGCACGCCTTGGGCTTGCGTTCACGGGTGAAGACCCCCTTCTTGTTCCCTTGCACGCGCTTGACCGACTCGGCGGTGGCGAAGTCGGCGAAGTTCCACACATGTTCACCAAAGATGTACCCCTTGCTGTCCAACACGGTGCAGTAGGCGGCTACGAGGTCCCTCTGAAACTCCTCGCTGAACATGGTGGGGGTACTGTCGTGAAGCCCAGAGACCGCATCGGCGCCAAACTCGCCGAGCATGATCGGCAGGTTCGGGTAGGCTGCATGGTAGCAGTCGAGCTCTTGGCTGAGCAGGGCCGCCCCTACCTCGATGTTCCCCTCCTCGTGGTACCAGCCGAAGTATCGATTGAGTACCAGGACATCGCAGAGCGGGGCCACTTCGCAGGTATCCCAGCTCGCCTCCCCATGGGTGACGAAGGTGACCGGCCGCTTCTGAGGGTCGAGCGCTCGGGCGAGGTCGAAGAGCGGCTCGAAGTAGCGGCGGGCCCCCGCCTCCTCACTTGCCGGTTCGTTGGCGATCGACCACATGATGACAGAGGGGTGGTTCTTGTCCCGCCTGATCAGGTCACTCATGACATCGCGGTGGTGTGATGCGGTTCTCAGCGTCTCCCAGGTGGGGGTGTGCACATCGATCTTCATCCCGGTGGCGGTGAATGTGGTGTGCATCCCCACCGCCGGGGCCTCGTCGATGACCAAGATCCCCATCCGGTCACAGAGATCCAAGAACTGTTCACTGTATGGATAGTGGCAGGTGCGCAGAGAGTTGGCGCCCATCCACTTCATCAAGGCGAGGTCCTTGACGTTGTACACCTGGTCGAGCCGTCGTCCCCCCACCGGGCTGTCCTCATGCTTGCCAAACCCCTTGAGGTAGATGCGCTCTCCATTCAGGTAGAGGCCATCCTTCTTTGCCTCGACACTTCTGAAGCCGACAGAGAGGGTGTAGGCATCCTCCCCGCTGACGACTTCCAGGTCGTAGAGCTTCGGATGGTCGACATCCCAGGGAATGATGGCGTGCACCACCCCACGCTGCTCACTCCCCGTCCCGCTCCAGAGCAGGCGGGTGCCATCCTTGATGGAAATCTCCACCGGCTCATCTCCCACACGCTCCACCGAGCAGGAGAAGCTGCCATCGCCTCTCCCGTCAAAGGTGATGTCCCTGATGTGCGCCTTCGGCATCAGGTTCAAGCTCACCGGACGGTGGATGCCGCTGTAGTTGAAGAAGTCAAAGTTCGGCAGGTTCACCCGACGTGCCCCGAGAGCGGGGAAGCAGCGCTCTTCAACCGTCCCCACCGGCAGGGTCGTATGGTCGAGGATGTTGTCCACCACCACCGTCAGTCGGTTTCCCTCCTTGGGGTCCAGCCCGTCCGTCACATCGAACTCAAAGGGGAGGAAGCCCCCCTTGTGACCTCCCAGGTGCACCCCATTGAGGTACACGTCCCCATGGTGGGTGACGCTGTCGAAGCGGAGGATTGCAACATGGTCTTCTGAGGTGGGGGGCAAGGCGAAGGTGCGCTCATAGACAACGCACCCGACATGGTCACGGATCTCGCGCCCTTCATAGATATCGTTGTAGGATGAGGGGACCGGCATCAAGCGCCCCCCGGTCAACGGTTGACTGGCGTCATGGGGCGCGTCGAGGAGCAAGAAGCGCCAGACGCCATCCAAGGGGATCGAGATCCGTGATCGATTATTCTGTGGGTAGAGCATACGCTTCCTCCTCTTCCTGTCCTTCCCTACTCGACCATCAAGCCATCGGAGGCGACCACGACCTTCACGGGGGCTCGTTCATCGAAGAACGCCTGGTACTGCTCATGGTTGAACTCGTGCTTGTGGTTGATGTGGGTGGCATAGACGCGCGTGCACCCGGTGATGATTCCCATCCGGAGGAAGGTATCCAGCTGCTGCAAGAAGGCCATGCCGTTGAGGTGGGAGGAGGTGTCGTTGTCTAAGCGCGAGCCGAAGGTCGCCTCCATGATGAGGATGTCGATGCCCCGCCCCTCAAGCGCCTCGAGGCTCTCACGCGGGTAGAGGCCGGTATCGCAGGCATAGAGGAGCGTCCGCCCGTCAGGGATGGTGAAGAGGTAGTTGATCGCCCGCTCCTTCTCACCGATTCTATGGGTGGTGGGCACGGCGAACACCTCGTACCCATCGACGGTGAAGGGTTCGAAGAAGGTGATGGGAACGAGGCGCACCACGCCCCGGGTGATGGACTTTCTCGCATCAAGGTGGTCGTACGGACTGCCCAGCAGGCGATGGCTCTCCATAAGCGTGTCATACGCCTCACCGGAGAGGTAGAGGTCGACCGGCACCCCACCGCGGGTGCGGGACATGATGAGCAGGCCGGCGTTCGAGACACAGAGGTGATCCTCATGGGTGTGGGTCAAAAAAATATTCTTCAAGGCCGAGAGGTTGACCTGCCACTTCATGCACGCAGCGGCGAGGTCCGGGCCACAGTCGATGATGTTCTCCTCATCGAGGAGGAAGAGGCTGCGCAGACGGTTCTTCGCCGGCTCTCTGCGCGCCTCCTGGCAGATCCAGCATTCGCAGAAGGGGCCGGGCATCGCATCGGCGGCCGCCGTTCCCAAGAATTGCATCATGCGCCTCCCTCCCGACTGTATACACGAGTGATGTTGTCCCCGCTCGCCTCATCGAAGATATTGAGCGTCTTGATGTCGATCGCTACGTACAACGGCTCATTGGTCGGGTGCCGTTCATTGATGGGCGTGATGACCCGGACGCTGGTCTCCTCCATCTGGCAGCGGTAGAGGTTCTCCTTACCGAGGTGCTCGATGTAGTCGACAGAGAGGGTGAGGGCATTCTCCGCTCTGTGCACCACCTTGAAGTTGTGAGGCCTGATGCCCAGCACCACCGCGCTCCCGGTGAGATGCTCCCGATCGATCAAGGCGGCGGGGATTGCGATGCTCCCGCCGGTGGTGAAACACGTATAGTCTTCCCCATCCCGCACCAGGTTGCCGCTGATGAAGTTCATCGGGGGTGTGCCGATGAAGGAGGCGACAAAGAGGTTCTTGGGCCTATTGTAGAGCACATCAGGGGCGGCGTACTGCTGGATCGCCCCTTGGTCGATGACGGCGATGTGCGACGAAATGGCCATCGCCTCCTCCTGGTCGTGGGTGACGATGATGGCAGTCAAGCCCAGCCGTTCCTGCAACTTCTTGATCTCGTCACGGATATCGAGCTTGAGCCGGGCGTCGAGGTTGGACATCGGCTCATCGAGCAGGAGGATGTCGGGATCCTTCACCAAGGCCCGGCACATGGCGACGCGCTGCTGCTGGCCACCGGAGAGCTGGGAGGGCATGCGGTGGAGCAGCTCGGGGATCTTGACCGTGTTGGCCACATCCTGTACCCGCTTCTTGATTTCCGCCTTGGAGAGATGCTTCAGCTGCTTGAGCGGGAAGGCGATGTTCTCAAAGACATTCATGTTGGGGTAGAGCGCGTAGCTCTGGAAGACCATCCCGATGTTCCGGTCCTTGGGGAGGATGTTGTTCACATACCCATAGCTCATCATCGCACATAATCACACTGAACATCCCCGTCTCCTTGTATATGCCTCGCTTGCCTAGAATATCCCATGGTATGACAATCCGCAAGCAAACGATTCGGAGGGGAAGAGTTAGAGCAAAGGAGGATAAACTTATCACAAAATTTTACCAATTGAATCCTTCAAAAAAGGTGATATGCTGAGGCCAATACCCCGCCAACGAGAAGGAGTCTCTCCCATGCCGTTCCCGATTGCCTACCCCAACCTCTATGATTACGACCTCTTCCCCAAGGTCTGCGTCACCAACAAAGCGACGACCATCACAGTTCGGTGGCTCAACGGAGCACAGGATTTCCAGGAGAACCGAGCCTACCTCTTGCGGATCCTCTCCCGTAGGGGGGGAGACCCCGCCTACCACCCCGCCTCCAGCGATTGCACCGAGATGGTGCTCACCTCCACGCCAGAGCGTGGCTTCTCCTTCACCCACACCTTCGCCTCAGAGGGGGAGTATACCCTCCGCTTCGAGGAGGTTGAGCGGAATGCCCAGGGGAAGCGGGTCCTCATCCAAGCCTTCCAGGTCTACTGCATCGAAGCGGACCTGGCCCGCTACATCCCGTTGGTGGGAGACCTGCACATGCACTCCACCTACTCCGACGGGGACCAGGCGCCAGAGGTCGTCTGTGCAAATTACAGACGCCATGGCTACGACTTTCTTGCCATCACCGACCACCGCCGCTACTACCCCTCCCTCTATGCCCGCTCCTTCTACCAGGACATAGCCACCGAACTGGCCATCATCCCCGGCGAGGAGGTCCAGCTCCCCCAGATCGGGGACGAACACCTCGATGCGCATGTCATCAACTTCGGGGGAACGTACAGCATCAACGCCTTGGTCGAAGGGGTCGCCTCCCAGGAGGTCGGCACCGATTGGACGATTCGCTCCCTTACCCCCAATTGCCCCCCGGTCATGAGAAAGGAGGAGTTTGCCCACGTCATCAGAGAGAAAGCGCACAGCATCACGGTACCGGATGATGTCGATTTGATCCCCACCGCCGCACTGCACTGGATCTATGATGCCATCAGGGAGGCGGGGGGCCTCGGCGTCTATGTACACCCAAACTGGGTCACCAACTCCGTCGACCACGTTCCGGCGGCCTTGCACGACTACCTGGTCAGCCACCAGCTGTTCGACGCCTTCGAGGTACTCGGCGGGGAGACGTACTTTGAACATAACGGGCTGCAGACCGCAATCTACCATGAAGATCAGGCGCGCTGTCACCGCTACCCGATCGTCGGCTGCACCGACAGCCATGGATCGGATGAGCGCAACAGCAAGGCACTCATTGCCTCGACCATGGTCTTCGCCGTCGCCAACGAACGAGCGGCGATCATCGATGCCATCAAGGCGTACCGTTCCGTGGCGATCGATACGATCAGCGCCGAGTTCAGGCTCATCGGCTCCACCCGCTTGGTCCGGTATGCTGGCTTCCTCCTCAAGAACTACATCCCGCTCCACGATGCGCTCTGCGTCGAGGAGGGTCGGTTGATGAAGATTGCAGCCACCGGCACGAGTGATGAACGCGAGGAGGCAACAGCGCTGCTTGCCCAGATCCATGGTCGAGTTGGCCGGCACCGGCGTAAGTATCTGGCCCTCGAATCCTGACCGAGAGTGGCCACGCTCTTTCTCCCTATGCTATAGTCGAGCCATGCGTACGATCAGCGATCTCTTCTTGAGCTTGGTGGCCATCGACTCCCCCTCCTACGGGGAGGATCGTCTCGCCCTTTTTTTGGAACATGAACTGTTGCGTCTCGGCTTCGCCACCGACTACGATGAGGTGGGAAACCTTTATGCCCATCTGCCCGGAATCGGGGACCCAATTCTCTTCAACGCCCACATGGACACGGTCGCCCTCGCCGTAGGAGCCAAACCCGTCGTGGTTGACGGCGTCATCAAGACCGACGGCGAAACCGCCCTCGGCGCCGATGACAAGGCGGCCATCGCCGCGATCCTCTGGGCGCTCTCACAGATCAAAGAGAAAGAGATCGCCCACCCTCCCTTGAAGATGCTCTTCACCGTCGCCGAGGAGGAGGGTCTCGTCGGTGCTTCCCGGATGGATCCTGCCCTCCTGGGCCCGGTGAGATGGGGCTACACCCTCGATGTCACCGGAAGGGTGGGCACCGCGGTCGTCCGGGCCGCCTGGCACGATATGATCGTGGCCGTCTTCACGGGGCGGGCCGCCCACGCCGGCTTTGAGCCGGAGAAAGGGGCCAGCGCCATCATGATGGCAAGCCGGGCCATCGACCGGATGCGTCTCCTCAGGGTCGATGAGGAGACGACGGCGAATGTCGGTTCCTTCACTGCCGAGGGGGCCAAGAACATCGTCAGCGAGCAGGCGACGGTGGTCTTCGAGGCGCGGAGCCTCGATGAGGGGAAGATCATCGCCCAGACCGACGACATGAAAGAGCGGCTGAGAGAGGCGGCTGCCTTCTATGGCGGCACGGTGGACATCAGGCACAGCCACCTCTACCGCGGCTATCGTCATGACGAGGAGAGCGAGGTGCTCAGTCATTTCTCCGATGCCTGTGCACACCTGGACCTGCCGTTTTCCACCAAGGCCACCCTCGGCGGCAGCGATGCCAACATCCTCAATGCGTTGGGCATCACGACCCTGGCGGTGACCAGCGGCTATAGTGGCGCCCACTCGACGAGTGAAGAGATCCCCGTCGCCGAGCTTGAAGCGTTGGGCCACCTTACCCTGGAGCTCATGCAGGCATGAAGAACATAACCATCATCGGATGCGGGGCCGTCGGCGCCCTCTATGGACTGCGTCTCCACACCCTGTTGGGAGGAGATCACCTCACCTTCCTCGTCGATGCAGAGCGCAAGGCGCGCTACGAGGAGGAGGGCATCTTCATCAACGGGGAGCGCGCTCCGTTCCGATTCGTGACCGCCGATGAGAGTGAGGTCAGTGACCTCATCATCATCGCCACCAAGAACCACCACCTCGGCGCTGCCATCGCCATGATGGCTCCCCTCGTCGGGGAGCATACCGCCATCCTCTCGCTGCTCAACGGCATCGAGAGCGAGGGTGAGCTCACCAGAGCGTTCGGCCCCTCCCACGTCCTCTACGGCTTCTGTGTGGGCTTGAACTCCACCCACAGCGCTAACGCCATCACCTATACCACCGAGGGCAGGATCGTCTTCGGGGAGAAGGACAATGAGAAGAGCGAGCGAGTGCTGGCACTTAAAGCGCTCTTTGAGCGCGCCGGCATCGCAGCGGT
>ERZ747221.2395-NODE-2395-length-16709-cov-4.882456_pt1 | contig 16709 bp, 15 predicted proteins | sample MGYA00374949_ERZ747221 | MGnify/ENA primary metagenome ERZ747221 (study PRJEB28779, sample SAMN05720172) | bioreactor metagenome | isolation source: Anaerobic biogas reactor | place: USA:Washington, USA | collected 2015-08-08 ... | reverse complement strand
GTCGATGCAGAGCACATCCGCCCCGCTCTCCACGAGGGCGGGGACCCGCTCCTTAAAGTCGTGGGTGTTGATGCCGGCTCCCACCAGGAGGCGCTTGTCCTCGTCGTGCAGCTCCAGCGGATGCTCCTTGTGGTTGTCGTAGTCCTTGCGGAAGACCAGCGACACGAGCTTGCCGTCCGCAGCGACAATCGGCAGGGTGTTGAGCTTGTGGTCCCAGATGAGGTCGTTGGCCTCGGTGAGCGTGATGGACTCCGGGGCCCAGACCAACACCTCGAAGGGGGTCATGAAGGAGGAGACGGGGGTATCGGCGCTCATGCGGTGGATGCGGTAGTCGCGGCTGGTGACGATGCCCAAGAGCTTGCCGTGGGCGGTCCCGTCGTCGGTGACGGCCACGGTGGAGTGGCCGGTCTCCTCCTTGAGGGCGACCAGCTCGGCGAGGGTCCCTTCTGCCTTGATGTTGGAGTCGCTGGTCACGAAGCCGGCCTTGTGCATCTTCACCTTGCGCACCATCGCCGCCTGCGTCTCGATCGATTGGCTGCTGTAGATGAAGGAGAGGCCGCCCTCCTTGGCCAGCGCGATTGCGAGCCGATCGCCGCTGACCGACTGCATGATGGCCGACACCAGCGGGATGTTGAGCGTGAGGGCGCTCTCCTCGCCCCGCTTGTGACGCACCAACGGGGTGGTGAGGCTGACCCGGTCGGGGGTGCAATCGGATGAGGAGTAGCCGGGGATCAAGAGGTACTCATTGAAGGTTCGTGAAGGGGTGTCGATGTAGGTTGCCATTGGGTCTCTCCCACCTGTATCATGCCCAACCTCTCGTTTTATTGCAACGGTGTACGATCGGGATGATTTGAAAAGAAAAAGGATTCAACGTGAGATTTGCGGAGAGTGGTATCACCACGCTTCTATATTGCGGTTTGGGGCTGTTTCTCTCCCCGTGAGCGCTTGATTTGCGCAAGATTCATGATCCAACAATAACCTCCTGTTCCATCTTTAACAAAAACTACGTGACAGAGCTTGGAATATTGTCTACACTGTGGGGTACATGCTTGATATACGAGCAAAGAACACATGATATGAAAGGAGATTACGTTCATGAGAAAGAAACTGTTTGTTCTGTTTCTCATCGTGGCTGTCACTTCGGCATCCGCCTTTGCAATGGGCGTCACCGAACCGGCCGCCGCAGTTGAGAAAGTCAAGACACAGGTCATCCTGGGATCCTCGACACAGGTCAACGCCGACTTCTTCGACGGGTGGACCAACAGCGCCACCAACGCCTACCTCAAGGAATTGATGAGCGGGTATGCGACGGTTGAGTGGACCAAGGAAGGGCGCTATACGATCAACCCGACCGCAGTGAAGTCCTATACCGCGGTCGACAACGCCGACGGCACGAAGACCTACACCTTCAACTTGGCCAACAACCTCGTCTACAACGATGGGACGAAGATCACCGCCAAGGACTATGTCTTCAACATTCTCTACTCCGCGTCCCCGCAGGCAACCGAGATTGGAGCCCAGTATGGCTCTGGTTCTGAGTATGTCGGCTACGATGAATTCCACAGTGGAGAGAGCCTCATCTTCAGTGGCATCCGCCTCTTGGGCGACTACTCCTTCTCCATCACCATCAAGGCTGAGGAGCTGCCGTACTTCTTTGACCTCTCCCTGGTCGCTGTCGGACCGATTCCGTTGCACGTCATCGCCCCGGGCGTCGATGTCCTGGATGGAGGCCGTGGCGCATCGCTTAGCGATGCCTTCACCGCCGACCTGCTGCGCGAGACGGTGCTCACCCCCAACACGGGGTACCGCTATCGCCCGCTCGTGACCAGCGGCCCTTACCAGTTTGAGGCGTACAATCCGGCCGACTCGACCGCCAGTGTGGTGCTCAACCCCCGCTTCCTCGGTATGTACGACGGAGCGAAGGGCTCGATCTACCGCTTGATCATCAAGCTGACCAACACCGCCACACAGATGGATGAGCTGCGCACCGGTGCCATCGACATGCTGCAGGGCATCAGCGGTGGCGACCAGATCACCCGCGGTCTCGACCTCCACGACGCAGGCATCGTCAACTTCACCTCCTACCCGCGCTACGGCTACGGCAAGATCGCCTTCGCCTGTGACTTCGGGCCGACCCAGTTCGACGCAGTGCGGCGCGCAATCGCGTACAGCCTCGACCGTAATGAGTTCGCCCGCCAGTACACCGGCGGCTACGGCATCATCGTCAACGGCTACTACGGCGCCTCGATGTGGGAGTATGTGGAGAACAAGGACGTGCTCGATCGCGAGCTCAACGCCTACCAGTACAACCTGCAGAAGGCCGAGGAGGAGCTGATCAAGGACGGTTGGACCCTCAACAAGGACGGCAAAGCCTTCCAGAAGGGTGTGGACGCCATCCGCTACAAGCGGGTCGACGGCGCTCTGATGCCGCTCATCATCGAGTGGGCCAACACCGCCAACAACCCCGTCTCCGACCTGATCAGCACGATGCTTGTCCCCGAGGTCAAGAAGATTGGCATGCAGATCAACGGCACCACCGTTGACTTCGCAGTGCTGCTCGACCACCTCTACAAAGACGGCATCGACAAGCCTGTCTACGGCATGTTCAACCTCGGAACCGGCTTTGCGACCACCCAGGCGTACTGGTACTACTACTCCACCGATCCCGAATACTTTGGCACCTACAACACCAACTTCATTGCGGACAAGGAGCTTGAGGCCATCTCGCTTGACATGAAGCGCACCGACCCGCAGGATCTGAAGGGCTGGGCAGAGAAGTGGATCCGCTTCGAGAAGCGCTGGAACTACCTGCTTCCGGACATCCCCCTCTACTCAGACATCTACCATGACTTCTTCAATCCCCGGATCGTTGGCTATGATTCCTCCCCGACGTGGGACTTCCGCTACGCCATTCTCCGCGCCGATGTCAAATAACGCTGTGCGTTGTTGACAGTGGATGTTCTCGCCTAGGGCAGCGCCTGCTGCCCTAGGCTATCACTTTAAGGAATCATCGCCATGTTCAAGTATGTTCTCAGACGTCTGGTCTACATCGTAGTCGTCTTTTTGGTTGCATCGGTACTGCTCTTCGCCCTCTATAAATCCGTTCCCGGGGATCCGGCGCGGATGATGCTCGAAGGCAATAAGGCGAGCATGAAGCCCGAAGAGTACGAAGCCCGCTATCAGGATGCGGTACGCCGCCTCGGCCTCGACAAGCCGGTGGTGATCCAGTACTTCACCTGGCTCTTCAATACCATAAAGGGGGACTTCGGGTACTCCTTGACCTATAAGATGCCCGTCAGGCAGATGATCGGCGTTCCGATGAAGAACACCATCATGCTCAACGTCTGGTCCTTGATTCCCGTCTTCCTCATCACCATTCCCCTGGGCATCGCCACGGCGGTGCGCCGCGGCAGCCGCTTCGACAACGCGGTGCAGGTGATCACCATCATCGGCTACAGCCTGCCGTTCTTCGTCATCGCGCTGCTCTTCATCTTCCTCTTCGCGGTGAAGATCCCGATCTTCCCCATCAGCGGGGTCCAGACCCCGGCCCTCAAGGGCACGCCGGCCCGTATGTTCCTCGACAAGCTCTACCACATGGCCCTCCCGCTCTCTGTGATGGTCTTCACCTCCCTCGGCGGTCTGACGCGCTACGTGCGGGCCACCATGATCGAGGCGCTGAGGATGGACTATATCCGCACCGCCCGCGCAAAGGGGCTGACGGAGAAGGTCGTCATCTACTCACACGCCTTCCGCAACGCCCTCATCCCGTTCATCACCATCATGACCGGCTGGTTCATCTCGATCTTCAGCGGCTCGGTCGTCATCGAGCGCACCTTCCTCTGGAATGGAATGGGCAAGGTCATCATCGACGCGCTCAACCAGCAGGACTTCGCCGTCTCCTTGGCCATGGTGATGTTCTATCTCATCCTCAGCCTCATCGGCAACCTGCTCATGGATCTCTCGTATGGGCTGGCCGACCCACGCGTCAAGCTCAGTTAGGAGAAGTAGCACCATGGCAAAACGAACCTACGGATCAACCTTCACCGATGTACTCAAGACCCTCTTTTTGGGACGGAGGGCGGCCACGCTCTCCATCCTCGAGGAGGAGCAGGTCCAGAGCCCCTACCGCACCATGCTGCGCAACTTCAGTGAGAAGTGGAGCGCCATGCTCGGCCTCTACATCTTCCTCGCCATCTTCCTCGCCGTCTTCATCCTCCCGATTTTCTTTCCCATGGACATCGGCTTCCAGGACCCGACTCAGAAGAACACCAAGCCCTCCTCGTCGTTCATGCGCTATTCCAAGGAGCTTGATGGGGCGGCCGTCTCCATCGACGGCGGCTCGGTCTTCGGCGTCGGCGTCGATGCGAGTGGAAAGATCCATCAATGGGGGACCCTGACCGCCAAGCAGCAGAAGCTCCCCACCTCCGCTGCCAAGTTCGTCCAGGTCTCCGCGGGCCTCGACCACGCCCTCGCCCTCGATGAGAATGGGCGCGTCTACACCTGGGGCAATGACCGCTTCACGCTGAGCGCCATCCCGCCCCTCGTCTCCGGCCAACGCGTCAAGCAGGTCCTCGCCGGTCATCAAATCTCGATGGCGCTGACAGAAAGCGGCTCCATCTCCGTCTGGGGCAACACCAACCTCATCACCATCCCGGTGCCAGCCGACCGGCAAGGCACCTTCACCAAGATGGTGGCCAACACCACCTTGGCTCTGGCCACGACGAAAGCGGGGGAGGTGGTGGTCCTCTCCTCCAAGGAGACCCCCTTCTCCTACGTCCCCCCCGAGATCCAGGGCAAGGTGGTGGATCTTGCCGTCACCGAGCGTTCGGCCGCCGCGGTGACCAGCGATGGGCGCGTCGTCGTCTGGGGCGGAGAGGACCATGGGGTCCAGGAGATCCCCGCCCAGATCCAAGGCAAGACGGTGGCCATCAGCGCAGGGCGCGGCCACTATACCGCCCTCCTGGGCGACGGCACGGTGGCCAGCTGGGGGTGGAACAACTACAAGCAGGCCAAGGCGCCGAAGCTGAAGAACATAGTCTCGATCTCCTCCGCATACTTCCAGAACTACGCCGTGGACAAGAACGGCAAGATCTATACCTGGGGGCTGAAGGGCTACCTCATGGGCACCGACCAGTATGGGCGTGACCTCTTCACCCGTCTCTTGACCGGTGGGCGTGTCACGCTGACCATCGGGGCCATCGCCGTCATCATCAGCGGCCTCATCGGCATCATCATCGGCTCCTTCTCCGGCTACTACGGCGGGAAGACCGACATGCTGCTGATGCGCCTGGCCGAGGTGGTCAACGCCATCCCCTTCCTGCCGCTGGCCATGATCCTCAGTGCCATCATCGGCAGCCGAATCAGCGAGACGGGGCGCATCTCGATGATCATGGTGATCTTGGGCCTCCTCTCCTGGCCGTCGCTGGCGCGCCTGGTGCGCGGCCAGATCCTCGCGGCCCGCGAACAGGAGTTCGTCACCGCCGCCAAGGCGATGGGCATCAAGGAGGTCAAGATCATCTTCCGCCACATCCTGCCCAACGTCATCACGGTGGTGTTGGTCAACCTCACCCTCAGCTTCGCGCTGTGCATGCTCTACGAGTCGTCGCTCTCCTACCTGGGCTTCGGGGTCAACGAACCCAACGCGACCTGGGGCAATATGCTCTACGGCTGCAACGACTCCACCGTCATGGCGCAGTACTGGTGGCGCTGGGTCTTCCCGGCCATCGCGCTGAGTCTCTGTACGGTGAGCATCAATATGGCGGGCGACGGCATGAGAGATGCCATCGACCCCAAGTCAAACGACAGATAGGAGACGGCTGTGTCAATGTTATTGGAACTGAACGATCTACATACCTACTTCACCACCAAACGGGGAATCGTCAAAGCCGTCAATGGGGTATCATACTCCGTCGAGGCGGGCAAGACACTGGGGGTCGTCGGCGAGAGCGGCTGCGGCAAGTCGGTCTCGGCCATGTCGATCCTCCGCCTGCTCGACGGCAACGGCTACATCGAGAGCGGCTCCATCACCTTCAAGGGGCAGGAGCTGACCACGCTCGAGGAGAAGCAGATGTACGCCATCCGCGGCAACGCCATCTCCGTCATCTTCCAGGAGCCGATGACGAGCCTCAACCCGGTCTTCACCATCGAGCGACAGATCAGCGAGGCGTTCATGGTCCACCAGGCGATGGACAAGAAGGAGGCGGCGCGAGAGTCGGTCAGGATGCTCGCCGACGTGAAGATCCCCAACCCGGAAGAGGTGGCGAAGCAGTACCCGCACCAGCTCTCCGGCGGTATGCGCCAGCGCGTCATGATCGCCATGGCGCTCGCCTGCAAGCCCGACCTCCTCATCGCCGATGAGCCGACCACCGCCTTGGACGTCACCATCCAGGCGCAGATCCTCAAGCTGATGAACGACCTGCAGAAGGAGAAGGGGACGGCGATCCTCTTCATCACCCACGATTTGGGGGTCATCAACCAGATGGCCGACGACGTGGCGGTGATGTACAGCGGCGAGGTGGTCGAGATGGCGCCCGTTGATGTGATCTTCTCCAACGGAGAGTACTCCCACCCGTACACCGAGGGGCTCATGCTCTCCATCCCCCGTCTTGATACGGCGGTGCAGACGAAGCTCGAGGTGATCCCCGGCACGGTGCCGCACCCGCTCGATCTTCCCTCCGGTTGTTTCTTCGCGCCGCGTTGCAAGTACGCCACCGATCGCTGCCGAAGCGAACACCCCACGCTCGAAGAAGTGGGGGCAAACCACACCATCCGCTGTTTCTACCCAGACAAGAAGGCACGCCATGAACGATAAAGAAATCCTCTTCAAGATACGAAACCTCAAGCAACACTTCCCGCTCAAGACCAAGGGGCTCTTTGTGAGGGCCGTCGACGGCGTAGACCTCGAGATCTACGCCGGAGAGACGCTCGGCTTGGTTGGAGAGAGCGGCTGTGGCAAATCGACCTTTGGCCGGACGCTCCTCCAGCTCTACCGGCAGACGGACGGCAAGACCCTCTACTACGGGGTCTCGCTTGATGAGATGGCGCCGCGCTACGTGAAGGAGACGATCGTCAACCTCGCAAAGCACAAGGAGCAGCTCAAGGCGCTCGAGGAGGCGATGGAGAAGGCGCAGAAGGAGTGGGAGGAGGCGCAAGGCGATGAGACGGTGGAGCAGAAGCGCGTCTTCATCGCACAGAACGCAAGCCTCGAGGCGCAGAAGCGCTACCGCAACGCCTACCTCGACATCGTCCAGCTCATCGGCGGCTTCTTCATCGTCGACGACCTCTCCCTCTTCACCCCGCTCTTCTTGGACCTCTATCAGCACAGCCGTGCGCACCACGAGACGGACGAAGCGATCAAGGACCGGGCACTGGAGATCGCCGAGGTGGAGCGCGCCATCAGGGCGGCAGAGAAGAAGGGCAGGGGGACGACAGGAAAAGAGGCACAGCTGCAGAAGCTCAAGGGCGAACAAGAGAAGGACAGGGCGCATCTTGCCGAATCTGCCGCTCTCATCAAGGAGGCCAACGCACGCCTCGATGCCCTGCGCGCCGAGTGGGCGGACAACGCCGACTTCGCCCTCCACGAGAAGGAGCGGGACAACGGCGTCGACGTGAGCCGGCTCACCTTCGGCGAGATGCGCCTGTTGCGCCAGGAGATGCAGTTGATCTTCCAGGACCCGTACTCGTCGCTCAACCCCCGCATGACGGTGGGCCAGATCATCGGCGAGGGGCTGCTCGCCCACCGCTTCTTCAAGAAGGATGGGCCGGAGATGCAGGAGTACGTCATGAGCGTCATGGAGGAGTGCGGCCTTGCCCCTTACATGATCCACCGCTACCCCCACCAGTTCTCCGGTGGCCAGCGGCAGCGCATCGGCATCGCCCGCTCGCTGGCCCTCAATCCCCGCTTCATCGTCTGCGATGAGGCGGTCAGTGCGCTCGACGTCTCCATCCAAGCCCAGATCATCAACCTCTTGCGTGAGCTGAAGGAGAAGAGCAAGTTGACCTACCTCTTCATCAGCCACGACCTCGCGGTGGTCAAGTACATCAGCGACCGCATCGGCGTGATGTACCTCGGTACCATCGTCGAGCTCGCCCCGGCCGAGAAGATCTTCAGCCGGACACTGCACCCGTACACCGAGGCGCTCTTGGCCGCCATCCCGACCACCGACCGCAGAAGTGATGAGGAGACGATGCTGCTCGAGGGGGACATCCCCTCTCCCATCAAACCGCCGGCCGGGTGCAAATTCCACACCCGCTGCCGCTACAAGACGGAGATCTGCACCCACGTGGTGCCCGAGTGGCGTGAGCTTGAGCCAGATCACTTCGTCGCCTGCCACCACCCCTTGATCGGCGACGGGAAGTAGGCGCGATGTTCTTTGGCAAGAAGATCCGCCGCGTGCTCGATGTGGAGGGGGCAGAGAAGCGGAACACGGAAGAGGAGAAGGAGGCGCTGGAGAAGGGAGACCTGCTGGCCATGATCATCAGCGCCTTCCTCGTCTTCACGCCGGTCATCCTCATCCTCATCGCCATCGTCTGGGGTCTTTACTGGCTCTTCACGCATTGAAAAGAGGCCGCCGCTTGTTGACAGGGCCGCCCCGCTTCATCACAGTACACCCATGAGCGACGATACCACAGCCAAGAGGCGCCCGATCCGCCGCATCCTCTTGATCATCCTGGGCTCCCTCTTCGCCCTCTTGGGGGCCATCGGGATCATCCTGCCGCTCCTGCCGACCACCCCCTTCGCCCTGCTCGCCTCGGCCTGCTACACCCTCTCAAGCCCGAAGTTGGCCCGCCGCCTCGAAGCGAGCAGGATCCTCGGCAGCTACCTGCGCCACTGGAGAACCGGCGAGGGGGTGCCCGTCAAGACGAAGATCCTGGCCATCCTCTGGCTCTGGCTCGGCCTCGCCATCTCCATGGCGGTCGCCCGCTCGACGGTGGTGTACATCATCCTCCCCGTCATCGGGACGCTGGTCACCATCCACATCGCCCTCATCCGGAAGCGGGCGCATCACACGAACACTGAAGCGGAACAGACCACAATGCACGAGAGTGCGGGAGCGGCGGAATCAAGAAGTTGAGTACGCGGTATATTCCACCGCTCCCGCAGGGGGTGCAGCGCAGGGATCACTGCTTCAGGTAGTAGCACTGTGCCTTCGATTCACCACCGCGCAGCGTGATGATCTCGGTCTTGCCATCCTTGCTGCTCGACCATGAGAGCAGGACCACCGTATCCGCCTTGTTCAAGGAGAGGGTGATGTTCCCATCCCCGCCTTGGAGGACGGTGCCGAGCACGGGCACTTTGTTCTTGACCTTCAAGCTCACCTTGAGCGTCCCATCAGCAGAGAGCTCCTCGTCGAAGACAAGGTCCGTGATGACCAGGTTGTACAGCTCCGGCAGCGTCGCCTCCCCTTCGGTGGTGTCGAGCGCCCAGCTGGTGGCGACCAGGCGAGTGAGGACAAAGCGCGCCTCCTCCTCATCGAGCGGGGTGAGCGGAGACTCATAAGAACAGCTGTAGCAGCTGAATGCTGAGACGAAGAGCATGACTAGGAAAAAGGTACCAAGCATCACCGCTTGGCTCTTTCCGATCTTGGCGCCTTCCTTGTCTTTGGATTTCTCTTCCATGGTGGTTCCTCCCAACGGTATTTTTGTACAGCGTAAAAAGAGACGCAAAGAGGCGATAGATATATAAGAAATGCTGATGTTTGTTGCACTACATGCTCTGCTGCAGAGCAGGAGGATGTATCGAGGATACCTCTCCCAAGGAGTTGTGGTGACCGAAGAGCCCTTCATTAACGTCAAGACCCTCTCGTTTGCCTCCCTCATGGCCGGCACTGTGCAGTACATATCGTGCCTGAGTATCAGTTGGATTATACGTGATATAGCAAGCGACATTAATATTTGTGCTTGAGCTCCTGGACATCAGCATGCTATACTCTGGCCAGGAGAGCACAGCATGCCCACACGCCAATACAAGACCGACCCGGCCCTTCTGCTTGCGGAGGGGAAGATGATCGCATCGTCTACGGACGATGCGAAGTTCCACCACAAGGTGGAGATCGTGAACCTGGTGCTCAGCGGCCTGACCCCATCCTTCCTGAGCCCCCGCTGCGGCGACAGCAAGAACGCCATCACGCTGTGGGTGAAGACGGTGGATGAGCACGGATTCGATGCGCTGAGGGCGAAGAAGCAACCCGGCAGGCCACCGAAGCTGTCGCCTCAGCAGCTGTCGCACATCAAGGATGTGCTGGAGGAAGACGACCCGAAGCGGCATGGCTTTCCTGTCTGGGACGGACCGAGCCTCTCGGCCTACATCAAGGAGACTTACTTTGTCACCCTCGGGGTCCGCCAGTGCCAGCGGCTGTTCCACAGCCTCGGCTTCTCGCTGGTGCGCCCCCAGCCCTTCCCGTCAAAGGACGGGGGGAACGAGGAGGAGCGTAAAGCCTTTAAAAAAAACTGAAAATCCTGCAGGAGGCGGGGGAATCGATCGTTTTCCAAGACGAGGTGCACTTCCAGATCACCACCTCCATCTGCCGCAAGTGGGTGAGGAAGGGCTCCCGCCCGAAGGTGAAGTCGACGCCGGGGAGAAAGAATGCGCCGTACAGCGGCTATGTGGTCCCCTCCACAGGCCAGCTCATCGTCACCTGTTGGCGTTCACATTAAATGAACATCTTTTATCACGTTGAGTGGGTACGATCTTCCCACTCAAAAGCCTTGCCCTGAAAGTGGGGGCGACACCGAGGTGAGCACCCCCATCATGATCATTACCTCCGTCTAGATCACCTCCGTCAGCGCCATCCTCACATGCTCCGGTGCGACGATCTGGGCCTTCTCCATCGACGCGGCGAGCATGGCCCCCCGGGCGAGGTTGTTCGCCCTTCTGAGCAAACCACCGGAGCCCTGGTGTATCGCCATGATGGCCGCATCAGAGAAGATCTCCCTTTTTGCCCCGGCCAGCCTCATGTGATGGGCGATGTACTCTTCCATCACCTCCTTGCGGATGGCTTCCAGGTGGCTCCTTCCCATGATCCTCGAGGCCAGGGGCTTGGCGTCCGGGGTCATCAGCTTCTCGATGAGGGCCTCCTGGCCGCAGAGGATGGTGCTCATCAACGGCGAGCTGTCCAGCTTGTGCTGGGTCAGCAGGTGGACGTAGCTGAAGATCTCGGCACGCATCAGGTGGGCCTCGTCGATGACGAGCACCGGCGATACCCTGCGCCCGTTGATCTCCAGCAGCTGCTCCTGTATCTGGCGCATCATCAACGGTATCTTGTAGGAATTGGAGACGATGCCGAAGCACAGCAGCACCTGGCGCAGGAACTCGACCATCGTGTAGGAGCCGGCGGTGAACATGAGCACCTCATGCTCACCCTTTGCCAGGTTGTCCACCACGTAGCGCAGGCTGGTCGACTTGCCCGATCCCACGTCCCCGGTGACCAGCGAGAAGCTGCGCATCGAGATGGCGAACTGGATGCGCTGCTGCATCGGCACGAGGCTGGGCAGCAGGTAGAGGTCGCCGGTGGCTATGTCCTGGGGGAAGGGGTCGGCCTTCAGCGAGAAGAAATGGCGGATGTCCTTCATCATAGCCCGCCTCCTGCAAAGAGGCTGCCGCTCTTGGGCGAGGGCGCCTTCTCCTTCTCGTCACGCACCCTTCCAATTCGGCTGTTTGCGTGCAGGGGCACCTCGGCGATGAATCCCCTCGACGCCCCGTCGACAAACAGCTCGACCCGGTCCAGCGTCTCGTAGCGGAGCTCGACACGCTGGCCGGCGAGGCCGAGGGGGACCTGGTAGGCACGGTTGGCCAGGCGGATGGTGCGGTCGTTGCTCACCGTGCGCTCCTCTCTGTGACGGAAGTAGTCGGGCAGCCGCTGGGGAGCCCCCCTCAAGAGGTGGGCGTCGTCGAGATAGCGTTGCAGAGGCGTCTGGCCGGTGCTGCTGTGCCTCCTCTGGTGGTAGTCCTCATCCAGATACTTCTGCCATCGATCGTTCAGCTCCTCCAGGGTTATCCCCTCGGGGATGTCGGGCAGGAACTGCATCCTCACCGTCCTGTTGAAACGCTCGACCTTACCGCTCCCAACTGGCCTGTATGTTGTTGCATAGCGAAGAGATATCTGCAATGATGCGCACCCCAGGGCAAGGCGGTGATTCCTGAACAGGCTGCCATTGTCGACATACAGGATCCTGGGTACCCCCCGGCTTTTGAGCGCCTGGGACAGGCAGTCGATGAAGGAATCGGCGCTCTCGCTGAGGTAGAAGCCGCTTCCGACGATCAACCTACTTTTGTCATCGATGATTGTCAGCAGGTAGCTCTTGCGCAGCGTGCCCCCATGGGAGACGCGCACTGCATGCAGGGCGTCGGCCTGCCACATGTCATTGCTCAGCTCCACCTCGAAGCGGCGCATGTCCTCCTGCTTCTTCTCCGTCTTCTGGTCATGGAGGCGGAAGTGGCGGTAGACGGTGGGAAGGGCGACACGCTCGGCCTTGGTGATGATGTTGCGCCTGTATGCCTCCTCGACCACCTTCTTGATCGTGAAGGAGGGTTTCTCCTTGCGAATCTGCAAGAGGGCCGCGAACGTCTCGTCGCTGATGCTCCTGGCCCGTCCGCAATCGCTGCGGTCGGAGGGGAACAGGGCCTCGATCTTCTCGCCGCCCTCGCGGTAGCGCTTCAGCCAGTTGAGGATGGTGGGCCCCCCTATGGTGGTGCGTTCGCTGAACGGGATCTCCCATTCGCGCTGGCTCAGCTGCTGCAGGATCTTCTTCTGGTCGCCCCAGGCGAGCCCCTTCTTCTCCAAAAGCGGGAAGATTACGCCGAAGCGGAAGATGGCGATCTGTTCTTTCTGTTTGTCTGTCATCGTTTTTCTCCTTCGATTGGTTTGGGTTCCACCCTAACCGAAGGGGACAGACGTGCTCAGCGCAAAAGGCAGGTAGGGTCCGCTGGCGGCGCGAAACGGCAGGAGGCGCAGGCCCAGTATCCTGCCGACCCCGATGGGGAAGTCCTCGGCCACATGCCTCTCGAGGATGGAGCGGCAAAGACCGATTGACTGGCCCAGGGACCAGCGTTCCAGATTCCTCCACCAATACTGTTGTGTCTGGCGTCTGGCAAGCTTGTGGCAGAAAGTCCCGGTGCGCATCCTGTGCAGCATGGCTTTCCTGATCGTCGAGAGAGGATGCAGCAGCCGGCTCTGCCAGCCAAAGGGACGGAGGGTATGGACTTGGGTGCAGTCTGCGCAGCGCCATCTCCTCAACCAGAGCCCGGCGGCAAACCCTTGGAAATACCTCAATACATGGCCATGGCCCCAAAGCCGGATACCATTGCACCCTGGACAATGCCGGGGACGCTCCCACTGATAGCTCTTTCCCTCAGCTTGCAATTCGTCTAGATCCACGTGATAATACAGTACTATGTTTTTAGTGTGGGGAGCAGACATCTGTGGTAGGAGGCTGCTCCCCTCTCCTTTCCTTTGATGCCAACATACTACTATATAATGTGATACTTAGTCTTAACCAATGTGAGAATATCCCAAGAACTCTATTTACTTAATGTGGAACCCTACACCTCGCCACCGCCACCTTCGAGGGCGACCCGAACGCGCCGCACCTGCAGTACATCGACGGTCCGATGACCGACACCTCCGAGTTCGCCTCCGAGGGCGCCAAGAAGGTCTGCTTCTCCAACGCCTCGATCAGCAACCCGTGGCGGCAGACCGGCTGGATCACGATGAACGAGCAGCTCAAGGTGCTGCAGGAGTCCGGCGTCATCTCCGAGATGGAGACCCGTGACGCCCAGGACGACGACAACACCCAGATCGCCGACATCGACTACTTCATCAACGAGGGCAACTGCGACGCCTTCGTCATCAGCCCGAGCTCCACGGCGGCGCTGACCCCGGCCGTCGAGCGCGCCTGCGACACCGGCCTGCCGGTCGTCGTCTTCGACCGCGGCGTCGAGACCGACTGCGCCACGACGTTCATCCACCCGATCGGTGGCTTCGCGTGGGGCATCGACACCGCCGAGTTCCTCGTGGACAACCTGGAGGAGGGCGACAAGGTCGTCGCGCTACGCATCCTGCCCGGCGTGGACGTGCTGGAGCACCGCTGGGCTGCGGCCGAGAAGATCTTCTCCGAGAACGGCATCGAGGCGGTCGACTACTTCACCGGCGCCGACCCGACCGAGATCAAGAAGATCATCAGCGACGAGCTCGCCAAGGGCGACGTCCAGGGCGTCTGGATGGACGCCGGTGACGGTGCCGTCGCCGCGATCGAGGCCTTCGAGGACGCCGGCGTGGACTACCCGGTGATGACCGGTGAGGACGAGATGAGCTTCCTGCGCAAGTGGGAGGAGACCGGCCTGACCGGGCTGGCCCCGGTCTACTCCAACTTCCAGTGGCGCACCCCGCTGCTGGCGGTCGAGAAGATCTTCGCCGGCGAGGAGATCCCCACCGAGTGGGTGCTGCCGCAGACCCCGATCACCGAGGCGGAGCGCGCCGACTTCCTGGCCGCCAACGAGGGCATGCCGGACGGGCACTACGCCAAGTTCGGCGGCGAGGACCTGCCCGGCTACCCGCAGGTGTGGCAGGAGCGGGTCATCCCGTAACCCCCGGACCCCGCCCGGCTCCCGCGCCGGAGCGGACCACCCGGCCCCTACCCGAGGAGACGTGACACTGGTGCGCCTCAGCACACCAGTGTCACGTCCCCCGGGGACGGGCGTCCCACCAGTGCCACTGCCCCACCCCTGCCACCCACGAGAGGAGATCGGCGTGCGAGCCATCGGCGTCAACACCTGGGTCTGGACCTCGCCCCTGACCGACCACGAGCTGCCCGCGCTCCTGGACCGGATCGCGGGGATGGGCTTCGACGCGGTCGAGCTGCCGCTGGAGAACCCCGGCGACCTCACCGCGCGCACCGTCGCCGCGGCCCTGGACCGGACCGGGCTGCAGCCGTATGTCGTGGGCGCGATGGCCCCCGGCCGTGACCTGGTGGCGGCGGAGGACGCACAGGTCCGGGCCACTCAGGACTACCTGCGGCACTGCCTTGACCTGGCGGCCGGCATCGGGGCGACCTCGGTCTGCGGGCCGTTCTACGCCGCGACCGGGCGGGTCTGGCGCCTCTCCCCGGAGGAGCGCGCCGCCGCCTACGCGCAGTGGCGCGAGAACCTCGCGCCGGTGGCCGAGCACGCCACCGCCGTGGGCGTGCGGCTCGGCATCGAGCCGCTCAACCGCTACGAGACCTCCCTGGTCAACACCGTCGGCCAGGCGCTGGAAGGGCTGGCCGAACTGCTGGGCTCCGGGGTCGGCCTCGCGCTGGACACCTACCACCTGAGCATCGAGGAGCGCTCCTCCGCCGAGGCCGTGCGGCAGGCCGGGGAGCACCTCGTGCACGTGCAGGTCTGCGGCAACGACCGCGGCGCACCCGGCGGCGACCAGACCGACTGGCCGGCGCTGCTCGCGGCGCTCGACGAGGTCGGCTACACCGGACCGCTCAACATCGAGAGCTTCACCGCGGACAACGCCTCGATCGCCACCGCCGCCTCGATCTGGCGGCCCCTGGCCCCGACCCAGGACGACCTGGCCACGACCGGGCTCGCCTTCCTCCGATCCCTGACCGCATCGACCGAGGGGGACCCCGATGCCTGAGCCGACCGTCGCTCCCACCACCGAACCCGCCCCTGCTGCGGCACCGGGCGGTCCTGCGTCCCGACCGCTGGGTGTCGCCGTCATCGGCTACTCCTTCATGGGCCGCGCCCACTCCAACGCCTGGCGCAACGTCGCCGCCTTCTACCCCGACGTCGCCCCGGTCCGGATGCAGACCCTGGTCGGGCGCGACGGTGACCGGGTGCAGCAGGCCGCCGACGAGCTGGGCTGGGCGGCCACCGCCACGGACTGGCGCGAGGCGGTGACCAGCGAGGACATCGACATCGTCGACGTCTGCACGCCCGGTCACCTGCACGCCGAGGTCGCCCTGGCCGCCCTCGCCGCGGGCAAGCACGTGCTGGTGGAGAAGCCGCTGGCCAACAGCGTCGCCGAGTGCGAGGCACTGGTGGCGGCCGCCGCGGACTCCCCCGGCCGCGCCATGCTGGGCTTCAACTACCGCCGCGTCCCGGCCCTGGCGCTGGCCCGCGACCTGGTCCGCGAGGGTCGGATCGGCACCGTGCAGCAGGTCCGGCTCAGCTACCTGCAGGACTGGCTCAGCGACCCGCAGGCACCGATGACCTGGCGGCTGCGCAAGGAGACCGCCGGCTCCGGCGTGCTCGGCGACCTCGGCTCGCACGCCGTCGACCAGCTGCACTTCCTGCTCGGCGAGCACGTCACCGAGGTGAGCGGCGCCCTGAAGACCTTCGTCGCGGAGCGCCCCGGCCCGGACGGGACCGAGGCGGTCACGGTCGACGACGCGGCCTGGGCCACCCTGCATACTGCCTCGGGGGTGGTCGCCAGCCTCGAGGTGAGCCGTGTGGCCACCGGGCGCAAGAACGCCCTGCAGATCGAGCTCTACGGCACGACCGGGTCGCTGCGCTTCGACCTGGAGTCGCTCAACGAGCTGGTCCTCACGCAGACCGGAGATGCCCGCACCGACGGCGCCAGCACGATCCTGGTGGCGCTCCTCGTGGCGATCTGGCTCGCCCGCGGCCTGGCTCGCCCCGTGGTCCAGTTCGCGCACCAGGCCCGCGAGGTCGTCCGGGGCACGGCGCGCCCCATCGCCGCTACCGGCGGGCGCGAGCTCGA
>ERZ747221.2386-NODE-2386-length-16741-cov-6.854117_pt1 | contig 16741 bp, 9 predicted proteins | sample MGYA00374949_ERZ747221 | MGnify/ENA primary metagenome ERZ747221 (study PRJEB28779, sample SAMN05720172) | bioreactor metagenome | isolation source: Anaerobic biogas reactor | place: USA:Washington, USA | collected 2015-08-08 ... | reverse complement strand
CCGGCGGCGTTATAGCCTGTTGTGCCACCCGCGACGTTGTAAACCTCGACGAACCCGTGCTGTTGGAGGATGCTCGCTGCCATACTGCCGCGTGGACCGGCGCTACAGAGCACGACCGTTGGTTTGGCGGGATCCAGTTCCGTGTAGCGCGTGCGCAGGTCGGGCGCGGGGATGTTGAGCGCGCCCTCGATGTGCCCGGCGGCGAACTCGCCCGGCGCGCGCACATCCACCACGACGAGACCTGCGGTGAACTCAGGTGAACCGTCGGGATCGCCGGCGATTCTGGCGCGCGCTTCCTTGCTGGAGAGAAGATGAACTGTGGTAGTGGGATGTCCCGTTGTCACCCAGGCAGACATACCGCCCCTCAAATACCCGGCAACGCGATCCAGCCCCACCCGGCGCGCCCAGACCATGGCCTGCGTGACATCGGCTTCGCTGTCGGCAACCAGCAAGAGGTCTTGATCGGTGGGCAGAACCCATCCCGCGAAGATGGGGAAGTTGCCGTTGAGGTCGAGGCTCCACGCGCCGGGAACGTGCATCCCGGCGAACCCTGCGTAGGGCCGGGCGTCCACCACGACAACGTTGGGCTGCGCCATCTGCGCGGCGAACTGCGGGGGCGTGAGCGGTTGCGGCGCGGGTAGCTCGGCGATGCGCGCCGGGCCGCGCCGGTTGTCGTCGCTGCAGCGGCTGAAGTGATCAGGCGCGGGCGGCATATCGGAGGTGAGGGAGTGGATGAACTCGCTTTTGTCCGCGATCTGCAACGCGGGGTTGTAGCGCCGTTCGTAGCCGATGGTCGAGAGTCGCTTGGCGCCGATGGCGCGCCCGCACAGCGAACCGGCCCCGTGCGCCGGATAGACCTCACAGAAGTCGGGGAGTTTGAGCAGCTTGTCGTGCAGGCTGTGGTAAAGTTGTCCCGCCAGTTCATCGGCGATGTCGGGGAACAGGTCGGGCCGGCCCACGTCGCCGACGAAGAGCGTGTCGCCCACGAACACGCCGATGGGGTCCTTGCCGCGCGACAGGTCGGCGACGACGTAGGCGATGTGTTCCGGCGTGTGGCCGGGCGTCTCCAGGACGCGCAGTTCCATATCTTCCAGCGTGATCGTATCGCCTTCGGCCAGTGGTACGTGGTCGAAAGCGCAGTTCCCCGCGCGCGGCGCGTAGATCGTCGCGCCGGTGATGTGGGCCAGGTCCATGTGCCCGGAGACGAAGTCGGCGTGGAGGTGGGTGTGCAGGACGTGCGTGATCGTCACACCCAGGGCGCGGGCGGCGTCGAGGTAGATATCCACATCGCGCTGCGGGTCTACCACCGCGCAACTCCGGCTCCCGGCGAGGATATAAGAACTGTGGGCAATTTTAGGGGTAAAGAATTGTTGAATTAACATCGATGTCTCCTTTGTTTGATGTTAGTGTGCCAAAGCCTCGGCTACGCCACAGGCCAGGCGTTCCAGGCTCAGGGGTTTTTGCAGCCAGACGATGCCGGCTGCCTGTAGATCACCCGCCAGCGGATCGGGCGGATGGCCGGATACGATCAAAACTGGGCCGTTCAAGCCGCGCGCGCGCAGAGCTTGCACCAGTTCGCGCCCGCCCATCTCCGGCATAATCCAGTCGCTCAATACCAGGGCGATGTCTTGTTGATGGCGTTCGTACAGCACCAGCGCTTCTTTGCCCTGGCGGGCTTCCAAAACGCGATAATTCAATTGCGTCAGGCTCGCTGCTAAAGTGGCGCGCACGTCGGGATGGTCCTCGATGACCAGCAGGGTCTCCTGATGGCCCAACTGTATCTCATCGATATCACAACGGGCGTCTGTGTGGCTTGCCAGCCTCAACGCAGGCAGGTAGATGAGGAAAGTAGTTCCTTTGCCTATCTGCGTCTGCACGTCGATTGTTCCATGGTGCAGCGCCACGATGCCGAAGACTTGTGCCAATCCCAAGCCGGTTCCCCGATCCGGCGATTTCGTCGTGTAGAACGGTTCGTAGATGTGCGGTAGAACCTCGTCGGGGATGCCTATTCCCGTATCGGAGACCGCGATACGCACCCAGTTTCCAGCAGATAGCTCAGGCAGCGGCATGGTTTCGCCGGCGCGTAGCCGGATGCGCGCCAGTCGGATGGTGAGTGCGCCACCCCCTGGCATCGCGTCGCGTGCGTTGACAACCAGGTTCATCAACATTTGCCGGATGCGCGTTGGGTCTGCGTTAACGACGTAATCCTCGTTATCCTCTTGCAGGTCGATGCGGATGCTCTCCGGTAGTGTGCGTGCCCATAACTTGACCTGTTCTCTCAAGAGCGGCGCTAAATCTAATGGGCGCTGGTCAAGTGGTGTGCTGCGGCTGAAATCCAAAATCTGATTGATCAACTCGGCAGCGCGCTCACCCTGTTGGTGTACTACTTTCAGACGGTCGCGGAGATTGTCCGGCAGATTGGGTGCGCGCAGCGTCATTTGACTGTAGAGCATCATCACCGCCAGGATGTTGTTGAAGTCGTGGGCGATACCGGCGGCCATCTGCCCCATCACCGCCAACTGTTGCTGGCGTTGAATATGCGTTTCGATTTTGCGCTGTTGGGTTACATCGCGGACGACGAGCAGCCATTGTGACGACGGGAAATCTGCCTGGATGGGCCGCGCAATTACTTCCAGGGTCTGCTCCTGCGTTTCGATTTCCCGCCACAGGCGTTCTTCCGACCAGTTCAAGAATTCGCTAAGCGGATAGCCACCCAGCGATTCCAAGGTGTCGCCTTCTTGGATGCCTGTGAAAATCTGCAAATCTTTTTTTCCGGCTGGATTGATAAGCAGTACCCGGTTCTGACTGTCCAGCAAGAGTACGCCATCGGGCACAGTATCAATGATGCGCTGAATCTGCTGGGCCTGTTGCTGCACTTCTTCCAGCAGGCGCTCGCGTTCTTTTTCAACATCGACCCACGCCGTGATATCCTCAATTGTTCCCTCGTAGTATAAGACGTTTTCATCAGGGTCACGCACCACGCGAGCATTCTCACGGACGATCAGCGATGTTCCATCTTCTCTCCGCCAGGTTGCTTTGAGGCCGATGATTTGTCCATCGCGTTCTAACTGTGCCTTGAAATCCGCGCGGACGTAGTTGGCAAAGTGATCGTTCTTGTTTAGATTCCGTTGCGCCAGGTTATCGAAAGCGTCGAAGCCCAACATGCGGACCAACGCTGGATTGGCCATCAGGATACGGCCATCCGGGGTGGTTTGATAGATGCCGATGGGCGAATTCTCGAAGATGCTCCTGAACCGTTCTTCCGCCAGGTCGGTAACGCGCTGCTCCAGCGTTGCAGCGAGCTGCGCCAGTTCATCTTGCGCGCGTTTGAGCGTGCAGAGGTGTCCCACGGTGGCGGCATACAGACGCGCAAGTTCACAATCGTGGTCGGTAAAGGGCCGCCGGTGGATGAAATTATCCATGCTCAGAAAGCCGATCACGGTTTCGCCGTTCCATAACCCCACCGCGATCCGGTCGCCTACGCCCACTTGTTGGCCATCTCCGCGAAAAACAGGAGCATCTTTGTAAAGCCGGAAGGGTACTGCCCCAGAGACAATCATGTGCAATTTGGAAGGAGCGACAATAGCGTGACGCTGCGACCGCTCGTCCGTCGTCTGCCCTTCGTTGTCGGTGCCATACGTCCCAATCATCGTGCCTTGATCCTCGGTGACGAACCATAACGCCACACGATCGAAGCCTAATGGCTGACGGGCAGCTTCCACGGCACGCCGGCAAAGTTCATCGAGCGTTTTAGCCTTTGAGAGTTCGTTGGACACCGTCGTGAGCAGCGCCAGGCGCTCGGAGAATGACCGCTCCTCTTCACGCTCGATCTTGATCTCGTCCGATACCGATTTCGCCATGTCTTTACCACATATTGTCGTTGTTGCTGTTCAGCTTCTCACACGAAAAACAGGCCGCCGTATGTCCGGTAACCTGTTTCCCCCTAAAGTACTGCGTTTGACTTACCTCAAAATAATGCGCGCATCGACCACTTTCAACCCTTGTCCCTCTGTGTACACCAGCACGGGATTGGCATCCGATTCGGCGATGTCGTCACCCAGGTCCATAATCATCTGCGAGTAGCGGCTCAGGGCCTCGGCGAGCGCGACGCGATCGCGGGGAGCCTCGCCGCGTGCGCCGGCCAGAAGCGGAGCGCCCTGGATGTCGGCCAGCATCGCCAGCGCGTGTTCCACCGAGATGGGCGCGACGCGGAAGGTCACGTCTTTGAGGATTTCGATGAAGATGCCACCCAGACCGAACATCACAGTAGGGCCGAATGTGGGATCGTTAATGGACCCCAGGATGACCTCCGTGCCAGATGGCGCCATTTGCTGGACGGCTACGCCTTCGATGCGCGCGTCGGGTTTGTAAGCGTGGGCGCTGGCGAGGATGGCGCGGTAGGCGATGCGCAGGTCATCCGCCGAGCGCAGGTTGATTTTCACCCCGCCGGCATCCGATTTGTGCAGGATGTCAGGCGACATAATTTTCAGTACTACCGGATAGCCCATCGTTGCGGCCAACTGCACTGCCTCGTCCTCCGTTTTTGCCAATTCTGTGACGGCCACAGGAAGACCATAGGCGGCAAACACCTTCTTGGATTCGATTTCGCTGAGGTAGATCCGGCCCCCCTCCCGCGCCTGTGTGATGATAGCCCGTGCGGCGGCGGCATCCACATCGCGTGGTGTGAAGGCTTCCGTTGCCAGTTCGCTATTGTGGGCATACTCGTGCAACGCGGCGATGGCGTTCACGGCGATGTCCGGCGCGCCGTAGGTCGGCAGCCCATTTTCCACCAGCCACTTCATCGCCCGCTCGGCCTCCGTCCCGCCGATGAATGACACGGCAATGGGTTTGTCGATCACGCCTGATTCGTCCACCGCGCGTTTGATCGCCGCCGCGATATCCATCGGATCGTTGCGCTGCGTCTCACAGAAGAGGACGACCAGCCCGTGCACCCACGGATGTTGCAACGCCGTCTTGACCGTTGCCAGATACTCCGGCCAGCCGCCCATGCCGGTCAGGTCGGCGGGATTTTTTACCGAGCCGATTTCCGGCACGTAAGCGCGCAGTGCGGCCTGCAAGTCGTCCGGCGCAAAACGCAGTGGGATGCCATACCGCTCGGCAGCATCCGCCGCCAGCACGCCCACGCCGCCGCCGTTAGAGATGACCATCAGATTGTTGCCTGTCATCGGCGGCTGCAACGAGAGCGCCAGCGTGCGGTCGAAAAGGTTGTTCAGGTCTGAGGCGCGCACCACGCCGGCCTGTTGCAGCGCGGCATCGTAGACCTTGCCCTTGCCGGCCATCGCGCCGGTATGCGAGGCTGCCGCCGCTGCCCCGTGCGCTGACACGCCTGACTTGAGTGCGACAATGGGCTTGCGCGCCCGGCGCGCGATGTCCAGGAAGCGCCGCCCGTTTTGGAAGCCCTCGACGTAGATGGTGATGCACGTCGTTTGCTCGTCTTTGTCCAGCCACTCCACCAGGTCGCCGAAGTTCACGTCGGCCATGTTGCCCACGGAGATCATGCGGTCGAAGCCGACGTTGCGGACGTAGCTCGACACCGTCATCGCAATGAGCAACGCGCCGCTTTGGGAGATCATCGCGGCTTTGCCCGGCAGCGGCATGAACGGCCCGAACGAGGCGTTGCATTTGTCGGAATTGCACATGATGCCCACGATGTTCGGTCCCAGGAGGCGCATGCCGTAGCGTCGTGCCGTAGCGACCAATTCGTCTTCCAAGTCTTTGCGGCCAATTTCACTGTAGCCAGAAGCGACCACGATCAGTCCTTTGACCCCCTTCTGCCCACATTCTTTAGTTACGGCGATTGTGCGTTCGGCAGGCACGATCAACATGGCAGCGTCGATTTCGTCCGGCACATCCAGTACGGAGGGATAGGCTGGTAAACCTTGAATTTCGTTCTCTTTGGGATTGATGGGATAGATGCGCCCCGGATAGTCACAGTCGATCAGGTTTTTCACGGCCAGGTAGCCGATCTTACCTGGAGTATTGGATGCGCCGATGACGGCCACCGATTTCGGGCGTAACAGCCCGTTCAAGACTTCAAAATCCACGTTCATGCCTCCTGGAGCCACGAATCTTCACTAATTTTCACGAATCGGAAGAAAATCCGTTTTAATCCGTTGACCAAAAGCAAAAGTTGCAAGCTACAAAGCGCGTTCTACACGCGAATTATAACTTGCAACTTTTAACTTTCAACTTCCGATGTCAGGCTTTGTGCTCTAACCCTAGACTCGCGTACAGCCGAGCGAAGGCGAAGTGTTCCTCGAGCAAAGCTTCGAACTGATCCAGCTTGGCTTTCTGCCCCAGACGCGTCTTGCCGAACACGTCGTCGATGGCATCCACCGTTTCCATCGTGTTCTTGCGGGTCAGCAAGACCGGCACACCCAGTTCTTCGGCGCGGCGCGTCACTTCGGGCACGGGACGCAGATGACCGGTGAGGATCAAACATTGCGTGGCGGTTTCCAGCGCCACCAACTGGATGTCGGTCCGGTCGCCGCCGGTGATGATGGCCTTGTTGCCAGGGATGCGCCGCATGCGCGGTAACGCCTGTTCCGCGCTCATCGCGCCGACCATCAGGTTTTCGACAAGCCCATCGCGCTTGTCCGCACATGTGAGACATTCGGCGTCCAGCACATCCGCGATCTCACCCACGCTGATAGATTGTAATTGTTCGCGGAGTGGTAGAACCCCCAGAGTCGGAATGCCCCGTCCTTCCATACACGCGAAACACTCCTGTAGTCCTGAAATCTCGGCATCAGGGACAGCATTGATGGCAAGCCCGACCAGGCGCTCGCGGAACTGCCGTTGGGCGTCTACACCGGCGTCGCTCATGCTGACCGGATTGCGATACCGGACCGTCGCCAGCACGGGGATATCCAGGTGGTTGGCCACCGAGACCGGATCGACTTCCAGGCTCAGCCCCTCACGCAATGAAGCGCCACCCTCGACTAGCATAACGTCCTTGCCCACCGAAACCCGCTTGTAAGCGGCCTCGATTTGCGACATCAAGTCGCGGTCGACGCAGCCGCAACGCAGCTCTTGCACCAGTGAGGGGGCGAGTACAACGCCCACCATGTTGACCAGAGGATCGGTGATCCCCAGAATACGATGGATGAACGTGGCATCTTCATCGTAAACGCGTCCCGGCAGCGGCTCCCACGGATACGTCGAAACCGGCTTGAAGTAGCCCACCTTATAGCCATCCTTTTGCAAGCGTTGGCCCAGTGCCAGGCAGAATGCTGTTTTGCCACTGAAGCGTTGAGTCGACGTGATATAGAGTGCTTTCATCATTCCCTCCTTTGTGATTGGCTCACGTTTTTAGCGACGGCCGGCGCGGCTGTCTACTTTCTCGTCGAAGCGGAACGACAGGGAAATTTCTCCGCCTTCATATTCCGTATGCAGGACACAGCCACTGCGCTGGAAGACGCGCATCATCGCCATATTCCCCGCGATTACGTTGGCGCGGAATCCATGAATGCCGCGTTCCTTGGCGATGCGCATCAGGAACTGTAGCAAATGTGTGCCGATTCCTTTGCGTTGGTGCTCGTCCATCACGGCGAACGCAATCTCGGCCATATTTTCGTTGTAATCCATCATCCAATGCCCTGCGGCGACAATCGGCGCAGTATCGGATGTCCCTAAAGTCGCCACGATGCTCATATGGCGGTCGTAATCCGCGGCCACCATCTCTTGCGCCAGCTCGTGCGGGAAGTCGCGCCGTACCTGGAAGAACCGCAAATACACCGAACGCTCGGACAGTTTGTAGAGATACTCCTGGAACAGGCGCTCATCGCTCGGCTTGACCGGGCGGAAGAACAGCTCCATGTCGCCGAATTTCTCTGTGTGCTCCATCTCCACAGGATAGATTGTCTCGGGGATGATTTGATCATCATAGAGGTAATTCATCTTCTTGGCTTCGGCCAACAACTGTTCGCGGAACCTTGGATGTGCAATCTGGATCAACGACACGGCGCGCTCGCGCAGACTCTTCCCGTGCAAGAAAGCCACGCCATATTCCGTCACAACGTAGTGTGCATTGCCGCGCGTCGTCACCACACCCGCGCCCTCGCTCAGACTGGGCACAATGCGCGAGACCGTGCCTTGCGCTGTCTCAGCGGTGGAAGGAATCGCAATGATAGGTTTGCCCTGCGGGGACATCGAAGCGCCGCGCATGAAGTCGGCCTGTCCGCCGATGCCGCTGTAGATCTGGTGACCGATCGAGTCTGCGCAGATTTGCCCGGTGATATCGACTTGCAGGGCCGTGTTAATCGCAATCATCTTCTCATTCTTGGCGATGTTGGACGGCAATGAGCTATAATCTATCGGATGAAACTCAAAGACCGGGTTATTGTCCACGTAATCGTAAAGCCGGCGCGTGCCCACGCAGAACGATGCCAGAACCTTGCCTCGGTGGAAGGTCTTGCGCCGATTGGTGACGACGCCCGCTTCGATCAAGTCAATCAGGCCATCGGAGAACATCTCTGTGTGGACGCCCAACTCCTTCTTTTCCATCAGGCCGTACAAAATCGCGTTGGGGACTCGACCGATCCCCACCTGAATGGTGGAACCGTTCTCGATCAGGCGCGTCACGTGCCGGGCGATTTGCAACGCCACAGCATCTGGCGGAGGAGATTCAATCTCTAGAAGTGGTTCGTCATACTCCACCAAGTAGTCGATATCCTCAATATGGATAAAGCTATCACCCAGCGTGCGCGGCATTTGGGGATTGACTTGCGCGATCACGATACTGGCCGTCTCTGCGGCGGCTTTGACCGCCTCTACAGACACGCCGAGCGAGCAGAACCCAAATTTGTCGGGCGGCGTGACCTGAATCAGGGCTGCATCCAGCGGCATCCGCCCACTGTAGAATAGCCCCGGAATTTCAGAGAGAAAAATGGGCGTATAGTCGGCCAATCCTTCGGCCACCGCCGCGCGCACCCCCGGTCCCACAAAAAACGAGTTATGGCGGAAGTGACGGTCGTAGGCTTTCTTGACCTGGGGTGCTGCCCCAACCGTGAGCATGTGGACAATTTCCACGTCATTCAACCGATTGGCGTCAGCGCCCAGTTTCACTAGTTCTTCCAACAGATGTTGTGGCGCGCCACAAGCCGGGCCAAGAAAGACACGGCTGCCACTGCGAATCTTCAGCAGCGCATCGTACGCACTCACTAACCGCTCAGTATAAAGCTTGTTCCAATTTGCCATTACGGGCATAATGCATCTCCTTAAATTAAGCTATTAGCAATCAGCGCTCAGCCGTCAGCCAAAGCATTGAACACCTAACGCTGGCGGCTGAAGGCTGACAACTATGATACAGTTTGGGGCGGTTTCACGAACCACCCAATGACCGCCGCCACCAAACATGCTATACCACAAATTATAAAGACAGTAAGCCATCCTTGCAAGTCCGTTCCGCTGCGCAGGCTGGCATCGCGTAACACGCCCGCCAGGATCGGCCCGAAGATGCCGCCGACGCCATAGGCCGTGAAGACCCAACCGTAGTTGAGACCTAGGTTCTTCGCGCCGAACATATCCGAGGTCGCCAGAGGAAAGAGCGCAAAGTTGCCCCCAAAGTTGAAGCCGATCAAGGCGCAAGCTAAGTACAGCAAAATTTCAACACCCCCCATCCAGTAAAACAATAACATAACCACACCTTGAGCTGCGCACATAATGACCAAGGATAGCTTGTATCCAATCTTGTCGGCAATTGTGCCCCACGCAATTCGCCCGATACCATTGGCGAGAGAATAGAACACTGCAAAAGCTGTTCCGGCAACTGCGCTGGCTGTTTCGCGTGTCATCCCCGCGCGTGTCCCGAGTACATCAATACCAAACAATATGATATTGCCAATTGTCATCAGGCCAGCCATGCCAGAAAAAATAAACATTCCCCAGATAGCCCAGAAGGGGAGCATTCGCAGCATCTCGTTGGGCACATAATCCACCTTGACGGCGCCCTTGCCTTTGCCTTTACCTTTTCCGGCAGGCTGCGGCGCTTTCCACCCTTTCGGCGCGTAACCTTCAGGCGGATTCACCATCCAGGTTGAGCCTGCAATGACGGCTACCGCAAAGATGACCCCGTAGATCAGGAATACTTTAAGTACGCCCATCGATTCCAGCAGGTGACCCCAGTTGCCGGCCAGATAGACCCAAATCAGCGCGCCAAAGCCGAATCCCGCCACACCCAGGCCCGTGATGAGACCCTTCTTGTCGGGATACCACTTAACGCCGACGGCAATCGGACACACGTAGGCCAAGCCAATGCCCGCGCCGCCGATCAAGCCGATGAAGATCACCTGCGCCCAAAAACTCTGGCCGAACAGCCCGGCGAGGATATATCCAGCGCCAAGCACCGCGCCGCCCGTCAGCGCGACGATGCGCGGACCGGACTTTGCCTGCCAGCGCCCGGCCAACACCATCACTACGGCAAACGTCGCCAGAGAGACCGAGAAGATGATCTGCGTCTGTGTGCTGGTGAAATTGAAAGGAGCTTTTTGTAACTCCGGGGTAAAAACACTCCAGGCATAAATCGCGCCCAGACATAATTGAATCAATACCGCGCCGACGACCACAAGCCGCCGGTCGAGGACTTTTGGTTGTGACATCTAGTGCCTTCCTTGCTACGAATGAAATGGACCTTCCTGGAAGCTATCTCACTTCCAGGAAGGTGCTGTGATGCGGGTTTTATGCTATGCGCCCAATCACCAACCGTTCCACCACACTCGGATCGGCCAGCGTGGAAATATCGCCCAGATTGCTCGTATCGCCTTCGGCAATCTTGCGCAGGATGCGGCGCATAATCTTGCCGCTGCGCGTCTTGGGCAGCGCATCGGTGAAATGAATCACGTCAGGCCGGGAGGTAGGGCCGATTTCCTTACGCACGTGGTTCATCAATTCCTTGAGGAGGGCGTCGCTCGGTTCAATCCCCTCGCGGAGCGTGACGTAGGCGTAGATCGCCTGACCCTTGATGTCGTGCGGGCGGCCTACGACGGCGGCTTCGGCAACGGTCGGGTGGCTGACCAACGCGCTTTCAACCTCGGCGGTGCCGATGCGGTGACCGGAGACGTTCAACACGTCGTCGATACGGCCTTCCAGCCAGTAGTCGCCATCCGCGTCTTTGTGACAACCGTCGCCTGTGAAGTAAACATCTTCGTACATCGTGAAATAGGTGTCGATGAAGCGGTCGTGATCGCCCCACATCGTCCGCGCCATCGCCGGCCAGGGTTTCTTGGCGCACAACTTGCCGCTTTCGTTGACCCCACACTCCGAGCCATCGTCGCGTATGATGATCGGCTCGACGCCGAAGAACGGTCTGCTGGCGCTGCCGGGCTTGAGCGTGTGCGCGCCGGGCAGCGGCGTGATCAGAATGCCGCCGGTCTCGGTCTGCCACCAGGTGTCCACGATGGGACAGCGGCTCTTGCCGACGCGCTCGTGATACCATAGCCAGGCTTCGGGGTTGATCGGTTCACCCACACTGCCCAACAGCCGCAGGCTGGAGAGGTCGCACTTGTTGACCCATTCCTCGCCCAGGCGCATCAGCGAGCGAATCGCCGTGGGGGCGGTGTAGAAAACGTTCACCTGGAATTTGTCCACGATCTGCCAGAAGCGACTGGCGTCAGGGTAGGTGGGCACGCCCTCGAATATGATGGACGTTGCGCCGTTAGCGAGCGGTCCATAGACAATGTAGCTGTGTCCCGTCACCCAACCGATGTCGGCAGTACACCAATAGGTGTCTTCGTCATGAATGTCGAAAATGTACTTGTGCGTGGCCGCTACGAAAGTGAGATACCCGGCCGTGGTGTGCAACACACCCTTCGGCTTGCCGGTGGACCCGGAGGTGTAGAGGATGAACAGTGGGTCTTCAGCGTTCATCACCTCTGGTTCGCACACCATCGAAGCCTGGGCCATTTCGTCGTGCCACCAGGTATCACGGCCCTCTGTCATCGCCACTTTACCGTCGCCGCGCTGAACCACAATCATATTCTGGACGGTGGGGCAACTTTTCAGGGCCTCGTCAGCCGTCGTTTTGAGCGGGATGACCTTGCCAGAACGGAGCGAAACGTCGCTGGTAATCAGAATCGTGCACTCCGAGTCGTTGATGCGATCCACCAGCGAGTGGGCACTGAAGCCGCCGAACACGATAGAGTGAATCGCGCCGATGCGGGTACACGCCAACATCGCAATGGCCAGTTCGGGGATCATCGGCAGGTAGATCGACACGCGGTCGCCCTTCTTGACGCCCTTGGCCTTGAGCACGTTGGCAAACTTGCTGACCTCGCGGTGCAATTCCTGATACGTGTAGATCTTCACATCCTCTTCCGGTTCACCCTGCCAGATGATGGCGGCCTTGTTCTTGCGCCAGGTCTTGAGATGCCGGTCGAGACAGTTATAGGAGAGGTTGAGTTCGCCATCGGCAAAAAACTTGTGCTCGATGACACGCTCGCTGGTGTCCCAGGTGTACTCGCGGCCCTTGGTGGGGAATTTGTACCAATCGATGAACTCTCCAGCCATCTTGAGCCAAAAACCATCCGGATCGTTAATGGACTCGTCGTACATCGCCTGATATTCTTCCAGCGACTTAACGTGCGCTTTGGCGCTCAGTGCGGCGGGTGGTGCGAAACTTTTCTTTTCTACCTGTTCAGACATACAAATCCCTCCTTAAGCTAAGATAATATGGATGACTTTTTATACCAATGGAACCCCACACGGGTCATTGATGAAAGCCTTTATCAGGGTTTAGCTCTTTTTTGCTGCCAGGACCAGGCGCATGTCGATCGCCATCGCACCGCGTCCTTCCTCGAACACCATCAGCGGGTTGATGTCCAACTCCAAGATTTCGGGGAAGTCACTGACCAATTGGCTGATCCGTAGCAACGCATCCACCATGGCCATATGGTCGGCGGGGGCTTCACCGCGTACACCCTCCAACAGCCGGTAGGCGCGGATCTCGCGGATCATCTCGTCCGCCTCGCGCGGGCTGAAGGGGGCGACACGGAACGAAACGTCCTTCAAGGCCTCGACGTAGATGCCGCCCAGGCCAAACGCCACCAGCGGTCCAAATTGTGGATCGCGGCTCATCCCCAACAGCACCTCACGCCCGCCGTGGACCATCTCCTGCACCTGGCAGCCCCACACTCTCGCGCCCGGTACGTAGCGTCCCGCACGGTAAATCATCAGGTCGAAGGCGTCGCGCACGTCGCCCGGCGAGCGCAGGTTCACCTTCACACCGCCGACGTCGGTCTTGTGCAAAATATCGGGGGAGGCGATCTTCATCACCACGGGATAGCCGAATTCGTCGGCAATCTCGACGGCCTCTTCAGGGGTAGCGGCCAGACGCGAGCGCGGTACGTTGAACCCGTAAGCCTTGAGGACTTCCCAGGCTTCGGAGTCGCCAATCGAAACTCGCCCTTCATCGAGCACCCGGTCGAAGAGTTCTCGCACGGGCGTTTTGTCCACGTCGATGGGCACCACACCGAAGATGCGCCGTTCCTGTTCCTTGCGATAGGCGCTCATTGCGGCAAGTGCGTCGGCGGCCCGCTCCGGGTAGGGATAGTTTGGCACGCCGTATTCCCACAGCGCGTCGACGCCAGCGTTGATGCGCGCCTCACCCATAAAACAACCCAGAATCGGCTTGTCGGCTTTCTTGGACATCCGCCCCACGGCATGGGCGGTGGCTTCGATTTCGGTCATCGCCTGCGGGGTGACGATGACGATAACGCCATCGACCTTCGGATCATTCAGCACTTCCTGCAGGGCGAATTCAAACCGATCGGCCAGCGCATCTCCCAACACGTCCACAGGGTTGGCCGCGCTGGCTGCGCCAGGCAGTTTTTCCATCAATTTCTCGGTGGTCTCCCGGCTCAGGCGCGGGATTTGCAACCCGTTGCGTTCGAGAGAGTCGGTGGCCAGGATACCGGGCCCGCCGGCATTGGTCACAATGGCGATGCGGTCACCCTTGAGCGGCGGCTGATAGGCGAACGCGCGCGCATAGTCGAAGAGCGCTTCCATCGACGTGGCGCGAATAATGCCGGCCTGGTTGAAAGCCGCTTTGTACGCCGCTTCCGAACCGGCGAGGCTGCCGGTGTGTGACGAAACCGCCCGCGAGCCGGACGCTGTGACGCCGGATTTGATCGCCACCACCGGCTTCTTGCGGGTGATTTTCTTCGCCGTCTCGATAAAGCGCTGTCCGTCAGGGACGCCTTCGACGTACATCAAGATAACGCGTGAATTCTCGTCCTCGCCCCACGCGGCCATCAAGTCGATTTCACTGACGTCGGCCTTGTTCCCCAGACTGACGAACTTGGAGAATCCAATGCGGCCGGCCATCGCCATATCGAGCACCGCCGTTCCCAGCGCGCCGGATTGCGACATAAACGCAATCGGTCCGGCCGGCGGCATTCCCGCGGCGAACGTCGCGTTCAGGTTGACACTAGTATTGATGATTCCCAGGCAGTTTGGCCCGATCAGCCGGATTTTGTATTTTTTGGCGATCTTCAGCAGCTCTAACTCCTGCTCGAGACCCTCACGCCCGGCTTCGCGGAAACCGGCGCTGATGACGACGACCGAGGGAATTTTCTTCTTCCCACATTCTTCCACCGACGCCAAAACAAAACGCGCCGGGATGACGATCACGGCGAGATCAATGTGACCGGGAACGTCAAGAACGGAAGGATAGGCTTTTAGATCGAGAATTTCATCAGCTTTGGGGTTAATGGGGTAAATCTTACCGGTAAAACCACTGGCTATGATGTTGTTCAGCACCGCATAACCAAGCTTGTCAACATCACGGGAGGCGCCTATAACGGCGACAGACTTCGGAGAAAAAAATGTATCCAGCATAACTTATCCTCTCAACATCAATAAAATCGGACAGCAACATGGGCATTGCTTATAGCGATGCCCATTCTATCACTAAAATTGTGCATTGCAACAAGTTGGCGACCACGAATGTCCTGAAAATAAGCGCCATGCTTCCTTAACTCTTAGCAAATCCGTGGCAACTGTGCGCCGGTCAACATCGGGAGTATGCGCCTGGCCCCGTAAGGCGTCCGTAGAACGACACGGCCCGTATGCTCGGCGGTCACATAGCCGATGAGCACGGTAGCTTGTCCCAACGAGTGCGCGCGCAGCGCAGATAATGCCGCTTCTGCTGCCTCCGCCGCCACAGCGATGATGACTTTCCCTTCATTCGCCGCGTAGAGCGGATCCAGCCCCAGGAACTCGCACGCCGCACGCACGGACTCTCGCACGGGGATCGCGGTTTCTTCGATTTCGATGCCGATCTTCCCCCCCTTAGTCCCCCCCAGAGGGGGGGAGATGGGAGAAGCCTCCCCCCCTCTGGGGGGGATTGAGGGGGGGGCCACCGTGGTGGACACCCATTCATTCAACACCGTTGCCAGCCCGCCGCGTGTGGCATCGCGCATACAGCGCACCTGCCCTGGGACGGCCTCCAGCAATGCCACGATAAGCTCGTGCAGTGGTGCCACGTCGCTTTGCAAGGCGGATTGGAATCCTAGCTCCTCGCGTTGTAGCATCACCGCCAATCCGTGATCGCCCACCGGCCCATTGATGAGCAGCGCGTCGCCGGGCTGTAGTTGCGCCGGCCCGAGATCGACGCCCGGCGGCACGACGCCCACGCCCGCTGTGTTGATAAACAGCCCATCCGCTGCGCCGTGCTCGACGACCTTTGTATCGCCTGTAACGATAGCAACACCCGCTTCGCGTGCCGTCTGTGCCATGGATTCGACCACACGTTTCAATGTCTCCAACGGCAATCCTTCCTCAAGGATGAAGCCCGCTGTCAGATACAGAGGCCGCGCGCCTGTCACTGCGAGATCATTCACCGTGCCGCAGACCGCCAGCTTGCCGATGTCGCCGCCGGGAAAGAACAACGGCTGCACCACGTACGAGTCTGTCGTCAGCGCCAACCGGCCCGGCGGCAACTCGCCCACCAGTGCTGCGTCGCCCATATCATCCAGAAAGGGATTGCTGAATTGCCGCGCGAACACATCACGGATCAACTCGTGGCTGAGCACGCCGCCGCTCCCGTGGGCAAGAAGAACCCGATCTTCCATAAACAATGTCCTCCTCACTGATACGTGAAAGACCAATCACGCATCACGTATCACGCTTCATATTGATAATACGCCGCGCAGGCCCCCTCGGCGCTGACCATACACGGGCCGATGGGGTTTCGTGGCGAGCAGGCCCGCCGGAAAAGCGCGCACTCGGTCGGCGTGATGACGCCGCGCAACACGTCCCCGCAGCGGCAGCCGGACGGCTCGGGCGCGGGTGCGACTTCGATGGGAAAGCGCAGGGCAGCGTTGCGATGTGCAAACGTCTCCCGCAGTCTTAGTCCACTGCCAGGTATCTCACCGAAGCCACGCCAGTCCGCTGGCCCTATCTCGAAAACCTGCGCGAGCAACTTTTGTGCGATGGGATTCCCTTCCGAGCGCACGCCGCGCGCGTAAGTGTTGATGACCGCCGGTTCGCCTGCAACCACTACCTGTACCAGGGCATCGATCGCGCTCAGGATGTCGAGCGGCTCGAAACCGGCGACGGCGCAGGGGATGGCGTACTCGCGCGGCAAGAAGTCCCACGCTACACTGCCGGTGATGGCGCTCACGTGTCCCGGCCCGATGATGCCGTTGAGCGTTGTCTCGCCCGCGTCCAAAATGGCGCGCATTGCGGGAGGCGTGAGCTTGTGCAGGCTGAGCACGCTGAAGTT
>ERZ747221.2383-NODE-2383-length-16760-cov-6.279806_pt1 | contig 16760 bp, 13 predicted proteins | sample MGYA00374949_ERZ747221 | MGnify/ENA primary metagenome ERZ747221 (study PRJEB28779, sample SAMN05720172) | bioreactor metagenome | isolation source: Anaerobic biogas reactor | place: USA:Washington, USA | collected 2015-08-08 ... | reverse complement strand
GAATACGACGGTGACTGAAAAACTGGAAACCAAAAAACTGAATGTCTTTGAACGGTACTTGACGATCTGGGTGGCGTTGTGTATTGTCGGCGGGATCGTGCTGGGTAAGGTCGCCCCCGGCGTGGCCGAGGCGCTGGACGGCATGGCGATCACTGTGGATGGCGCGCCGGTGGTATCGATTCCGATTGCGATTGCCCTGTTTTTTATGATGTACCCGATCATGGTGAAGATCGACTTTGCCGAGGTCGTCAAGGCCGGCAAAAGCCCCAGGCCCGTCGCCCTGACGCTGTTTGTCAACTGGTGCATCAAGCCCTTTACGATGTTCGCTATCGCGTGGTTTTTTCTCGGCGTCGTCTTCAAAGGCTTTATCCCCGGCGCCGAGGTCGTCAAAGACGGCACAGAGGTTGAACTCTACCGCTCCTATATCTCCGGCGCAATCCTGCTGGGCATCGCCCCCTGTACGGCCATGGTGCTGATGTGGGGCTATCTGGCCCGCGGCAATCAAGGACATACGCTGGTGATGGTCGCCATCAATTCCCTGACGATGCTCGTCCTGTACGGCCTGCTGGGCGGCTGGCTGCTGGGCGTCAACGAGATGCCCGTGCCGTGGGAAACGCTGCTGCTGTCGGTCGGAATTTATGTCGCGCTGCCGCTGGTGGCCGGATACTTTTCGCGCAAGTGGATTATCGCGCACAAAGGACGGGACTGGTTTGAGGCCAAGTTCCTCCACGTCTTGACACCGGTCTCCATCATCGCCCTGCTGGGCACGTTGGTGCTGCTGTTCAGCTTCAAGGGCGAGACCATCCTGAACAACCCGCTGACGATACTCTGGATCGCCATCCCCCTGACGATCCAGACCATCTTGATTTTCGCCATCACCTACGCATTGGCTCGGCTGTTTAAATTCACCTACGAAGACGCCGCCCCGACGGCGATGATCGGCGCATCCAACCACTTCGAAGTCGCCATCGCCACGGCCACGATGCTGTTCGGCCTCTCATCGGGCGCAGCGCTGGCCACCGTCGTCGGCGTGCTGATCGAAGTGCCGCTGATGCTGATGCTGGTCAAGTTCTGCGTCCGCACAAAGGGCTGGTTTAATCGATGAGCGTCCAATAGGAACACAAAGCCTCGCCAATTTCGTCCGATTAAAGTTCGAAATATAAAGTATTGCGACAAATAGGGTTAAAGACAAAGCGTTTGCGGGGTTGACATTTGGAGCGGCGAGGAGTAAAGTGGCTTGTAGTGGCAATCCACCCTTTTTGTAGAAGAGGCAAACATGGACGCAGAACGTAAAATCGCGTATTTTTCGATGGAGATCGGCCTGGATGACGCCATGCCGACCTATAGCGGCGGCTTGGGGATTCTGGCCGGCGATACCATCCTGTCGGCGGCGGATTTTCGGGTGCCGATGGCGGCGGTCTCGCTGCTGCATCGCAAGGGGTATTTTTATCAGCGTCTGACCGAGGACGGCCGCCAGATCGAAGAGCCGGTGGCGTGGAGTCCGGACGATTTTACCGAGCCACTGCCGCAACGGGTGTCGGTGACAATCGAAGGGCGACCGGTGACGGTGCGGGCGTGGCGGTACGACGTACGGGGAGCGAGCGGGTTTGTCGTTCCGGTGTATCTGCTGGATACGGATCTGGAGGAAAACGCCGAGCCGGATCGCACACTGACGCATTATCTGTATGGACAGGATAAGCGGTATCGGCTCAGTCAGGAGATCGTGCTGGGCATCGGCGGGGTCAAGATGCTGCGGGCGCTAGGCTATAACAACATCGAGCGATTTCACATGAACGAAGGCCACGCCAGCCTGTTGACGCTGGAGCTTGTGGATGAGCAGGTGCGGGAGCGCAAAGACAAGGCCATCACGACTGACACTATTGCCGCGGTGCGCAAGCAGTGCGTGTTCACGACGCATACGCCGGTCGCAGCCGGCCACGACCAGTTTGAGATGGAACTGGTGCGGCAGGTGCTGGGCGAGCATGAGGCGTTTACGCTCAACGGCGTGTTCTGCTGCGATAAGACGCTGAATATGACGTATCTGGCGCTGAATCTGAGCCGGTACGTCAACGGCGTGGCCAAGAAGCACGGCGAGGTGTCGCAGCAGATGTTCGAAGGCTACAAGATCGACGCCATCACCAACGGCGTTCATCATCGCTGGGCCTGCGAGCCGATGCAGGAGCTGTTTGATCGGCATATTCCCGGCTGGCGCGAGGATAATTTCAGCCTGCGGTATGCGCTGAGCATTCCGTGTAAAGAGATCACCGCCGCGCACGGCGTCGCCAAGCGGGTGTTGATCAATGAAGTGAACCGACAGACCAATCTGGGGTTTGATAAAGACATCCTGACGCTGGGCTTTGCGCGGCGGTCGGCGACGTACAAACGGGGCGACTTGATCTTCACGAATCCGGATCGACTGCGCGGGCTGGCCAAAGAGGTCGGGCCGTTTCAAATTGTGTATGCGGGTAAAGCGCATCCCAAAGATAAAGAAGGCAAAGAATTGATCGCCCGGATTGTGGCCGCATCCCACCGGCTCAAGGACGCCGTAAAAATCGCCTATCTGACCAATTACGAGATGACCATCGCCCGCAAGCTGATCGCCGGCGTGGATGTGTGGCTCAATACCCCCCAGCCGCCGATGGAGGCGTCGGGCACCAGCGGGATGAAGGCCGCCCTCAACGGCGTCCCGTCGCTGAGCGTGCTGGACGGATGGTGGATCGAAGGCTGCATCGAGGACACGACCGGGTGGGCCATTGGCCACAACCATCGGCACGGACCCGACACGGTCGATCCGGCGCAGGACGCCGAAGCGCTCTATCAAAAGCTCGAGCACGTCATCGGCCAGTTTTACAACGATAACCCCAAATTCTGTTCGACGATGCTTCATTCCATTGCCCTGAACGGGTCGTTCTTTAATACCCAGCGGATGATGCAGCAGTATGTGCTGAAAGCGTATTATTGAGCGTGCCGTTTCACATGCGTGATTTTCGTATAAAGACACTGTCTAAAACAACAGCCGTGTTGAGCCTTTGCTTGGCGGCCGTACTTTGTGCGGCCGGATGTGTGACGGCCCCGGCGAGGCGTGCGACCGCGGTTCCATCCGCCGGATTGAATACCCCGGAAGGGCTGGCGGCATATCTGCTCGACGAGCCATCGGTTCTGGGGGCGGATGTGTGGGACAATCCCTACGGCCCGGGGCTGGTGATTTCGACGCGCAACTATCGCCTCTACACGACCCATCTGGAACCGCTGGTGCTGCGGCAGATTCCGTCTTTTCTGGAATCGGCGTTCCTCGCTTATCAAAGCCAACTGCCCCGGCCACTGCAAAATACCGAGCCGTTCATTGTGTATCTGTTCGGGACGCGCGAGCAATGGGAGGCCTACACGCGCGACACTGCCGGGGCGGATGCCCAGGTGTATCTGAAAATTGAGGCGGGGGCGTATGTCGCCAACACGGTCTGCGTCGCCTACGACATCGGCCGGCGGCAGACGCTGTCGATCCTCGGCCACGAAGGCTGGCATCAGTTCAACCAGCGGCTGTTTGTCTATCGTCTGCCGAGTTGGCTGGATGAGGGCGTTGCCACGCTCTTTGAAACCTGCCGCTTTGAACGCGGGCAGTTTGTGTTTGATCCGGCATCCAATCTGATACGGCTCGGCTCGCTCAAGCACACGCTGCAAACCGGACGGATGATTCCGCTGGACCAGCTCTTGCTGCTCAATCCCGGCCAGGTGCTGAACGGTTACAACGGCGACCCGGACGGGGCGACGGCCTATTACGCTCAAGTGTATGCCCTCGTGCGGTTTTTGCGTGAGGACAGACACGGCCTGCGGCTGCGACACCATCACGCGATGCTGCTGGGGGCCGCGCACGGAAACTGGCCGCTGGATGCGGCGCTGCTGAACGTGGCTGCCGACAGACGCGTCGCCTTGACCGTCGGCTGGAATATGCGCACCTCGCGGGAACTGTTCGACCACTATTTCGAAGAGGACTTGAGGAGTCTCAACGTCGAATATCTGGCCTTCTGTCAAAAAATCACCTATCCGGTGCGACTCATACCGCGATAAATTGTAACACGGCCATCTTGGCCGTGTTACGGAATTTATCAATGCATCACGATAATTCTTGCGATTTTTCTCTTGTTTCGTTATACTTTGGCCGATGAAAAGGAGGCTCGAAGCTTGATTGACGGCCTAAGAAATGGATACTGTGAATAGATATTTATGTATTAGAGGGCATCGCCTATGGATCGCGTCTCAATAAAACCGGCCGGCTGCATCGGCAAACAGTTCATCCCCGCCGAGTATCTCCGCCCCGACCACGACGAATACACCCTCCGTAATCAGCAAAATCCCCAGCCGCTTCCGTCGTGGCGGCATCTCCGTGTCGACGAGTTGGAGCAGTTGGTCAAGAACGGCAATAACGCAGACAACTGGGATGAGCTGCTGGTCACGGATGAGTTCGACCCCGGCCAAGTCAAGAACAGCAGCTTTTTCGGCCTGGTGCGGATCGGGCGGCTTCGCAGTGCCGTCCTCGAACACCACGACTTTCGGCTTCCGACGGGTATCTGGAACAGTATGATCGTCTCCTGCGACATCGGCAACGACGTGGCCATCCACAACGTCAGCTACCTGGCACATTATATCATCGGCGACCGGTGCATCTTGGCCAACATCGATGAGATGCACATGACTGACCACGCCAAATTCGGCAACGGCATCCTCAAAGACGGCGAGCCGGAGTCTGTGCGCGTCTGGCTGGACCTGATGAACGAGGCCGGCGGTCGCCGGGTGATGCCGTTTGACGGGATGATCGCCGCCGACGCGTACCTGTGGGCCAAGTACCGCGACGATACGGCAATGCTCGAAAAATTCAAACTCTATACCCAAAGTAAATTCGACGCGCGGCGCGGCTACTACGGCACGGTCGGCAATCACTGTGTCATCAAAAATTCGAACATTCTCAAAGACGTCAAGATCGGTTCCAATGCCTACATCAAGGGCGCCAACAAGCTCAAGAATCTGACGATCAACTCGTCGGCGCAGGAATCGACTCAGATCGGCGAGGGCGTCGAACTGGTCAACGGCATCATCGGCTACGGCTGCCACATTTTTTACGGCTGCAAGGCGGTGCGGTTTGTATTGGCCGATCATTCCAACCTGAAATACGGCGCGCGGCTGATCAACTCCTTCCTCGGCGACAACTCGACGATCTCCTGCTGCGAGACGCTGAACAATCTGATCTTCCCGGCCCACGAGCAGCATCACAACAACTCGTTTCTCATTGCCTCGGTCGTTTTGGGACAAAGCAATATGGCCGCCGGCGCAACCATCGGCTCCAATCACAACAGCCGCGCCAACGACAACGAGGTACAGGCCGGGCGGGGCTTTTGGCCGGGGCTGTGCACAAGCATCAAGCACTCCAGCCGTTTCGCGTCGTTTCTGCTGCTGGCCAAAGGCGACTACCCCGCGGAACTGGATATCCCGCTGCCGTTTTCGCTGCTGAACAACAACACCTCCAAAGACCAACTTGAGGTGATCCCGGCGTATTGGTGGCGGTCGAATATGTACGCCCTGGCGCGAAATACGTGGAAGTTCCAGAGCCGCGACAAACGCCTCAACAAAGTCCAGCACATTGAGATCGATTCGCTGGCGCCGGATACGGTTGAGGAGATTCTGCACGCCCGGCGGCTGCTGGAGTTGTGGACGGGCAAGGCGGACGTGCGTCGTGCGGGGCAATCCGTCGATGGCGTAGATGAATCGGCGCTGATTCAGCGCGGCCGCGACCTGCTCAACGGCCCCGAAGAGGCCATCGCCGAGCTTGAGGTGCTGGGCGAACGTATGGAAAAATCCTGCCGCAAGGCCGCGATCTGCAAGCCGCACAAAGGCTATCACGCGTATGGACAAATGCTGCTGTATTATGCCGTGCGCAATCTGCTGGCATATCTGGAAAACCATCCCGGTGCGGATTTTGCCGCGATGCAGAACGCCCTGGCGGGGCCGCGGCAGCGGGAGTGGGTCAATCTCGGCGGCCAGCTTGTCCCGACGCCCCAAGTCGATACACTGCGGGCTGACATCGGCGCCGGCGTCCTCGATTCGTGGGAGGCGATCCACCACCGCTATGACGAATTGTGGCAGGTCTATCCGCTGGAAAAACAAAAGCACGCCTTCGCCGTGCTGTGCGAGTTGTTCGGCGGCCAAACGCTGACCGGCGACCAATGGCGCGAGGCACTCAAACAGTCGGTCGAAGTACAGAACTATGTCTGCGAGCAGGTCTATCAGTCCCGCAAGAAGGATTTTGACAACCCCTTCCGTCAGGCGACCTACCGCAGCCTCGACGAAATGACCGCCGCCATCGGCACCGTCGAAGACAACGACTTTGTCCGCCAGGTCCGGCAGGACACCGAAACCTACAAACAGCAGGTCGAAACGTTATTAAATGAAAAATGTTAAATGTGTGGAGCCGGCTGCGCCGAGTTGTATAGAGACAACTTAAAATGAAAAGTCCAAAGGTTAAAACCGGAATGCAAACTTCAAACATACAGTTGCGGCTTTGCCCGGTTTGATACTTGAAATTATGTCTTTAACCTTTTGATTTTAACCTTTAACTTATTTTCGTAGGATGGGTTTTAGCCCATCGATATAGACCGAATGGATTTTAGATAGGACACACGTATGAACTTAACAGACGCCAAATACGCCAAGCACGCCTTGGTTCAGGAAATGATGGACACCGTCGGCGTGGTCAAGGGCTTTGACCGCAATCAAACCAAAGACGTAGCCGCACAGATCGCCTCGGTCGGGCGTCTGCTGATGACCGGCGAAGGCTCCAGCCGCATCTTTCCGGCCAAGAACGCCTGCCGCAAGGCCCTGACGTGGGGCCTGGATGTCAGTATGTGTACCGAAGGGTCGCGTCAGTCGTTTCAGTACGATTTAGCCAAATTCGCGGTATTTTGCGCCTCCAATTCCGGCCGCACCAAAGAGGTCGTCCTGCTGGCCCAGAAGCTGGCCGAGATGGGCAATGCCAATCGCTTCGGCCTGTCGGCCAACCCCGGTACGATGCTGGAAAAGGCCTGCTCCGAGACCTTTGTCCTGACGTGCGGCTGGGAGCAGGCGGTCGCCGCCACCAAGAGCGTCATCGAGCAGGCCTTGTTCTACGAAACCATCGTGCGGCACATCGCCGGCTCCATCGGCCAGTTGGATTGTGCGGCCCTGTCGCCCAAGATCGAGACAGCCCTGACGCTGCCGATTGACGCGGCGATTGTCGATGCCGCCACCAAGGCCCCGACGATTTACTTTGCCGGCTACAACGACGGCGTGGCCGAGGAATTGACGCTCAAGACCAACGAAATCACCCGCAAAAAATCCGACTACCTCGAAGGCACGTATGCCATCCACGGCATCGAAGAGGTGATGGACCCGCGCGATGTGGTCTTTGTCGTCGATCCGATTGAGGCTGAAGAGGAAAAATTCGAGGAGGTGCTGGTCAAGGGCGTGGGGCTGAAGGTCGTCGCCATCGCCGCCCGCAAGACCCGCTTTGAGACGATCCGTGTGCCCGACGCCGGGGCGATGAATCCGTATGTGTTCCTCAGTGCCGGGTGGAATCTCTTGGTTGAAATCGGCATGGCGCTGAACATCAACCTCGACAAACCCGAACGCGCCCGCAAAGTCGGCAACGAGTTGATTGTATAGCACAAGAACCGCCGAGGACGCCGATATTATTAGACAGGATAACAGGATTTACAAAAGTGATATACTACGAACTAAGAACTACGAACTACGAACTAAATCGGCTTCTTCGGTGATTTCATTCATCAAAGGTCCATAAAGCCGCCGAGATTGCCATAGATGCTCATAAAGCCCTTTACAACAAAGTACGCCATCGCGCCGCAGATGATAAAATACACCAGCCGCGGAACCCAGACCGCGACGGCCCCAAAGCCGCGTTCGGCGTTCTCGGCGTAGATGCGCCCCAGCCGCAGGGCCGACTCATCCAGATTGCCGGTCTCTTCACCCACTTCCCACACAGCAATGAAATCGGCCGGCAGACGACGCCGCGAAAAACCGGTGCTCATCTCATTGCCCTGTTTAACGGCCCGTGTCCCCCCGGCAAGGGCGCGGCGAATGACGGCGTTCTGCGCCGCGTCCGCCGCCACCGCCGCGGCCTGAACAATCGGCACCCCCGCTTTCAGGGTCATCCCGAAGACGTTGCAGTACCGGCTCAGTGCCAAGTCGCGCACCGCCGACGCCAGAACGGGAATGCCCATCACGATCATATCCAGGACCACCCGCAGCGGCCCCCGCCGCGGCGTCAGATATACAATGCCGCCAACCACGCAGGCCGGGATATAAAACGCCGCCAGAAATATCAGGACAGCTTGTACATACGCGGCAACATCCCATCCACCCAGCACAAGTTGAGGCACAGGGATGAGAACGGCGGCAAAATGGATCAGCAGAATCGGCAGGATCAGCCCGGACAGAATCGTGCGATGGATGCGATGGCGAAAGCTGTACCACTGGCCGAGCATCTCAAAGACCGCACCCAGCTCGCCGGCGTCTTCTCCCACGCGAATCAGCGACACATCCAGCGGCTCAAAATGCCGCTTGCGGCTTTCCACCGCCTCGGCCAGGCTGCTCGCTTGGGCGACCTCGGCGGCGATCTGTCCGAACAGCCGCCCGATCCGCCCGCGTTTGTGGGCGGTTTTCAGGGCGCGTCCGATCGGCACGCCCGCCTCCAGCAGCACGGCCAGATTATGGTATAAATTGATGCGCGGATCCGCCACGGGTCTCCTTTTGCAGAATAAGACAACACCTCCCCACTCCGCCGCCGGAGCGAATTACATCTCCAGCGCGCCCGCCGAGTAGACCAGGTCCTGCACCGTCACCATTACGCCCATACACGCGAACAGACTGCCGGTGACACCCTCGATCCGCCGGATGACCTCGTTGCAGAGCTGCCGTTCGATGACCGCGGCAATAACCTTGCACGTCGAGGCGTCTCCGTTTTGGGCAAAGCCGGCATAGAGAGGATTGTGCGCCAGATAACCGCGGGCGTTTTGGGCGTCAACGATTGACAGCGAAATACTTTCCATTCCCGATACGACATCCAGGATACGTTTGAAGGCTGATTCGTCCTGGATGAAGATATGCACAAGGCTGCGCAGCATCGGCTCAACCGTCTGGATGTCCTGGCCGGCGGCGTCCATGAACACCTCGGCCAGCTTTTTATTGCTGCGTGCCGCGATCATTTGCGCCACCGCATCGGCATCCTGCAGAAGCTGCGATAATGCCGACAACAAGCGAATATGGGTGTTGCTTTCTTCGCGCGGGGCGATGATAAAGACCAGCAGCCGCACTTTCTGCCCGTCTTCGGCCTCAAAATCCACCCCTTGCGGCACGGTCATCAGACCAAGGACGAAATCGTGAACCCCCCGCATGCGGCAGTGCGGAATCGCGATGCCGTGGCCGAAGGCCGTGGCGCCGAGCGTTTCCCGATCCTGAAGTGCTTCCAGAATGTCTTCTTCGGTGACATTTCGGCAGATCGGGCTTCGCTTGGCCAGCGCGGCAATCTCACAGAGCGCCAGCGCCTTGTCGTCGGCCGTAGAGCCAGCCCGCACGCATTCCAACCGTAGCAATTCCGATAATTTCATTCCCGCACTCCTTGCGACAATATTCGATGGACCTGTTAAACCTTACATTGTTATAGGGGGGGGGCGGTCAGAAAAGACTGTTAGGCTCGCCCGGCCCTCTCTGTGTTGTCGTTGTCTCAAATCCGCGTTCCATCGCCGCCAGCATCTCCTGTCGGAGCGGTTCAAGCAGACGGGCCATCTCATCCCCGTAGGCGCCGATAAGCTCATCAATCTCAACCAAATGCCGCTCAACGGCCTCGGCCTTCTGTTCAGGAGTCGGCAACTGTTCCCATTCCGTCAGTCGCTGCCGAACGCTCTCGAAGTACAACTCCACATTGACCGGAAGCACGGGGGTAAAGTACACGCCTTCGTCCAGCAGCCGAGCGGCTTCGGACAGCGTAAACAGGGAGCCGAAATCGGCCTGCCCCTGTTGTTTCAAGGTTTCGAGTTTCGCCTGCGTCTGAGAGGCCAGTTCGTATTGCGCCAACGCGTCCGCCATCTGCATTTGACGCTGCAGCGCCAACAGACGGCTGTTCAGCACGCCGACCGCGACCTCTCGACCGCGATCCGCAAGTCGCTGCGCCAAGCTCATCGCTTCTTCATACGCGCTGTCGGCCTGGTCAAAGAATGCCATCATCGCCCGAATCGGCTCGTCGTCCGGATCGGTGCCGAGCGGCAGCCGTTCGCGCAGCCCCCGGACAAGCGTTTCGTCGGCGGCCTCTATCGTGCCGGTCAGCCGAGCGGTCGTTTCGTTGAGGAACATAATCCGATCGGCGATCGTTATCGCCGCGTACATCGCGCTGTCGCCCTGCCGAACGGTCGCCGGCAGCCTTGCGTCACCGGCTCGGATCTTCTGGTACTGCTCGGCGGCGAGTTGGAATGTCTGGACGACACCCTCGGCGGCCTGACGATATGAGGCCAGTCCCTCTTTAATGGCGTCCGCCCGTGCATTGATTTGTTTTTGCCCCTCGGAAAGCAATTGGACAAGCTCGGCCTGCTGCTCATTGAGCAGGCGGCGAGCCAGCGAGGTTTCAATCGCATCGATGCTGTTCTGCGTCTCATTCAGATTACGCTCCAGCGCCTCAACTCGCGACTCGGCCAGTGCGATTTGGTCATCGAAAATGCTGATTGTGTTTTCCGCCGCCTGCACCGTAACATAGTCGGCCGTCCGCTCAAGCCGCAGGGCGTAAGCCTGCTGCTGCAAGTTGAGTTTCTCATCCCCCGACGCCAGGTCCGCCTGCTTGAGCAGTGCCTCGGAACGGGCCTGATAATCGTCGATCACGGCCTGAACAGCGGTTTGTTCCTGCCGGGCGACCTGCCGTTGACGCTGCAGTTCACCCAGCTCGTCTTTGGCCGCGGTCAGTCGCGCCTGCAGGCCGGGCTGTTCGGCCGTGCCCCGAATCAAGGTCGTCAGTTCACTGATTTCTGCGTCCTGAAGCGCACGTTTTTTTTCGACCCGGTCTTTGTCCAAAAGGTACCGTTGGGATTCGATAAGGAGCGAGGCGATTGCGTCGGCGGCTTTGTGGACGTCGAGGGTAGCAAGCGGCAATTCCGCCATATCCGACAGGCCCGCCGTAAATGTCAGATTTCCGCCGACCAGATGGGCCGAATCATACGCCAGCCCCTCGGGACGATGCGACGTAACCGCCGACTGGATCTGTTGCCGCGCCGCAACGGCATCGCTATGTTGAAGGGCCGACTGAATCTGCCGGTGGACCTCTTTGGCGGCTCTGTCCTGCGGATTATCCCGGCACCCGGCCACCGCCAGCACCACGCCCGCCAGACATACGCATAACGTTCTAATCGTGTGAGACTTCAAGTCGTTCTGTCGCACCGCTCTACTCCCAATTTTACAGGATAAAACAGGATGAATTCAGACTAAACCGGTATCGTACAGCCCCGCGTCTATCACTGTCAAGTACTTTCTCAGGGCGGTGGGCTTCGGTAGGTGATGACTCTAAAAATTATTATCTATAGGTCTTTAAATCCTCTTTCTCTGTGCAGTACATTCCGTCGCCGCAATTCCCGCAAGGCCGATTACATTTGGGTATATTGGATGTTTATGCTACCCACCCCTCGGCCGACGCCTGATTCTTCTCGACCTAACGCACCGAATCCGATATAGTATAGCAGTAGTTATAAACATTGAGCAGATTAAAAGGTTATTTATGGGTACTCTTAGTCGTGTTTTTGTGCCGGTATTGATCATTAGTGTGCCGGTTGCGGCGATGATGGCGTATCTGACCTATTATTTGTATGAGAAAAATAGGATTCCGCCCGCTCCGGACGTGACAGAAACACACGTTCCGACGGTCGCGTTCGGCTCGGCGACCTGGCCGATCTTTCGGGGCGACGCCGGGCTGACCGGCATGGCCGAAGGCGGTCTGCCCGATTCGCTCCGGCCGGTGTGGCGATTCGAAACACGAGCCGAAATCAAATCCACCCCCGTCGTCGTGGACGGGACGGTCTTTTTCACCTCGATGGATCGACTTTTGTACGCCGTCGATCTGAAAAGCGGCAAGGAACGCTGGTTGTACAGGGCAAACGACGAGATCGAAGCGTCCCCGCTGTACGCCGACGACAGGGTGTTCTTCGCCTCCGTGATCGGCACTTTCTTTGCCGTGGACGCCCAGGACGGCCTGAAGGTCTGGACGTTTGAGGCCGGTGACCGCATCCTCGGCTCGGCCAACACCTACATCGCCCCCCCCCACCGGCCAGCGCCGACAACACCCTCCTCATCGGCTGCCAGGACGGCGCTCTCTATGCCTTCACACCATAGCGTGGAACAGCAATACTCCGTTTCAAGGATGGCGGGTTTAGTACGTTAAATCGCCTTTAATGTTAACTGTTTATAGGAGACCTGAAATGTCAAAACCCATCACAGCATTGGCCCTGTTATTGCTGACAGTTGTTCTTGGTGCCTCCGCCGCGACAGTCGAAGGCGTACTGTACGGCATACCCGACCCGACCATCATCCAGGACGATGACGGACGCTTCTATACCTTTTCCACCGGTGCGGGCCTGCCGATCAATCGCTCCGACGATCTGGTCAACTGGAAACGCATCGACCGCGTCTTCGATAAATCCGTCCCCGACTGGGCCAAAGAAGCCATCTCCCGACCCGAAGGGATCTGGGCGCCCGATATCGTCAAGCTCAACGATAAATATTACGTTTACTACAGCGTTTCCTCTTTCGGCAGTCAGCGCTCTGTGACCGGTGTGGCCGTCAACAACTCGCTTGACCCCGCTTCTCCGGATTACAAATGGACCGACTTGGGACTGGTCGTTGAATCGTTTCCCAACCGCGACGATTTTAACGCCATCGACATGGCCGTCTTTCAGGACAAAGACGGCCGCGCCCACGCCGTATGGGGTTCGCACTGGGGCGGCATCAAATATGCACGGGTTAACCCCGATACCGGCAAGTTCATCGAAACACTCGACCGCTATCCCACCGTCGCCGCCCGCCATACCGGCCCACGCGCCATTGAGGCGCCCTTCATCATCCGCCGCGGCGACGACTATTACCTGTTCGTCTCGTTCGATAGTTGCTGCAATGGCGCCGAAAGCACGTACAAGATCATGGTCGGCCGCTCCCAACGCCCCGAAGGCCCGTATCTGGACTTCAACGGCACCCCTATGACAGATGGCGGCGGCACGCTCGTCTTGGCCAACAACGACAACTGGCGGGGCACCGGACACAACTCCGTCATCCTAAGCACCAAAGGCGAATTCATCGTCCACCACACCTACGATACCTGCAATCTCGACAAACATCGCATCCTCCAGATCCGCCCGATGTACTGGACCGAAGACGGATGGCCTCTCGCTGGTCAGCCCATCAACGAAAAGAACCCGCCCCGCTCCGCGCCCGGCCGCTTCACCGCCGAACAACTGATCGGAAGCTGGCGCATCTCCAGCGACTACGGCCAGGAACGCATTGTCGATCTCATCGGCGGCGGACGCATCGCCAACCAGCGACGCGCCTCATGGAGCGTCACTGAAAACCGCATCACGCTGAATTGGCCCGACGATGACAATACGCCCTGGATCGACCGCTGCATCGTCGAACCGTCGGGCACATCGTTCATCGGACGCAACCAGAACGGCGCCGTCATTCGCGGCGTCAGGATCTGTCCCTAAGGAGCCGCAGAATCATAGCGTGACGGTTGGGTTCTATGCTTTTTCCTGCCGGCAGGCAATCCCGGATGGAAAAATCCAGGATGCCGCCGACAGCCGCTTCGGATAGACGGGGCGTCATAACAGTCTCTCCGGCTTATGAATGGACAGACAGGCCGAAGAGACAATAGAAATAATCTGCTGGAGAGGCCAAAAACCCTGACCGCTCGATAAACTTTTTAAAAAAAGGTCGTGCGGACGGTCGCCGTGTGCGCTTATCCGGAAAAATGTACGGCAGTGCCATTCATGCCTGACCCCTTTAATTTTCTTGGAAATCCCCTAAGATTATATTACTGCCTAATTATTGCCCGTTAGAACACCCTCATACATGATAAGGCAACCTTTAGAGCGATGCGTCTCTATTACACATTGGATTAAAAGCAGTAATGTGGCTAAATCCCCGATAAGCCCTATTAAATGCAGACAGGTCTGATATTTTGATAGCTGAGCCTCTTGCAAAACCTCAAGAAATGGTGTCTTGGTAGTGAGCGTAGGCAGGGAGAATCCATGCAGATGGGCGTTTCGGATCGGATTTGTGCAGGATTTTGATCGACAGCTCGCGGTGGGTGGCTCAGAACGCCGAAAACTACCGGTTTGGCGCATACCACCCCTGTTCCGTATTCACCGGCTTGATCCAATCGCCCCCAAGCCCCTTCTGTATCGCGTCAGGATAGCAGTTTGAGCAGTTGTTCGACGGCGATCACCAGCAACCCAAAGCCCAGGTGGGCGGCCACCTTGACCGCGCCGCGAACACGTACATGCCGTCCGCCGTGGTTGTCGTGCAGATGCGAGTTGACCCGTTCGGCACTGTTTCGCTGGCGATACCGAACGGCTTGTGAGGGCGTGAACTGGCGTTTTTCACCGCGACGAGGATTATGATCAATCAATGCCACATGACCAAGTCGTTCGGACATCTGGCGAATTTCCTTGGCGTCATAAGCGGCATCGGCCAGATCGTAGAGGCTGATGACACGGCCAGCACTCATCTGCGCCAGCGGAATGGCCGCCTGACTATCGTGCAGACTGGCCGAGGTCAGTACCCAACTGATCGGGATGTCGCCGTCGATGGCGTCCAAGTGCAGCTTGAATCCTCGCCATGTTTGTTTTTTGCCCTTACTGTCTTTCTTTGTTCCCCAGTCGCAATCTCCCGGCAGATCGGCAAGATTCTCGTCCAGCGACCGTTGGAGCTGAATCTGCAGTCGCGTAGGTTCTGCCTCTTGATCGGGTTGCGTGATTACTTTTGGCGTCTTCTTCGCCGCCTTTTCACGTCCGTGAACAGCGGTTCCGTCTCGGCTGATGTGTCCGGCAATCTTGTCGCCATAGTGTTTCTTGATCATGGCTTCCTGGATGCGCTGCGGCAGTTGATCGTCTGCAAAGATAGAAAACGCCCGTGAGAAGGTGGACTCCGAAGGCACTCCTTTGAGTGTTTCCCAGCCGCACAGGCGGCGGAGTGTCGGGCGATGCCGCACCGCGTCGATTAAGTCGCGGGTGGTGGGGAAATCCCAGACGGCCTTGGCGATGAACGCTTTACACAAGGCCAAACGACTGGCAGGCGGGCAGCCGTTGCCCACCCAGCGGTAGGAGTCAACGTATGCCTGCGGTGAGGAAAGCTCACAGACGGATATGAATTCCCGGTGCTTCTCGTCAAGTTCGCCAAGCTCATCTTCCAGCATTGGAAAGAGCCATGCTTGAATGCTGTTCCACAGACTGCCAAGATTTTCCATGGCTGTCATACCATGTGTCTCCTCGTTGTGGGTGACTTTACTTATTATTACAGGTATGGTACCGCATTGAAATAAATATAACAACCTATAAATAAAGAGTTTGTGTGTTTTTCAAAAAAAAAAACGGATTTCGGACTTGACAATCGACGGGAATGTCGCTATCTTAAGGCATGAATAGTGAGGCTTTCCGAAACGTTAGCGCCAGAACGGTTCTGCCGCGTTTCGGAGGGTTTTGCAAGTGGCTCATCTGATAATCCTGTGCGAGAACCATCAGGTCTCTGCGAGCTTCTTCGAGTGCCACCGTCTCGTTGTCAAGTTCATCAAGGTAGACTTCATCGGAGAACTTGACGATCAGATCGCCTTCTTTCAGCGCCGTCTGGTCAGGCACGGCCTCGATAATTTCCAGACCCTGCCTGGAGATGGACGGCGCTTCAACAACGTAGCGTTTGACCGCATCCAGAACGCCCTGAACACTGACAACAATGCTGAAGTCCCCGCGAACCACTTCAAAGATCTGATCAGGCTGGCTCGTGTCGCTCTTGTCTTTTCCACAACCCGTGACAACCAGGAAGCACCCCGTCAGGGCAATCAACAGACCCAATCTAAATGGTGTATAAGACAATTTCATAAGGTATCTTCCTACTCGTCAAAAAAACGCCTCAGGTCCTCGAAGAAGGAATGCTTCATCTCCTGCAAGGCGGCGTCAGAGCTGTCTATCTTTTCCTGCAACTCATCCGAAACGTTGCCGGGCGTTATTGAGCTTGAAGATAAATCCTCCGGAGCAACAACGTTGGCCGTAAGAAAGATCACGAGTTGAGAACGGATTTCCTCGCTATTGGTTGCGCGGAACAGCGTTCCGAGGATCGGGATACTGCTAAGAACGGGAACCCGCTTCTCCGTTTCTATTTTTTCTTCACGCAGCAGTCCTCCAATGGAGACCATTTGTCCGTCACGCATCTCCAGCAAGGTGCTCGCACTGCGAAACGCGACCGACCAGCGGCTGCGTCCGCGCGTACCAGGCGGGGTCCCCTCCCAGAACCTTGATCCCGACGACCGCCGGAACCGCCTCGACGATCTCCGCGACGCGTTCGACGTGGCGCAGATACGGCTCGTCCGCACCGCCGGGGCCGGGGCGGACGTCGTCGCGGTGGGCCTCGGCCGCCAGCGCGTGGGCCCGGCGGATCGTGGCATCGGGATGGGCGGCGAAGTCGGTCATGCCGCCACGATA
>ERZ747221.2376-NODE-2376-length-16780-cov-3.738550_pt1 | contig 16780 bp, 10 predicted proteins | sample MGYA00374949_ERZ747221 | MGnify/ENA primary metagenome ERZ747221 (study PRJEB28779, sample SAMN05720172) | bioreactor metagenome | isolation source: Anaerobic biogas reactor | place: USA:Washington, USA | collected 2015-08-08 ... | reverse complement strand
CGTGGTCCGCGGCGAAACGGACGTTCTCGATTTGGACGTTTTTGATGTTGCCGATAGGATCGGCGAAGTCCTTGTCGCGGCCGCACTCCAGGTTCGGTTGATCGTAGGCCTTGAAGGTGCGAATGCCCTCGATATTCCGCAGCACGCAATCGTGGATATCGCAATCGACCGTCCGGCCGTCGGCATAGCGCTTCGTGCCGCCCAGCAGGCGGATCTCCGATGGGGCCTTCGGCTCGGACGGCGCCTGGCCGACCACGTCCTCGACCAGCACGTGATGGATCGGGCCGAAACTGACCACCGTGTGATACCAGTCCCACGCGTTCAACGCGATCAGGTCGTCGCCCATCACGCCCCGCACGACCCGCACGTTGCGAACGTGCCCGAACGACGCCGGGCCGTTGATGTGTACGCCGTCGCGGTGATGACGGTCGAACCGGATGTTCTCCACCAGAAAGTGCGAGGCGTTGCTGATCTGAATTCCATGCGGCCGGCACTGCCGGATCGTCACATCGCGCACCACGACCCGCCGCACGTTGCTCAACAGGATCGTCCCATGGGCGCAAAAAGGTCCGCCCGGCAGCGCCCAGCCGTTCGCGTTCCCGTTCGACTCCTGGTCCGTCGTGGCCAGCGTCGTCCAGATGCCTCCGACGATCTGCAAATCCTCATCGGCGTTCGCGTCGGGCTCGACCGGTCCGCTGTGCCCGTCCACGATGTGCTCGTTGCGCACCATGCAGCGGTTGCTGCCGGGCCTCAGCCGAATCTCCGCCTCCGGATCGGCAACCAACCGACACCCGCTGCGCAACACGATCGGCGCGTCAATGTAGTACGGCTTGTCGCGCTTCGGCAGATACACCGCCCGGTGCTGATCGATGGCCGCCTGGATCGCCTCGGTCCATATCTCCCCCTGCACCGTCGAGGCGACCAGCTCGCCTTTCTCATCCGGCCACTTCTCAACCCACGACCCGCTCCGAACGCGGGATGCAAAACCCGACACATCCGGCCCCTCAGCCGACATCGCCGCCACAAACGCACACGCCCTCATGATTTCCTGAACCAGGCATACCGGCACGTCCATCTCCTTAAACTCATCCGCTGAGGCCCACGACGGACTTTCGTCGACGGTCTCGGGTTGACGCTATGTTTCCCGCCTGCGTATGGCGTTTCAAGCCTTTTCCGGCGGGTCTGCCACAATGAATCCCGAGCCGGGAGATAGAAACGGGGGACCGGCGGTGATACAATGAACCTTTGTGATTGCAGGTGCCGCAGGAGCCGCCGCTGATGGGCAAGCCGTTGACCGATGTGGACAAGTTGCGCCGATTGCCCTGGCTCTACGCTGGGAACGTCTGGAATCAGATATTCTGCATTCTGACGGTTTTCGGGTCGGTGTTCATTCTGTTTTTGAACGAGCTGGGTCTGGAGAAGACCCAGATCGGTTTTCTGCTGGCGTTGATTCCGTTCGCGGCGATCATCGCGGTGATCAGTACGCCGCTGTCGGCGCGGTTGGGGTTCAAGCGGACGTTCGTCTGGTTCTTTGCGGCTCGCAAGATCGTGGCGGGTCTGCTGATGCTGGTGCCGCTGGTGCTGTTGCACTTCGGGCGGGAGTCGGCGTTCGTCTGGGTGGCGGTGACGGTGTTGGGTTTCGCGGTGGCGCGGGCGATCGCGGAGTCGGCGTTTATTCCGTGGCAGCAGGAGGCGGTGCCGAACAACATCCGGGGCAAGCTGGGTGCGATCAACACGATCCTTTCGACGGTGGCGGCGATCGTCACGCTCATCGTCGCCAGCCATGTCGTGGGGCATTTCGATTCGCTGTACCGTTTCGTGGTGCTGATCGGGGTGGGGGTGGTGGCGGGGCTGGTTTCGACGTGGTGCTTCAGCTTCGTTCCCGGTGGCGAACCACCGGACGGCACGGTTCAGACCCGGCACTTCGGCACGATGCTGGATTCGCTACGCGACCGGAACTTTCGGCTGTTCCTGGTGGGGTTGGCGTTGGTGATTTTCGGGTTCAACCCGCTGGCGGCGTTCGTTCCGCTGTATATGAAGGAACAGATCGGGCTGGCCACGGGCAAGGTGGTGCTGCTGGACGTGGGGGCGTACGCGGGGATCATGGTGTCATCGTACCTGTGGGGATGGGCGTCGGACCGGTACGGGAGCAAGCCGGTGATGCTGTCGGGGCTGGGCGTGATGCTGCTGCTGCCGGTGATCTGGTTTCTGCTGCCGCGTCAGTCGCCGGCGAGTGCGGCGCTGGCGATGGGGGCGGCGCTGGTGGTGGGGGTGGCGACGATGGGTTGGCAGATCGGGTATGGGCGGTATCTTTACGTCAGCGCGGTTCCGGCGGAGCACAAGACGGGGTACATGGCGGTGTTCTACGCGTGGGCGGGACTGACCGCGGGGATCGCTCCGCTGCTGGCGGGGCGGTTTCTGGATTTTTGCGGCGGGATTTCGTCGAAGGTTTCGGTGTTCACGGTCGACCAGTACACGCCGCTGTTCGCGGCGTGTTTTTCGATGCTGACGTGCGGGGTGATCGTGATGAGCCGGGTTCGGGGCGATGGGGCGATGCCCACGGGGCGGTTCGTCGGCATGTTCCTGCAGGGTCATCCGGTGATGGCGATCGGCACGATGGTGCGGTACCACCTGGCGCGGGACGAGGGGGAGCGGGTGAGCACGACGGAGCGGATGGGCCAGGCCCGCAACCCGCTGAGCATCAACGAGCTGATCGAGGCGCTTCACGATCCGAGCTTCAACGTGCGGTACGAGGCGATCATCTCGGTCGCCCGCATGCCGGCGCGTCCGGAGCTGGTGGACGAGCTGCTGCTGGTTCTTGGCGGGAAGGAGCCGGACCTGGCGATTGCGGCGGCGTGGGCTTTGGGGCGAATCGGCGACAAGAGCGCCGTCTTGCCGCTGCGCGAGACCCTTCTGTCCGACTACAGCCTGTTGCGGGCCCGAAGCGCCCGGGCTCTGGCGACTCTCGGCGACGTCGAGAGTATTCCATTTCTGTTGCGGGAGTTTCGCTGCGAGACCGACGACGGGGTCCGGCTGGCCTACGCCTCGGCGCTGGGCATCCTGCGGGCATCGGAGGCCACCGACGACCTGATCGCCTTCCTCCGAAGCCGTCAGGATTCGGTATCGCGCGAGGAGGTCGCGTTGGCCCTTGGGCGGATTGTCGGTTCCGAACGGCGGTATATCAGCCTCTGGCGGTCGCTTCGCTCGGAGCCCGGCACCAGTGCGGCCCAGGCGCTGCTGGATATCAAGAAGTCCTTTGAAACCGGTTGCGGACGGGACGACCGGCTGGTGGCCGCCTTCGACGAGTGTGCCCAGTGGTTCGCCCGCAACGATCTGGAGACCGGGGCAAGACGACTGTCGATGACGGTTCGGGAACTGCTGGCCGACGCCCGGGATGACGCCCTGGACGCCATTATCCAGGAGTGCGGCGAGCAGCTTGCCCGGGGCGGCGGCGCCCGGATGGAGTACGTCCTGCTGGCCCTGCACGCGGCTGCCGCGCGGCCCCGCAGCCCGCGGGTGAAGGCCAAATGTCCGGACAAGCCCCTTCCCGGAACCGAGCAACAATTTTCCCGGTAACGGACCTTTCGCTTGTCGCCGGTGTGAATACTGGTATACTATAAGTTTTGGACGACGGCGGTAGCCGGGTCGCGTCTGCAGGCCGCTTTCGTGCATTTCATCGCCCAAAGCTCGCGGGAGCGGGAGCGTCATTTTCCGTTTGGGGCGAACCAGCGACGAAGAATAAGAGTAGTGTAAAGCATGCCCGACCAAGGCGATACCAGTTCGGCATCCGCGTCCAGCTTCGGCGGCGGCGAAGACACGCTGGTCAGCAAGCTGGTGCTCAAGCACAAGCTTGCCACCACGCAGGAGATCAAATCCTGTCTGGTCCGCAAGAAGCAACTGGCGGATAGGGGCCAGGACAAGCCGCTCAGCGAGGTCCTTGTTGAGCAGGGCTGCGTGACGGCTGCGCAGATGCAGCGGCTGATCGCCGACGCCGATCAGAAGCCGGCCAAGCAGTTATTCCCGGGCTACCAGTTGCTCGACAAACTCGGGAAGGGGGCGATGGCGACGGTCTACAAGGCCCGGCAGCTCTCGCTGGACCGCGTAGTCGCGGTGAAGGTGCTTCCGCACCGTTACAGCGAGAACGCGGAGTTCGTCGACCGGTTTTACCGGGAAGGCAAGGCGGCGGCGAAGCTGAACCACCGGAACATCGTGCAGGCCATCGACGTCGGCGAGGCGGGCGGCTATCACTACTTTGTCATGGAGTACGTCGACGGCTATACCGTCCACGACGTGCTGGCCAAGAGCAAGCGGTACCCGGAGAGCGAGGCCGTCGACCTGATCCTCCAGATCGCCGACGCCCTGGCCCACGCCCACGCGCGGGGCCTGGTCCACCGGGACGTGAAGCCCAAGAACATCATGCTCACGAGGGACGGGGTGGCGAAACTGGCGGACATGGGTCTGGCCCGCGAGGTTTCGGATACCCGGCTGGCCCAGTCGGAGGCCGGGCGGGCCTACGGCACGCCGTACTATATTTCGCCCGAGCAGATTCGGGGCGAGGTCGATATCGACTTTCGGGCGGATATCTACTCGCTGGGCGCGACGTTCTACCACATGGTGGCGGGGCGGGTGCCGTTTGACGCCCCGAATCCCACCGCGGTCATGCTCAAGCATCTGCGGGAGCAGCTTACGCCGCCGGACCACATCAACCCGGAACTGTCGGTCGGCTGCGCCGAGATCATAGAAGTGATGATGGCCAAGCGGCGGGAAGACCGCTACCAGTCGACCGAGGAGATGCTCGAGGATCTGCGAGCCGTCCGAGAGGGGCGTCCGCCGGTCCACGCCCGGGCGATTTTCGACGTCAACGAACTGGCGAACCTGGAAGAGCAGGGGTCGCCGGCCGAGCCGCCGGTCCACGGCTCTGCGGCTGCGGCGGCGCAGATGGTGGCGGGCTGGAAGGTCGCGGTCGCGGTGCTGGCCATGCTGCTGGTGCTTTCGCTGATCGTCAACGTTGTGCTGCTGTTGGGTTCCTGAAGATGAGATTTTGCCGTTACTGCTGAGGGCTGCTGTGGTGTCCACCGTGTTTGGCTCACGATCGGGTCCTGTCGTTCTGGGCGTGCTCGCCCTGATCCTGCTGCCGGGATGCCCGGCGAATCTGAACCGGGTGCCTGGCTCGACCGAGACCATCAAGGATCCCAAGACCGAAGGCAGCTATCTGGTGTACGTGCCGTCGTGGCACAGCAATGAGCAGCGCTGGCCGGTGGTGGTGACCTGTCACGGGACGATTCCGTGGGACACCGCGGATCTGCAACTCCGCGAGTGGCGGGGTCTGGCTGAGCGGGTGGGTTTTATTGTTCTGGCTCCGCGCCTGAAGGGGACCAACGGCACGGGTCTGGTGGGCCGGGAAGACCAGTTGCGGCGGCAGCGGGAAGATGAGGCGCTGATTATAAGTGCTGTTGATCAAGCATTAAAGAATCTTAATGGTGATTCGGATCGGGTCTACATGACCGGATGGTCCGGTGGCGGTCTGGCCGTCTATCACACCGGGCTGAACAATCCTTCGGTATTCCGGGCCCTGGCGGTGCGGATGGGCAACTTCGATGAGACGTTTTTGCCGAACATCCGCGAGCGGCTGGACCCGTATCAGCCGGTGGCGATTTTCTTCGCCGCCAGCGATCCGCTGCTTGGCATTAACATTCAGAGCCGCAAGGCGGCGGACTTTCTTGAGACGATGGGCGGCAAGCGGGTATTTCCCCGCGAGATTGCCGGAGGTCATCGGCGAAAGCCGGAGATCGCGTTCGATTTCTTCAAGACCGTCACGGAGAAGTACTCCCTGGTGCGGCCGCGGGCGGTCACCGGGATTGGCGAGAACGGCTTGGGCGTGCAGTTCTACCTCCAGGTGGACCCGCCGCCGCAGGCGGTGTTCTGGGATTTCGGCGACGGCCAGACCGCGGCGGAGCCGACGCCTCGCCACTACTACGCAGTTCCCGGCCGATACAGCGCCAAGGTGACGGTGGTCACGGCCCGCGGGGCCAAGACCCATCGGGAACTGCATCTGGACCTTTCCCGCTGACCCGCCGCGAACCCGCGGGCCTCGATGCGCGTAGAGTCACTTGGCGAACGACACAGAGACGGTTTGTCGAGGTCCAACCGCATGAACTCAATCCGAATTCCGGCTGCCATATGTCTGGTCTTCGCGGTCGGCTGTTCGGGCGCGGCCCGCGGCGCTTCGCCGGTCGAGGCCGAAGGACCGGGCCTTGCGATCCGCGTGGCGACGTACAACGTGCTGACCAGTTCCGATCCCAACCGGATTCTCAAAAACCTGCAACTTCTGGACGCGGATATCGTCTGTCTTCAGGAGGTGCGCAACGACGCAACGCACCTGAAACGGTTCGTGGATCAGTTGAAAATGACGGCGGCCTACGCCGCCTACGGCCCTCGCAGCGGGGCGGGGATGGCGATTCTCGCGCGAGGGACGATCAAGCCCGGCAAGGTGCTGAACATGGCGGGTGAACACGATTACGGGTTTTCAGCCGACGTGACGATAAAGGGAGAGACGGTTCGAGTCCTCTGTATCCACCTCAAGTCGCTGCCCCGCCCGCTGATCCGGGGCGCGATGGAGTCGATGGGGGCCCGGACGCGCCAGGCCAAGGACGTGGTGGAACTGGCCGAGGCCAGCCCGCATCCGGTGATCGTGGCCGGCGACACCAACTCGCTGGGGTTCTTCCCGAGTTACGTGGCGCTGGCTCGTTCGCTGACCGACTGTTGCGCCGCCTGCGGCACGACCACCCAGCCGAGCATCTTCGTCAACCGGGCGGGTTACCGGATCGACCACGTCTTTGTGCGCGGTCCGTGGGCGATCGACGCGGCCCGCGTCCGCGAGTTGGACGGATCGGACCATCGGCCGGTGGTGGCCGAGTTGAGACTGCTCGGCCCGACCACGCGACCGGCCGGCCTGGAAGGGCCGCAGGAGCCGTCTCGGTAGAAACTTTCGGCGTTTACGGTTGCATTAAAACGCCCCGGACAGCAGAATGGAATTTGCATGAAAAACCGCACGGGAGAGGCGATGACAAGCCGGTTGGTGGCAGTTCTGGCAATGACTTTTTTGTTGACGGCAGGCGTTGCGCGGGGTGAGCCGGAGGCGTCGGCGGTCCAGACCAGTCCGGCCCAGGGCAAGCTCATCCAGGACATGGTCAAGATCGTCACCGACCAGAACACGCCGATCTATCCGAGCCGCAAGACCGCCGCCGGTTCGCTGCTGTTGCTCGGCGATCCGGAAGCCGACCGGCAACTCCTGGCGATTCTGGCCAACGCCAAGGACCGCCAGAGCCAACTGGCGGTGACGGCGGCCCTGACCGAAATCGAGAATCCGGACCCGCAGTATCAGTCGGCCCTGATCGACAACCTGCTCGCCGGCGACCCCGCCCTTCAGGAGGCCAGCACGATCGTCCTGAGCCGCTATCGCGATCCGGGTTTGATCGAGCGGATGGGGCAGATCATCGACAGCGACAAGCGCCCGCTGCCGCAGCGGCTGGCCGCCATCGGGGCCATGGGCAAGATGCGGTCGAAACAGGCGGTCGCGGTGTTGATCACCCTGATGGAACGCCTGCACCGGGACCGGACGGGGAGTCGCGAACTGAAGTTGGCGTGTGCCCGAAGTCTCTATGACCTGACGCTGGTGGACTACTCGACGGACGTGTCAGCCTGGCAGAAGTGGTGGGAGAAGAACAAGAACAAGGACGATCTCCAGTGGCTGCAGGGCCAACTGGACATCCTGGCCAACGAGAACCGGTTCCTTCGGACGCGGCTGGAGCAGACCGAGCGGGTTCTGATCGAGACGCTGGTCCGCTCGTTCCGGTCGGCGCCCAAGAACGACGCGGAACGGGTCAAGACGATCCAGGAGTATCTGGCCAGCAGCCTCTCCGCCCATCGCCTGGCCGCCCTGCAGATGCTGACGATCTGGATTTCCCAGAATCAGGGACTTCCGTTGGAGCTTCAGACTTCGGTTCGGTCTCTGCTTGGCGATCAGGACCCGATCGTCCGCTGCGAGTGCGCCAAGGTGCTGCGGGACGGCAAAGACGTCCAGGCGGTCGAGGCCCTGCTGGGCCAATTGGAGAAGGAAAGCGAGCCGCTGGTCAAGCGCGAGCTGCTGGTGGCTTTGGGACAACTGGGCGGGCCGGAACTGCTTGACCGCGTGCTGCCTCAACTGGCCCTGCCTCTGGAGACGGTGGCCACGGGAGCGGCCCAGGCCCTGGCGCGGATCTTCCAGAACGACAACGACGCGCCGATCGGTCCGGAGTTCCGTGACGCCGCGGTCAATGCGATTCTCCAGCGGTATCAGCAGGCGGGCGACGACATGCCGCTGCTGCGGCAGGAACTGCTGGCGGCGATGGGGGCGATTCGCGACAAGCGGTTTCTGCAGGTGTTCAAGGACGCCCTCGGGAGCCCGGACGCCAACGTCCGGCTGTTCGGGGCCGCCGGGTTGGCCGCTCTGAAGGATCCCGCGCAGATCGACCTGCTGCTGGGCTACCTCAAGGACGATCCGGAGCCCGGCGTACGGGCCAAGATTGCCACCGGGATCGCCTCACTGGGATTGGCCGACGATCGCAGCGTGGTCGATCAACTGGTGGAACGGCTGAACCCCACAGTCGAGAAGGACAAGCAGGTTCGCGAGGTCATCTTCGGGGCGATCACCACGATGGTCAAGCGCTGGCCGTGCGACCAGCAGATCGCGTGGGCCGAAGCCGTTTTCGCGAGGGCGGCGTGGGTCGATCTCGAACACCGCCAGGCGATCGTCAATGGGCTGCAGGATCAGATCACCGCCCAGTCGGGCGCCTGGCCGCCGGACGTGCAGGTTTCTCTCTTTCGGCAGTTCGGCGACCTGGTGCTGGTCACCGACCGGCCCGCTGAGGCGGTCAAGTACTATCGCCAGTCGCTGGTGGCGGCCAAACGGGTGACTTCGCCGCCGGTGGAGGAACTTGCCGACCGGATGTGCCAGTCGATCCTGGCCGCCGCGTCCGGCGGCCTCGACCCGCTGGTCTGCGCCCAGTTCCTCAACCGTTCGGTCGGGCTGATCCCGGGGGCGCACCTCGAGGTCCTGACGGACTGTTTTGCGGAGGTCCTGGCCCAGGAAGATCCCGACAACCATCTGCAGGAGTTCATCGCGGCCCTGTCCGCGGATTTCCATAAGGAGCTGTCCGAGGCGTACCGGCAGAAGCTCGCCGCGATGGGACGAGGGGTCCCGTCCACCGCGCCGGCCCTGGCGGCGGACACCCAGCCGAGTTCTTCGTAACGTCTTTACCCTCAGGAGTTTGCATTCATGGCCATTTGTTACCTCGGCATCGATCTGGGCGGGACGAACGTCAAAGCCGGCCTGGTCGAGGAGACCGGAGTAGTCCGCAGCAAGATTTCGATCCCCACGGAGGCCGAGCGGGGGCCCGATCACGTTATTGACCGGATGATCCTGGCTGGGAAGATGGCGATTGACGAGGCGCGGCAGTCGCCCGATGCGGTGCGGGCGATCGGCATTGGCGCGCCGGGCGCGTTGAACCACAAGCAGGGCGTGATCGTCAGTCCGCCGAATCTGCCGGGATGGCGGAACGTGCCGGTCCGCGATCGGTTGAGTGGGCATTTCGGGCTGCCGGCAACGCTGGAGAACGACGCCAACGCGGCGGCTTGGGGTGAGTTCTGGGTGGGAGCGGGACGAACCGCCGAGTCCCTGGTCATGTTCACTCTGGGCACGGGCGTGGGGGGCGGCATCGTCTCGGATGGCAAGTTCATTCGCGGGTTCTTCGACAACGGGGCTGAGATCGGCCACATGATCATCGAACCGAGCGGGCGCCTGTGCAACTGTGGGCAGCGAGGGTGTCTCGAGGCCTACGCTTCGGCTTCGCACACCGCCCGGATCGCCACCGACGCCATTCTGGCCGGCCGCGAGAGCTCGATGAAGCAGATCCTCGACCGCGGCGAGGCTATCACCACCGAGCGGATCGTCGAGCACATGGGACGGGGCGACGCCCTGGCCACCGAGACCTGGCAGCAGACCTGCCGGTACATTGCCATCGGCTGCATCAATCTTACTCATATCATCAATCCGGAGATGATTATTCTGTCGGGCGGCATGGTCTATGCGGGCGATACGCTGCTTGTGCCCGTCCGACAACATTTCGAAGCACTCCGCAGTCCCGCCTTCGAGAGCAGCTATCCGCAGATCGTGCTCGCGGAACTGGGCAACGACGCGGGCTTCATCGGGGCGGCTGGGGCGGCCAAACTGGCCGAATCGCTGGGCGAACTGGCGTAGATAGGAGTTGTTCCGAACAGGCCGCTGCGTCCCTCGCTGTCGGGCCGCTTGTTATGCCATCGGGCTGCGGCATACAATGGCAGTTGGGACAGCCTGCTACGTCCCTTTCGTACCGCTTAATTTGTTGACATGTCAGGCAAGGCTTGGCAAAATCACGGCTTAAGAGCCTCTGGCCTGACCGCCCCGCATTTCGGGCGGCGGCACGGACGACCCGTGTCGGGCCGCGCATGGTTTCGGCCGATGGCAGTCACCACGCCGGAAGGAGTGACACGTGCGTAACTTTCTCGTAATGGCGCTGCTGAGCACGGCCCTGCTCTGGATTTGCGGCTGCCCGGAGCAGTCGGAGCGTCAAGCGGCCAAGGACGCCGGTGAATCGGTCCAGCAGGCGCTTGCCGAACTGGAGAGTTTCGCCCGCACCAGTCCTCTGATGGAGTACAGCGATCAACTGGCGGCCCTTCCCACCACGCTCCCGGCGGACGGCGAGCGGCAGGTTAAGAACATCCAGCAGGCCGCCGACGAACGGATCAAGCGGTTCGAACAGGCGATCGCCGGACTGGAGCAGCAGCTTCGGGACGCTCCCGCTGAGGCCGCCGGCGTGTCGATCAACATCGCGCTGGCCCACGCCGTGGTGGCTGATCTTCGCAACTTCCTGGCCCTGCGCCAGATCGACCGTTACCAGTTGGGCAACGCCTCGCTGCTCGCCGGTCTCGAAGAGGTCCGCGCGACCGCCAGCCGCATCCAGATGGTTAAGAGCCAACTGAGCGATCTTGAGACGCTGACGCTGGCGGAGGCGACCCAGGTCGCCCAGAAGGACGTGGCCGAGCTGGAGCGGAAGGTCGGCGAGGTCCGGCAGGACATTTCCGCCGTTGAAGGGCTGACCGAGGACCTGGAAACGCAACTCCAGGAGCGGCAGAACGAGCGGGAGAATGTGAATCTCGAGATCAGCGGGTTGACCACCCGGATCAGCGCTCTGGGCGCCGAAGAGGCTGTGGAAGTTCAGAAGCAGATCAACGATCTGGAGCGTCAGGCGTTCGCCCTGTCGGTCAAGATCGACCGCCTCGAGGCCGGGCCCTACGAGTTGTCGGCGGACAAGCAGGCCACACTCACCGACGGCCGGCAACTGAGCACCGTCGAGGGTCTCCAGCAGTTGCGGGAGGAAACGCAGGTGCTCCAGACTCGCCTGCAGAGCCTGGATGCCGCCTTGACCGCCCAGAAGCAGTATCTGGAGAATCTCGAGAGCCAGTCGCAGATCAACCAGCAGCTTGTCGGCCAGCTTTCCCAGCGGGCTGAGGATCTGACCGCTTCACTCAAGACGTCGCTGGACCAGGTGAGCGGCAAGCTGGAACAGGCCCAACGGACTTTCGAGGCCGCCCAGCGGGAATCGAGCAAGGCCCGCCAGAGCGCCTCATCCGCCCAGCAGGCGGCCAGCCGTTACAGCGGCGCCGTTCGGGCCGCTCAGGGCAACGTCAAACCGGGCCAGAAGGACCCGCACCTGGAACTGGCCCAGCGGACGGCCCGGGTCGCCCTGGTGGTCAGCGGCGAGATGATTGAAACCCTGATGGGCGAGGCCCGGCTGTTGGACATTCGCCGCCGGCAGATGGACCTGGTTGTTCCGGTCCTTCGCGAGGCGCCGGTCGAGTTGGGCGAGACCCTCGGGGCCTATGTCGCCGAGGCGGAGCAGGCTGCGGCCGACGCGGCGGGTAAGGTCGCTGAGAACGTCGAGAAGGCCCTGGAAACCGCGGAAAAGGCGGTCAACGAGGCGAGCCAGGAGGCCAAGACGCTGGCCCGGGTCCGCCTGGCCGAGGTCTACTACCAAGCGGCCCTGCTGATGCCCGACCAGACGGACAGCTATCTGGCTCAGGCCAGGACGGTCGTTACGGAGGCGCTGGCGGAAAAGCCGGATCCCAATTCACCGGCAGCCAAGCCGTTGAACCGGCTTCGGACGTTGCTGGGGGTGGAGGAGGCGTCGTAGTTTTTCGGGGAGTGACGGGAGGTTAAGCGTGGCGATCCAACAATGGTCGGAAAACATCGTGCTCGTCAATCTGCAGGATGACCCGCAGTTCACGGACGACCTGAATGCGGTCATGCAGATGGTCGAGGAGCGTCCGGACATCGACGTGGTGATTGATTTCAAGGACGTCAGCTTCCTGAATTCGTCAAACATCGCCAAGCTCCTGAAGTTGCGCAAGCAAGTTATGATTAGCAATGATCGGCAGATCAAGTTGTGCGGCATTCCGACCGCGGTCTGGGGCGTGTTCCTGGTGACCGGGCTGGACAAGATCTTCGAGTTTTCCGACGACGTGGCCAATGCGTTGGCCAGTCTTCAGCTGAACAAACGGGCCGAACCGTAGGCTCTTTGGAGCTTTCGGCGGACCGGGACGGGTGAAATTTGGCTTGCAAAAGGATGCGACTCGCGTAGAATTGTTATCGCTTGTTCCGTCGAGACTTACGAACGGCAAGGTCGGATGGGCGAGCCACTCCCGCCAGCGGCGTCTCGGCGGTGGCCTCAGCCGACACCTGTAGGGTCAGGTGCTAGTAAAGGAGAGCGGCTTTGACAACGCTAACCAAGGTCTTCATCGTCATCATTGCGGTCCTCGCCATCGTGTTTTCCATCCTGGTGATCCAGTACACGGCGATGACGGAGAACTACAAGGCCCAAGCCGATCAGAACCTGACCCGGGCGACCGCGGCCGAGCAGGAACTCAAGGGGCAGGCGAGCCTCAGCGCGATTGCGCAGGCCCATCAGAGCCAGGTTTTGCGGGATATGGAGAGCCAGATCGCCGAGCTTCGCACGCAGTTGGCGACGCAGACGTCGGAGTTGGCGACGGAGCGCAACAAGCTGCTGGCTGAGCAGCAGAAGGGGGCGGCTCTGACGGGGCAGGTCTCGCAACTGAGCGGGATGTTCCAGACCGCCGACACCGAGCGCAAGCAGTTGCAGGAGCAGCTCACCGCGATTCGCCAGCAGTTGGCTGCGCTCCAGGGCGAGAACTTCCAGGTGACGCAGACGAATCAGGAGTTGGAGCTCCAACGGCAGCTCTACGAAAAGCAGATCCGTCTGCTCAAGGAGCAGAACGTTTCGCTGGAAGAGACGGTGGCCAAGCTTCGTCAGCGGATGGCGTCGCCTCCGGGCCAGGATCAGGCCCGGACGGCCGGTTCGCAGGGCCCGGTGGGGTCGGCCCAGGAAGCGCAGGCGGCTCCGATCATGGGACAGATCACGGAGGTCCGCGACTCGCTGGCGGGGATTTCGGTGGGGTCGGCCCAGGGCGTGAAGGAAGGCATGGAGTTTATCGTTTACCGCGGCGGGCAGTACCTGGGCAAGTTGCAGGTTCGGGAAGTTCAGCCCGCCGAAGCGGTATGGCAGGGTGAAGCCCATCACCTCGGCCTGGGCGAGCTTCTCCAGCGCCTCGGCGATCCCCCTGGCTCGCGTAACCGTCCCATCCTCGTTGAGCGTATTGCCTTCACGATCTACGCTTTCGGCCCGTGGGGCGATGAAATCGGCGGCGAGTTCGCCGAGGGCGTCGAGCACCATCTCATAGTTCTGCACAGCCTCATCGGCATCGCCCGGGGCGTAGTCAAATTCCTCGGCGAAGCGGAATCCCTCCTCGCAAAGGCAGGCCAGACGCCCGAGATCGATGTGTCGGAACAGGAACTGGATATCGTCGTTGTCTTTGTAAAAATTCCCCATATCTTTCGTCCTGTGCTTAGGGGCCGTTCGCCCGCTGTGGCAAAATTAAGAATCAAAAAACCAAAAGGCAAAATTGAGGAAGTCATGCCCGCGGCGCGGGCATTCCGACATTTTGATCTTTGCTGTTCACGTTTTGATCTTTCTTCAGTCCTTGACACCTTTTTCCTTGATCGCCCGAATCATCTTCGGCACCACCTCGTTGAGGTCGCCCACGATTTTGTAGTGCGCGATGCCGAAGATGGGGGCCTCCGGGTCGTTGTTGATGGCGACGATCTTCTGGCTCTGCGCCATGCCTGCCTGGTGCTGAATCGCGCCGCTGATCCCGACGGCGATGTAGAGGCTCGGCCGCACCGTCGTGCCGGTCTGGCCGACCTGGTGGTCATGGTCGATGAAGCCCAGGTCGACGGCCGGTCGTGTCGCGGCCGGAGCGGCGCCCAGACAATTCGCCAGATCCCATACCAGCTTGAAGTTCTCCTTGCTGCCGACCCCGGCGCCGCCGGCGACGATGATCCGAGCCGCCTTCAGATCAACCTTCTTGGCGCGTTTGTGCTCCTGAAGGATCTCGATCGGCAGGTCGTCCTGTGCCAGGCGGACCGTCTCGGTGACAATCACGCCGTGATGGTTGGGATTGGGCTCCGGCATGGGCATCACGCCTTCCCGAACCGTCGCCATCTGCGGCCAGCGATCGTAGTTGATGATCGTCGCGACGATGTTGCCGCCGAAGGCCGGGCGAATCTGAAAAAGCAGGTTCTCGTGGACCTCACCGTCCTTGCCGGCCTTGTGCGTGCCGATCTGAAGGTCGGTGCAGTCGGCGGTCAAACCGGCCTTGGCGGCGCTGGCCACGCGCGGGGCCAGATCGCGGCCGGCAGCCGTTGCGCCGTACAGCACGATCTGCGGCTTGTGCTTGCCGATCAGCTCCAGAATGACCTTGGCGTAACTGTTGGTCTGGTAGCTTCGCAGCAGCGGGTGCTCGACCAGATAGACCTTGTCGGCGCCGTAATGGATCAGTTCGGTGGACAGGTGACGCACCTCGTCGCCCGGCAGGACGGCCGCCAGCTTGACCTTGAGCGTATCGGCCAGATGGCGGGCCTTGCTCATCAATTCGATAGGGGTTTCTTCCAGTTTGCCGCCATGCTGCTCGGCGAACACCCACACTTCACCTTGTCTGTTCACGTCGATCATGGGAAATCCGAATCTGTAAACGAACCCTCTGGGCCCCAGGAACATTGCATCGAATGCGGGGGCGACACCACCCCGCAGAACATGTCACTCCATTGCCACGTTGCCCGCGTGGACGCGAGCCTGAGCCTACGCGATGATCTTGTCGTCGATCAATTCGTGGATCATTTCCGCCAGCCCCTCATCGGTCGGCTCGACTTCCTTGCTCTCCTTGGCGGCCAGGACCACGCTCTGAATGCGATGGACCTTGGTGGGCGAACCGCCCCGGCCGCACCACGTCAGATCCGCCTCGACCTGGTCCAGGTTCCACTGTTCGATCAGAAGTCCTCTGGCCTTCAATGCGTCGCAGCGCGTCTCGCTCAACTCCTTGATCTCCGCTTCGACGGCGTTCGGGTTGATCGCCTTGATCTCGGCGGTGGCCTCCGCCGGCGTGCGGGCCTTCTTGTATTTCATCAGGTGCTTCGCCGCCGCCACCCTCGGTGTGTTTGCTTCGCCCGTGACCGTCAGAAGGACCGGCAGCCGCGACTTGACGGACTGCCACCCGTTGCCGATGTTGCGACGGACCTGGATGGTGTTGTCGTGGAGGTCCTCCAGGGCTTCAATGTAGGTGATTTGGGGGATTCCCAGCTTCTCGGCCAACTGCGGCCCTACCTGGGCGGTGTCACCGTCGATGGCCTGCCGGCCGCATAAAACGATATCGTAGTCCATCCTTCGGACGGCGCAACTGAGGATATAGCTGGTCGCCAGCGTGTCGCTGGCGGCGCAACGCATGTCCGTGACCAGAACGGCCGCGTCGGCGCCCCGATACAGCGACTCCCGCAGGATGCGGGTCGCGCCGGGCAGGCCCATCGTGACCACAGTCACCCGTCCACCGAAGCGGTCCTTGATCTGCAGGGCCAGCTCCAGTGCATTGAGATCTTCGGGATTGAAGATGGCCGGCAACGCCGACCGGTTCACCGTGCCGTCGTCGTTCATGACCTTGCCGGTGATCCTCTGCGTATCGGGCACCTGCTTGGCCAGCACAACACAATTGTATGCCACTGAGAATCTCCTATCAGTCCTTCCTTGCCTGATGTCAGTCTTTATTGCGGCATCAGTTTACCGCTCTTGACCCCGAGGTCAACCCTAAAACGCGAGGGCCGAGAGAGGCGGTTTATCCGGCCGTCACAGAAGAAACGGCTAAACCCCTATGCCGAAAAGGTCGATGGGGTTCTCGTTTGCGTTTGGTCTGCGCCAAAAAGCGGACTTTTTTTTTGACACAGGCCCTGATACGTCGATAATGATCGCCGGCGGTGGCGTTTATCGGATCTGACCACTGGAGCCGCACAATGAGGCTTCCCGGCGTATGGATACGGCCCCTGGGCGACCTGGGGGGTTCCCAATGGCAAGCGAAACGAGCTACGACACGGTGTTTGGCAAGATGGCGGTGGACCAGGGGCTCTGTACGGACAAGGAGCTTCGCCACTCGATCCAGGAGCTCCAGGAACGCCGTAAGATCAACCCGCTCATGCTCCAGGAGCTGCTCATCGAACTGGGCTATATCACCGCGACCCAGGCCGAGCGCCTCAAGTTAAGCATCAAAGAGAACAAGGTCGCCGTCCACCAGATCCCCGGCTACA
>ERZ747221.2374-NODE-2374-length-16795-cov-3.795490_pt1 | contig 16795 bp, 15 predicted proteins | sample MGYA00374949_ERZ747221 | MGnify/ENA primary metagenome ERZ747221 (study PRJEB28779, sample SAMN05720172) | bioreactor metagenome | isolation source: Anaerobic biogas reactor | place: USA:Washington, USA | collected 2015-08-08 ... | reverse complement strand
CGCAACCGATGAGAGCCATTGCGGCGATGGCTACAAATACCAATAGGATTTTTTTTCATGAGAATCTGTCCTTTTCAGTGGTAGAGAAGACAGAAGGCATGGAGCCTGCAGTTCCTCGTCATAGAGACCGGTGTTGTCCGATGGATGTGTCGTCTTCTGTTGGGCTTCCTTTGGAGAAAACTCGATCGAGGCTCTGAAAGCTTGTTGCTCCCTGTGTTTCAGGCTTTCATTACCCTCCGCAACCGCATCGTGCAAAGCTGAGTGAGGTCTCATAGAGGCCACACGTATTTCTAGCCTCTTTATACCGATGCTCCGGTGGAAAGCAGGATGTGGGAGAAGGAACAGGGGTTGCCGGTGTTCCATACAGAGAATGCAGTGGATGGGGCACCACCGAAGAGTACGATGTGTGAGTTAAAGTGCTCTCAGTGGGGACATCTCCTCATTGTGTATTGGCCCGATTCAGAATTATCGTTCCATCCAAGAGGGTTTGATAAGACCTAGACAGAAGCGCAGGGCTCCTATTCGGAAGCCCTGCAGATACAATCTATTTCTCTCTTTACTTGAACCGGTTGAGCCGCAGTGCGTTGGTCACGACGAAGACGGAGGACATCGACATCGCGAAGGCGGCGAACATCGGGGAGAGAGACGGCCCTCCGAAGAGGGTGAGCAAGCCGATGGCGACCGGAATACCCAACGAATTGTAGAAGAACGCCCAGAAGAGGTTCTGGTGGATGTTGCGGATCGTCTTCCGGCTCAAGAGGAACGCCTTGGTGACATCGGTGAGGTTGTTGCGCACCAACACCACGTCGGCGGTCTCCCGGGCCACGTCGGTGGCGCTGCCCACCGCGATGCCTACATCAGCGGCTGCGAGGGCAGGGGCATCGTTGATGCCGTCCCCCACCATCGCCACCTTCCCCTTCTTGGCCCATTCGGCGATGACCGCCTCCTTTTGGTCGGGCAGCTGTTCTGCGATGAAGGTGTCGATACCCGCCTCGGCGGCGATCGCTTTCGCGGTTCTCTCGTTGTCTCCGGTGAGCATCACCGTCTTGATACCGAGCTCCTTGAGCTGGGCGATCGCTTCCTTCGTCTCGGCCCTCAGCGTATCGGCCACGGCGATGATGCCGAGGCAGGTGCTGTCCTTGGAGACCAGGAGGGGAGTCTTCCCCTCATCGGAGAGACGCGCCATCTCGTCCTCGATCTTTTGAGTGAGCGTGATGGACGCATCGGTGAGCAGACTCTTGTTGCCGATGCGGATGAAGGCCCCGTCGACGGTCCCCTCGATGCCCTTGCCCACCAAGGCCTTGAAGTCCTGTGCCGTACCGAGGGTGATGGAGTGCTCCTTTGCCTTGGCAACCACCGCCTTGGAGAGGGGGTGTTCGCTGGCAAGCTCGAGGGTGGCGGCCGCTCCCAGCATCTCTGCGGGATCCTCTGCGATGATGTCGGTCACCTCCGGCTTGCCGACCGTCAGCGTGCCGGTCTTGTCGAAGATGAAGGTCTCCACGTCGCGCAGCGTCTCGATGGCTGCGGCGTGGCGGAAGAGGATGCCCATCTTCGCCCCCTTGCCGCTTGCCACCATGATGGCGATCGGGGTGGCGAGACCCAGCGCACACGGACAGGCGATGACCAGCACGCTCACTGCGCGCAGTATCGCCAGGTCGAACGGCGCCTTGGCGAGCATCCAGCCGGCGAAGGTGAGGACGGCGATGGCGATGACGACCGGGACGAAGATCCCGCTGATCTTGTCGGCGATGCGGGCGATGGGTGCCTTGGAGCCCTGGGCCTGCTGCACCAGCGTGATGATGTTGGCCAGGGCGGTGTCGCTTCCCACCTTGCTCGCCCGGTACTGCAGCGCGCCGGTGGTGTTCAGCGTCGCCGCATAGACTTCGCTTCCGAGGCTCTTCTCCACCGGGATGGACTCACCGGTGAGCAGGCTCTCGTCGATGGCGCTGTGGCCGCTGATGACGAAGCCGTCGACCGGCAGTTTCTCACCGGGCTTCACGAGGATGATGTCGTCCACCTTCACCTCGCTGGCGTCGATGGTCTTCTGTTCCCCGTTGACGAGGATGGTGGCGGTCTGGGGTGCCAGCTCCATCAACTTCCCGATCGCCTCACCGGTCTTTCCCTTGGAGCGGTACTCCAGGTAGCGACCGAGCATCACCAAGGTGAGGATCATTCCCACCCCCTCAAAGTAGAGGTGGTGGTGCAACGCCATCGCATCACCGAGGAGGATCTGCACCACCCCCCAGACGGAGTAGAGGTAGCTGGCCGTCGTGCCGATGGCGACCAGACTGTCCATGTTCGGCTCCCGCCGCAAGAGGAGGGTATACCCCTTGGTGAAGAAGGCCGAGCCGCCGATGAGCGTGCCGGTGGCGAGCGCCATCTGCAGCAGGGCATTGGACAACGCTCCGATGGGGAGGTTGAGGCCGATCATGGAGCCCATGGAGAGGGTCATCAAGGCGACGGTGAGGATCGCGTTGATGATGAGCCGATGGCCGAGATCCTTCAGCTCGCGCTTCCTCTCCTCCTCCTTCGCCTTGGGGTCGATGGCTTCGTTGACGCCGTAGCCGATGCGCTTGACCGCCGCCTTGATTTTGTCCAGATCGAGGCTCCCCTCATCGAAGCTGATGGTGGCCGTCTCGGTGGCGAGGTTCACCTGGGCAAGATCCACCCCCTCCAGCTTGTTGAGCGTGCGCTCAACAGCCGAGGAGCAGGAAGCGCAGGTCATGCCCTCGATGCCTACTCTGACCTCTGTCATGCGAGCACCTCGTAGCCGATCTCGACGATGAGATCCTTGGCCGCCTGGACCGTCTCCTCCTTGCCGTGCTTGATGACGACCTTGCCGCTCTTGGCGTCGGCCTTCACGCCCTTGATGTCATCGAGCCCCTTGAGGGCGTTGATGGTCCTATTCTCGCATCCGCTGCAATGCATGCCGCTTGTGTTGATGATGGTCTTCATATGATTCCTCTCTTCTTTCCCCAATTCGGGAAATATTCTCTTTGCTCTAGACAGAGCTGAAATTTTCAGCTACTATCGCTTTTGTACATCGGGCGGTTAACTCAGCGGGAGAGTGCCACGTTGACATCGTGGAAGTCGCCAGTTCAATCCTGGCATCGCCCAGAGCAAGCATCCAACGGGATGCTTGCTTTTTATTGGCGCCGGAACGTCGCCATGACATCCATGACCTCCCGGATCTTCTCGCTTCTCTGACTCTCATCATCGCTCTGGAAGGCGTCGACGACGCAGGTGTTGAGATGGTTCTCCATCACCAGGTCCTCGACCTTCTTCAATGCACTGATGACCGCGCTGAGCTGGAGGAGGATATCGACACAGTAGCGCCCGTTCTCCACCATGGTTCGTATCCCTCTCACCTGCCCTTCGATGCGGGCGAGGCGAACATCGGCCTTCTTTCTCGCTGTGGTGTCCATACTCTGTATATATACCCCCTGGGGGTATATGGTCAAGAGGGGAGAGGACGAGTATTCGCTGTGTTGTCGTGTACTTTGAAGAGCAGGAACGGCACAATAATCTTGAAGCATTCTAGAGATGCACTATAATTAGTGCATAATGGAAACAAAACAGCATGTTTCATATCTTGACTTCCTTACGACCTTCTCAGCGATGGGCTGTGTTTCGTTGTTGGCTCTGGTGGAGCGAACCGATTTGGAGCAGAAGCGGCAGGACTTCGAACATCTGCTCTTCGAGAAGAAGCGCAGCAGCACCACTCTATCTTTTGGGCATTTCATCGAGGGATGGTGAACCGAAGAAGGTATACAGTGGTTGTAATTGTCAATCAATCAAATCATAATCGCCGTATATGAAACAGCTGCGGCGTATTGGACTTCTTGTCGCCTTCATCGTGGTAGTGCTCTTCAGTTCATGTACGAAGAGCGGTGTTGAGCCGCGCTCCCAATCCTTCTTGATGCTCGGCACGGTCTGCCGCATCACCATCTACGACAAGCCGAGTGACGCGGCCTTCAAGGCGGCTTTCGAGCGCATCAAGGAGATCGAGGAGCACATGAGCATCCACATGGATGAGAGTGAGATCTCCCGGGTCAACCGCAGTGCCGGTAGAGCGGCGGTACCGGTCTCTGAGGATACCTTTCTGGTGGTGCAGAAGGCGCTTGAGATCGCCCGCCTCTCAGGAGGGGCCTTCGACCCCACCGTCGGTCCGTTGGTGGAAGCCTGGGGTATCGGCGGGGAGAACCCCCGCCGCCCGAGCGATGAGGAGATCGCCCACCTCCTGACGTTGGTGGGCTATGAACGTGTCATCCTCGATGAGGAAGAGCAGACGATCTTCCTCTCTGATACGGGCATGGTCCTCGACCTCGGGGCCATCGCCAAGGGGTACGCGGCCGATGAGGCGGCGCGGGTGCTTACCGAACATGGGGTGGGCTCTGCCATCGTCAACCTCGGCGGCAACGTCCTCACCGTGGGCCTGAAGGTCGATGGCTCGCTCTGGAGGATCGGCATCCAGGACCCGGAGCAGGAGCGGGGAGGCTACGCCCTCATCGCCGAGCTCGATGGCACCAGCTTGGTCACCAGCGGCCCGTATGAGCGCTTCTTCACCCTCGAGGGGGAGACTTACCACCACATCCTGGACACCACCACCGGATACCCAGTGGTCAATGAGATCATCAGCGCCTCGATCATCACGGAGAGCTCCTTCCTCGCCGACGCGCTCTCGACGACCCTCTATGCGCTGGGGGTCGAGGAGGGCATGGCGCTCATGGAGTCGCTTGAGGGCGTTGAGGCGATCCTCCTCACCGCCGACCACCGTCTCCTTACCACCTCCGGTGTGCCGGAGCTCACCATCACCGATGCACGCTATCACCGATGATGCTGTTGTCTTGCAGTGCCTCTTCATGGTATCATTTGGCTAGATTCACAGTTTCGGTAATATATTGATAACAAATTACTGAAATGACCATTTGATACGAATGAAAATGCCGAGAATGTGCATTTTGAGGAGGACGCCATGGTTGGTACCCATCAGGAGATTTCTTATATTGTCCGTGAAGGTCGAGAGAAGGACATCACGCTGGCCCAAGAGCTCTTCTCGATGAAGTATGTCAACTGTGCCCGTCGATTCCACCGCCAGATCCCAGGCTACCGGATGAGCCCGCTTCAGGGGCTGCCCAGCCTCGCCACGATGTTCGAGGTCGGCGGCATCTGGACCAAGGATGAGTCCAGCCGCCTGACGCTCAACAGCTTCAAGGTCCTCGGCGGCTCATTCGCCCTCTACCGCTACCTGCAGAAGCAGTTGGGGATCCTCGGGGAGGATACCTCCTTCGCCTACCTGGCCAGTGAAGAGGTCAAGGAGAAGGTCGGCGACATCACCTTCGCCAGTGCCACCGACGGCAACCACGGGCGCGGCATCGCCTGGGCCGCCAAGAAGCTCGGCTTCAAGTGCGTCATCTACGTCCACTCCGAGACCAGCGCCCGGCGCATCGACGCCATCAAGAGCAACGACGCCACCGTCGTCGTCGTCGACGGCAACTACGACGATGCGGTGCGCCAGGTCGCCATCGACGCCGAGGCACACGGCTGGACAGTGGTCAGCGACACCAGCTGGGACAACTACACCGAGATTCCGACGTGGATCATGCAAGGCTACCTCACCCTCTTTTCGGAGGCGCAGGAGCAGTTTGCCGGGGTGGGCATCGTCAAGCCGACGCACGTCTTCATCCAGGCCGGGGTAGGGGCGCTCGCCGCCTCGATCATCGGCTACTACCACGCCCTCTTCGGCCAAGACGCCCCGAAGTGCATCGTCGTCGAGCCGGACAAGGCTCCGTGTATCTTCGAGAGTGCGCTCGCCGATGAAAAGACACCTCGTTCGGTCACCGGTGCCTTGGACACCATCATGGCGGGCCTCGCCTGTGGGGACCCCAGCCCGATCGCGTGGGACCTGCTGCACGAGTTGGCCGACGCCTTCCTGATGGTCCCCGACTACATCGCCGCCAAGGGGATGCGCATGTACGCCACCCCGCTTGCCGGAGACCCCCTGATCATCAGCGGGGAGAGTGGGGCCGTCACCCTCGGCGCCTTCGCCTCCATCATGCAGTACAGTGAGCTCAAGGAGCTCAAGGACGCATTGGGGCTCAATAAGGAGAGTCAGGTGCTCTTCGTCAACACCGAGGGGAACACCGACCCGATCCACTTCCGCCAGATCATCTGGGAGGGGGCCAACCCCGTACCCGAGGAGTACTGGATCAACCGCTGATCACCGGGAGAGCGCAACAGAGACCATCACCGCCAGAATCGACACCACCGTGTCCACGGACAGGGTGGTGTGTACATATGCATTCTCAGCCTCGTCATCCATCTTCATGAACGCCGAGATGACGAAGGGTGGGGGGGTGAGGGCCATGACGAGCATCGCGCGTCGATAGATCGGTGCCATGCCCAGCCACCGGTCGAGGATCCAGTGGTTGAAGAGCAGGGCGAGGGTGATCAAGATCAGCTTGCGTACAGCGATGGTGAAGAGTGAGAAGCGCAGGGTCTTCCGTTCGATCTCTACACCCCAGCCGATGGCGATAGTGATGAGCGGCACCGTCATCGAACCCACCAGGTGGATGAACGAGCCCAGCGGCTCAAGGTAGGGGGAGAGGGCATCAGGGACGGGGATGAGGCCGGCGATGATGCCCCCCGCCATGCCCAGGGTAACCGGACTCTTGATGAAAGAGATGAGGATGGAAGAGAGGCTTGGCCTCTCTCCGCTCTTCATCGCCGTGAGGGCGGAGCTCTGGATGGTGAAGACGAAGAGCGTCTGACCGAGGCCGATGAAGGCGATGGCGCTCAGTCCCACCGCCCCATAGGTGGCCGAGAAGATGGCGAGGCCGAACATCCCCACCTCGAAGCCGGTCATCATGAGGGGAAAGTACGGGCTCCGGATTTTGAACAGCCGTGCCAAGAGATGGCCGAGGGCGAGCAACAGGACACAGAGCAGGTAGACTAGGAGCACCACCACCGTATCCTTGGCCCGTACATCGAGGGTCAAAAAGCTTTCGAAGAGCAGGGCGGGGAGGCCGACGGTGAGGATGAGCTTCTTCAGCTCCGTGATCGTCTTCTCGTTGAGAAAGGAGGTGCGCCGCATCCCGTACCCCAACAAGAAGAGAAAGAGGATGGGAAGGCTTGCAAAGGTGTTTGTGCCCATGCCCCTACGATATACCATCTGCGACGGCTACTCAACAGGAAACGAGGAAATCGGCGGACCTCCACCAAACGGGCAGGAATGCATGCCTCCGCTGAAGGTGGGTTTCTTACAGGGAGTAGAGCACTCCTATGGTCGAGGTGAAGCCTCCCATCAGTGGTAGTCCCGGGCTGAAGCCCGTGATTCCTTCCTCACCACCTAAGGCGTAGATGAAAAACGGCATATCGTATCTGGCGAAGACACCGAAGGAAGAGTTCGGGATCCAGTACTCACCCTTGATGATCGGGCCGGCGAAACCCAGGACCCACGGGGTGAAGTTGGTGAATATCGTTGTTCCAATCCCAACCTTCAGCGAGAATTGCTCACCAAGACTGATGGGGTAGCTCACCCCTCCCGTCATGGTGAAGAGGCTGTTCGCCAAATCCCAATCATCGCCGCCGGCGAGGCTCTTGATGTAGGCAAGGCCGGCAGGGAAGTTCGCACCGATATCGAGGGCGACCGGACCGAACTCGAAGTCACCGACCACGCCGGTGGAGGTGAAGCCTACCTGAGCGCCCACCGCAATGGAGGATGGTCGGGCGGCGAGGGGGAGGACCAAAAAGGTCAAAAAGAGAAGACCGGTGACAATTCGTTTCATGGCAAGGCTCCTTCACGAGAGAGTGAGCCAGAATATCGGAGATTTGCACCGACAACAATAGTCGAAGCCTTGACAATCGGAAGATTGGGAGGTATTGTGCAGATAAGATTGTATCAAATATTATTGATAGCAATCGAATAGGAGGATTCCATGTCTATCTATGAATATACGGTCCCTACGAAGGACGGCAAAGAGAGTGACCTCTCCCAGTACAAGGGCACCGTGCTCTTGATCGTGAACACCGCCACGCGGTGTGGCTTCACCCCTGAGTACAAGGAGCTTGAAAAGATTTACGAGCAGTATCACACAAAGGGGTTTGAAATCCTTGACTTCCCCTGCAACCAGTTCAAGGAGCAGGCTCCTGAGGCAATCGATGAGATCGACCGCATCTGCACCCTGACCTATGGGACGACCTACCCCCGCTTTGGGAAGATCGAGGTGAACGGGGAGGGGGAGCTTCCCCTCTACACCTACCTCAAGAGCCAGCACAGCTTCTCCGGCTTCGAGGAAAAGCACACGCTCACCCCGGTCCTTGAACGCCTGATGGGGGAGCGCGACCCGGACTACAAGAACAACAGCGCCATCAAATGGAACTTCACCAAGTTCTTGGTGGACCGCAAGGGCAACGTCGTCGCCCGCTTCGAACCTAGCCAAGACCTGGCCAAGGTGAGTGCGGCCATCGAGGCGCTGCTGTAGAAGAAGAGGCAATGGGCAGCTTCGGCTGCAGAGCGTTGCAGAGGAACATGGTGTCCCTGGCCAAACGGCCAGGGACAATTTGTCGGGATCGAACATTGAAAAGTGGAGAGTATTGCAAAGAATTCATATTGAAAAGTAGTGATATCCATGAGATAAACCTGTTGAAAAGTCATGAGAGGGAGTGTGCGGTCGCAAGCGAGCTCATCGCCCACGGCCATGCGCTGTACTACTACGACAACCGCAACAAGGGTGAGGTGGACTATCTCATCGATGACTATGACAGCCTCTCGGTCATCCCGTTTCGAGTCAAGTCCGGCAAGGATTATACCGTCCACAGTGCGCTGAACACCTTAGTGAACAACGGCGGGTACCCAGTCAAGAAAGCGTGTGTCCTGTCCAACGAACGGACGGTATCCACGAAGGGGAAGATCATCGCCATCCCGGTGTATTACATCATGTTCTTCTGAAGGAGATGGGGACACATAGGGGATACAACAAAGCGTGTTGGAATAGCAAGTGGAACCACTTCATTGAAGGGGTGCTCGGTTCGGTGAAATAGAGTACTATCAGATACTGAGGAGTCACCATGTCTACACTATTCTTGAAAACAAAAGCGTGGCAGGAGAGCACCATCTCCTCGCTGAACCGACTGCCGATGGCCTCGCTTCCCCCTGCATTCCAGAGCGAAGCGGATGCGCTGAACTATGTCCACCTCGGCCCCGAAGGGCGGGAGCGGGTGCAATTCCCATTTGAGCGCAGCCTTGACGGAGTGTGGGACTTCCGTCTCTATCCGTCACCGCTCGCCGTCGAAGACGATGTCCTCTCCGATGACGCCTCCCAGGCGTGGGAGCCGATCCACGTCCCCCTCACCTGGACAGTGCAGGGGTGGGACAAGCCCCACTACACCAACGTCATCATGCCCTTTGAGAATAATCCTCCCTTCTCTCCGGAGGAGAACCCCACCGGGGTGCACCGGACCACATTTACCGTGGACACGGCATGGGAAGGGAGACGGGTGATCTTGGCGGTGGGCAGCGCCGAAAGCTACCTCGAGGTCTATCTCAACGGCGTCTTCGTCGGCATGAGCAAGGACACCCGCCTCTCCTCTCGTTTCGATCTCACCCCGCACCTGAGGGAGGGCAGCAATACGCTGCTCCTCATCGTCGTGCGCTACAGCGACGCCTCCTATGTCGAAGACCAGGACCAGTGGTGGTTCGGTGGCCTGCACCGCAGCGTCACCCTCATCGCTGAATCATCGTCCACCATGGTCGATGTCAAGGTCGATGCCCTGCTGAGCGATGATCTGGATCAGGGGACGGTAAAGGTCACCGTCCCCGTTTCCGGAGAGGTCGGGACGCTCTGTGCAACCCTTCGAGACCGATCTGGTGCCATTGTCCACCACGGCACCTATAGTGATCATGAGGGGGTCTTCTCCTTCACGATCGACGTCCCATCGCCTGCTCTGTGGAGCAGCGAGGATCCCGCCCTCTATACGCTGGCCTTGACAGTGGGGAACGAGAGCAGGGCCTTGAGCGTCGGCTTCCGGCGCATCGTGGTGAAGGACAAACAGCTGCTCATCAACGGCAAGCGGGTCTTCATCAAGGGGGTCAACCGCCATGAGCACGACCAGCACACCGCCAAGACGCTGAGCGTCGCCTCGATGGTGGAGGACATCGTCCTCATGAAGCGGCACAACTTCAATGCGGTGCGCACCAGCCACTACCCCAACGATCCGCGCTGGTACGAGCTCTGCGACCGCTGGGGCCTCTACGTCATGGACGAGGCAAACATCGAGACGCACGCCAACTACGACAGCATCTGTCGCGATGAGCGGTGGGCCGCCTGTTTCTTGGAGCGGGTACAGCGCATGGTGCGCCAGCACTACAACCACCCCTCCATCATCATCTGGTCGCTCGGCAACGAGAGCGGGGATGGGACCAACCACACCGCCTGTGTCGGCTGGCTGCGCCGCTTTGATGGGCATCGGCCGATCCACTACGAAGGGGCGGTGCGCCCCGAGTGGGGCCAGGGTGCCCATACCTTCGAGAGCCTGCACCGTGGACGGGGGATCACCGACATCATCAGCCCGATGTACCCCTCCGTCGACCTCATCGAGGAGTGGGACCGCCACAGCGATCCCTCCGATCCCCGGCCCCTCATCATGTGCGAGTACAGCCATGCGATGGGCAACTCCAACGGGAGCCTCGGCGACTACTGGCGGGCCATCAAGCAGTCACGGGGACTGCAGGGAGGCTTCATCTGGGACTGGGTCGACCAAGGCATCGCCGTCGATGAGGCGGGCAAACCCACCGGAAGGCGAGGAGAAAAAGCCCACCACACCACAGAAGGAGGGAAGGCGTGGCGCTACGGCGGGGACTTCGGTGACACCCCAACGGACTACGACTTCTGTCTCAATGGGGTCGTGTGGCCGGACCGCACCCCCAAACCCGTGATGGCGGAGTGCCTCAAGCTGCACCAACCGGTGCGCTTCGATGGCGAACACCCCGCCTCAGGAGAGTTTCGCCTCGTCAATGAGTACGACTTCTCCACGCTGGACCACCTTGCCTTCACCTGGCAGATTTCCTCAGAGCACGGAATCCTCAAAGAGGGTGTGCTGACCGTCCCCACCCTTGCGGCGGGAGCGGTGTGGCCGTTCACCCTGGCCGCACTCCAAGAAGCGGCCATCCGGACGGCGATGGGCGAGGGGGAGACCTTCCTCCGCTTCGAATGCCGCCTCAAGGAGGCGGCGCCATGGGCCGATGCCGGCCACCTCGTCGCCTGGGAGCAGTTCACCCTCTCGGCCCCCGTAGCCAAGAGCCTCGATCATACCGCTGCCGTGGTCACTGGCGGGGAGGGGACGTTTGCTCGGGTGGTGAAGGGTACAGGCTATCGGGCGGCCATCAACGAGCAGGGGCTGCTCGCAAGCTTGGAGTTTGAGAAGACCGGACAGCTCTTGGCCTCCCCGCTACAGATAAGCCTCTACCGCTGTCCGACGGAGAATGATGGACTGAAGACCGTCTATGGACGGCCGGTCGAAGCGGAGGCACACCGCTTCTACCATGAGGGCAAGGCCATCGATCGATGGCTTGAGATCGGCCTCGATCGGGTGCGCACCGTTCCCCTCTCGGCCGAGGGCGAAGGGTCTGAGGTGACGATCACGCATCGCATCGAAAGCGGCACGGGAGTGGATCTCGGCCTCTTCATCCAGCGGTGGACCTTCCACTCTGCCGCAGTGCAGGTGCGCTTCACCTTCAACCTCTCGGATGCGGCGGGTGAGTACCCCCGCATCGGGGTGCGCTGTGACCTGCCACGGCAGTGGTCGGCGGTCAAATACCTCGGGTTGGGGCCGCATGAGAACTACCCCGACCGCCTCGATGGAGCGTGGGTGGGCGAGCACCATGCGACGGTCGACGAGCTCTATGTGCCGTACATCGTGCCGCAGGAGCACGGGTTGCGCTGCCGAATGCGGCGCCTCGATCTCGTGGGTGGCGGGGAGGAGGCCCTCAGGATCTCCGGAGCGGGTGCGTGGAGCTTTGCCCTCCAGAAGTACTCCATCGAGCAGCTCTGGAAAACCGCGCACAGTGATGAGCTGAAAGACGAGGATGTATACCACCTCTATCTCGATGCCGCCCATCGTGGCGTCGGGACCGCGACCTGCGGCCCCGATACGCGTGAGGAGTATCGCCTCAGAGGCGGGGTGTATCAGCTGGAGCTGTTGTTTGAGGCGACCGCGCCCTGAACGCCCTCCAGGGCCATGACCATGGCGCCGTTGAGTGCGGCGTCCTTGGTTGAAAAGAGTTCCCACCGCGCTGAGAGCCGCTCTCTGAGGCGGGGGCGGATGTAGCGGTCCCACTCCAACACCCCTCCACCGAGGCCCACGTGATGGGGCCAGGTGGGGGGGAGGCGCCGCTCGGTCGCCTCGATGAGGGCGATGAGGTGGGCGATGGCCTCCTCCAGGATGCGGATGGCCACCCCATCCCCATCCTCTGCGGCGTTGGTGACGACGGGGGCCAAGGAGGCGATGTCATCCTTGGTCCGCTCTTTTGCGTTGGCCCAGCCGATCACCTCCTCAAAGCGTTTGAGGGGGATCTTCACTCTCAGCTCATCGGTGAGGATCGTCGCCTCTTCCCTCCCCTCGAGGCTGGCGAGGCTGCGCTTGATGGCCTCCCGGGCGATCCACCACGCCGATCCCTCGTCGCCGAGCACCGTCCCGAAGCCGCCGCTGCGGACCACCGTCCCTTCTTCATTGCGCCCGATGCAGATCGAGCCGGTCCCGCTGATCAAGCAGAGACCGGCGCGTTGGGGGAGGGCCCCGGCCAAGAGCAACAGCGCATCGCTGACCAAGATCGGCGTGACCGTGCCCGTGAAGTATCCATCGAAGAACGTTTGCCAGATGAGGCGCTCCTCCTCCCGTCCCAGCCCGGCGCTGCCGAAGCAGAGGCCACCGATCGTTCTTCCCTTGAACTCTGTAAGCGATTCGTCGAGCAGCAAGGCGACGGAGCGCTTCGCCTTCTTCTCACCCACCGCGTAGATGTTCGCGCTCGCCCCTTCGTTTCTGTGGAGGACGGTCCTCCTGCGATCCATGATGCCGAGCCGGGTGCGGGTACCCCCGCCATCGATGCCGATGTAGATCTCTTCCATGGCCTCAGTATGGAGGCGCTGATGCGATGAGGCAAGCCCATCTTTGTTCATCCCGCTTTTTTCTCTTGTCTGTCGCCTCTGGTATGGTATGCTTCAGGACAGGAGAAATGGCATGTACATCGGCTTGGATCGGCTGACAGAGATGGAGTTTGGGGGGCGTCGGGTGGCCCTGGTCACCAACGACGCCGCCTTTGACTCGTCATGGAGACGCAGTCGCGACGTGGTGGGCCACCACGCTCACCTTGTCGCCCTCTATACCCCCGAGCACGGGCTGGGAGGGGAGAGGGCGGCCGGTGAGTCGGTGGAGGACAGCACAGACGGCGAGAGTGGTCTGCCGGTGCGCAGCCTCTACCGGGGGGAGCACCTCGTCGTCGACCCGAACCGTTTCAGTGACGTCGACCTCCTCATCTTCGATATCCAGGATGTCGGTCTCCGCTTCTACACCTACATCTCCACCCTGCGCCAGTTGCTCACCCAATCGGTGCCGGTCTTGGTGCTCGACCGTCCCAACCCCCTCGGCGGGGAGGTGGTCGAGGGGGTGCTCCTCGATGAGGCGTACGAGAGCTTCGTTGGCCCGGCGGGCCTTCCCACCCGCTATGGCCTGACCATCGGGGAGCTGGGGCAGTGGATGAAGGATGCCTACGGTTTGCCGTGCCCCTACTCGGTGCTCTGGATGGAGGGGTGGAGGAGAGACAGCCTCTGGCCAACGCTCGGGAGGCCGTGGTCGATGAGCAGCCCGGCCCTCGCCCACAGTGACGCCCTCTTCTGCTACGCGGGCTTCTGTCTCTTCGAGGGGACCAACCTGAGCGAAGGGCGGGGCACCAGCGCCCCGTTCGAACTCTTCGGCGCTCCCTTCATCGACCGCCTTCGCCTCCTTGAGGCGGTGAGGCGTCTGGCATTGGACGGGGTGGCCTTCACCGCGATCTCCTTCACCCCCTCAGCCGGCACGTGGGCCGGCCAGCTCTGCCACGGCCTCTATGCCCACATCACCGACCATGCCCGCTTCCGCCCGTTCGACTGTGCTGTCCGGTTGCTCGGTCTCATCTGGGATTTCCATGGTGATGAACTGGAGTTTCTCCCGATCTTCGAGCGCCTCGCGGGCTTTGGTCGTGCTATGATAACAGACGGGCGGGCAGAGGAAGTCCTGCACGCCGCATCCTCTGATGCAGAGATATTTTCCAAGGAGAAGAAACAATATGAGCACTATCGCTGACGTAGAGCGGATGAGATTGAGGGAGATGATCGGGCAACACCTGGTCTGTGGCTTTGCCTCAAGCAAGCTCGATGATCAATTTCGGGAGGCGGTCCGCACCCACAAGATCGCCAACGTCATCCTCTTTGCCCACAACATCGAGAGCAAGGAGCAGCTCTATGCCCTGACCGAGGAGATCCAAGCCCTGGTCAAGAAGGAGTGCAATACCACCGCCTTGATCGGCATCGACCAGGAGGGGGGGATGATCACGCGCCTTTCGCCGGACTGCACCAACGTACCCGGCGCAATGGCGATTGCGGCGAGCGGGGAGAGCGAGAACGCGTACGAAGCGGGATTTCTGACGGCCACCGAACTGCGCGCCCTGGGGGTGAACGTCGACTTCGCCCCATCGGTGGATGTGAACTCCAATCCGAACAATCCGGTCATCGGGGTCCGCTCCTACGGCGATAGCGCCGAGACGGTCATCACCTACTCGACCAGAATGATCGAAGGGTTGCAACAGGGCGGTTTGATGGCAACGGCAAAGCACTTCCCCGGCCACGGGGATACCCACCTCGACAGCCACGTGGCCCTGCCGACGGTGGCCGGCGACCGCGCCCACTTGAAAGAGCATCTGGCCCCCTTCAAGGCGGCCATCACAGCGGGGGTGCAGGCGGTGATGAGCAGTCACATCCTCTTTCCCGCCCTGGAGGCGGAGGCGGTGCCGGCGACGATGAGCCGCGCCATCATCACCGGTCTCCTGAAGGGGGAGCTGGGCTTCAAGGGCTTGGTCTTCACCGACTGTCTTGAGATGGATGCCATCGCCCGCCACTACGGGACCGTCGAGGGGTGTGTCGCCTCCCTCGCCGCCGGCGTCGACTTGGCATGCATCAGCCACCATGTCGAACTCGGCAAGGCGGCAGTAGAGGCCGTTGAGGCGGCCATCGAGGAGGGGAGGATCGACCTCGAGGAGCTGAAAGCCTCGACGGTGAAGATCCTCGATGCCAAGGCGATGCTCGAGAGCTTCGAGCGTCCTCCGCTCTCAGTGGTCGACAGTCCGGCCCATCGAGCGGTGAACCTCGCCCTCCATGAAAAGAGCATCACGCTGGTCAACGATGTGCCCTTCACCCTCGGCGATCACCCGATCTTCATCGGCCCCCGGCTCTTTCGCACCACCAACACCGCCAAGGGAGCTGATGAGAAGACGTTCAGCCGCCTCATGGCGGATCGGTTCAACGCGCCGTATATCATCACCTCCGACAACCCTGATGAGGAGGAGATCGAAGAGATCGTGTCCCGCTCCTCCTCCGCCTCCTCGGTGGTCGTGGCCACTTACAACGGTCACCTCAACCGTGGCCAGGTTGCGTTGGTCAATCGCTTTGCCGGGCGTGATGTGCTCTGTATCGCCCTGCGCAACCCGTACGATCTGGCCTTGGTGGACAAGCAGATCCGCACCATTGCCTGTTACTCCTTCACCGCTGTGATGGTCGATGTGCTTGAGCGTCTGCTGAGCGGCCAATTCAACCCTGAGGGAACACTCCCCATTGGACTTGGAGGTCTCCATGCCTGATATGTTGGTCAAACTCTATGAGCTGCCCCCCAGTGGGGCGTTGGTCGAACGCCTTGCAAACGGCGGGATCCAGATTCGTCGGGCGATGGCCCCGGACAAGGTCCGGGTCCTCTCGTGGATCGAGGAGCACTCCTCGATCTCGGCGCGGGGGGAGGCGGACGTCTGCTTCTCCCACACGCCCATCTCGCTCTTCATCGCCACGGAGGGCAAGACGATCGTCGGCTACGCCTGCTACGACGCCACCGCTCCCAACTTTTTCGGCCCGACCCGGGTCCTGGACGAAAAGCAGGGGCAGGGCATCGGCAAGGCATTGCTGCTCGCCTGCTTGGAGGCGATGAGGGCGGCGGGCTTCGCCTATGCCATCATCGGTGGGGTGGGACCGGCCGAGTTCTACACCAAGACGGTCGGCGCGGTGGTCATCGAGGGCTCGACGCCGGGGATTTACCGGGACTTTCTGGGCTCACGGTTGGTCATCAGCGACCCCCATGGCTGAAATTAAATTTCACAGTTTTTCGATTGTTGAAAAAATGTGTTGCTTGCAGGACCCAAGCCATCTATACTAGGTGGTGGGGTACTGTTGCTTGCCAGTGCATCTCCTGAGTCGGTACCACAGTGCGATGTGTATCGATACCCACCGGGTATTGCAAATACGAACAAAGGAGGGGTGTTATGAAAAAAACCCTGTTGTGTGTACTCACTGTTCTTTTGCTCCTCTCTCCGCTCTCCGCGGCTGGAGTGAAGGAGAAAACCGCTGGGCCGCTCTCGTTCTCCGTCTTTTATTCGGATAACGCGACGCTGCCGTTCAAGAGTGATTGGCTGACCGTCCAAGAGGCGCAAAAGCGCGTCGGGGCCAATGTTGAGTGGGAGATCATCCCGATCGCCGACTACCAGACCAAGGTATCGTTGGCC
>ERZ747221.2367-NODE-2367-length-16812-cov-3.266507_pt1 | contig 16812 bp, 13 predicted proteins | sample MGYA00374949_ERZ747221 | MGnify/ENA primary metagenome ERZ747221 (study PRJEB28779, sample SAMN05720172) | bioreactor metagenome | isolation source: Anaerobic biogas reactor | place: USA:Washington, USA | collected 2015-08-08 ... | reverse complement strand
AAGGCCCATGATGCGGGCATAGGAGCGCAGGCGAGCTTCGACGGGCTCGGAGATGCGAGCGCCGGTGGGGAGCACCGAGGCGCCGTTGGCCGTGAGCACATCCTCCGCCACCACCATCCCTACGCGCAAGTCCTGCACATAGACGCGCTCCGTGAGCCGACCGTCGCCATGCGCCTCGAGGGTAGCGAGAGGCGCCACGATGTGTGGCGGATATTCTCCGGAGCGGCGCTCCAGCCACGCCAGGGCGCCGTCGCGCCCCATGCCCCGCGCCAGGAGGAGGTCGTAGGCCAGCGCGACGCGGAGGATCTCGCTCCCGACGCGCACGGCCTCGTCGTCCTGGGTGTTATCGCTGGGGGCGGGCTCGGCGTCCCCCTCCTGCCGGCCGATCATGGCGGCCACGACCTCGAGACGCGGGATGTGGCTCAGCAGCCGCGCGCCGGTGCCATACAGGCGAGCATAGAGATCGCGTTCGTCCATCGTCAGCGGTTCGCCCAGGTAGGCCTTGCGGAGGGTTTCCTCCGGCAGCGAGACGCAGCCGATCTGGGACAGCGCGGCGGCCAGCTCGATCTGCCAGCGGTCGGGGAGGTCGAGTTCGGTGGCAATGTGCCTCACATAATCGCGCAGGGCGGCGGTGCGGCGAAACGCAGTGGGGTTCACCAGGCTCAAGATTTCGGTGAGCACCTGGACGCCGCCGATGAGGGTGCGCTCGAGCAACATGCGTTCCGACGTGACGAGGCGATATTGCTCGATGCCGGCCGCCACGGCGGCGGCGAGGACGTCCGGGGGCCACGGCTTGGTGAGGAAGCGAAAGATGCTGCCCCGATTCACCGCATCGATGGCGGTCTGCAGATCGGCGACGCCGGTGAGTATAATCCGCACGATATCGGGGCAGATCCCCCGAGCCCTGGACAGAAGCGTGATGCCGTCCATGTCGGGCATGTGCATGTCCGACACGATGACGGCATACGGCCCGCTGCTCTGCAGGAGCGCCAGCGCCTCCCCGGCGTTGGGCGCCATGTCGAACTCGAACTGCTTCCGGAGCTGGCGCCGAATGGCTGCCAGGATGACCTCATCATCGTCGACGAACAAGATGCGCTGGCTCATCGGTATTCCCACCCTCGTGTGGCTGCAGGGAAGGCGCCGGCCGATCGCAGGGGTGCGCCAATGCGCGGCAGGCGCGAGCCGTCGTCCAACCTAGAGTAGTTCTCGGCAGAAACGTTGGATTCTGTAGGCTTTTCGGCCGTCTGGCTTGTGGCACGAGGGAACGCCTCGCGAGCCCAGAGCGCTCGCGAGGCGGGTTCTTGGGGGGTGGGGCGCGTGCCCCCGCATGCCCTGAGGGCGGTGCTGGAGGCGTCGATGAGCGTCCGAAGGTGTTCGCGCCGCGGCCGGCAAGGTCGGTGGGGGCTGTGGGCTCAGGGAGCGGTAGCGCGGGTGATGCGTGTGGCGAGGTAGATCATATAGAGAGCAGCCAACCCAACGAGGATGTAGACGATGCGGCTGATGAGCGAGAGTTCTCCAAAGATGGCCGCCACGAGATCGAAACTGAACAACCCTACGAGCAGCCAGTTGAGGCCGCCAATGATGACGAGGATGATCGCGATCCAGTCGAGAGTCGTCAACCGCCTCATACGAGTACTCCTTCGCGTTCGCGTAACCTGTCAGGACAGCCTCTGACCAAAGTAGGCTGGCCATTCTTTACGCAGTATAGCAGAGGGCAAGACAGAATGTCAAGCAAGTTAATGATGTAACAAATATAAGGATATCCGCTGTACAGGAACGTGGTGAGGGCATAGGGCGGTACGGGAGCAGTGGGGAGGCGCGCTACTCCGCGAGATGTGCATCGGGTATAATCGCGACATCATCAAGCAGGCACGAAGCCAGGAGGACGCCATGACCACAGGCGAAGCGATCACCTTGGAGGGGAGCCAGGCGCTGTACCGCCGGGCGGGGGAGGTGATGCCGGGAGGCGTGAACGCCTCGGCGCGGATGAACCCGGCCCTGGGGCATCCCCTCTTTTTCGAGCGAGGCGAGGGCGCATATCTCTACGACGTGGACGGCAATCGCTACATCGACTATTGCGTGTCGCACGGCGCCAGCCTGTTGGGGCACGGCCACCCCGCCGTGGTGGAGGCGGTCAGCGAGGCCGCCCGGCGAGGCGTGCTGTGCGCCTGTGAGACGGAGACGCAGGTGGAGGTCGCGGAGCAGCTGGTGCGCCTCTTCCCGGGCGCTGACATGGTGCGCTTTGCCTCGTCGGGCACAGAGACGACCTGGCATGCGCTGCGCATCGCCCGTGCCTACACGGGGAGGTGGGGCGTGGTCAAGTTCGAGGGGCACTATCACGGCGTGAACGACACCGTGGGCTTTAGCCACTGGCCGCCGCTGGACCAGGCGGGGCCCCTTTCGGCGCCGCGGCCGGTCCCCGACTCGGCCGGCATCCCGCCGACCAACGCCGAGATGGTGACGATGCTTCCCTTCAACGACGTGGATGCGCTGGAGCGCGCGCTGCGTTCCCAGGCGGGCACGTTGGCGGCCGTCATCATGGAGCCGATCAACTATGACTCGGGTGGGATTCGCCCGACGCACGAGTTCCTTCGGGCTGTGCGGGCGCTCACGCAGGAGCTAGGCATCGTGCTGGTGTTCGACGAGATCCTGTCGGGGTTTCGCGTCGGGCCCGGGCCGGCACTGGGCACTGACGTGGTGCCGGACATGACGGTGCTGGGCAAGGCCGTGGGGGGCGGCATGCCGATCTCGGCGATCCTGGGCAGACGCGAGATCATGGAGACCTGTTCGCCCATGGGCCCAGCGCTGCACAGCGGGACGTACAACGCCCATCCCGTGCTCGTTGCGGCGGCGCGCGCCTTCCTGTCGGTGGTCACGCAGCCCGGGTTCTACGATCACCTGCACACCCTGGGCGACTGTCTGTACGCGGGGCTGCGCGACATCATGGCTCGGCGCGGATTGCGGGCCTGGGTGCAGGGCGTGGGGGCTCGCTTTGGCATCTACTTTGGTCTGGACGCCGAGCCGCGTAGCTACCGCGACATGGCGGGGCAGGACATGGCGATGATGGCGCGCTTTCACCGCGCCTGCCTGCAGCGCGGCGTGTATCTGCACCACGTCTCGCCGCACCACGGTTTCTCCAGCGCGCACACTATGGGCGATATCGAGGAGACGCTGGACGTGATGGAGACGGCGGCAGCGGCCGCCGCCGTGGGAGACTGAGCGTTCCGGCTTGGGTGGCGTCAGGCGCCCGTTGGGTGGCGAGCCCGACGGGCGCCCGTTTCTTGGGCTGGGGCACGCGCCGCGGGCCAGTTCGCTGACGCCCCGCCGCTTCACGCACCGTGGGGCGGGATGTTGAGGTTCATCCGGAAAAAGTTGTCGGGGTCGTATGTGCGCTTCATCGCCACAAGTCGCTCGAACGTGCCGGGATAGGAGGCGCGCACGACGCTCAGCGACTCGGGCGCGATGCCGGGAAAGTTGGGATACATTCCCCCCTGCGCCAGGGGGCGCAGGGCCTCCCAGAACGCGCGCGCCCAGGCGATGTTGCGATCGCTGTCGGCGCGATCCTCCCAGTTCGCCTCGATGCTCACGGCATACCGGGCGTCGCGACGCCCAAACGCGGCGTGGTCGACGCCGTAGCGCTGTACCGCCTGGCCCAGGGGCCAGATATCGATGTTCGTATGCGGCGATGGCGAGGTATAGGCGCGCCCCACCGCCAGGTCGATGACCTCGTCGCTGAGATCGTCCAGATAGTGCGATTTCCAGTAGTAGCACCACCCCCAGGGATAGTCGGCGTCAAAGGCGCGCTGCGCCTCCACATAAGGCATCACCCCGCTGGTGTCGAGGATCGGGCGATCGAGAGCCCGCAGGGGTGCCATGGCGCGCTCCCCCTCGTCCACGGGGCCGGCGTAACAGGCGGCGATGAGCACCGCCGGCCTGCCACGCACACCCTCCGGGTAGCTCTCCTCGTCCGGTATGCGCCACAGGCTCCCGAGGGCCGAGATCTCGCCGGGCGCCGACCGCATAAAGGAACGAAAGTCACGCAGTACCTGCCCCGCGCGCTCGCCGGCATAGTTGGTGAATACGACCGTCACCATGGGGCCCACGGGATGCAGGTCGTACTCGAAGGATGTCACGACGCCCCAGTTGCCTCCCCCGCCGCGCAGCGCCCAGAGCAGATCGCTGTCTCCTTCGGGCCCGGCGACTACCATGCGCGCCTCGGCGGTGACGACGTCGGCCGAGCGCAGGTTGTCGCAGCTCAGCCCGAACTTGCCGCGCAGCCAGCCCGCCCCGCCGCCCAGGGTGAGGCCTGCGATGCCGGTATCCGACACGACCCCGCCGGGCGTGGCGAGGCCATAGATCTGCGTCTCGTGGTCGAGGTCGCCCCAGGTGACTCCTCCCTGCGCTCTGGCGGTGCGGGAAACGGGATCGACGCGTACGCCGCGCATGCCGGACAGGTCGATCATCAGCCCGCCATCGCAGACCGCGTTGCCGGCGACACTGTGGGCGCCGCCCCGCACCGACACCAGCAGGTCGCGCTCGCGCGCAAAGCGCACTGCGATCATGACGTCGGCCGGCCCCGAGCAGCGGGCGATCAGCGCCGGGCGACGGTCGATGAGGCCGTTCCAGACGGCGCGCGCCGCGTCATAGCCGGCGCTGGCCGGGAGCAGTAGCTCGCCTCGCAGGGCGGTGCGCAGGTCGTCTACCGCGCCGGCCCGTACGGTGACGGGCTCGCCGCTGAGGGACATCATCTCGATATCGGTCATCAGCGTCACTCCTTTCCAAACGGGGGACGCGCGTAGCGACGCCGTTCGACACGGCGGGCGTGTCGCAGCATGGTTCGGGGCGATAGTTGAGTGAGCGGGAACGGTAGCGCGATGGGGTCGAGCGGGCGTCGAGGGATCGCGCTCGCGGGGCGCGGGCGCCGAGGATGGGTTGCGGTGCGAGGCCTGTGCGACTACTATGCGGCAGCGATGGCCTAGCTATCAGAGAGGAGTGATGCCATGCTGACGTCTCGTCTCACCCACCCCGAGATCCTGGGGGCCCTCGCGAGCGCGGGCCACGGATCGCAGGTGCTCATCGCGGACGGCAACTATCCCTTTTCCACCGGCGCCAACCCCGCCGCCAGGCGCGTGTTCCTGAACCTGACGCGGGGGTTCGCCCCGGTGGATGAGGTGCTCGCGGTGTTGGTGGCGGCGATGCCCATCGAGGCCGCCCACGTGATGGTGCCCGACGAGGGCCCCGAGCCGCCGATCTTTCAGTCGTTCCGGGATGTGCTTCCCGAGGGTGTGGCGCTGCAGCCGCTGGGGAGGTTTGCCTTCTATGACGCGGCGCGAGGTCCCGACGTGGCCCTGGTGATCGCCACGGGTGAACAGCGCGTGTACGCCAACATCCTGCTCACCATCGGCGTGGTGCCGCCCGACGCGTGAGCGCCGCGCCGGTGTCGCGCATCACCCCGCCGGCATGCGTCCCTGGACCTGCACGGTATAGTTGGCCACTGCGCCGCCGAGGGCATAGTACTTGAGTTCGAACGGCAACGAGTCCCCCGCGGACAGCACGCCGCGCGGTACGAGATAGGGGCTCAGGACACCCACCACCTTGCCGTCGGGCCCATAGAGGGTGCCGGCGACCTTGACGTTGGTTGCCGGCGCCACCCCCTTGTTGCTCAGCAGACCGATAATGCTGCAGCGCAGGCCGGCGCGCTCCATCTCGCGAAAGTGCAGCCGATCCACCAGCAGCCCCGTGTGCGGCTGTGGTACGTTGAGATCGGCAAAATCGTGCACCTGTCCCGAGACGCTGATGTCATAGCTGGACCAGCCGGTGGGTGGCATGAGGAAGCGGATGTGAAAGGGGTTGCGCCCGCCGGGCAGCGTCCACTCGAGAGACACGATATCGGACTCGGCGGCCAGTTCGTTCCCGGCCGCATCGAGGAGGCGTATGGCCACCTTGATCCAGCGCTGCGGCTCGGTGCCGAGGTTGAATACCTCTCCCCAGAAATGGGCGCGATCGCGGTCATCGGCCGCAAAGGTCACGCCCCCGACATAGAGTTCTGTCACGGTCCCTCCTCCGAGGAGCGCCCGCCGTCGCGCGGGATGCGATGCGGCGGGTCACAAGCACAGACTGGGTACGAGTTTACCGTAAAGGTGCGGCGGTGGCAAGGCACGGCGAAACGAAGGCGCGAGGTGATTGACACGCGACCCTATTGTGTCATAATGTGGTAAAGAACGTCGGGATCGGAGCCTCGTCGGATGCAAGATGCGTGACGTGAGGCGAGAAGCAGGCCTCGGCGGATGTGCGCGAGTGGATGGGTTCGACTGGAAGGAGTGATATGTGCCTCGATTGTGGCTGTATGGAGCCGGACAACCGGCACGGCGACGAGCGACACATTATCATGCAGGATGTCGTAGCGGCGGCGCGGGTGAACGACAAGAGCATCGACGACACCATCGACACCATACGCGCGACGCTCGATCGCGTGCAAGAGGGAGAGCTTCGCAGCCAGGCCTGGACACCGGAATGATCCGCGCCTCGACCACCGGTCCCATCGGTGAGGGGCGGGCGGCAGCCACGCGGGCGCCGCTCGCTCTTTTCTGCACCCGCCGCTCGCTAGGCGCTCGACAGCCGCGTCGCCAGCGCCGCCACGCGCTCACCCATGTGGCGCGCCGCGCGTAACTCGCGTTCGGTGGGCCTGCCGACGGAGAACGCCCCGAAGCAGGGCGTCGGGCCGGTGGCAAAACCGGGGACGACCATGCCCGACACCAGCATGGCGACGATCACCGAGAGGTTCGTCGTCTCGTGGCCGCTGCCGGCGGCGCCGACGGTGGTAAAGGCGGCGCCTACCTTGCCCTCCAGACGCCCATAGATCGAGTTTGAAGCGTCGAACATGCGCTTGACCTCGGCCGCCATCTGGCCAAAGTAGGTGGGCGACCCGACGATGATGCCGTCGGCGGCCAGCAGGTCATCGTTCGTCACCTCGGCCGCCGCCAGCAGGCGGCATGTGACCCCCTCGAGGGACCGCGCCCCCTCCACCACGGCCTCCGCCAGGGCCCTGGTGTGGCCCGTCACGCTGTGGCAGACCACCAGCACCTGCGTCATGTATCCTCCTCTCGCCCCTGCCGGCGCGCCGGCAGGGGGCGTCGAAAGGTCGCCCGGAAGCGCCGCACGGGTGGATCCTCGTTGTCGACGTAATCATCGAACGTCACCGTCTCGAGGCCCAGCGCGCCAAAGGCCTCGACTTCGCGGCGCATGAGCGGCCAGGGCATGAGCCCCTCCGAGTCCTCGGGCTCCCGGCCGCGGCAGATCGCCAGGAGCAGGCCACCTGGCGCCAGGCAGCCGGCCATCCGCGCCATGGCAACGGGGCGCAGCTCCGGCGGCAGCACCTGCAGCGTGTACGCCTCCACCACCAGGTCGAAGGCGCCCTCCCACGCCGCGGGCGGGTCCAGCAGATCGTGGCACACGTACGTTACGGGCGACCCGGGGAAGCGTCGTCGGCACCAGGCGATGACGGTGGGGGAGACGTCGAACGCCGTTACGGAATAGCCCCGCCGCGCCAGCTCCTCGGCGTCGTCGCCGAGGCCGCAGCCCACCTTGAGCGCCCGCCCGCCGGCCCGCCCGCCACGATGCGCGTCCAGCCACGTGACGAGGTGGGGGTTGGGCGTCCGATCCGCCCATGGAATGATGTCGACGCCACTATGGTCGTGGGCGGCGCGCTGGTAGAGCGCCTCGAACCAGCCCAGGGCATCGCCGCGGGTGATGAACTCACGCGCCAGCGCGCGGGCCGTCGTGCGATCGGGCGTCATGGCAACGCCTCCGATGCGCTCTGCGCGTCCCATCCGTAGGGGCCGTCCGCTGTGCGGTCCGCCGTGGATGTCGCGCCCATCGATGGCGCGGGCGTAGCAAGGCGCCGCCCCTCAGCGCCGACGGCAGCGCCCCTGTTCGCCGGCAGGGGGAAGGTGATGCGAAAGGTGGTGCCCGGGCCGGCGAGGAGGCTCAGCTGCCCGCGCAGTTGCTCCGTCAGCAGGTTGACGAGCTGCAGCCCGAGGGTGGATGTGGCGCGATGGTCGAGCCCGGGTGGCAGCCCCACGCCGTCATCGCTCACCTCGAGGGTTATGTGCTCATGGTCGTGGCGCATCGTGACGCGGACTCGACCGGCGCGCCCGCCGGGGAAAGCGTGTTTCAGGCTGTTGGACACCAACTCGTTGATCAGCAGCCCGCACGGGATGGCGGTGTCTACCCCGAGGCGCACGTCCGCGACATCGACCGTGACCTCGATACGCTCGGATTGCACACCGCGGGTGGCGCAGAGCTGCTCGGCGAGATCGGCCACGTACTCGGCTAGGTTCACATAAGCAAGATCGGCGGAGCGATAGAGGTTCTCATGGACGAGGGCCATGGTCTGGATGCGCTGCTGCCCCTCGGCGAGTTGGGTGAGGGCTTGCGGGTCGCTGATATTGTCGCCCTGCAGTTCCAGCAGGCTGGCGATGATCTGCAGGTTGTTCTTGACGCGATGGTGGATCTCGCGTAGTAGGACGTCCTTTTCGCGCAGCGACGCCTCGATGATGCGCTCGGCCCGGCGTTGCTCGGTGACGTCGCGGTTGATGCTGCCGTACATGCGCCGGCCATCGATGGAGAAGGGATAGATGATGGACTGGACGGTGTGCTTTTTCCCGTCGCGGCTCCGGAACTCGCGTTCCATTGGCTTGCTCAGCCATGGCGCCTCGCCGGTGGAGATGAACCGCTGGAACACCTCCTGCAGACGGGCGCGCGCCTCTGGCGTCCGTTGCTCTTCCGTCGCCAACGAGAGCTGGAGATCGGCCAGGTGCTGGCCCAGAGCCTCCGAGCGTGATATGCCCGTGATGCGCTCCTCGGCGGCGTTCCAGATGGTGACCCTGGCCTGATCGTCGATGAGAACGATACCGTCCACCGATTGCTCGACCACGCTACGGAACATGCGCTCGCTGCGTTCCAGCGCGGCCTCGACGTTCCGGCGCTCCTCGATCTGGCTCGCCAGCCGATTCCGCAAGGTGCGCAGCCTCCCCACGCCGGCTGCCACGACCAGGAGGGCGACTGCCGGGCACGCCCACTGCACGAGGGCGCGACTCGGCGCGCCGTCAAGCCCGACGCTTGTCAGGAGGAGGAGGGTAGCAACATCGGCGAGCAGCGCCGCCGCGATCCCCGGAACGATGCCGTACAGCGAAGCGGTGAGTAACACCGGCAGGGCCGCCAGGGCGGCAACACCCGGGCCGGCCGCACGGTACAGCGGCGCAAACAGCACCAAGTACGCTGCCCATGTCACCATGCATGCGCCCGCATGAATGCGTCGCCTGCGGCGGGGCGTGCAGTACCGACGAACGAGCCCTGCCAGTGTCATGCTATCACCTCGCACGGTCCCTGGATGGATACGAGTCGGCGTACCGGTCACGGCGAGGGGAGGCGCCGATGGGCGTCTAGCCCCAGTCGGGTCGTAGCCTGGAGCGGCCGGAGAGATAGCGCTCCACCGCCATGCCGGCGATGGCGCCGTCCGCCGCGGCGATCACCGCCTGGCGGAGGTGGGTGCACAGCACGTCGCCTACGGCGAATACGCCCGGTACGTTGGTCTGGCGCGACTCGTCGACGACGATGCACCCCGAGGCGCTCATCTCGACCTGCCCCTTGAGAAAGTCCGTGATAGGGCGGTTGCCCTGGGTATAGATAAACACGCCGGTGACGGCAATAGTCTGCTCGCCGTCGCCGCGCGGAGAGACGCGCACCGCGGATACCGTCTTGTCTCCGACGACCTCGAGCAGGCGCGACGGAGGATGCACCTCCACCTTGGCGTGCTCCAGCACCTCAGTGACGAGGGGCTGCGGCGCGCGAAAGTCGGCCACCGGCGGGAGCAGGTGGACGCGGCTGGCCCAGCGCGTGAGGAGCAGGGCCTCCTCGAGCGCCTCGGGAGTGTTGCCCACCACCGCCACCTCCTCGCCCTTGCAGAAAGCGCCGTCGCAGGTGGCGCAGTACGAGACGCCGCGGCCCACCAGGCGCTCCTCGCCTGGCGCCGTCTGGGTGCGGCCCATGGAGCCCGTGGCGATGACGACGACGCGCCCGCGATAGAACCCCTCGGTGGTCCACAGGACCTTGGGGTCGGAGGTGAGTTCGGCAGAGAGCACGCGGTCTTGAATGATGCGCGCCCCAAAACCGAGGGCCTGTTCGCGCATGCGCGCCAAGAGTTCGGCGCCGGTGAGCGTCTCGGGCACGCCGGGATAGTTGGCGATCTTGGTCGTAAGCGCCAGTGCGCCGTTGTTGACGCCCTTGTCGACGATGAGGGTGCTCAGGCCGGCGCGTACGGTATAGATGGCCGTGGCAGTGCCGGCCGGCCCCCCGCCCACGATGAGCACGTCGTGCGTCGTCTCGCCGGTGGGCTGGTCCGCATCGCCGCCGTTCGGTGTGGTTTCGTTCGCGTCCATGGTGAACCTCCGACAGGAGCGAGCGTCGCATGGCTGGGGCGCTCGGGTGAGGAGGGCGACCTCGCGGATGGAATCGTCTCTGGCCTAGTGTAGCGCCGAGTGGGGGCGGTTGTCCACCGCGCGCGGCGATGTGGGTTGTGTGTTGTGAGTTGCGAGTTGTGGGGCGGTGACAGGTTCCAGGTGGCAGGTTACAGGCGGCAGATGCTGAACCTGCTGAACCCTGCAACCTGCCACCTGGAACCTGTAACCGCCTGTATACGGCCAAAGAGCCACCTCCATGCTCTCCGTGCCCTCCGTGCCTCCATGGTTCCTCCTTCTGAGCGTTGACACCGGTGGCGGGTGCGGTAGAATAGGGTAGACGATAGGGCGCCGCGCCCGTCGCGATCGTCGTCCTCGCACCCTGCTCTGCAACCCGCTGCAGCCCGCTATCCTCTCCTGCGTTCCTCCCGGCCGAACATCGCCCTCGCGCGGGCCCCCATGGCTCGAGAGAGGAGGGGTGGCCGGATGCGCACGCGCACCATCCTGCTTTGTGTCTTGTTGCTCACCGTCCCGCTGGCCGCGCCCTTGGCGCCGGCGCCCGCCCGGGCTCAGGGGCCGTGTGGCCCGGTGTACACCGTCGTAGAGGGCGATACGCTGTTCTCCATCGCGCGGCGGTGCGGGCTGACGGTGGGGCAGATCTTGGCCGCCAACCCGGGGCTCCCGAGCCCCAACCGTATCCTAGTGGGCCAGCAGTTGTTCCTTCCCGCCGGTGGACCCATCATCACGCCGCCCGTCGGCGGCGTGCCGTCGTTCTATGTGGTGCGCGAGGGGGATACCCTCTTTCGCATCGCGCAGCGCTTTGGCACCACGGTGGAGGCCCTCCTGGCGGCCAACCCCGGCATCAGCGATCCCAACCGCATCCAGGCGGGGCAGGTGCTGTTGATCCCCGATCCTCGCTTTCCGCCGCCCACGCGCACGCCTACGCCGGCGGTAGGGCCTACCGTCACCCTCTCGCCCAGCAATGGGCAGCCGGGGACGGTGGTGCAGGTGCTGGGCTCGGGGTTCCCCGCGGGCGCTGCGGTGGACGTCCTGCTGGGGCCCGACCTCGGGCGGCTATCGGTGGTGGCCACGGCGGTGGCCGATTTCGCCGGCCGGGTGAGCGCCGTTGTGGCGATTCCGATGACGGCCCGGCCGCCGGAACGCTGGCCCGTGGTGCTGAGCGCTACGGCGCCGGTGACCGCCGTGGGGTTGGCGCAGTTCACGGTGCTCGGCCCACCGTTCCCGCCCACGGTGACGCCTACGCCCACCGTCGCGCCGGGCGTGGAGATACGGGTGCAGCTCTTTGCCATCGCCCTGGGGGCTGGCAACCTGGGGTGCGGCGACGCCGTGGTGCCGGCGGTGACCCGCGACATCGCGCCGACGCGCGCGCCCCTGATCGCGGCCCTCGAGGAACTGCTGGCGTTGGGATCGAGCATCCCTGAGCGACCCGATCTGTACAATGCCCTCGACCAGTCGGACCTGCAGGTGGAGGGGATCGACCTGGTGGGCGATACGGCCATCGTGCGGCTGGTGGGCGCGTTCCAGATCGGCGGGGTGTGCGACGAGCCGAGAGTGCGGGCGCAGGTCGAGAGCACCGTGCTCCAGTTCTCCGCCGTGCGCCAGACCGTCATCTTTGTGAACGGCGTCCGTCTGGAGGACCTGCTGGGCGGACAGGGATGACGGAGGCACACCCCGAAGAGGTGGGCCGGGCATGAGAGCCTAGCCACGCCTGGCGCCCTGGTCTATACTGGTGTCTATCAGGCTGCGCGACCCGGGCGATGGGCCGCCTGGGCACGGTCGTGAGGAGTGAGGAGGTTCCAAGGATGACCGATATCGATCTCATCACCACGGCACTCGCGTTGGTTGCGGAGGGAAAGGGGATCCTGGCGGCCGACGAAAGCACCGGCACCATCACGCGGCGCTTTACGGCGGTGGGCGTCGACTCGACGCCCGACACGCGCCGGGACTATCGCACCATGCTGTTTACCACGCCCCGCATCGAGGCCTACCTGACCGGCGTCATCATGTACGACGAGACGATCCGGCAGGCGATGGGCGACGGCACCTTGTTGCGCGACGTGCTGACGCGCAACGGGATCATCCCCGGGATCAAGGTGGACAAGGGCACCACCGAGCTGGCGAACTTCCCAGGGGAGGTGGTCACCGAGGGGCTGGACGGCCTGCGGGAGCGGCTGGCCGAGTACCGCGCCATGGGGGCGCGGTTCTGCAAGTGGCGGTCTGTGATCCGCATCGGCGACAGCATCCCTACGCGCGGCTGTCTGGCCATCAACGCCCACGTCATGGCGCGGTACGCGGCGCTGTGCCAGGAGATGGGGCTGGTGCCCATCGTCGAGCCCGAGGTGCTCATGGACGGCGACCACACCATCGAGCGCTGCGAGGAGGTGACCACGGCGACGCTGCACCACACCTTTGAGCAGCTGGCCGAGCAGCGCGTGCTGCTGGAGGGAATGTTGCTCAAGCCGAACATGGTGGTGCCCGGCAGGGGCTCCATCGAGGAGGCCAACCCGGCAGCGGTGGCCGAGGCCACGGTGCGCACCTTGCGGCGCACCGTGCCGGCGGCGGTGCCCGGGGTCGTGTTCCTCTCGGGTGGGCAGACGCCCGAGCAGGCCACGGCGAACCTGAACGCCATGAACAACCTGGAGAACCTGCCGTGGGAGCTGAGTTTCTCCTTCGCCCGCGCCCTGCAGGGCCCGGCGATGGACGCCTGGCGCGGCAAGGCCGAGAACGTGCAGCTCGCGCAGGAGCTGTTCTACCACAGAGCCAAGATGGCCAGCGCCGCGCGCGAGGGAGAGTACTCTGAGACGATGGAGACGGCCACCGCGCGGTTGAGCGGATAGGCGCGGGGGGGGGCAGCCCGCCAGGAGGGCAGACACGCGGGTCTGCCCCTACGCCCCCTGAAGCGGATGGCGCTGCAGCGCTGATGTCCCCCGTGTCGCGGTGGCATCGAGGCGGACCGACGTGTCTGTCGTGGGCGCGGCAGCCACCGACGGTGATGGGTGGGGCTGGCCGGCGTGTCTGTCGTGGGCGCGGCGGTCTTGCCCACGGAGATGGCGTAGGGGCGGACCTGCGTGTTCGCCCACGTCTGCTTGCACCTTCACGACCATCAAGGAGTGCCACCATGCTCACTCTACCTCTGAACGGCGCCTGGGAGCTGTACGCGGCGGGTGACGACGCGCCGGGTGCGGCAGTGCCGGAGGGCGCGGCGCTGGACGGGCCGATCCCCGCGACGGTGCCGGGCTGCGTGCACACCGACCTCATCGCCGCCGGGCGGATCGACGACCCGTACTATCGCGACAACGAGTTGCGGCTGCAATGGATCAGCGAGACGGACTGGACGTACCGCCGCAGCTTTCGCGTTCCCGACGACGTGCTGGCCCACGAGCGGGTGATCCTGCGCTGCAGGGGACTCGACACGCTGGCTACGGTGCGGCTCAACGGCCAGTTGGTGGGGACGGCCGACAACATGTTTCGTACCTGGGAGTTCGATGCCAAACCCCTGCTGTGGGCCGGAGAGAATACCATCGAGGTGACCTTGGCCGCGCCGGCGCCCTACCTGCGCGAGAAGAACGCCCAGCGGCGCCTGCCGGCCTGGGGCGTGGGGCAGTTCCGCTGGTACGACGGCGGCTGGATGCGCAAGGAGCCGTGCAGCTTTGGCTGGGACTGGGGGCCCATCCTCACCAGCAGCGGCATCTGGCGCGACATCGCCCTGGTGGCGTTCGATGCCGCCCGGCTGATCGACGTGCACGTGCTGCAGGACCACGCCACGCCCGGGCGGGTGGACGTGACGGTGCGACTGGAGGCGGAGCGCGTCTCGCCGGCGCCGCTCACCGCGACGGTGCGCCTGGCGTTCGGCGGTGAGACGGTGGCCGAGGCGACGGCGCCCCTGCGCGACGCGGGTGAGGGCGCGGCGCACGGCGCGGTGACGCTGCCCGTGCTCGAGCCGCGCCTCTGGTGGCCGAATGGCATGGGTGAGCAGCCGCTGTACGACCTGACGGTGACGCTGCGCGGCGACGACGGGGCGACTCTCGACGTGGACGAGCGCCGCATCGGGCTGCGGACGCTGCGCCTCGACCGCCACGCCGACGAATGGGGCGAGTCGTTCCAGTTCGCCGTCAACGGGGTGGCGTTCTTTGCCAAGGGCGCCAACTGGATCCCGGCCGACGCCTTTGTGACGCTCCTGACGCGGGAGCGCTATGCGCGCCTCCTGCGCGATGCCGCGGCGGCCAACATGAACATGCTGCGTGTCTGGGGCGGCGGCATCTACGAGAGCGACGATTTCTATGAGCTGTGTGACGAACTCGGGCTGTGCGTGTGGCAGGATTTCATCTTTTCCTGTGGCACCTATCCCACCTTTGATGCCGATTTCATGGCCAACGTCAGGGCCGAGGCGGAGGACAACGTCCGGCGGCTGCGCCACCACGCGAGCCTAGCGCTCTGGTGCGGCAACAACGAGCTGGAGCAGGGTCTCGTAGGCGACGACTGGACCGAGACCACCATGAGCTGGGACGACTACTCCCGGCTGTTCGACGCGCTCCTGCCCGAGGTGGTAGGGCGGCTCGACCCGCAGCGCGATTACTGGCCGTCGAGCCCGCACACGCCGGTGGGCGATCGGCGCGACTTCAACAATCCCGACGCCGGCGACGCCCATCTGTGGAGCGTGTGGCATGGCAAGATGCCCTTCGAGTGGTACCGCACCTGCACGCACCGCTTCAACAGCGAGTTCGGCTTCCAGTCGTTCCCCGAGCCCAAGACGGTGGCCAGCTACACCCTGCCGCAGGACCGCAACATCACGAGTTTCGTGATGGAACACCACCAGCGTAGCGGCATCGGCAACACCACCATCATGACCTACCTGCTGGACTGGTTCCGGCTGCCCACGTCGTTCGATATGGCGCTGTGGCTGAGCCAGATCCTCCAGGGGATGGCCATCAAGTACGCCGTGGAGCACTGGCGGCGGGGGATGCCGCGGGGGATGGGCACCCTCTACTGGCAGCTCAATGACTGCTGGCCGGTGGCGAGCTGGTCGTCCATCGACTCGTTCGGGCGGTGGAAGGCGCTGCACCATATGGCGCGCCGCTTCCACGCGCCGCTCCTCGTGTCGGCGGTGGAGGACGCCGCCACCGGCGCTCTGGAGGTGCACCTGACCAATGACACCGGAGAGCGCATCGTGGGTGAGGTGACATGGGAGGCGATGGCGGTGGATGGGGAGCGGCTGGACGGCGGCACGCTGCCCGCGGCGATGAGCGGCCGCGCCACGGGCCCCATCGCCACGCTCGATCTGGCGCCCCTTCTGAGGGCCCGCGGCCCGCGAGACGTGATGGTCTGGCTCGACCTGCGCATAGACGGCAAGGTCGTCTCGTCGAACTGGGCGAGCTATGCGCGCCCCAAGCACCTCGAACTCCTGGATCCGGCGATCACCGTGCGCGTGGACGGCGTCGCGCCCGACGGCGGTCACCGCGTGACGCTCGAGGCGGCGCGGCCGGCGCTGTGGGCCTGGCTGGAACTGGCGGGCTGCGAGGCGCGCTACTCGGACAATTTCGTCCACCTCGCCCCCGGCCACCCGGCCGAGATCGTCGTCTACCCGGAGCAGAGCTTTTCGCCCGCGGCGCTGCGCGATGCCCTGCGCGTGCGTTCGCTGATCGATACGTATCGAACGGAGGATTGGCCCACGTAGGCGCGGAGCTGGGTGTGGGTTTGGCACAGTTGAGTTGGGTTTTAGGTTACAGGTTGCAGGTTACAGGCGCCAGTGAGCGAGTCGTCTCTTGCCTGTAACCTGGAATCCGTGACCCATATCGCCAAAGGCGCGATTCGCTCTACACCCTGCTACCCATCTGCCCGGATCTCGGAACGCACAACCGTCTGTAACCTGCAACCTGTCACCTGCAACGATGAACGCGCAACCACAGCGGAGACTGCGCGCCTTGTTTGGAGGTTGACGTGGATCGCGTGGATGTGATCGTGATCGGGAGTGGGCAGGGGGGCGTGCCCTTTGCCACGGCCATGGCGCGGCAGGGGCGCGAGGTGGTGATGTTCGAGCGGGGCGCTTGGGGCGGGTGCTGCGTGAACTATGGCTGCACCCCCTCCAAGGCGTTCCTGGCGTCGGCGCACGCGGCGGCGGAGGCGCGCCGGGCGACCGACCTGGGAGTGCGCGCGCGGGTGGAGGTCGATTTCGGCGCCGTGATGCAGCGCGTGCGCGACATGGTGGGCACCTGGACGGCGGGGGTGCAGTCGCGGCTGCGCGAGGCGGGGGTGCGCATGGTGCACGCCGAGGCGCGCTTTACCGGGCGGCGGACCGTCAGCGGCGGAGGCGTGACCGTCGAGGCGCCCCTCGTGG
>ERZ747221.2359-NODE-2359-length-16846-cov-3.742143_pt1 | contig 16846 bp, 15 predicted proteins | sample MGYA00374949_ERZ747221 | MGnify/ENA primary metagenome ERZ747221 (study PRJEB28779, sample SAMN05720172) | bioreactor metagenome | isolation source: Anaerobic biogas reactor | place: USA:Washington, USA | collected 2015-08-08 ... | reverse complement strand
CCCTCTGTTTCCTTGAGTTCCTTGCGGAAACAGCAGGGACAGTCCCCATGTTCGCTCCTCACTCCTCACTCTAAACAACCAATCAAGTTACATAAAAGACGATGTTGCAAGATAACTAATACCTTAAAGTCTCCACTCTACAGTTGCCTGAGCAGGTTCACCATTTCGATGGCGGTTAAGGCTGCGTCTACGCCCTTATTGCCGGCTTTGGTCCCGGCTCTTTCTATGGCCTGTTCGATGGTATCTGCAGTGATAACCCCATAGACTACCGGCACACCTGTGTTTAAACCTACCTGGGCTATACCTTTGGTTACTTCTGCAGAAACATATTCAAAGTGGGGAGTAGCTCCGCGGATTACTGCTCCCAGGCAAATTACGGCATCATATCCCCGGGCAGTCATTTTTTGAGCTACCAGGGGCATTTCAAAAGCACCGGGAACCCAGGCTATTTCTACATTATCCAGATTCACATTATGCCTGCTTAAAGCATCCAGACAGCCTGATAGCAGTTTATTAGTAATAAATTCGTTAAAACGGGATACTATAATGGCTATTTTCTGATTATCCCCCAGTAATTTGCCTTCATATGTTTTGCTCAACTGCTGCACCTCCGAAAATTTTATTATAGATGGGCCAGCAAATGCCCCATCTTCTCTTTCTTGGTTGTTAAATAGCGCCGATTTTCTACCTTACAATCCATTTCAATGGCAACCCTTTCTACAACCTCCAAACCGTATCCTTCCAGTCCCCTGATTTTTTTGGGGTTATTGGTCATAAGCCGCATTTTCTTTAAACCCAAATCTACCAGAATCTGAGCTCCGATACCATAATCACGCAGGTCGGCGGGAAATCCCAGTTCAATATTGGCTTCCACCGTATCCCGCCCGTTATCTTGAAGTTTATAAGCCCTGATTTTATTAACCAGGCCGATTCCTCGTCCTTCCTGACGCATGTAGAGTAAAACGCCCTTGCCTTCCCTTTCAATCATAGTCAGGGCCGCTGCCAGCTGTTCACCGCAATCACAGCGGCTGGAACCGAAAACATCTCCGGTCAAACATTCGGAATGAACTCTTACCAGAACCGGTTCATCTGGTTCCCATACCCCTTTAACCAGGGCAATGTGTCCCTTTCCGTCCAGCAGCGATTCATAGGCAACTGCCGTAAAATCGCCATACATAGTGGGCAGCCTGGCATCATCAACCCTTACCACCAGTTTCTCAGTACGGCGCCGGTATTCAATCAGGTCGGCAATGGTTATTATCTTCATATCATACTTCTGGGCGAATTCAATCAGTTCCGGAACCCGGGCCATAGTACCATCATCATTCATTATTTCACATATGACTGCTGCCGGGTAGAGTCCGGCCAGTTTGGCCAGGTCGATGGACCCTTCGGTATGACCGGTGCGACGTAAAACTCCTCCCTCTTTATACCTTAAAGGGAAAATGTGTCCGGGCTTTCTAAAATCCTGGGGTTGGCTGTTGGGGTTTATCAGAGCAGCTACGGTTTCTGCTCGTTCAAAAGCCGAAATCCCGGTAGTGGTGGTCTTGTAGTCAACCGAAACGGTAAAGGCGGTTTCATGATTATCGGTATTGTCCTGGACCATAGGTTTAATTTCCAGCTCATCCAGTCTATCCCCGGTCATAGGTACACATATGAGGCCTTTAGCATGGGTAGCCATAAAGTTAATAATATCGGAATTGGCTTTCTCTGCTGCTACTACGATATCTCCTTCGTTCTCCCGGTCCTCATCATCGACTATGATAATCATTTTACCTTCTTGTACATCTTTGATTGCTTCTTCGATAGTATTAAACAAAGTCAATACCTCCCTTAAAAGAATCCGTTTTCAGCCAGAAATGAAACGCTAAGAGTACTTGTTTCCTTATCGCCACCTGTCTGTAATAGTTTTTCTATATATCTTCCCAGAATATCACTCTCCAGGTTAACGTAATCCCCTGCCTGCTTGCGACCTAATATGGTTTTATCGGCACTATGGGGTATTAGGGATACGGTAAAGCTATCAGGTAATACATTAATAACGGTCAGGCTTACCCCATCAACCGTAATGGAACCCTTGGGTACGGTGTAATGCAGGACTGGTCCGGGTGCCTTTATGGTATAAACATAGGCAATATCCCGTTTTTCTTTGGCCTTAATAATTCCCACGGCATCGACATGGCCCTGTACTATATGTCCGCCCAGGCGGTCGCCCAGCCGCAAGGCTCGTTCAAGGTTTACATATTCATCTGGCTTAAGATGTTTGAGGGTGGTTTTATCCATGGTTTCGGGCATCACATCGGCAATAAAATGCTGGGCATCGTAACTGGTTACGGTAAGGCATACCCCGTTTACCGCAATGCTGTCTCCCAGTTTGACATCATCGAGGATGGCTTCTGCCTGTATATCAATTTGAAAGGATTGGGCCCCTCGTTTAATACCCCGGACCCTGCCCATTGATTCGATTATTCCGGTAAACATTTTACTCTGTCCCTCTATTCATTTGTTTTATTTAGATTCTGCTTGGTACTTGTTTTTTAATAACCTGTTTAGAGTAAGAGGTAAGGGGTGAGGCGCTTCGCGCTTTATTCCTTGCACCTTACATCTCTGCTCGGCCGGGCGAACACGGGGACAGTCCCTCTGTTTCTTTTGGTTCCGGGCGAAACAATAGGGACAGTCCCCATGTTCGCCCTATGTTCGCACTGACACACCCGATTTCCGATCCCTAATTTCTAATTTCCAACTTCTGATGTCCGACGACTGACGACTGTTATAGGTATCCGGTAATCATTATGTCCTCATTAAAGCGTTGTATTTCCATCGACTTTAGCGGCAGGGCATCCTTAAGATACTGTATTCCCCTGCCCCCGACAGGGGTGGGTGCTTCCCGGCCACCTATGATTTTCGGGGCTATGAACCAGTAAACTTTATCGATTAAACCTCTTTCTATCAGGTAACCGTTTATTTCCCCGCCGCCTTCCACTAGCAAGCTCATAATCCCCATTTCCCCCAGTACCCGTAAAACTTCTTCCAGGGGCAACTTATCGTTCTCACCTGCCAGTCTAATTACCATGCAACCGGCATCTTCCAAAAACTCCTGCCTGGTATCATCAGCCTGCTGGTCGCAAAAAACTATGGTTTTCTGCTGCCGGGCGGTCTTAACTATATTGCTGGACCGGGGTAAATCCAAATTATTATCAATTATCACCCTGATGGGGTCCCGGATATTCTCATCTTCCAGGCGGGTGTTAAGCATAGGATCATCTTTTAATACCGTGCCTATTCCCACCATAATGGCATCATAAACATTGCGTAACTGATGTACATATTTTCGCGACGCTGCACCGCTAATCCACCGGGAATCTCCGGTACTGGTAGCAATTTTACCATCCAGGGTCATGGCCACTTTCAAGCTTACCAGAGGTGTTTTCGTTTGAATATATTTAAAGAAAGCCAGGTTCAATTTCTGTGCTTCCTGCTCCAAGACCCCGGTATGGGTTTCTATACCAGCATCCTGTAAAATCTTTAAACCCCTTCCGGATACCCGAGGATTAGGGTCCAGACCAGCAATTACTACTCTTTTTACTCCTGCCCGGACTATGGCATCGGCACAGGGGGGAGTCCTGCCGTAATGGCTGCAGGGTTCTAGATTGACATAAAGGGTGGCGCCCCGGGCAGCTTCTCCTGCTGCCTCCAGTGCATGGATTTCAGCATGGGGGGTACCTGCTTTCCTGTGGTAACCTTCTCCCAGCACCTGGTTATCCTTGACCACCACTGCCCCCACCATAGGATTAGGACTGGTTCTTCCCTGCGCCCGGACAGCTAAATCAAGTGCTCTTAGCATATATTTTTCATCTTCACTGCTTCTCATTAAATAACTCCCAGCCACAAAATAAAATAACCCGATTAAATCGGGTCATGGGCGCAACCTACTAGTAGACTGTATACAGGCACAGCCAACTATTGCTATCTCCTCCCATCCAGACTATTACTGTCGGCCCCGGAGTTACACCGGATCCTGCCTTACGGCTTGCGGGCTTTACCGCCGATAGGGAATTCCGCCCATCCCCGAAGAAAGCTTAAATTATTTCATTTTTTTAATATTAGCATTACTATCTTTACCGGTCAAGACCGGTATTAATAACTCTAAGGCTCTGAACTGCAGCCTCTGGCGAAGCTGACTTGAAAATATAGGAACCGGCGACCAGTACATTAGCCCCTGCTTTTACCGTATCTTTGGCTATTTCGGCGTTTATTCCACCATCAACTTCCAGGTAAATGTATCGGGATATTTGTTTAAGCATCTGCCGTACCCGATAAATCTTTTTTATACTGGAGGGTATAAACTGCTGTCCGCCAAATCCAGGATTAACTGTCATCAACAACAAGAGGTCAATTTCTTCAATGATATCCTCCAGCAGTCCTACCGGTGTAGCCGGGTTTAGAGCTACTCCGGCCTTAAGGCCCATATCTTTTATCTGGTTAACCACCCGGTTTAAATGGGTGCAAGCCTCCAGGTGAACCGTTATTATATCAGCCCCAGCTTCTGCAAAAGCTGGTATCATCAGCTGAGGCCTTTCTATCATCAGGTGTACATCTAGCAGCAGTTTTGTTTCGAGGCGAATATCGGCCACTACCTGCGGGCCAATAGTAATATTGGGAACAAAATTCCCATCCATAACATCAATATGTAACCAGTCGGCGCCGGCTTTTTCTACTATTTTAATGTCTTCCCCCAACCGAGCAAAGTTGGCTGATAGGATAGAGGGAGCAATTAATATCAACGATAGCACCTCTCATTTTTAATCAATTCTTCCAACATGGTCAAATAGTTACGGTATCTGTATTCAGCTATAATGTTCTCCTTAACTGCTTCTTTTACAGCACATTCCTTTTCCCCATAATGCAAGCAATCACCAAACCTGCATTCGTTACTTAAATCATAAAACTCAGGAAAATGGTATGCCAGTTCGCGGCTTTGCATATCTGGCGGGTCTAAAACGCCGAAACCAGGCGTGTCGGCAATCAAACCCCCATTACGCAAAGGGTAAAGTTCAACATGCCTGGTGGTATGTCGTCCACGCCCGATTTTTTTACTAACATCCTGGGTTTTAATGCCAACCCCTTCTGCCAGCAGGTTTAACAAGCTGGATTTGCCGGTACCGGAGGGACCAGCCAATACGGCTATGCGGTTGGCGATAGCTACTCTTATACTGTCAATGCCAATATTATTACGCACTGAGCTCTTAATCAGGTTAAAGCCTTTCCGGGGATAATATGAGGTAATAATAGAGGCATTCTCATCTTCAGGCAGATCCATTTTGTTGAGAATAATATAGGGGGTCAATTCTTTACAGCTGGCATTTATCAGTAAACGATCCAGCAGAACCAGGCTGGGGGCAGGTTGATTATGAGCCATTACTATGAGCAACAGGTCAACATTGGCTATGCGCGGCCTTTGTAATTCATTGCGGCGCCGGGAAATAGTCTCCAGTATTCCCCGTCCCTGCTCCAGGGGAGTAAATAGAACTTTATCACCGGTTAAAACTGCTTGTTTAATTTTTCCGCGCAGTTTGCACTCATAAATATCCTTATTGCTATCCTGCACATAGTAGAAACCGCCATAGTTTTTAAGAACCAGGCCTTCTACCCCGCCATTCGTCATAAATTCCCTCCAAATAATTAATAATATAGACGCTCACTCTACAGCTTATACACCTTATATGGTTTGCCGTTTAGCTGTATGTCCAGGCTGGCATTACCGAAATAGTTAACCATCAGGTTAACGGTATCGCCTCCAGCATGTAGTTGTTCATATATCTTCTTTTTACCCCGGGCATCGTGTAGTATTATTACCACCTTGTAGTAATCGCTTTCCTGGGGCAGGGGGATATCAATTATCTGGGTTTGGGATACCGGTCCTGGTCCCTTGCTTACCACCAGATTTACGGTTGTTCCTTCATCCACCATGACCTTGGGTTTAGTGTCCTGCTCAATAACCTGATCAGGGTAATACTCATTACTATCCTTTTTTGTTACCTCTCCCAATACCAGTTTGCTATCCTCAATCTGTTTCTGGGCCTCGTCCAGAGTTAAACCTTTCAAGTCAGGCATAGGGATTTTATCAGGGGTTGGCCCTTTGCTGACCATCAGGTCAATTTTGCTGTTTTTAGCAACCCGGGTACCTGCCCGGGGTTCCTGGGAAATGATTAAACCTTCCTTGTATTTGTCATCGTAAGTTTTATCAACATTGCCTATCTCAAAGCCTTCATTAGGAATAGTTATTTCGGCTACACTAAGCTCTTTTCCAACTACATTCGGTACTTTTATTTTCTCTGAGCCTAAACTGAGGATTACCTCTATATGTCTACCTTCCTTTACCTTTTGCCCCTTACCTGGCTCCTGGAACATGATTTGATTCTTCTCAAATTCATCATTAAATGTTTTCTCTTTAACATCCATGACCAGGTTTACTTTCCTAAGTTCATCATTAGCCTCATTAATGTCCATGCCCACGATACCCGGAACTACTACTTCTTGACCAAAAAAGTTCCCCCCCAGCATGACCAGCATACCGGAAAAAAGGCCGAGCAGCGCAATAATAGCAATTATTCCAGTAGTGCGCAGCTTCCTTTTTTTCACCGTCTCATCCATCCTTTCTTCGGAAATAGGGGGCATCATAATAGTTTCCTTGCTCATATAACCCGGCTTATAGCCGGCATAAGCCCCATCCATGTTAAGTAAATCGTTTCGCATTTTTTGTGCCGAGTTAAATCTTTTTTCCGGAATTTTTTCCATGGCCCGGTATATTATTCCTTCAAGGGCCATAGGTATACTTTCATTAATCTGCCGGGGAGGGGTTATTTCATCATGAATATGCTTGAGGGCAACGGTAACCGGGCTTTCAGCATCAAAAGGGGGTTTGCCGGTAAGCATTTCGTATAATACACAGCCCAGGGAATATATATCAGTAGCTATTGTCACCGGTTCTCCTTTGGCCTGCTCGGGAGAAATATAGTGAACGGAGCCAACAATATTGCCACCAAAAGTGATGGTTTTTTTGCTTATGGCCTGAGCTATTCCAAAATCAGCTACTTTTACCATACCAGTTGTAGTTATCAGTATATTATGTGGTTTAATATCACGATGAATAATACCTTTATCATGAGCATGCTGAATACCATCACAAATCATCACTGCAATATCAATAGCCCGACCTACCGGTAAGGGGGCTTCTTGGGCAATAAGATCTTTCAAAGTTGTTCCCTCGACATATTCCATAACGATATAGTATACATCATCCTGCTGTCCTACATCATATATGTTTACAATATTAGGATGTGATAAACGAGCTGCTGCCATGGCCTCGGTTCTGAATCTGCTAACGAAAGCCTGATCATTGGAGTATTCTTCTTTTAATATCTTTATGGCTACTATACGGTCAAGTATCTGGCAACGTGCCCTATAAACATAGGACATACCACCTTCACCAATCTTCTCTATTAATTCGTAACGATTACCTAAAATCTTAGGCTCCAAAATACTTACCTCCTATATTAAATACGCAGCAGTATAATGGTTATATTATCATAACCGCCTTTTGTCAGGGCAGTATCTAATAGGGTGTTAAGACTTTTCTGCAGGTTTTCTTGCTGGTTTAGGATAGTTTCTATCTCATTATCATCCAACATGTCGGTTAATCCATCACTACACAATAAAACCAGATCACCCCTATATAGCTGGTGTTCAAAATTATCTATTACTACTTCCTCTTGAATCCCCAGGGCTCTGGTTAGTATATGATTGTAGCCACTACTTTTCTTATCTTCATTCTTTAATAAACCATCAGTAACCATTTTTTCTGCCAGGGTATGATCCCGGGTTATTTTATTTAGCTTTCCATTACGAAATACATATAAACTACTATCTCCCACATTGGCTACGGCAAGCTGTTTTTTCCTTATCATGGCTGCAGTAATAGTGGTACCCATTTCATGCAATTCTAAATTTCCTTGAGCCTGTAACCATATCAGGTGGTTGGCTTTTTGAATGGCAGCGTTTAAGACTGATATGGGATTTTGGCTTAGACTGTCAGCGGCCAGGTTAAGCATATATTCTTGCAAACAATCTACTGCTAACTTTGAGGCTACATCTCCACCTTTGTGACCTCCCATACCATCACATACAGCAAATAGACCATACTCGTCCATGACTAAATAATGATCCTCGTTATTTTTCCTGAACAGTCCAATATCCGAAATATACGCCGTATCCATATGAACCCCTCTACCAACAATAGTTATTTTCTGTATTCTGCTCGCAGCTGGCCACAAGCAGCCTCAATATCTGCTCCTTTTTCCTCTCTGAGGGTAACGTTTACACCAGCCTGCAGGAGGTAATAGTAAAATTCATTCACCTGCTGTGGAGATGGTTGCTTAAACTCCAAGCCTGCTACTTCATTATAGGGAATCAGATTAACATTGGCTAGTAGAGGTTTAAGCAGAGTAATTAACTTATCTGCATCTTCTTTGTGATCATTAACCCCATCAAGTAATAAATATTCAAAAGTCACCCGGCGGTTAGTCAGGCGGATATATTGTTCAATTGATTTTATTAGTTCTTCTAAAGGATATTTACGATTTAGTGGGATAAGTTTGTCACGCAATTCGTTGCTGCAAGCGTGTAAAGATACTGCCAGGGTTACTTGCAGGTTTTCCTGAGCCAATTGGTTTATCCCTCTAACATCACCCGACGTGGAAATGGTAATATGCCTTTGCCCGATGTTTATTCCCTTGGGGTCATTTAAGGTATATATAGATTTTATCACCTGGTCATAGTTTAACATGGGTTCTCCCATTCCCATAAAGACCACATTGGTAATCAATCCGTTCTCATTTGATTTTAGTCTTTTCTGCAGTTCTCTTTCTGAGCCGAGGACCTGTCCTATCATTTCATAAGCTTCTAGATTACGTTGAAAACCGGAATTTCCAGTCGCACAAAAAACGCAGCCTATCGGACAGCCGACCTGGGTGGATATGCACAGGGTATAACGGGTATCTTTATTCCTACTATGAGGTATAACTACGCTTTCGATGCGTTTTTTATCTTCCAACTCCATTAGAAATTTACGAGTACCGTCTATAGAAGCTCTTTGCTTTAATACCCGGGGAATAGATATCCGGGCAAGCTCATCCAATTTAGTCCGCAGGTCACGGGAGATATCGCTCATCTCATAAAAGGAACTAACCGCCTTTTGATAAATCCAACGGTGCATCTGGCGCCCCCGGTATCGGGATTCACCAACGGACTCCATAAAATCTTCCAGTTCCTTTATTCCCATTCCCAGAAGTTCAGTTTTAGTTTTAGTTTTAGTGTTCATATAAACCCCCATGATTAAAGGTTTTTCTTAAAACGTGCACACGGGCGCGACCATGGCGCGACCACGGGGACAGTCCCTCTGGTTCCTTGGTTCCAGGCGAACCAGCAGGGACAGTCCCCATGGTCGCTCTGGGTCTACACCATATTCCTCGCCCTCACGCCTCACGCCTCACTTTTTGCATCAGGGCGAAAAACATGCCGTCAGTATCATATTTGCCCGGCAGCAAAGTTAACATTCCCTGCCGAGCGTTTTCTTTATCCCAGGTATCCAGCGGGAAAAAGGTTAGTTTTTGCTCAAACCCTACCAATTTAAAAGGATTATTATCTATAAAGGCTTGTACCACCTCTTCGTTTTCATCCGGTAAGATAGAACAAGTGGAGTATAACAGGTAACCACCATCATCAAGCAAAGAGCCGGCTTTCTGTAAAAACTGCAACTGTAATGAGGTAAGCTGCTTAATTGCTGTTATATCTTTATTCCAGCGAGCGTCTGAACGTCTATTTAATACACCAGTGCCTGAGCAAGGTGCATCTAGCATTACCCATCCGGCCAGCTCATCTTCTTCCAGTAATATTATATCCTTAGTTATAGCATCAACTATCTTAATACCCAGGCGGGTGCAATTGGCTTTTAATATATTAACCTTTCTAGCATAGCTGTCATATGCTTTTATTAATCCCTGGTTTTTCATATTTTCTGCCAGGTGGGTCGTTTTTCCTCCTACTCCACAGCATAAATCCAAGACTTTTTTACCAGGAATGGGGTCTAGAATAATAGCTGCAAGCATAGCAGCTTCGTTTTGTACATAAAAGCGTCCTTCTTTATAAGCAGGCAAATCTTCCAGGGGGCTTTCTATAGCTTCTATGCGGATACACCAGGGTAGTTGGGGACTGGCATGACATTTAACCCCATCCTGTTGTAGTTCCTGGATTAATTCCTCCCGCATGGTCTTCAAGGTATTAACTCTGAAATCTACCCGCGCCGGTTGGTTGTTATAGGCCAATATTTTTTCGCACTGCTCTGTTCCATAAACATTTAAGAGGTTATCAACCAGTTCCTTCGGGTGGGAGTAGTAAACCGCCAGGAATTCCGGACTGCCCGGGGGTGGATATTTAATGTCCTCCTTATGGCGGATAAGGTTACGCAAAACCCCGTTGGTAACTTTGGCCAAATTAGTATTGCACTGCTTACGGCTCATTTCTACAGCGTCATTGACACAGGCAAAGTGAGGAATACGATCCATAAACATTATTTGGTAGGCAGATACCCTTAAAATGCTCCTTAACCAGGGGTTTTGTTTATTTATATCTTGTTTTAAAAAAACATTAAGCACCCAGTCCAGGTGCTTAAGCATACGTATAGTGCCATTTACTAAATTAGTTAATAAACTGCGGTCGGCAAGATTCAGTTCAGAGTGGCGTAAGGTTTTCATTAATGCCAGATTAGCATAGGCACCTTGTTCCGTAACTTCATATACTAGTTTTACTGCCTTTTCTCGTGCTTTACTGATCTTATCTGCGGCAATATGTTTGGCTCCTGCATCCTCCTGCACTTTATTCATCACCGCCGGCAAAAATCATCAGGTAATATAGCAGGGTAGCAATAGAAGACAGTGTAGCTGCCAGGTAAGTTAAGGCAGCAGCTCCCAGTACCTTTTTAACCATGGGTACCTCGCTGCCGGTAATTAGTCCAGAGGAACTAAGCTGAGCAACTGCGCGCCGGGAGGCATTTATTTCTACCGGCAGAGTTACTAAATGAAAAACTACTACTGCTGAAAAGAGGATTATACCTACCATAATAAGGTCCAGACTGTTTAAGAAAAATCCCAGCAGCAGCACTGGAAACGAGGCTCCCGAGGCAAAATTGGTAATAGGAACAATGCGGTGACGCAGTTCCAGGGGGCCGTAACTTTCGTGGTGCTGGATAGCATGCCCCACCTCATGTGCAGCCACCCCAATGGCGGCAATGGAGTTGCTGTCGTAAACTGTTTCCGACAGCCTAACCTTATGGGTAGTGGGGTCATAATGATCAGATAAGCTACCTGCTACCGCTTCTACAGCTATCTGACTACTCATACCGTTTCGTCTTAAAATGGTGGTGGCTACATCAACACCGCTCATCCCCCTTGCAGACCTTACCTGGGAGTAACGATTAAACGTGGATTTGACTTTAAACTGTGCATAAATCGATAGAATCAAAGCCGGCAAAATAAAAATAAGATAACTAAGCACGGTTTTCATCCTCCTTCATAATGCTCTGCAGAGCGCTTTCAACTTCATCCAGGTTTACCGTAGTATTAAAACAGGGTCCATTAGGACGACAGTTTAATACTCCTATAACCGGTAATCCACCCAGTTCATGAATGCCTAAAGATAAATCTCTTTCACAGGCTACCGCAACCACACCCCGGGGACGGGTATCTAAAATAAATTTACGGGCCAGGGTTCCGCCAGTAGCCACTTTAATTATGGCATTATATTCCTCAGCTATCTCTTTTAGTTTAGCAATATCACATTTGCCACAACCTTTACAGTTGTTTACATCAATAGTAATCTTGTGTGGACAATCCGAATCCTGCAAGCAGTGAGGCAGCAGAATCATTATCTGTTCTCCCTGCAGGCGCAGTTCTTTTGAGTGCACCAGATAGTTATTTACAGCAATATATGACTGCAATATTCTGTCTTTGCTTATACCTACCAGCCTTCCGGTAAACAAAGCCAAAGGAAACAAAAGTTCATTAGCTTTCTGGCCTATGGTTTCCAGCGATGGTATGGCCTGCTCCCTGACAATTATTATTACTATAGCTATGATACCAAAAGCCAGTATTAAAAATATCATAGCAGCTATAACTATTAGGCTGATTAATAATACTTGGCTTATAATAATATCGCGATTAGCAATCAGGTAGTAAATAAGCGCTGTTATGAGTAAAATTAATAACAGACTGCCTACCAGAAGGCCTATGTAAATTCTTTTTTTGGTGTTCAAGCCTTTGACCCCCCGGTTAAGCTAGTAAAGTACCGGGCTGTAATTGGCATCCCCTTAAGAAATCGCTGGCCGGCATGCGTTTTTTACCTGCCCTTTGCACCTCCAGGATTTCAAGTATGCCCTTCCCACTTTGAACTGAAAACTCGTCATTTCCGACCTCAACTATTTGGGAAATCACCCCACTTTCGTCATTACTAATAACCCGACTTTTATATATCTTGGTTTTGTTATTATCAATAGTAGTCCAAGCCCCAGGGTTCGGACTTAAGGCCCGTATCTGGTTATGAATCATCTCTGCTGATTGCGACCAGTCGATTTTTTCATCCTCGCGAGTTATGCGACCGGCATAACTGGCCAGTTCCTCCTGCTGTGGGATTCGGGGTGCATTGCCACTTTCCAATTGGTCGATCGTTTCTGCTAGTAGCAATGCCCCTATTTCAGCCAAAATAACCTCCAATTGGCCATGGTCATATTCATCTTTTACCGGTACCTCTAATTGCAGAATAATATCCCCCGTATCCAACCCTTCATCCATAAACATGGTTGTGATGCCGCTGATTTTCTCTCCGGCCATCAAAGCCCTCTGTATGGGAGCAGCTCCCCGGTAACGGGGTAATAAAGATGCGTGCACATTAATACAACCGAGTGCAGGATACTCCAGTATTTGCCGAGGGATTATTTGCCCATAAGATACTACTACTATCAATTCCGGTTGCCATAGTTTTATTTGTTCGATGGCCTCTGGAGATTTTATTCTAGCCGGTTGGTAGACTGGAATATCATGCTGAGTGGCTATTTCTTTTACCGGGGTGGGGCTTATGCGTTTCCCTCTGTCTCGCGGCCGGTCCGGCTGGCTTACTACGCCTACTACCTGGTGTCGTGATTTTATTAAACTTTGTAATGAGGGGACCGCAAAAAGAGAGGTACCCATGTAGACTATTTTCAAGCTTTTTTCCTCCTGTTGGCAGGCTCTCTTTGAGTTTCACTGGCCCGATCGGTAAAAACTATTCCATCCAGGTGGTCTATTTCGTGTTGAAACACCCGAGCCAAAAGTTTTTCAGCTTCATAAACTACCTCGTGCCCCTCCCGGTTGAGCCCTTTAACCGTAACCTTATTATTACGGGTAACCAGGCCTACTATTCCGGGAACGCTAAGACAGCCTTCGCTGCCGGTTTGTTCACCTTCCCGGGAAATAATTTCCGGATTTATAAGTTCAATATAATTATCCCCGGTATCTATTACTATAATGCGTTTGGAAACCCCAATTTGCGGGGCGGCAAGTCCTACCCCATCAAAGGCATAGAGAGTATCCCGCATGTTATCCAGTAATCGTATAGTACCGGTATTAATACTTTTTATAGGTAGCGCTTTACTGCGCAATATTTCATTAGGCACAGTTACTATCTGATAAACTGCCATTTAAATCCTCCTCACATAATCATTAAAGGATTAAGGTCGATTTCCACCCGCACCTGTTGGTGCCAATCTTTACCTGCAATATAGGTTCCAATGCTATTTAATAATAGCATATTTTCTGATTTAACTATAAATTGATAACGCAGGCGATTCTTTATACGATATAAGGGGCAGGGTGCCGGACCCAGTATTAGCAAATCATCTTCCTGGGCATCGGTAATTTCATTAATATATAACACTATCATATCAGCCACATCACGGGCAAGGGTTTCATTAATGGAAATTACTACTACCCGCAGTAAACTGCTAAAGGGCGGGTATTTCAGTAGCCTGCGCCAGTTTATTTCTTCCCGGTAATAGCCCAGGTAATCCTGCTGGGCGGCCATTTGAATTATGCGGTTATCCGGGTTATAAGTCTGGATAATTACCTCCCCGCTTACCAAACCGCGTCCGGCCCGGCCGGCGGCTTGAACTATTAGTTGAAATCCCCTTTCCCCGGAACGAAAATCAGGCAACGATAGCATGATATCGGCATCAAGTATGCCTACCAGAGAAACTCCAGGGAAATCCAGACCCTTGGCCACCATCTGGGTGCCAATTAATATGTCAATTTTCCCGTTTTTCATAGCCTCCAAGATTTGCCTCTGCTGCCCTTTACGGCTGGAACTATCCAGATCTAACCGAGCTATCTGTGAATCCGGAAATAACCGGTAAACTTCCTCTTCTACCCGCTGGGTACCATAACCCGACTGTTGTATATATTTGCTGCCACAGGCAGGGCAGCTAGTGGGAATAACGGTGTTAAACCCACAATAATGGCACAGGTAAAGATCCTGGTCTTTATGATAGTTAAGTCCGACTGAGCAATTGGGGCAGGCCAGGGTATGGCCACAGCTCCTGCAGATGGTAAAGGGTGAAAAGCCACGCCGGTTAAGAAATAATATGCATTGCTCATTCCTCTCCAATGAATGCTGGATTTTTTCTTCCAACAATGATGATATAATTGTGCTTTTGCCCTTTTTCAGTGACTTTCTCATATCTTCAATATAAACCAGGGGCATAGCTGCATCACCGGCCCGACTGGAGATATCCAGTCTCTGACTGTGCCCAATTTCACTGTTGAAAAAGGTATCCACTGCCGGGGTGGCACTACCTAATAACAGTACTGCCGAGTTCATCCGGGCTCTTTCCCGGGCAACTTCGCGGGCATGGTAACGTGGTTGCTGTTCCTGTTTATATGTATATTCCTGTTCCTCGTCAATAATAATCAATCCTATATCGGATAAGGGGGCAAAAATAGCGGAACGGGTACCCATGACCAGGTCAATATTTCCCTCTTTAATCTCTTTCCATTCCTGGTACCTTTCCCCTGGTGACATTCTACTGTGCATAACTGCCATGGACGGTATACGAGCACTGAAGATTTCCAGCAGATGGCGGGTTAGGGCTATTTCCGGTACCAGGACTATGACTTTTCTACCCCGGGCAATACATTGCAGAGCAGCTCTGATATAAACCTCGGTTTTGCCACTGCCGGTTACTCCATACAGGAGAAATTCACGCTGTTCTCGAATATTTAGTGATTTATAGATAGCTGCCAGGGTCTGTTCTTGTTCCGGATTTAATACCGGAATAACAGTTGTTTCGCTTTCAGCCTGACGTACTTTTAGAATATATCCTTTAAGCAGCAAGGATTTGACACTAGATGCGGGCGCTACCTTATCAAGCTCTTTACAGGGTATAGCAGATTGTTCTTGCAGCAGTTGTATAATTTCAGCCTGGCGGGGGGCTCTGCGGTTCAAATATTGCAGATCTATTTCATTAATATAGTCATTAAGTTTATAAACATACTGGTCCCGGTTATCCCGATAATCGGTATAGACTCCACTAATATATATGATGCCTTTTTCTTCCAGGCTTTTTAAATCCTTTGCATCAACGTATTTTAAGGCTTTACGATATGATATGTCGCCGTTTTCAAATAAGTAATCCAGTAACTCCAGCTGTTTTTTACTGTTATCTCCTTCAAGGCAGTCAGAAAAGGATTCACTGGTCATAAGGGAAATAACCCGGCGCCTGCTTTTTTGGGATAGTTTGCGTGGTATCATAACGTTGATGGCTACAGTTAAAGGGCACATACAGGTTTCCGCCAACCACCGTGCTAATTGGTAAAGCTCAGGATTAAGAACCGGCTCCCGGTCTAATATGGATAGGATTGGTTTGGTATCAATGCCGGGAGAAGATGCGTTGGCATCAATTATATAGCCTTCTACTTTTCTGCGACCCCATTCCACCAGTACCCGTTTGCCGAAAGCCAGTTCATTTTCCAGGTCCTCGCTAATATGGTATGTATAGTAGTTGTCTATTGCCTTAACCGGTATGTTTATTAACACCGTTACAAAACGCAGGGTGTACTCCTCCCTTATACAACTTTCCCCTATGATAACATAAAGGCGGGGCCTATCCCCGGTGGGCAGACACGTGGGTATGCCCCTACAACCTATAATAACATAAAGGCGGGAATCTCCCGCCTTTGCATAATTCAAAATTTATATTTAAGAATTAAAAATTCCTACAGTCCTGCCTGTTTCCGTAGCTCCTCGGCCCGGTCGGTTTTTTCCCAGGTGAAATCGGGATCAGGGCGGCCAAAGTGTCCGTAACTGGCAGTTTTCTTGTATATGGGCCTTCTTAAGTCCAGGTCTCTGATGATTGCCGCCGGACGTAAATCAAAATTCTTTCTTATTAATTCAATAATTTTTTCGTCGCTGATTTTACCAGTGCCAAAGGTATCAACTGATATGGATACTGGTTGGGCTACTCCAATGGCATAAGCTACCTGAATTTCACAGCGGTCGGCAATACCGGCAGCTACGATGTTTTTTGCTACATATCGAGCAGCATAACAGGCGGAGCGGTCAACCTTGGTGGGGTCTTTGCCGGAAAATGCTCCCCCACCGTGCCGGGCCATACCCCCGTATGTATCAACAATAATTTTTCGTCCGGTTAAGCCACAGTCGCCCTGAGGTCCGCCTACTACAAAACGGCCGGTTGGATTTATAAAAA
>ERZ747221.2352-NODE-2352-length-16869-cov-3.056932_pt1 | contig 16869 bp, 14 predicted proteins | sample MGYA00374949_ERZ747221 | MGnify/ENA primary metagenome ERZ747221 (study PRJEB28779, sample SAMN05720172) | bioreactor metagenome | isolation source: Anaerobic biogas reactor | place: USA:Washington, USA | collected 2015-08-08 ... | reverse complement strand
CGCGGTAGGCGTTGACGGCTTCCATCAGCTCGGGGAGCACGCCTTTGTCAAGTCTGACCTTGACGATCATCAATTCCCTGACGACGATCTTATCCGACTGCATGAGCTGCACCTTCTTGACGTCGTGGAGCTTCTGGAGCTGCTTGATGATCTGGTCCTTCATGTAGTCGTCGCCCCATGAGACGATCGTCATACGGGACAATGAGGGGTCCTCGGTCTCGCCGACAGTCAGGCTGTCGATGTTGAAGGACCGGCGTGAGAAAAGGGAAGAGACGCGCATCAGAACGCCCGATTGGTTCGAAACGAGCAGTGAGACGATAAACTGATGGTTTTGCATGGCATCGTTCCTCCTTTCATCTCAGGATGATATCGTTGATGCTGCCGCCCGCCGGGCGCGTGGCGTGACGGGGTGCTGGGCCGGCATGGACTATGGGAGGAGAGTAGAGGAGAGTATGGGTCGAAAAGTAAACCCCATCGGCTATCGACTGGGCGTGATCCGCGATTGGGACTCGAAATGGTTCGCGGAGGGCGGGGACTATGCCGCGAACCTCCGCCAGGACACCGAGATCCGCGAGTTCATCCACCGCTTTCTCGGGCGGGCCAGCATCTCGCGGATCTTTATCGAACGCTATCCCACCCGGCTGTCGGTCAAGATCCTGACGGCCAAGCCGGGGATCGTGATCGGCCGGCGCGGGGCGACCATCAACGAGCTCAAGGCGCGGCTCGAGGAGCTGACGGGCATCACGGGCAACAAGCTGCGCGTCGACGTCGAGGAGGTGCGCCAGCCGGATCTCGACGCGAACATCGTGGCCGAGTCGATCGCCGAGCAGTTGGAACGGCGCGTCTCCCAGCGGCGGGCCATGCGCCGGGCGATGGTGCAGGCCATGCGCGGCGGCGCCGAGGGCATCCGCATCATGTGCAAGGGGCGCCTCTCGGGCTCGGAGATGGGGCGCACCGACTGGGTGCGCGAGGGCCGCGTGCCGCTGCACACCCTGCGGGCGGACATCGACTATGGCAGGGCCGAGGCCTCGACGACCTTTGGCAAGATCGGAGTCAAGGTCTGGGTCTACAAGGGCGAGGTGCTGCCCGGGGCTATGCAGGAGGAGAACCAGGCGGCCGCCGCGCGCTAGACGGGCGGGTGTGCCAGGAGCGGCGAGAGCACCCCGGGGCGTGGGGCGCTCCCGCCGCTCCTGGCATATCTGCGCGGCGCACCCCAGTTGACACGCCGCCACCCCGGCCCTACAATGCGGCGCGTCACGGGTAGGTCAGGGATGGTATGCCAGAGGATACGGTGACGGGGCCGGCCCCGGCAGAGCGCTACATCACGCCGGCGGGCACGGCGGAGGCCGAGCTGGTCATCAAGAACTCGACCTTTATCGGCACCGCGGGCCCCGCCGAGGACGCCGCGGCCGCCGCGACCCTGATCGCCACGGTGCGCGCCCGCTACCCGGACGCGAACCACCATGCCTGGGCCTACCGCCTGCGCGGCCCGAGCGGGCAGGCCGAGATCGGCTCCTCCGACGACGGGGAACCCGGGGGCACCGCGGGGCGGCCCATGCTGGCCGTCCTCGAGGGCAGCGGCATCGAGGACGTCGTGGTGGTGGGCACCCGCTATTTCGGAGGGATCAAGCTCGGCACCGGCGGCCTGGTGCGCGCTTATAGCGCAGCCGCTCGAGAGGCGCTCAAGGCGCTGCCGGTCGAGGAACGGGTGCTGCACGAGGTGTACACGTTCTCCGTCGATTACGCCCGGTACGGGGCCCTCCACTACCTGCTCCCCCAGCAGGGCGTGCGCGTGGAGGAGGAGGCGTTTGCCGAGCAGGTGACGTTGCGTGTCGCCGTGCCCGCCGAGCAGCATCGCGGCGACGTCTTCAACACTGACGTTCAACTCCATCGCCAGAAACGCGCGGTACCGCGCCGTGTCGAGCACGCCGGCCTGCCCGATGACTCGCGCCGGGGGAAACCCGGTCACATCGCGGGCGCGCTGGACCATGGCATCGAGTGGGTTGCTGACCACGATCACGATCGCCGACGGACTGGTGCGGCGAATCTGCTCGGCGACCGCGCCGACGATCCGGGCGTTCGTGCCCAGCAGATCATCGCGGCTCATGCCCGGCTTGCGCGGAATCCCCGCCGTGATCACGACCACGTCGCTACCGGCCGTGTCGTGATAGCTGGTCGTGCCGACGACGCGGGCATCGAAGCCGAAGATCGGGGCAGCCTGCATCAGGTCGAGGGCTTTGCCGGCGGGCATTCCCTCGGTCTGGGGAATGTCCAGGAGAACGATGTCGCCCAGTTCCGCCACCGCGCACCAGTGCGCGGTCGTCGCCCCCACGTTTCCGGCGCCGATGATCGTGATCTTGGGCATAGGTAACTCTCCTTAGTTGATGGATAGGTCTTGGACTATGAGGCCATACTAGCGAACCAGTGCGAAATAGACGCCCGCGCCGGCGGCGGCGCCGGCACACGAGCTGAGGAAGTTCACCCAATCGTTGTTGAGCCAGCGCCAGCCGCGCACTAGCTCGTTGGGCGTCCCGTCGGGGTCGATGGGCTTCTCCGTCTCCTTGTTTCGCCCGCGGGTGTAGTAGATTGCCTGGACGGTGGCGCCCAGCAGGCTGTCGATGAGCGACCCCGCGGCGCCGCCCAGTGCGCCTGCCGCGACGAGCGCGAGCGTGGTGCCCCCCGCTGCCCGCAGACCGCCGCCGCCGAGGGCGCCATCGAGCAGCAGGTAGAGCAGCGCCGCCAGCCCGATGGCCAGCCCGCCCGCCAGCGTGGCGAGCGTGCCGAGCGCGGAGATGCCGCCCGACGTGCCGGGCTCGACGGCCCTGCCCGTCGTGATCAGCCGCGGAGGCCGCCGGGCCAGCACGCCCAGCTCGGTGGCCCAGGTATCGGCGTTGACGGTGGCCATCGCCCCGACGAAGGCGAAGAGCACGGCGGGGTGGGTGACGAACGGATAGGCGACGGCGAGGAGGGCGCCGGCGCCGCCGTTGGCGAAGGCCTGGCCCAGGTCGCGGCGCGAGCCTTTGGCGAACTTCTCGGACAGGCGGGCCTTGGCGCGCGCCTTGTACTTCGAGAGCAGCGTGGACAGCACGAAGAACGTGATCAGCGTGAGGCCCCAGGCCCAGCCGCCGAAGCCGAAGATGACCGTGCCAGTGATGATCGCGCCGGCGGCGCCGCTCAACGAGAGCGCCTCACGCCGGTAGGCGATCCACGCAATCAGGCTGCTGAACACCAGGCCGAGACCCAGTTGGGCGAGGGTATGCATCGTGCGTGGCTCTCCCGATCAGCCGGCGAGGAGGAAGAGCGCCAGGCCCGTGAGCAGCGGCACGCTCAGGTTGTCGGTGCCGGCGGGCGAGAGCGCTTCGGCCGCGGTGGCTACCAGGGCGCCGCCGAGGGTCATCACGACCAGCCGGGCGGCGGGGAAGGGCGTGCTGAACGGGCTCCAGGCCGAGCCGGGCAGCAGCCAGAGCGTGAGCCCGATGGTGACCAGCGACGCGATCGCCATGGCCGCGGTGCCCTCCCACGAACGTTGGTGGTCCAGCACGCGGTAGGGGTGGCGGCCAAAGGCCTGCCCGACGATGCTGGCGAGGCCGTCGCCCCAGGTCATCGCCATCACCGCCGCGGCCGCGATGGGCGCGCGGTCCACGGGCCCGGCGGGTCGCCACAGCAGGACAAAGAGCAGCGTGATCGAAATGGCGAAGTAGACCGTGCCCGGCGTCGACTCGGTCGTGTCCATCGCCTTGAAGATCTGGTAGCGGTAGAAGAGGTAGTTGAGCACGATGAAGGTGGCAAAGGGGATGATGCCGTAGGCCCACGTGTCGAAGAGCCCGAGGATGCCCCAGATCCACATGCCGGCGCCGATGTGGACGAGCTTGCGGGTGAAGGCCTGGCGCCAACGCAACCGCTTGCCGATGGCCTCGACGACGAAGAGCAGCCCGAAGGCGTAGATGTAGGAAGCGACCAATCCGACGAGATCTCGCTGGGTCACGCTAGACTCCTTTGTGAAGCCATGTGGCGCACTGCGGAAACCATTGTACCATAGGCTGGGAGTTCCGGTAGAATCCTGTGTGTTCCGGGAGTCCAAGTCTCCGATGATCCCGTATCCCCAGGGGGGGTCCACACGTCATCATGGTTAGGAGTGTCCCTTGAAGCAGGGGGAACGTCTGCTGCGGCTCGCCCAGCGCTGGGACGAAGCGGCGCTGTGCGAGATCTATGACACATACGCGCCGGCGATTCACCGGTACATCTATCGCAAGACCGGGGACGCCGACACGGCCCAGGACCTGACCGCCGAGACGTTCCAGCGGTTTCTCGAGGCCCTGAAGCGCGGCGCCGGTCCGACGGAGCACCTCTCGGGGTGGCTCTATCGGGTGGCCCACAACCTGATCGTGGACCACTATCGCCGGCAGCCCGAGATACCGGATGCGCCGGTGGAGGGCATCGAGCTGGCCGTGCCGGCGACGCAGGATGGGCACTTGGTGCGCGAGGATCGGGCCTCGCGGGCGCGGGACGCACTGCAGCAACTGACGCCGTTGCAGCAACAGGTCGTCGTTCTGCGGTTTCTGGAGGAGATGAGCCTCGATGAGGTGGCGCGGGTGCTGAGCCGGACAGTGGGCAGCATCAAGGCGCTCCAACATCGGGCGATTGCTACGATGCAGCGGATTCTGGAGGATAGCTGTGAGCCACCAACAGCGACGGACGAACCCTGAGCTCCCGGACTCTGTGCGGGAGGCGCTGGATGCGCTGCGGCCCGTGCCCCCGGTTGCGCCTTCGACCTGGGAGGAGGGCCGCCAGGCCTTTCTGGCGCAGGCCCGGGCGATGAGGCCGGCCGAGGCGGAGCGCGCGGTGGCCCCGGGTGGGCCGCTCGGCGCGCTGAGGGAGCTTTTCGGCTTCAGCCGGCGGGGTGCGAGCCCCTTGGCGCTGGCGCTCAAGGCCGTGTTCGTGCTGGCCCTGCTCTTTGCCGGGTCGGTGGGGACGGTGGGCGCGGCACGGGCCAGCCTCCCCGGGTCGGTGCTCTATCCGCTCAAGGTACGGCTCGAGGCGTGGGATCTGAGCCAGGCGCACACGCCCGAGGACGTGGCGCGGCAGGCGCTGGAGCACGCCCAGGTGCGTGTGGACGAGGCCCAGCGGCTGGCCGGGCGCGGCGACGATGTCCCCTACGAGGTGGCGCAACGCTATCAGGAGGGGCTGGCGCTGGCGCTCGAGGCCAGCGGCTCGCTGGATGAGCCCCTGCGCCTGAAGACGCGGGACGCGATCTCCGAGACGCTCCGGCACCAGTTACGGACGATGGTGCAGCTCTCGGCACGAGTCGAGGGCGACGCTCAGAGCGAGGACGATACATCGGTCAGGGCCATGATCCGCACGATGGAGTGGACGCAGGCTCAGATCGGCCAGGGCGGCAATGGACAGCCCGCGGGACCGGTTCAGCAAGGGCCGGCGGGCGAGCCGGCGGGTCCGGCGGGCGCCTGCGAGGGTGAGTCCTGTGAAGATGCGCCCAACGGCCCGGCGGCGCCCAACGGCCCGGGCGAGCCCGGCGACGGTCAGAACCCGGCGACAGGCCCCGGGCCAGGCGAGGGCGAGCCGCAGGACGGTGGGAACGGCCCCGGCCCTGGCAAGCCCCCGGGCGAGGACGGCGAGGGGCCACACCAGAACGGGCCCGACCGTGGCGATGACGAGGACCGGGGCAAGGGTGGCACCCAGGGCGAAGCGGGCGGCGACGACAACGCGGGGCGGTCGACAGGCCGCATTGGTGACGCCGCGCCCGGCGCCGCGGACGCGCCGCTCCAGGGTCCCGATGCGGAGACCCCGGCCCGCGACATGACGCCGGTGGTAGCGGGCGGGACCGCCGAGCCCGAGGGCGAGGCTAACCCCGCGGCCGAGCCGCCGGTCGCCGCAGGGCAGCCCGCAGACCAAGCGGGTGGCACGCTTGGCGATGGCCACAGCGTGGGCGCCTTCCCGGTGCCTCCCGCCCAGGGCGACGGCGACTGATCCACCCCGCGGCAGGGCCGCAGGACCTTCGATCGACAGAACAGAGCCCCCCGGCACGGCGCCGGGGGGCTCTGACGTGTGGCACGCGGGCGCGCTCTGAATCGCGGATGACGCTGAGGCAGATGCTCTCGCGGATCTGCCGCCCAGGCCAGCCAGGCGCCGCGCTGGCGGCCGGCCTCGAGATGCCCTAGGGTAGGGGAGTGGTCAATCGTCGCACTAGCGCTTGTCTCCACGGAACATAGAGACGTGCGACCGCCGTCCGCGGTGGGACGCCTCACTTTGGGGGAGAGAGGGGGAGAATGATCTGCTAGATCCGGCGCGGGCTAGAGGACAACGCCCCATGGAATGGGGAACGCCCCATACAATGGGGCTCCGTCGGTCTTTTCCGGTCTGCAAACCCGACTGATCGGGTGTCGTGCACTAGGCCGGCGATTTCATCCCCTCCGCTGCGCTCGGGGACCGGTCGCCGGGCGGGCTGATCACGCCCGGTGGCCGACAACATCCTCGCCATCTGCGGCGTCGTGCTCACGGGCCGCCCGCGCTTTGACCAGCTCTTCGGCTTACGCTAACTTGCCCCCATCCTGAAATGCGCCCTCTGCGAGGCTCCGGCTCGCGCCTGCGGGCGACTGGCGTAGAATCTACTGCTATTGACCCACCGTTATCGCCAGGGAGGACGTTATGGTCAGTCTCGACCCCGGAATGGCTGCACAGATGCTCCAGCAGCAGTTGGAGCCATGGCACAGGGCGGTTGCCGACCCCGCGGCGGCGCAGGACGCGGTCCTGCACCGGCTGCTGGGCGAGTACGCCCGGACGCGCTACGGCGCGGCGCACGGCGCGGACCAGATCGACACGCTGGCCGACTACCGCCGCGCGTTCCCGGTCCGCACCTACCCGGAGATGAAGCCCATCATCGACCAGGTGATGCAGGGCGACACCGAGGCGTTGCTGTGGGAGCCGCCGCTCGGCTGGGCGATCACGCGCGGCACGACTAAGGGCGAGCCGAAGTTCATCCCCATGACGCCGACCGACCTGCAGATGCGGGTGAGCGCCGGGCGCGCGGTGATGCAGTACGTGGCCGCGACGCGGCGCTTCGACGTCTTCCAGGGCGTGAACCTGAACCTGAACTTCCCGTCGGTGGTGGGGACGGTGCGGGTGGGCGACCGGGATCTGGAGTACGGCTACAGCTCCGGCATCTACACCAAGCACGTCTCGACCCGCACGCCGGTCCGCTCGGCGCCCACGCAAGACGAGATCGACGCGCTGGGCGGCGGCAAGACGCTGCGCGACTGGCACCGGCGGTTCGCGCTGGCCTACGAGAAGTGCAAGGACCAGGCTGTGACGCTGGTGGGCGGCGTCTGCTCCACGGCGCTCACGTTCGGGCGCTATCTGAAGACCGAGCACGGCGTCTACCCCAAGGCGCTGTGGAAGGTGCAGGTGATGACGCTGGGGAGCCAGGCGGGGATCAACACGAACTACGCGCCTGCGCTCACGGCGCTCTATGGCGATGCGGCGATCCGCGAGATCTACGGCGCCACCGAGGGCATGTTCGGGCAGCAGATGGATGAGAAGCGCGCTTGGGTGCCCAACTACGACCTCTTCTTCTTCGAGGTGCTGACGCGGCGGGGGATCAAGCTCCTGCACGAGATGCGCCCCGGGGAGCAGGGAAGCCTGGTGGTCTCCACGCCGGTGCTGCCGCGCTACCGGATCGGCGACCTGATCCTGGCGTTCAAGGCGCCCTACTTCCGCTGCATCGGCCGCGAGAAGTGGTGGACGCCGCTCCGGTACGCCTGGAAGGAGCTGGTGTCGTTCAACCTGGGGCAGTTGTAGCGGCGCCGTCCCCCTAGGCCAGCGGCGGCGCCGCGACGCCGCAAGCCTCGCCCACGGCGCAGATTGACTCGTAGGTCTGGCGCAGCACGGGGATGCCCAGGCGGGCGGCCTCGGCCTCGGCCTCGCGCTCCTTCAGCCCGGCGAAGTAGATGCGCGCCTCACCCTCGGCGCGCGGCGACGTGCGCAGTTCGTGTAGCATGCGATCCATGTCCCGGCGGAAGTCGCCCGGGTCGCGGAAGGTGTCGATGCGGATGGCGCCGAAGAAATGGCTGACGCGCCCCGACGAGGTGGGCGTGTCGAAGAGCGCGGGCCCGAAGGGGGCAGCGCAGAGCACGCTGCAGAGGATATCGACCATCACGGCCAGGCCATACCCCTTGTGGCCGCTAAACATCTCGCCCTCGCCGCCGAGCGGCAACAACCCGCCGCCCACCTGCGCCGTCATATCGTCGAGGAGCGGCCCTGGGTCGCGGGCCGTGTGCCCGGTCCGGTCGACCGCCCAGCCCTCGGGGAGCGTCTTGCCGGCGCGGTCGTAGCCCTCGATCTTGCCGCGCGGGACGACGCTGGTGGCCATATCGAGCACGAAGGCGCCCTCCTCGCCGGCCGGGGCGGCGAACGCGATAGGGTTGGTGCCATACATCATCTGGCGCCCGAAGGTGGGAACCGCCAGCGCGGCGGTGTTGGTCATCGCGATCCCCAGCATATCGGCGTCGAGCGCCATCATGGCGTAGTAGCCCGCGATGCCGAAGTGGTTCGAGTTGCGCACGCAGGCGAAGGCGGCGCCGCCGGCGCGCGCCTTGTCGATGCAGGCGGCCATCGCGCGGATGCTGACGGGCGCGCCCATCGCGCCGTGCGCGTCGAGCACCAGCGAGGTCGGCGTCTCCATCACGACCTCGACGGGAGCGCCGGGCACCATCTGGCCCGTCTCCAGCCCGTTGACGTAGCGCACGAGCCGCGCCACGCCGTGCGAGATGATCCCGCGGGCGTCGGCGGCGACGAGGACCTCGGCGGCCTGGGCGGCGTCGCTAGGCGCCAGGCCGTTGGCCTCGAAGACCCGGGCGCAGAAGGCCTCCAGGTCGTGGCGGTGGATGCGGACGGTGCCGGTGGTCATACGTGTGCCTCCTGATCGCGCGCGGCGCCGGGGCCGCCGCGCCCTCGTGTCGTTGGCGCGCCCGTGTTACGAGCCCGGTCCGCTGTAGGGGAGACCCATGCCCCCACGACGATGGCGTCGCCACCATCCTCGACCGCGGATAGGCCCCCGCGGCCACGGGCGCACGCCGGAATAGGGCGCCCTCTGCGCGCTCGCCCCGCTGTAGGGGAGACCCATTCCCGCACGACAATAGCGTCGCCACCACCCTAGAACGCGGACAGGCCCCCGCGGCCACGCGCGCACGCCGGAATGGGTCGCCCTCTGCGCGCCCGGTCACCTGCGGCGGCGGAGCACCCCCCCGAAGAGCAGCGAGACGCCGACCGCGATCAAGATCAGCGGCCAGATGAGGTTCCACTGGCCCAGGGCGATGCCCACCAGGACGATGGCCCAGATGAGGCTGCCCAGGACCGGGCTGCGATAGGCGGGGATGAGCAGCCGGGCGAGGACGCCGAGCAGGACCAGGACCGCCGCGCCCAGGAAGAAGACCTGCCACGCGCCCACCCACTCCTCGATCTCGAAGGGGAGATCGAAGCCGGTGTCGCCGAGCCGGATGCGGATCCGGTCGAAGTAGCCCAGGTTGTTGCCGAGGAGCACGAGCCCGGCCCAGATCAGGGTCGCGGCCCAGACCATGGCCTCCACGGGGTCGCGGCGGCTCTTCTCCTCGAAGGACTTCTCCTCCTTCTCCTCCTTCTCGTCGCGCTTCTCGAGCTCCTTCTCCTGCAGCTCGCGCTGCTTCTCGTCATACTCGTGCCGGTCTTCGGGTTGCTGCTCGCTCATCGTCCCCTCCTGCTGCGTAACCGAACTGATGCACACAGACATGGAACAGTATAAGGCCGAAGCGCGCGCGCTGCAACTGGGTGGGGAGGGGAGGGGGGGTGGGGCCGACCGGGAGTTCGGGTCGGTGGCGGAACTGCGATCGATGCGGCCTCGCACGTATCGCCAAGGTTGCGTGCCTCACCAACCGGTGCTATGCTCCGTTTCAGACCGCCCGCGATAGGAGGAACCTATGACAGCTCGTGCTTACCCTGTACCCGAGCAGATCCCTGTCGCAGAGGATTACCTCTGCCAGGTTGCCGGACAGAACGTGCCGGTACAACTGTGCCGTGTGTCGGCAGTGCCGTTCAACCGCCGGTGGCCGGGACATCAGCGGCAGATTGAGCAATCCGAGATCGCGTACTTCGCGTCGTTCGAGATGGACGGGCCCGTGACGGTCCAAGTGCAGCCCCCGTTCGCGTTCAGCGACGTGGTGGTGCGGCCATTGTCGAAGGGAGTGCGCCCGCGGGTCGAGAATGGACGCATCACCTTTACGTTGCCGTCACCTGGCGGCTATTCTCTGGAACTGGACGGCTATCACCACAATCTCCACCTGCTTGCCGACCCCCCAAAGACGTATGCGGTGGACCGGCACGATCCTCAGACCCTGTATTTCCCGCCAGGTTGCCACGACGTAGGCATCCTGCAGCTGAAGGACGGGCAGACCGTGTTTCTTGACGAGGGCGCGGTCGTCTACGGCTGCATCCACGCCACGGATTGTACAGGCATCCGGATCCTGGGCCGGGGGATCCTCGATAACAGCAAGAACGTTGAGACGATCTTATTTGAGATGGAGAAACTCGGCGACGGCTCTGTTGACGTAAGGAATGCCAAGCGCGAGCACACAATCCACCTGGTTCGCTGCCAGGACGTGGTGCTCGACGGCATCACCATACGGGACTCATTGGTCTATAACGTCGGTCTATGGGGTTGCGACGATGTGGAGATCAGCAACCTGAAGATCATCGGAAGCTGGCGGTTCAACACCGATGGCATCGATTTTCACAACTGCCGTCGTTGCCACGTGACAGACTGCTTCGTCCGCACCTTTGATGATACCATCTGCTTCAAAGGTCACCTCGGATATCAGCCGACGTGCGAGGATATCCTGGTGGAGAATTGCGTGGTGTGGTGTGATTGGGACCACTGCCTGGAAATCGGGGCCGAGTGCTGTGCAGACCACATGCGCCGTCTGACCTTTCGCAACATCGACGTGATCCGCAGTCTGGATATCGCCATGAACATCGGCAATGTCGACTACGGTCACGTTCACGATGTGTTGTTCGAGGACATTCGGGTGGAAATGGACAAGGTGTACCAGCGCCCGCGTATTCAGGTAGACGACAGTGAGACCTTCCCGATCGACCCCAATTCCACTTGGCTGCCGACGCTGATGTCTTGTCGCGTGCTCCATCATCACGAATACAGTGGAGGAAGGCCTGAGCGCGGACACATTTCCGACATCACGTTCCGAGATATCCATGTGCTTTCCGAGCGGATGCCGCCGTCGTTCTTCGAGGGGTACGATGCGGAGCACCTTGTCTCGAACGTGACCATCGAAGGCCTATACCTTAACGGCACCCGGGTGGAGACGCTGGCGGACGCAGCCGTAAGCATTGGGGACTTCGCAACGAACATAGTGTTGCGATAGGCCACGGCAAAACAAGGAACCGGTACTCCTTTCCCGTGACACGGACCGCTATGGGCTGATGGCCAAGCTGCCTCTTGGGTGGCCAGAGCATCATCTCAGTTTCAACTGCGTGCGCGAGTGGCGGGCATTCCCGGTACGCCCATCCCTGCGCTAGATAACCTCACCCGGATGTCCCACAATCCATGCGGCCAGCGCTACGTCGTTGGCGCACGCGGCGGCGGCCCCGGTCGGGTCCGGCAGAAAGCCCGCCTCGCCCACCCAGTGCAGCGGGACCCGCGCCATCGCCAGCGGCAGCGCCTGCCGCTCCGCATCCGTCAGGGGCGCTGCGGCGGTCGCGTCGTACGCGTCGAGCACGGCCCGGACGCGGCACCACGAGCGCTGCCCGTAGGCGGTGCCCGGCGCCATACGCTGCATCATCCAGAAGGCGGCGTACGCCAGATCGAAGAGCCGCTCGTGCGCCGCCATGAACTCTAGGTCCACGAGCGCCACGACGCGCCCCCGGCGCACGAGCAGGTTGCCCGGGCCGAAGTCGCCGTGCACCACCTGGTGGGGCAACCGTGAGCCGCCGGACCGCCACCCGTCGCTCACAGGCGCCAGAACCTCCAGGGCCTGGGCGCAGGTACGCAGCGCCACGGCCCGCAGGGGGTGGGGCACCCCGTGGATGCACGCCCAGGTCTGGTCGATCAGGCCGGCGAGCTCGGCGGGCGCGGTGTAGTTCTCCACGGCGGGGGGCGGGAGCGCCGGCCCCGCCACGCTGTGGGCGAGCGCGCCGTGCAGGCGCGCCAGGAAGGCGAACGCCCGCACGTAGGAGTGCCACGACGCGCCGGTTGCGTCGTGGTCGACATACGGCTCCACCTCGACCAGCCGCTCCGCATAGGTGATGTGCTGTGCGCCCGAGGGGGTCGCGATCGGGAGCACGACCGGAATCCCGGCTTCCTGCAGCGCGACCTTGGCCGCCTGCACCGCGGCGAGCCGGCGCGGCACGACCCAGGGCCGGTAGACGCGCGCGACGTAGGGGCCGCGCTTGGTCTCGAACCGGACGTTCAGGTTGTAGGCGCCGCCTAGGTCCTGGGCCCCGGTGATCTGTCCCAGGCCGTAGGCATCCGCCACCCTGCGAACGAGCTGAGTGGTCAACTGTGCCCGTGGGCCCACGGGAATTTCGACTTCCACGGCGGATTCCCCCAGGGTCTTGTGGTCGCGATCTGAACTGCGGGCCGATCCTCGCCACGCAAAGGCGACGCCGCACCCGGCGTCCCAACAGCCGCTGCACGACGATCCCGCCCGCTATGGTAGGCGGGGTCACAGTACCCGTCAAGCGTGGGCTTGCTAACCTTGCGGACGGGCGTACAATATCAATTCAGGAATGATGTGTCGTACAGGGGAGGGAGCCAAGATGGCCGCGATCGACCGGAACTCTGCGATACCTTTGTATTATCAGCTCAAGCTCTACTTCACAGAGCGCATCGAGAAGGGGGAGCTGCGTCCGGGGGACCAACTGCCGACGGAGATGGAGCTCTGCGAGCAGCTCGGTGTGAGCCGCGCGCCGGTGCGCCAGGCGATGACGGAGCTGGTTCAGGAAGGCCTGATCTACCGCAGGGCCGGGCAGGGGTCGTTCGTGGCGCCGCGCTCGGCGGCCGCGGTGGCCGAGCGGTCGCACCTTCGCGTGCTGGCGCACTACGACGTCCGCTGGCTCGCCTCGCTGGAGCAGGCGGTGCGCACCTGGAACGGCCTCCATCCGGAGCACCAGGTGCAGCTCGACACGGAGATGTGCGCGCGCGAGGAGTTCCACGATGCGCTGCGGCGCGCCACGCTGCGGGGCGAGGCGCCGGATCTGGCGTCGATGGACTTTGTGTGGCTGACTCACTACGCCAGCGAGGGCTATCTCGCGCGGATCGACGAGCTGGACAGCCGTTGGGCAGCGCAGCTGGCGGTAGATCTGGAGCCTCCGGTGCTCCGGAACAACACCGTCGACGGGCATCTCTACGGGGTCCCGGCCCAGTCGGACGTGTCGGGCCTGTGGTATCGCAAGGACTGGTTCGATGAGGAGGGCCTGGCGCCGCCCGAGACCTGGGAGCAGTGGCTGACCATCCTCGATCACTTCGCGTCGCCGGTGGTCAAGCGGCGCTTCGGGCACCACTATGCCGTCGTGCTGCCCGTCACGGCGATGACGGGCGAGGCGACGGTCCACCTGCTGCTGCCCTTCATCTGGATGACGGGCGGCGAGATCGTCGACTCGCAGGGCGGGCTGGTGCTGAAGGCGCACCTCGAACAGGTGGCCGAGGCGCTGCGCTTCCTGCAGGAGATCACGCTGCAGCGGCGCACCTATCTGCCGGTGGACGTCTACCGCAGCCGGTGGTGGCATCTGGCGCGGTTCTTCGCGCAGGGTGATGTGCCGATGACGTTGGGCGGCACCTATGAGTGGCCCCGCATCCGCGAGGAGTCGGCGTGGGACACGGAGGAAGACGCGGCATCGGCCCTGGGCTTCGTGATGCTGCCGCGCACGGCAGCCGACACGCCGCCGATCGCTTCGCTGGGGGGCACGAGCTGGGTCATCTTTGAGCAGTCGGCGCACAAGGATCTGACGCTGGAGGTGCTGAAGCTGGTGGCGTCCACCGAGCTTTCGACGGCGTTCTGCGAGGAGAACCTGCAGATCTCGCCGTATGTGTCGGTGAACCAGCGGCTACAGAGCCCGGAGCACCCCTGGCTGTCGTCGCTCGTGCCGCTGATGGCGCACGCGCGCAACCGCCCCATGCTCCCGAACTACCTGCGCGTCTCGACCTTCCTGCGCGAGATGCTGGAGAACGTGCTGTGGGAGGGCGCGCAGCCCGAGCCGGAGATCGAGCGCACCGCGATGCTGCTGTCGGTGGTGATGGCGCTGACGCGGTAAGGGGCAAGCGCTGGTGTGGGCCTGTCCCTAGCGTATCAGGCCGGGCACTTCGACGCCAAGGACTGCGTAGATGATGGCGATGGCCACGAGGATCACGATCGCCATGATCCGCGCGCGTGCATCGCGGCGTTCGGACTCGCTGCGCCGGTGAAGCCTGGTGAGTGTCCTGACGAGGCTCTTCCTTGTCAGGTCCGTGACGGTTACGCACCGGCGGCTCCCCTCAGGCTGGTACATCAGCTCAAAGGCCCGTGGCCGGCCGTCCTCATCGAATAGCAGCTTGACCTCTACTGCGCTGAACCCATACCGGCGATCCGGAATCGTGTAGCGCCCCCAACGGATCATTGGGCGGTAGTCTTGCCGCAAGTAGCGGATCGCCCAGCGGCTGCGTTCATAGCGCATGTTCTTGTGGTTGGGGTGATCGATCACATAGGGAAACTCTACCCAGTGGGCACGCGCTGTGCTCCGATCGCGCGTGGCGTAGACCGCGTCGCAGAATGCCAGCAGCAGCGATTGCAGCATCGGGTCGTACTCAATAAGCGCGGACAGCTTGGGCCCCTCGACCGTCTCCGGCTCGGCCACGGGCCCCTCGTCGAGCAATGCATCCCAATCCCAGTCGTCGTCCTTGCACGTCTCGGACATAGCCGGCCTTTCCGGGAATCGTCACTGAGGCTGGTTCCGCGCGCCGCTCGCGCCAAAAGTATAGCGGTAGAGGGGGTGGCCGCAATCGCCGTTCCGGGAGATAGGCGCGGTCGGGCGGACGGCGGACGCACCGGTCGGGGACAGGCGTGGTCCGCCGGAGCGCGGGGGGCGGGCCCGGCTACCGGTTGCTGCCGGGCTCGTACAGCGTGCGCGCCAGGGCCTCTTGCCAGCGGGCGTAGGCGGCGGCGCGTTCGGCCTCGGTGCGCTGCGGCTCGAAGCGGTCGCGGGGGGGGACGCGGGCGGCGATCTCGTCCTCGCCAGCCCATAGCCCCACGGCCAGGCCCGCCAGGAAGGCGGCGCCCAGCGGCGAGACCTCGCTGGAGCGGCTGCGCTCGACGGGACAGCCCAGCACGTCGGCCTGGAGCTGCATCAGCAGGTCGTTGCGGCTGGCGCCCCCGTCGGCGAGGAGGGTGGCGGGCGGCGTGCCCGCCTCGGCCCCCATCACGTCGAAGACGTCGCGCACCTGGAAGGCGATGGCGTCGAGCGCGGCCCGCGCCAGGTGCGCCGGCCCCACGCCGAGCGTGAGCCCCGTAATGAGCCCCTGGGCCTGGGCCTGCCAGTGCGGCGCGCCCAGCCCCACGAGCGCCGGCACGAAGGTGACCCCCGCTGCGTCCGCCACGGTCCGCGCCAGGGCCTCGACCTCCGGCCCCGGATCGCGCAGCTCCAGCAGCTCGCCGACCCACTGGACCGCGCCGCCGGTGGTGTAGATGTTGCCCTCCAGCGCGTAGGTCACCGCGATGGCGGGCGTGCCGTGGGGTCGCTGCGCCCAGGCGATGGTGGTCGAAAGCCCGCGCTGGGAGAGGACCGGGGTGGGGGTGGGGCTCATCAGCGAGGTGCCGGTGCCGTAGGTGGCCTTGACGCTGCCGGGGCGGAAGCCGCCCAGCCCATAGAGCGAGGCGTGCGAGTCGCCGATCATGCTCGCGATGGGGACGCCCGCGGGGAGCACGGCGCCGCCCCCCAGGTCGATGCGCGCGGTGTGGCCGTGGATGGCGCCGGAGGGCTGCACCGCGGGCAGCACGGCGGCAGGGATGCCGAAGTGCGCCAGGATCTCGTCATCCCACCGGCACGTGTTCAGGTTGAGCAACTGGGTGCGCGAGGCGTTGGTCAGGTCGGTGGCGTGGACGGCGCCGGCTGCCGGTGTGCCCCCGGTGAGCTTCCAGAGCAGCCAGGCGTCGACGGTGCCGGCGCACAGCGCGCCGGCATCCGCGCGGGCGGGCCCGCCGGGCGCGTGGTCGATGAGCCAGCGGATCTTGCTCCCCGAGAACATCGGGTCGACCTGCAGGCCGGTGCGCGCTTGGAGAAGGGGTTCCAGCCCCCGGTCGCGGAGCGCCTGGCAGAAGGGCGTGGTGCGCCGGCATTGCCAGACCACGGCCGGGCCGGCCGGCAGGCCCGTGGCGCGCTCCCAGAGCAGGGCGGTCTCGCGCTGGTTGGAGATGGCGACCGCCGCCAGCGCGACGCCGGGGGCCTGGGCCATGCAGGCCGCGATGGCCGCACACGTGCAGCGCCAGAGCTCGCGAGGGTCCTGCTCCACCCATCCGGGGCGCGGGTAGATGACGCCGGTCGGCACCGCCCCGCGGGCCACGATGGCCCCCTCCGCATCGACGAGCAGCGCCTTGGTGTTGGTCGTTCCCTGGTCGATCGCCAGGATGGCCGTGTGGGTCATCGTGTCTGCCTCCGGTGAGTGGCCGCCCGCTGACGTGCCGCGATGCCGCGACCGCGCCCCAATCGTCGCCGGCCCGGCGGGTTAGGCCCCGGTCTCGTAGGGCGTGGTGGGCGGGTAGGACGGCGGGCGCTCGGTGCGCGCCCAGTTCGAGGGCTTGGGGCCCATCCTCAGGCGCAGGGCGCCGCCGCGAATCACCT
>ERZ747221.2345-NODE-2345-length-16925-cov-3.540539_pt1 | contig 16925 bp, 21 predicted proteins | sample MGYA00374949_ERZ747221 | MGnify/ENA primary metagenome ERZ747221 (study PRJEB28779, sample SAMN05720172) | bioreactor metagenome | isolation source: Anaerobic biogas reactor | place: USA:Washington, USA | collected 2015-08-08 ... | reverse complement strand
GCCCCGCCGCCGTGTAGGGCGCGCACGCTGTGCGCGCCGCTCGCTCGGTCGAGGGCGAGGCTCGGCACACCCGCGCAGCGCGGGCCGGACGGCGTCCGGCCCCTACACCCACGCTGGCCGTAGCCACGTAGTGGCACGGCGCCCCGCCGCCGTGTAGGGCGCGCACGCTGTGCGCGCCGCCCGCCGAAGGGCGTATCGCTCTCTCCGCGCAGCGCGGGCCGGACGGCGTCCGGCCCCTACACCCGCGCCGTCCGAGGCCACGGGGTGGTGCGGCGCCGCCGCCGTGTAGGGCGCGCACGCTGTGCGCGCCGCTCGCCGAAGGGCGTATCGCTCTCTCCGCGCACCGCGGGCCGGACGGCGTCCGGCCCCTACACCCACGCCGGCCGAGGCCACGGGGTGGTGCGGCGCCCCCGCCGCCGTGTAGGGCGCGCACGCTGTGCGCGCCGCCCGCCGAACGGCGAACGTAGGCCCACCTACACAGCTTGACAACGAGGGTCTTTCGCACTACTATATTCATAGTTCTGAATGGATGGGAGTTCGAGCGTGCCATCGACACACGAGGCGTACAAGCGACAGGCCGCGTTGATCAAGGCGCTGGCGCACCCGACCCGCCTCCAGATCCTCGATATCCTGGGTCACGAGGAGGAGTGCGTGTGCCACCTGACCGCCATCCTCCGCCAGCGGCAGCCCTACATTTCGCAGCAGCTCATGATCCTGCGCGAGGCGGGGCTGGTGACGGATCGCAGGGACGGCGTCATGGTCTATTACCGCCTGGCCGACCCCGCCATCTCTGCCACGGTGCGCGCAACGCGTGAGCTGCTGCGCACCAACGGCGAGGCGGCCGAGTTTCCGCCCATCCCGACGTCGCCCGTAGAGGGGTGTCCCTGCCCGCATTGCGGCGGAGAGGGCCCCTGCGTCTAGACCGGGCTGCGCGCGCATCCCTCTCTTTTTTATGTCAATATATTCCGTTTTCTGAATGTCCGCCCGCGTTAGCGGGCTACAGGAGGCTCGATACGCCATGAGTATCCTTCAGGCCGTCGGCGGGCTGCTCCAGGGGGGCTTGGGCAACCTGGCCGCCTACCTCGCGGCGCATGTGCTGCTGTGCCTGCTTCCCGCCTTTTTCATCGCCGGCGCCCTGACCGCCCTTGTCCCCAAGGAGGCGGTGACGCGCTACCTCGGTCGCACGGCGCCCAAGGTGATCTCGTACCCCGCCGCGGCGCTGGGTGGGTTCGTCCTGGCTGTGTGCTCGTGTACCATCCTGCCCCTGTTTGCCGGCATCTATAAAAAGGGCGCCGGCCTGGGGCCCGCCATCACCTTTCTCTTTGTCGGTCCGGCCATCAACATCCTGGCCCTGTCGTACACCGGCGTGGCGCTGGGGATGGATATCGCCATCGCCCGCCTCGTCCTTTCCATCATTTTTGGCATCGGCATCGGTCTCATCATGGCCATCATCTTTCGCGGCGACGACGCCGCGCGCGAGGGCGAGGGTGGGGGCGGGTTCGGCGCCGGGGCGCGGGTGCCGGGCAAGGTCCTGCTCTTCTTGGGGCTGCTCATCGCGCTGCTCGTCGCGGGGACGCTCCAGGTCGGCCTGCTGACGGACAGCTACGCCCAGGTGACCCTACCGATCCCGGGCATGGACGGCGTGCAGGCGACGCTCGACCGATTGGTGCCCTTCGACGCCACCCGCGGCGAGGAGGGGGTCACGGTGCAGGGCGCGCTGCTCATCGGGCTGCTGGCGATGATCGGCGTGGCCGCCTGGAAGGGGCTCACGCGCGTCGATGAGGGGTACAACCGCTGGACGTGGGTTTCCCTGGGGCTCATCGCCCTCACCCTGGTGGTGGCCGCCACGCGCATGGCGCCGCTGGCCGGCGGGCTCCAGGTGCAGTTCACCGGCAAGATGTTCGCCGTGATCGCCGCCGTGGTGGGGCTGTGGTGGCTGGCGCGCACGTCCTATGACGAGTACGAGGTCCAGGAGTGGCTCTGGGAGACGTGGCGATTCGTGCGCCAGATCTTTCCCCTGCTCATCGTGGGAGTGTTTGTGGTGGGCGCCATCCGCGGCCTCATCCGCCCCGAGTGGATCCAGGCCCTGGCGGGCAGCAATAGCGTCATCGCCAACGTCGTGGGGGTCCTCTTTGGGGTGTTCATGTACTTCCCCACCCTCGTGGAGGTGCCCATCGCTAACCTGTTCCTGAGCCTGGGGATGCACCGCGGCCCGCTCCTGGCCTACCTGATGTCCGACCCGGAGCTGAGCCTGCAGAGCATCCTCATCACCGCCACCGTCATCGGCAAGCTCAAGGCCTGGGTGTACGTGGTGTGGGTGGCCGTGTTCAGCACCCTGGCCGGCCTGCTGTACGGCGCCTGGGTTGACGGCGCCAGCGCCCTGGCCCTATCGGGCTACTTGGCGGCCGCCATCGCCGTGCTGGCCGTGTCCCTCGTCCTGTTTCGCCAGCGCAAGGCGCAACCCGCGCCGGCGCCAGAAGCACGCTAGATATGCGAGATCGATGGTACGCTGATTCCACTGATGACCCGCTGATTTCCGCGGATCAGAAGAGGGTGAGATCTGCGGGGATCAGCGTGCGATCAGCGGAATCTGCGTACCATCGGACTACCGCGAGCGCTCAATCATCTGAAGGAGAGTAGGGAATGGAGATCAAGATTCTGGGCACCGGATGCCCCAAGTGCAAGCGCCTCGAGCAGCTTACCCACGAGGCCGTGGCCGAGGCAGGGGTGGAGGCGACCGTCACCAAGGTCACCGACATCGCGGCCATCATGGCCTACCCCATCGTCAGCACGCCCGGCCTGGTGATCGACGAGGTGGTCAAGGCATCGGGGCGGCTCCCGCAAAAGGCCGAGATCGTCGGCTGGCTCCAGGAAGCCGGGAGGTAACCCCATGCTGACCATCAAGGTGTTCGGGACGACCCCACCCTGCGCCAAGTGCAAGCGTGCCGAGCGCGAGGCGCAGGCAGCCGCCGAGCGCTTCCCCGGGCAGGTCGAGGTCGTCAAGCTGGACGCCCTCGGCCCCGAGGCCGAGGCGTACGGCATGATGGTGACGCCCACCACCGTCATCGGCGACGAGGTCGTGGCTTCGGGCAAGGTACTGATGGCGGACCAACTGGCATCGCTCGTCGCATCCAAACTGGGAGGCTGACACCATGGTTGAGTTGGAAGTGTTCTCGGGCGAACCGCCCTGCCCCGGCTGCGTGGCCATCATCGACCTGGCCAAGCGCGTCAAGGCCAAGTACGGCGACGATGAACTGCGCCTGACCGTCTACTCTGGCGAGGAGGGGATGGCCAAATTCGAGGAGTATGGCCTGTTCTGCGTGCCCGCCGCAGTGGTGAACGGCTCCATCCGCATCGAGGGAATGTGTCCCAGCGAGGCAACGCTCAACAACGCACTACGGGAGGGCGGACTGTGTCTCAAGTAAAGATCGAGGCGTTCCTGTCGGTGCCCCCCTGCTCGGGAGGCGTGGCCGTGCGCCGACTGCTGCAGCGCGCCCAGAGCGAGTTCGGCGACCGCATCGAGGTCGTCACCCACACCGGCCGCGACGCGGCCTGGGACGAGAACAGCATCAACAACGCCCCGGCGCTCGTCATCGGCGACCTGGTCAAGTTCGTGGGCCTGGCGCCCAGCTACGAGAGCCTGGTCGGGGCGCTGCGCGAGGCGGGCCTCGAGTAGGCCCACGCCCGTGGGCGTGTCGCCCCCCCAGCGGCCCCAACACCGAGCGCTACCATCGCGGCGCACGCCCGGCGATGGGGCCGCCTGAAGGTCGCCGACAGACGGGGGATCGCGGGGATTTGCAGCCACGTGATCCGCGTGCTACCATCGCTCCGTGTCTGTGTCGCCATGTCGTGTCGCGGTACGGACGCGCTATCACCGCCATCACGATGGATCAGGGAAAGCTGCTCATGCGCACTGTGACCGATCGCCGAGCCGGGAGTCGCCCGGCCTGGCTGCTCGTGGCGCTACTCGCTCTGGTGGCGCTTGCCGGCCTACCGCCCGCCCTGCGCGCCGAGGGCGTGGTGAGGTTCTACTACTTTTACGACCCGAATTGCTCCTCCTGCCAGGAGGTGCACCGCGACGTGATCGGGCCGCTTTCCGCCGAGTTCGGCTCGCGCCTGGCCATCGACGAGCGCGACGTGGGCGAGATGACCAACTTTGAGCTGATGGTGGGGCTCGAGCAGTCCCTCGGCGTGTCGAACGGCAACATCCCCGAGGTGGTCATCGCTGACCGCGTGCTGGCCGGGACGGACGCCATCCGCGGCGAGCTGCGAGACCTGGTAGTCGAGCACTTGGAGCGGGGCGGCGTCGACCTCCCGGCCGTGTCCGCCAAGCCGACGAGGCCGCCCAGGGCGGACTGCGCCTTGTGTGACACCGTCGATGGCTCATCCAAGGCCACGGCGGCAGAGCAAGGCCCCGCCGTGGTCCGCGCCATCCTCTTCTGGTCGGAGACCTGCCCCCACTGCCACACGGTCATCACCGAGTCGCTGCCGCCCATCCTGGAGCGGTACGGCGACCAGCTGCAGATCGTCTCGGCCAACGTCTCACAGCGGCCGGCGTATGAGGTGTGGGTGGCGGCCATGGAGGAGCGCGGCATTCCCTCCGAGCGCCAGGTAGTGCCGATGCTCATGATCGGCGACCAGGTGCTCACCGGCTCGCTACAGATTCCGGAGGAGCTGCCGGGTCTCGTGGATCGCTACCTGGCCGAGGGTGGGCTCGACCTGCTGGCCGACCTTCAGGAGACGATCGCCCAGGCCGAGGCCGCCGCCACAAGCCCCACCGCGGCGCCGCAGGGAGCTGCCGAGGCGCCGCCCATCCACGGCGTCTACTTTTACCAGTCGGGCTGCGACGTGTGCGACCGCGCCGACCACGAGCTGCGCTACCTCACGGAAAAGTACCCGCAGATCGTCATCGCGCGCCACGACGTACGCGAGGATGCTGCGCTGAACCAGTTCCTGTGCGACCGCTACGGCGTTCCCGACGAGCGGCACCTCACCGCCCCCATCCTCTTCCTGGGGAACGGCTACCTCCTCGGTGATGACATCCGCACGCCCGCCATGGAGGCGCTCGCGGCGCCCCTCGCCGGGAGCGGTTTCCCGGACCCCACCGTCGGCTGGGACAGCGCGCGCCAGACGGCCGAGCAGTCCATCGTGGAGCGCTTTCAGTCGTTGGGGTTGCTCACGGTGGTGGGCGCTGGGCTGCTGGATGGCGTCAACCCCTGCGCCTTTGCCACCATGATCTTTCTCATGTCGTACCTCTCGGTGCGCAGACGCAAGGGCAAGGCGCTCCTGGCGACCGGCGCGGCGTTCACCCTCGGCGTGTTCCTCACGTACCTGGCCGTCGGGTTCGGGCTGTTGCGCTTCCTCGGGTCGCTCCCCTTCCTGAACGCCATCGCCCGCTGGCTGTACGCGGTCACGGCGCTGCTGTGCCTGGCGCTGGCGGTGGGCAGCATCCTGGACTATCGCAAGGCGCGGGAGGGGCGCCTCGAAGACATGAGCTTGAAGCTCCCCAAACGGCTGCGCGGCTTTTCGCGAAGGCTCATCCGCGAGGGGGTGAGCGCGCGGCGATTCGTGGTCAGTTCCTTCGCCCTCGGCCTGGGGGTGTCGATCATCGAGTTGGCCTGCACGGGTCAGGTGTACCTGCCGACCATCATCTTTGTGCTGAACCTGCCCGAGTGGCGCACGCAGGCCAGCCTGCTGCTGGTGCTGTACAACCTGATGTTCATCGTGCCCCTCATCGGGGTGTTCATCCTCGTGTACCTCGGCACGACCTCGCAGCAACTCATCAACTGGATGACCAGGCATACCGCCGCCGTCAAGCTGGGCACGGCGGCCCTGTTCCTGTTGTTGGCGGGATGGCTGGTGCACAGCGCCGTGGTTCTGTAGGCGCACGCCGGCCCTGACCGGAGAGAGGGTGTCCCAGAGATGGCGGAAACAGATCGCAGCTACTGTCAGATCATGATCGGGCGCGTGATGACGGGCCTCATCGGCCTGTCCGAGATCCTCGAGGCCTTTGCCGATGAGGGGGTCGCCCTCGACGCGCCGGACCTCGGCCCCCGGCTGGTCGCCGAACTCAGGAAGCACAACTATGTCCCGCGACCGGCGGTTGCCACCTACGAGGCGGCGCTGGTCCGCGAGTACCGCAGGCACCTGGAGGCCCGGGCGTCGGGCGCCACCGGCCGCGTGTGGCGCGACCCGCGCAAGGAACTCCTTTCCTGGTACCCCACCATCTTTGAGGCCAAGTGCGACGGTTGCGGCGCCTGTCTCGAGGTCTGCCCGCGCGACGTGCTGGGATGGGACCCCGACCACCGTAAGGTGCTCGTGCTCGAGCCGTACGAGTGCGCCCCGGCATGCCAGTTGTGCGCCAGGGCGTGCAAGCGCGGCGCCATCATGATGCCCGCGCGCGAGAGCCTGCATCAGCGCATCGATGCCCAGGGGCACACCCACGCCCCGGCAGGCTGCAGCGGCTGCAATGGCGCCGACTGCAAGACGTGCGGACAGGAGTAGTTGTCAGTGGTCAGTGGTCAGTTTTCAGTGGCTGTTAGCGACTGAAAACTGACCACTGACTGCCCTTCGGAGACTCGCCATGGAACTCGACATCGGCGCCATCCGTGATCCTCGTGTCCGGCAGTTCTATGCCCTCTACTGGCCACAGCGCCGCATCATCCACGACTTTTTCCAGCTGCTGACGGAAGAGCAGTACGACTTTCGCCTGACGGACACACCTCAGCGCCGGGCGGACTCGCCGCGCGAGAGCTTGGCGCACATCCTCTACGTGCAGCTTGTCTACCTGAACGGCGTGCGTACGGGCGCCCTGGCGTTCGGCCCCATGGGCGTCGACCACTACCGCACGTTGCCGCGGGCGCAGCTTCTCGGCGAACTGGAGCGCATCGAGCGCGCCATGTTCGACGAGCTGACCTCCGAGGCGTTTGACCCCGGCCGGCCCGTGGCGGTGTTCTGGGGTGGACAGATGGACGCCATCGACGTGCTCTACTTCCTCCGCGACCACGACATCCTGCACGTCGGCTGGAACCTGGCGGTGATGGACCACCTTCAGGTGCCGCGTTTCGAGTCGCTGATCGCGTATTGGGGTCCATAGGCTGCGTCGGGTTACCTCGCGCGGCCCCCATGGCAACGCCATCACCTGGGCCGGGCCAGGCGTGAGCCGATTCCCGCTGGTACATATCCATAGGGGCTGCGGATGCCCAACGGTCGAGTTCTTGCAGGGAAGCCCTAGAACCAGAAAGGGGAGTGCCGTCGCCATGCCATGCCCATATCATGTGCCGGATACCCTGACGCCTGGCGGCCTGGAGCAGATCGTCCGAGAGATCGCCGGGGAAAGGGGCACTTTCGGTGCGTCGACCATCGCGGTGGGCTCCATTGCCGACCGCGTGCTGGCCGGGTGCACCTTTTCCTCGCCCGCTGAACGGGCTCAGGCGCGACTCCGCATCGAGCACGAGGTCGCGCGGCTGGCCTCCCAGGTGAAGGGACTGCGTTACCTGGAGAACGAATGATGAGGCGGGAGCTTTGTCCTCCTGGAGGGAGGACTCGGAGATCGGGCCCATAGGGCTTGACACACGCCTTCACTCCTGCTATTATATCGATCATCAACATATAGAGGATCGATATATGGCACGTACCACAGACCTCGAAGACCCCGAATACTGGAAGGCCCTCATCAACCAGAGTCTCTCACGGCTCTTTATCCTACGCACTCTCCACGAGGCGCCGACCCACGGCTATGGCCTCCTGGAGCGCCTCACCGCCTTCACCCGCGGATGCTGCACGCCCGCCTACGGCACCATCTACCCCATCCTCAAGCAGCTCCTGGAGGGGGAGTATGCCACGGTGAGGCACGAGACGGGGGACGGGCGCAAGCGCAAGGTGTACGAACTGACTCCAAAGGGGGAGTCGGCCTACCAGCAGGCGATCGACACCTGGCAGGATGTCCTGCCCTACATCGAACGAGCCATCGCCGAATGGAGGGATGCCCAGTGATCGAGATGCTGCTGCGTTCCGGACGCTTCTTTCTCATCATCCTCGTGGAACTCGTGCCGCTCTTTTATCTCGTGACATTCATCTCGGGCCTGGCGCTCGAATACATCTCGCCCGAGGCGCTGCGCAAGAGCCTCAGCGGGAGGAAGGGAGGTCTCGGCCACGCCATCGCGCTCGGGCTGGGCTATGTGACCCCGTTCTGCTCCTGTTCGACGATCCCGGTGCTGGCCGGCATGACGCGCGCCGGTATCCCCGTGGGCATCATGACGACGTTTCTCTGTTCCTCGCCCTACCCAGTCGAGATCGCGCTGCCCATCCTCGCGCCGCTCTTTGGCCTCCCCTCCGCGCTCACGTTCCTTGCCGCGGGCGGTGGCCTAGCGGTGATCAGCGGCGTGCTCGTGCAGCGGGTCGGCTGGCAGAGTGAGGTCAAGGTGGATGGCGGCCTCGGCCCCGCCCCCGTCGCGACGCTGCCGATGGGCGGCGATGACGATCTGCCCCTCATCGCGCTCGACACATCCTTCCGCGCCCGAGCGGGACGCGCCTGGCAGTACACCCTCGGCTTTGCGCGCAAGCTCTTGCTGATCATCATCATCAGCAGCGCCGTCGGCGCGCTCATCTATGGCTTTATCCCGGAGGAGTTCATCTTGCGCTACGCCGGCGGGAGGGGCTGGTTGACGGTCATCATCGCCGCGCTCATCGGCGTGCCGCTCTACGTCAACGCAGCGGCGGTGATCCCCATCATCTACTCCCTGTCGCTCAAGGGGATGAGCCAGGGAGCGGTGATCGCTTTCCTGATCACCGCGACGACGATCAGCCCGCCAGAGATCCTCATGCTCTCGGCGCTGTTCAGAAGGAAATACGTCATCGCCTTTGGCGCCGCCATGGTCGTGGGGGCCATCGTCACCGGGTACGCCCTGAACTGGATCGCATCGTGAGGGACGAAGGGAGAGGCATTCGCATGGCAGAGAAGAACGCACTACAGGTCGTTACGATCTCGGGGGCCTGCTGCATGCCACACCTCGCGCAGGCCGATAAGAAGCTCGAAAAGTGCTTGCAGGAGGCCGCCGGACAGCTCGCCATGGCCATCGATGTGAACAAGGTATCGCTGAGTGCGCTGCTGGCGGGGAAGGGTGGCCTGGCGCCGAAGCAGCGCGACTTGGTCCTCGCCCTGTTTCAGCGCCACGGCGCCGCATTCACGCCGGCAGTGATGATCGACGACCAGATGGTTATCGCCGGCAGGCTGCCGACGGTGGACCAGCTCAAGGAGGCGCTACAGAACGGCATCTCCAGAGGCGTAGGAGCAAAGTAGCGGAGCGTGAGGCGGTGGCCGCGCCGAGGGAGCGGCCAACATCTACTACTTTTTTGGAGACCCGTCCGGCAAGTGGGAGGCACCGCTCGACGCCGGCGCTGACGCCCTCTCGCTGGAAGGGAGCAAGAAGGGCTTTCACATCGACGTCGAGGACGTGGTGGCACGCGTGACGGGGCGCTGCGCCGTGCTGGGCGATCTCGACGCCACCTACCTCCTGGAGCGCGGCACCGAGGCGGAACTGCCGGCCGAGATCGCGCGCCCGATGGCCGCCGTCCGCAACGGCGGGCGCCTTGACGTGAGCCTGGACAGCCCCGTCACTCCGGACACGTCGATAGCGCGCGTGCGGGTGTACTGCGATCTCGCGCGGGAACTCGCGGCAACCTGACGCGACGACTCCCGCTGCTCCGCCGGCAGCAGTGCGGTTCTTGTGGTATACTCTGGCCCATCCCGCCCGCCGGAGAGCGTCCTGCCCATGCCGCTACGCGCCCACGTGCTCGTCCTGCTGCTGTGCTCCCTCTGCCTCGCGATCATCGGATGCGCCGACCGCCCAACGCCCACCGAATCGGCGCCGGAGGCTCAGGTGCTCCACATCGTGGTGGCGCATCCCGCCATAGAGGCAGCATCGGCCACGCCCACCATGACGCCCGTCGCAACGCCCACGCCGACCGCCACGCGAACGGCGACGCCCTCCCGTACCGCCACAGCCACGCCCTCGGCAACGGCGACGCACACGCCCACCGCGACGCCGACGGCGACGCTGATGCCGACGTCAACGCACACGCCGCCACCTACCGAGACCCCTTCGCCCGAGCCCACGACGGTCCCCACCGTTACGCCGCCGGAACCTCCCCAGCCCGCCGCCGAGGCGCCAGCGACCGGGCGCTACCCGCGCCTGGTGCTGGCCAACTATTTCGCCTGGTACGACCACGCCACCTGGGACTCGTGCGCCGTGAGCGACGGCGACGGCCCCCTGGAGCCTTACCACTCGGACGACGGCGGCACGTTCGCGCGCCACGTGCGCCAGGCCATCGATGCGGGGATCGACGGCTTTACGCTGCAGTGGTTCGCGCCGGGCGAGCGCACCGATCGCAACCTCGCGACGCTGCTGGCTCAGTCGCAGGGGACGGGCTTTCGTTCCACGGTGATTTTCCTGCGCCACATCTGGCCCGGGTCGCCCGGTGCCACGCAGACGACGGTGGGCGACGCCATCGCCCACTTGGTGGCGACCTATGGCAATCACCCCAATTTCTTGGCCGTCGATGGGCGGCCGGTGATCGTCTTTGCCGACGTGTACCGCGTCCCGCGCGAGGAGGGGCAGACGCCCCAGCAGGCCTGGGGCGCCATCCGCGCCCGGGTCGATCCCGACCGGCGCAGCCTTTGGATCGCCGAGGGCCTGGATGCCTCCTACCTGGACGTGTTCGATGGCCTGTACGTCTACAAGATCACCCACGCCGCGTACCCAGATGATTACGTCAAGGCGAGTCGCTGGGCCGCCGGTGTGCGGCGTGCCGAGGCCCAGTTCGGTCAGCCGCGCCTCTGGATGGCCACCATCTCGCCCGGCTGGGACGACCTGCGCTCCGGGTGCCAGCCGGACGTGCGCGTGCCCTCCGCGCCCCACAAGCGCGACCGTGAGGATGGCGCCTACTACCGGGCCACCTTTGACGCTGCGATGGGCAGCGACCCCGACTGGATCTGGATCAACAGCTTTAACGAGTGGATCGAGGGCACCTACATCGAGCCGGGCCGGCGGTACGGGGATCGCTACCTCGAGATCACGCGGGAACTCGTGGCGCGGTTCAAGGGGGGCTGAGGCGCTCTCGGGGGGCGCGCACGCCGCAACCGGGTTTGGATCGCCGGGCCGCTCAGGCGTGCGGGCCCCTACAGGCGTCACGTCGTGGGGTATCCGGCGGCCGCGCTAGCGCGGCATAGGGCTCGTGGCCAACACGATCTCCACCGGCAACCCCCAGACCGACGTCGACGCGGCGTCCACGACGTGAAAGCCGGCGCCGACGAGCAGAGGGCGCAGACGGATGGGGCGGCAGTTCACCCACAGGGGGTAGCGATCGCGCGCCCAGCGGTACAGCCGCACCGCCGGGCGGCGTCGTTTCCCCTCGACCAGCGCCGCCGCCACCATGCGCCCGCCCGGGCGGAGCACGCGACGGCACTCGGCCAGCGCCTGCGCGATGCCGTCCGGATCGAGCACCTCCAGCGTGAGGATGGAGAGCGCCGCATCGGCGCTGCTGGCGCGCAGCGGCAGGTGAGCCGCGTCGCCGCACAGGAACGCCACCCGGCGCACCTGGCCTTCGCGCGCCAGGCGCTGTCGCGCCCGGCGCAGCATCCCCGTGGACAGGTCCACGCCACACAGGCGACCGGACGCGCCCACGGCTCCCGCGAGTGCCGACAAGGCGCGCCCGGTTCCCGGACCCAGCTCCAGAATGTCCTCCCCCTCGCGGGCGGAGAGCATGAGGAGGGCCTGGCGCTCGACCAAGCCCTCCCCCCAGCCCGCCAAGAGGTCGTACCAGCCGCTCATGGCGTCGTAGGCTTCCTGTATGGTGCGGGGCCTGGTCCGTGTTCGTGCCGTCATGCGAACCCCCTGAGCAGTGCGTCGAGCGAGCGGATGGAGGGAAGGGACGGCGGTGCTGGGCTAGCTTACGTGGATGATCTCGACGGGGCAGCCATCGGCGGCGTCTTGCACGCAGGTCTCGAGGTCGTCGGGCGCCTCCCCTCGACCGGGATCGCCCTTCGCCCTGTACTGGTCCAGAACCTGGCTATAGCCGTCGTCGGGGTTCTCCTCAAAGAACTCGGGACACGATGTCCAGCAGACCCCACAACTGATGCACTCGTCGCGGTCAATCGTAACACTCGGCATTCCCATGCCCTCCCTCTGGTGCTCCGCCGGGCGCGGCGGTGCGGTAATCACTGCTGAGCGAGTATATCGCCGGCCCCCGAATGCGTCAACGCCTGCGTGGTGCACGTTGACGCCTGCCGAGGTGCAGAGACCGCATTTGCATGTTTTTGATGAAATAGGTAAGATTGGATGGTGAATGCGGAACCTCGAAGATGCTAGGTTTCGGCTCCCTATGGCATGCCCCCCGTGTGCCGAAAAAGGGTCGAAAACCACTTTCGCCGCATCGCGAGTCGTGGTAGAATAGAGCATCAGCCTCACCGACCTGGGCCGAGCGCATTACCCCTTTCGAACCCTCATTGCCGTGAGATTCCCACCAGGTCGCCAATCAAGCCGCAGTAGCTCAATCTAGACCAATGCGGCACGCCCACCGGGTGGCGGTAGAGTCGTCGCGCCCCCGGCTCGTCCGGCGTGTTGGATTCGTGCGTGTGTCGCTCAGACACACCGGGCAACTCTCGCGCCTGGCGCGCATCCGGGGGCATTGGCATGATCATCTCGCGCACACCACTGCGCATCAGCTTCGCCGGCGGCGGCACCGACTTTGGCGCCTACTACCGCCGCGGCGAGGGCACGGTCATCAGCACCGCCATCGACAAGTACATCTATATCACGGTCAACAAAAAGTTCGACCACCGCATTCGCGCCAGCTACTCTATCACCGAGATCGTGGACCGCGTCGACGATCTGCGCCACGAGCTGATTCGCGAGGGGCTGCGGACCGTCGGCCTGGACGGCGGCATCGAGGTGACCTCCATCTCGGACATTCCCTCCGAGGGGACGGGCCTCGGCTCGTCCAGCACCTACACGGTGGGCCTGCTGAACGCGCTGTACGCCTACAAGGGGCTCCACGTGGGCGCCGAGCGGTTGGCGCAGGAGGCGTGCGACATCGAGATCGGCGCCTGCGGCAAGCCGATCGGTAAACAAGATCAGTACATCGCGGCCTACGGCGGCCTGCGCCGCATCCGCTTCCATCCCGATGAGACGGTTTTTGTCGACCCCGTCATCTGCCTTCCCGAGACGCGCGCCACGCTCCAGGAACGCCTGCTCCTCATGTATACGGGCCTCACCCGCTCGTCGTCAACCATCCTCGCCGAGCAGAATCACAACACCGAACACGACGATGCCAAGCGTCGCACCCTCGACAAGATGGTGTGGCTGGCGCGAGAGTTGGGCAGCGCCCTCGAGGCGAATGATTTGAATTGCTTTGGCGAGATCCTCCACCAGAGCTGGCTGGCCAAGCGTGAACTGGCCAGCGGCATCACCACCGGCACGATCGACGGCTGGTACGAGCGGGCGCGCGCGCACGGCGCCATCGGCGGCAAAATCACCGGCGCCGGAGGGGGTGGGTTCCTCCTCCTGTACGCCCCGCGCGAACGTCATGCCGAGATCAAACAGAGTCTTCCCGAGTTACAGCCGGTGCGGTTTCGATTCGAGCCACAGGGAAGCAAGATCATCTATGTAGAGGAGAGCGCATAATGGCCGTCTCGACGGCACCAGAGAGCGTCATCGACTGCGTGGGCTATGCTCGGGACTATGTTGTGGGGTTGCAGCACTGCCTCGACGCGCTGAATCTCGACGAGGTGGCCGAGGTGATCGGCTACATCCACGAGGCCTACGCGCGAGGCAAACAGGTGCTGATCATTGGGAATGGGGGCAGCGCCGGGGCGGCCACCCATATGGCCGCAGACCTCGGCAAGAACATCCTGCCGGAGGGGTACCCCGATGGCGCGCGGAGGCTCAGGGCGCTCTCGTTGGCCGATAATGTCGCCTGGATCACGGCACTGGCCAACGACCTGGGCTATGAGTACATCTTTTCCGAGCAGATCAAGAACCTCGTCCAGGAGGATGACCTGGTCATCGCCATCAGCGGCAGCGGCAAGTCACCCAATATCTTGGAGGGGATGCGCGCCGCGAGGCACGCCGGCGCCAAGGTGGTGGCGCTGCTGGGCTTTGACGGCGGCCCTGCCAAGGACCTCGCCGACGCACACGTGCTCGTCTGCGCCCACCGCTACGGCCATATCGAGGACCTGCACACGATGCTCATCCACCTCATCACCAGCTACTTGGCATGGTGCAACAACGCGGGCGGGCGCGTTTGATCCTGACCCGCTCAAGGAGTCGATGTATCTAGCCAACGTTAACCTCATCGTAACTCTGTATTAACTTGGGCGTGCTATAATCGCACAAGGTCACGCGAGCGCATCCTCTCCATCGAGCCCTCCATCTGCATCACCGCCCCCTTGTACGGCATCCCCACCAAAGCCACGCGCGTGATCGCCTGAGCGAGACAGCTTGACGAACGGACGCAGAGATGACACCCTTGGAGCCGACGGGCGTCTACCCCCCCACGGGAACCGCCGTCTTTGTCGATCGTGACGGCGTCATCAACCAAGAGCGCCGCGACTATGTCACGCACTGGGACGAGTTTCGCTTTTTGCCCGGAGCGGTCGAGGCCCTGGCGGCGCTCACGCAGGCGGGGTTGGACGTGTTCATCGTTACCAATCAGTCGGCCATCCATCGGGGGATCGTGTCACTCGATGAGGTTGAGGGGCTTCACCGACGCATGGTAGCGGCGCTCAACGCCGCGGGCGGGCACGTGCGGGGAATCTATCTGTGTCCCCATACGCCCGAGGAGGGGTGCGCCTGCCGCAAGCCCCGACCAGGTCTTCTGCTGCAGGCGGCGGCGGAGCACGATCTCGACCTGACGCGCTGCTACCTCATCGGTGACAAGCTCTCGGACATGGAAGCGGGCCGGGCGGTCGGCTGCCGATGCCTGCTGGTGCTCACCGGCCTCGACGCGCCGCTGCCCGATAAGAAGGGCGCACCGGCCGACACGCGGTGCTACCGGTCCTTCCCGAGCATCCGCGAGGCGGTGGAACAGGTGCTGAAGGACGAGGCGCTGCTCGCAGCAGAGCAGCCGCCGGCGGCCCTCCAGCGCCGGCAAAAGGGCGGTCTGGAGCCCGCCTATCCAACCGCCAACTGATCCCGCCCATCTCTGATACGACATCCTCGTACCTCCTGCTTACGACGCGCCACAACGCGCACCTCTCACAGCCGCAGAGCACTCCCACCGCCATACGCCTCCCATACCCCATCCCACCGAACGCCGTCACCGTGTTCGCGAGCGGGCCGAGCCTGCAAGAGGATAGGGAACCGATCGTGACGCAAGGCATGGAAGCATATCGAGCGTGGTCCGCGGAGCGGAACCCGCCGCGCGCTGCGCAACGCCTGCGCTGCTACCTCGATCGCCAGGCGTCGAGCCCTGGCCGCTATGTCGCGGAGCAGGCGCTCTTTATGGCGCTCGGGTGGATCCCCGGGATCGTCGGTGTAGGGCTTCGCGCCCTGGCATACCGGCCGATCCTGCGCAGCCAGGGCCTGCCCGCCATCGAGGCCGGGGTGCGTCTGGCACAGGCGCGCAACATCACCCTGCATCGCGGCGTGTACCTCGACGTGGGCGTCTACCTTCACGCCTGCCCCGGGGGGATCGAGATCGGCGAGAACAGCATGGTGATGCACCACGCCGAGCTGCACGTCTACAACTTTCGTGGCCTGCCGCACGCCGGCATACGCATCGGGCGCGACAGCTTGATCGGCGAGTTCAACGTGGTGCGCGGCCAGGGGGGCGTCACCATCGGCGATCGCGTGTTCACCTCGCCGATGGTGCAGATCCTGGCCGTGAACCACGTGTTCAGTGATCCCACCTGCTCCTTCGTCGGCCAGGGGATCACCGCGGAGGGGATCGCCATCGAGGATGACGTCTGGATCGGCGCCGGCGCCATCATCACCGATGGCGTGCACATCGGGCGGGGGGCGGTCATCGGCGCCGGCGCGGTGGTGACGCGCGACGTACCCGCTCACACGGTCGCCGCGGGCGTTCCCGCGTGCGTGATTCGCGAGGTGGGCGACTGCCAGCCTCGCTCCGGCGTCACGGTCTATTACTAGGGAGAGAGCATGGCGGAGACACTGTCCGTGATCATCCCAGCTCTCAACGAAGAAGATGGTATCGGCGACATTGTCCGACGCGTGTTGGCGGTGGAGTCGCGTTTGAACGAGGTCGGCGTCGACAGCCTCGAAGTGATCGTCGTCGACGATGGATCGGTGGATCGCACCGCCGAGGTGGTGGCGGGCTTTGGCCAGGTGCGGCTGGTGCGCCATGCCGCCAACCGCGGATACGGCGCCGCGCTCAAGACGGGGTTCTCTGTCGCCCAGGGGAGCCTCCTGGCGTTCCTGGACGCCGACGGCACGTACCCCGCCGAGCGTCTGCCCGACCTGTGCCGCGCCGCCATCGCGGAGGATGCGGATCTGGTGATCGGCTCGCGCATGGCGCGCCCGCCCGAGGGGCAGGCGAAGGGCACCTCCGACGATTGGGGCGAATCGGGGATGCCGGTGGTACGCCGCATCGGCAACCGGCTGTTCGCGGGGCTGCTGAGCGTTGTAAGCAACGTCCGCATCAGCGACTCGGCCAGCGGCATGCGCGTGCTGCGCCGCCGGGCGCTGGATTACCTCTACCCCCTGCCCGACGGCCTGCACTTTACCCCCACCATGAGCACCCGGGCGCTGCACGAACAGCTGCGCATGGTGGAGGTACCCATCCCCTATCGCGAGCGCGTCGGCCGCTCCAAGCTGAGCGCCGTGCGCGATGGCGCGCGGTTCCTGCGCACCATCCTCTGGACCGCCCTGGGCTACAACCCGGTGCGCGTCCTGGGGCTGGTGGGGCTC
>ERZ747221.2326-NODE-2326-length-17049-cov-4.848928_pt1 | contig 17049 bp, 12 predicted proteins | sample MGYA00374949_ERZ747221 | MGnify/ENA primary metagenome ERZ747221 (study PRJEB28779, sample SAMN05720172) | bioreactor metagenome | isolation source: Anaerobic biogas reactor | place: USA:Washington, USA | collected 2015-08-08 ... | reverse complement strand
GAGCCATGCCTCGAAAAACGCACGCTTCCACTTCCTTCGCGCCGACCGCACAAGAGCGATAGCTTTCATCTTCACCATACGCTTCGAGCGGATGAACCAGAAATGAGTGGGGGCTCCGATCATACTGGAGAAACGTGTTTCCCAGTTTGTTGAACCGCTTGGCAGTTGGTGGCCTTGGTTGGCCTGTGTCGGAGCCCCCATCGTGAGTATACCGAAGTCCGTGGCAGAGACAATTGAGAATCATGTGCTCCTGGAAGTCGAAGGAATTGACCGGATGTACCTGAACGTCTATCAGCCGAAGCTTCAGCACGGCAAGGGGGCGTCGGGCTTCTTTCGCTTTCATCGGGGCGAGGCTTTCGCCACGGCCCTGGTCATGTCGCGAATGACTCGCAAATTCGTGGCCGGCATCGAGCGTTTTGTGGGCGAGAACGACATCCCCATGATTGCTTTTACCAAGGGCCAGCGAAAGGACGACGTTGCCCTGGATTATTACGCCGACTTCGATCAGGAGGAAGGCGTCGTTTTCGTTGGCAAGGCCCAGGAAAAGGCATCCGTTCATCGTACCGAGACTCGCCGGCATCCCGAGTCGGGCCAAACCTATCCCTGGCTGGTTCGTTCGACGGCCATGGTCAACCACTACTATTTCTACTGCATCGACAAAGACTTCGGTCCCTTCTTTCTCAAGTTCTGCTCCTACTTCCCGTACACGGCCCGATTGTGCATCAACGGCCACGAGTATCTCAAACGACAACTGGCCCAAAGGGGTATCGACTTCGAACCGCTCGACAACGGCGTACTGTCTTGTTCTGACCCGAAGCAGCTCCAGGCGATTTGCGACCACTTGTCCGCGGAAAAGATCGACCGACTCTTGCGTAAATGGCTCCGGCGACTGCCGCACCCCTTTACGGCCAAGGACCGCCAGGCCGGTTATCGCTACGATCTCTCGATCCTCCAGGCTGAGTTTGCCTTGACCCAGGTACTCGACCAACCCGTGGCAGGTCGCGTCTTTTTCGAACAAGTGATCCGCGAAAATCTCGACGTGGGCCGCCCCGACAAGGTGCAGTTGATCTTCAACCGCCGGGTGCAGCGCAACACGCAGGGCCGATTTCGCACCCGCCTCATCACTCGTGACGTCATACCCAGCCTTCACATCGATTACAAGAATACGCGGATCAAACAGTACCACAAGGAGGGTCGCACGCTGCGAACGGAAACGACCATCAACAATACGCGTGATTTCGACATCGGGCGCCGGCTGCAAAATCTGCCTGCCCTCAGGCAAATCGGCTTTCAGGCCAACCGACGTCTCTTGGACGTCCAAAAAATCAGCCACGACCCGGCACTTGGCGAAACCGCGTTTCGGCAACTCATCGAGCCTGCCGTAGTTGACGGACAGCGTACCAGTGGAATGCGTTTCGGCGATCCGGCCGTGTTAGCCTTGTTCTTGTCGTTGTTGCTCTTTCGTCTTCTCCCAAACGGGTTTTCCAATCGTGACTTGCGCAAGCAGTATGCGCTCCTGTTGGGCAAGCAGCCCGACGTAATCACCCCGGGCCAGATGACGTACCAACTCCGACGACTGCGCTTGCGCGGCTTCATCGTCCGGATTCCCAAAAGTCATCGCTACGAGGTCACCGACGCCGGCATCCGCACCGCCGTCTCCTACGCAACCAGCCTCTCGGCTATCCTCCGTCCCCTGACCGCTACCAACTCAACAAAACCGCAATCTGACAACGAAACCCTTCCGAAAATACTCCGCAAACTCCAGAGGCTCCTTGCCGAAATCCCTGAACTACAACACGCCGCCTAAAACTTGACTCAAACGCAACAACTTTAGGCAACTGAGTTGCCTCAGACAATCCGTCCGTCATTTTCCTTTCCCCATTTTCTTTTCTACCCCAGCGTAATCCACACCACAAAGCCCGCAAGCAACCCTCTTTGCCCCCTCGCGTGAAACACTCTCAGGCATTGGCTGTACCGCATCATACTCGGTGCGGCAAACACCACTGAGAACGAGGAGCATCGATTCCTTCATTTCGCCGTTTGTCACCCCTTGTTCACTATTCTGCGGTTTCCCTCCTACGGCCGGAAATCGTCTTCCACTCGGATGCTCTCTGCAAACCGGGCCAGCAGATCGGCCGCGCGGTCGATGTCGTCGAGCGAGATCATTTCGACCGGGCTGTGCATGTAGCGGTTCGGGATGCTGACCAGCCCGGTGGCCACCCCTGCGCGGTTGATCTGAATGGCGTTGGCGTCCGTGCCCGTGGGCCGGCCGTCGGCCGCAACCTGATGCTCAATCTCCCCTTGCTTGGCAACGTCGAGCAGCCGGGCAACCACCTTCGGATTCATGTTCGGCCCGCGATAGACGACCGGTCCCTTGCCCAGGCAAATATCGCCTTGTTCTTTCTTCTCGATCGTCGGGCAGTCGGTGGCGTGGGTCACGTCGACGGCGATGCCGACCTGAGGGTCGATCCCGTAGGCGCTCGTCCGTGCCCCGCGAAGACCGACCTCCTCCTGAACCGTCGAAACGGCGTAGAGCGAGCAGTTCAGCTTCGAGGCGTCGGCCCGGCGCAGGGCCTCCATGACCACCCAGAGCCCGCACTTGTCGTCCATGGCCGGGCAAGCCACGCGGTTGTTGCGTAGCTCACGGTATTCCAGCTCCACCGTGACCGGATCGCCCACGCGTACGAGTTTCTGGGCCTCTCCCTTGTCTTTGGCGCCGATATCGAGCCAGAGGTCCTTGAGTTTGGGCACTTCTTTGCGTTCCTCTTCAGTCAGCAGGTGGATCGGTTTCCGGGCGATCACGGCCCGCACCGGCCCGTTGTCTGTCCAGACGGTCAAACGCTGCCCGATGAGCATCTGGGGATCCCAGCCCCCGAGGGAAAGCACATAGAGAAACCCTTCGTCGTCGATGTACTGGACGATCAATCCGATCTGGTCGCAATGGCCGGCTAACATCACTCGGACCGGGGCGCCCGGATTCCTGACGGCAATCAGATTGCCGTGCAGGTCGGTCGTCACTTCGTCAGCAAACGTGCCGACGTGGGCGCGAACCTTCTTCTGGAGCTCCGTCTCAAACCCGGAAGGGCTGGGCGTTTCGAGAATTTGTTGAAAGAATGCGAGAGCGGCAGATTCCATGGATGGGGCCCTTCGGGAGAAAGAAACAAAACCGGAAGATCGGCCCGGAAGCAGCCGATTCTTGAGGATTGACCTGGATGTCTCAGTATTGCATCAGCGAGAAGCGGTTCAAGTCACCCCAAAATCCCGCGCGGTTGGTTCACGACGCCTTTCGGGGTTGATGGACAGACGCGATTTGGGGGGGATCGCCTTGACGGATCGGCCTAAGCCCTCCTAGGATAAGGGGTTCTCGCAAATCTGTAGCGGCAAGTTGGGTCGAATAAGCGATGGAAACAGTCAAAGTTGCAGTGGTTGGGTTCGGCACCATCGGGTCGGGAGCGGTCAAGCTCCTCCTCCAGCAGCCCGAGAGAATCGCCCGAGCGACGGGCAAGAAGGTCGAACTGGCCTATGTGGTCGATAAGGACCTAACCCGGTCGAGGGGCGTTGACGTCCCCAAGGGAAAGCTGGTCGACGACCTGAACCTCGTTCTCAACGACCCCGAAATCCACACCGTCATCGAGCTCGTCGGCGGGATTGAACCCACGCGAGGCATCGTCCTCAAGCTGCTGGAAAACGGCAAGAATGTGGTGACCGCCAACAAGGCCCTCCTGGCCCACCACGGGCCCGAACTCTTCGCCATGGCCCGCAAAAAGGGCCGGTCCATCGCCTTCGAGGCAGCCGTCGGCGGCGGCATCCCGATCATCGCCGCCATCGGCCAGTCCCTCACCGCAAACCGGATCGAATGCATTCACGGGATCCTCAACGGCACGAGTAACTTCATTCTCACCCAGATGGAAGAACTCGGGACGGACTACTCCGCCTCCGTGGCCGAGGCCCAACGGCTCGGCTATGCCGAAGCCAACCCGGCCATGGACGTCGACGGCACCGACGCCGCCCAGAAACTCGCCATCCTGTCCCACCTGGCGTTCGGCGCCACGCCCGACTGGCGCAAGATCCCCCGGACCGGCATCGACACGGTCCAGACGGCCGACATCCGTTGCGCCAACGAACTGGGTTACAGCATCAAGCTCCTGGCCGTCGCCCAACTGACCGACGAGGGCCTGGAACTGCACGTCTCGCCCACGCTCACCCGCCACCACACCCCCTTGGCGGAGGTCCGCGGAGCCTACAACGCCGTCCGCGTCGTCGGCGATGCCGTGGGAAGCGTCTTCTTCCACGGCCTCGGCGCCGGCCAGATGCCGACCGCCTCGGCCGTCATCGCCGACCTGATCGACACCATCGTCGGACGAGCGGCCATCACCTTCAAGACGCTTGCCCTTTGGGACAAGGACCGTTCGGCGCCCGTTCCCGTCCGCGATCCGGGCAAGATCGCCGATCGGTTCTACCTGCGACTGAGCGTGCAGGATCGGCCGGGCGTGCTCGCCGAAATCGCGGGAGTATTCGGAAGACACAATATCTCCATCGCGTCCGTGCTGCAGCACGAGCCTGCCGGACTAGACGACGGCTTCGTGCCCCTGGTCATTATGACCCACTCGGCTTCGGCCGGGGCGCTGGACGACGCCCTGAAAACGATCGACAGCCTTCCCTGCGCTCACCCCGGAACCGTCAGGATGCGAGTACGAGACTGAGCTATGAAATACGCGATCATCATCCCCGACGGCTGCGCCGACGAGCCCCAGGAGACCCTGGGCGGCAAGACCCATCTCCAGGCGGCAAACATTCCCGCCATGGACGCTGTGGCCGCCGAAGGCATCGTCGGGCGTTCCGTCAACGTGCCCGACTGCCTGCCCCCCGGCTCCGACGTGGCCAACCTCAGTCTGCTGGGCTACGACCCCCTGGCCCACTTCACCGGCCGGGCGCCCCTGGAAGCCGCGGCGCAGGGGATCGCCATGGGCCCCAACGATTGGGCCGTCCGCTGCAACCTGGTCACTATCCAGGACCAGGTGATGAAGGACTTCACCGCCGGCCATATCAGCACCGCGGAAGCCACCGAACTGCTCAAGTCGGCCCAGGAGCACCTCGCCGCCGAGGGCGTCGAGTTCTTTCCCGGCGTCAGCTACCGGAACCTCATGCTCCTGCGGACCAACGATCCGGCCGGTCCGTTCTCGCAGGATACCCGCACGACACCGCCCCACGACCTGACCGACAAATCGGTCCTCGACGGCTATCCCCGCGGCCCCGGCAGCGAACTGCTGAGCCGGTTGATGGACGAGAGCATGACGCTGTTTGCCGACCATCCCGTCAACCAGGCCCGCGTTGCCGCCGGCAAACTGCCGGCCACGAACGTCTGGCTCTGGGGGCTCGGACGGGTTCCCCAGTTGACGCCGTTTCAGGAACTTTACGGCGTCCGAGGCGCAATGATCACGGCCGTCGATCTGCTTCGCGGTATCGCCTCCCTCTTCGGGTGGAAGCGGATCGAAGTGCCCGGGGCGACCGGTTACACCGATACCGACTATGCGGCCAAGGGCCGCTATGCTATCGACGCCCTCAAGGACGTCGATCTGGTCTGCGTCCACGTCGAGGCGACGGACGAAGCGTCGCATGAAGGCGACACGCCAGCCAAGATCAAGGCCCTGGAAGAAATCGACCGGCACATCGTCGGGCCCGTCCACGAGGCCCTCAAGGGCTATGGCGAATACCGCCTGCTCGTCTCGCCGGACCACCCCACGCCGGTGAGAACGAAAACCCACGCCCACGGCTTCGTCCCTTGGGCCATTGCGGGCAGCGGAATCCAGCCCGATGGCGCCGCGGCCTACGACGACGCCACGGCCGCCCGCAGCGAAACGGCCTTCGTCGAGGGTTGGAAACTGATGGAATTCTTTCTGGGAAAAAACTAGTTAGTCGTCACCAAGATGTAAGTGGCAGTCAGAATGTCAATCATCGTTCAGAAATTTGGCGGCACGAGCGTTGCCGATAGTCAGAAGATCCTCTCCGCGGCGCGAAAGGCGATCCGCGCGAAGAACGAGGGCAACCAGGTGGTGATGGTCGTCAGCGCCATGGGCAAAACCACCGACGTGCTGGTCGACCTGGCCGGTCAAATAAGCGACGATCCTCCGGCCCGCGAAATGGACATGCTCCTGTCGACCGGCGAACAGGTGACCGTGGCCCTCATGGCCATGGCCATCAATTCGCTCGGACACGAGGCCATCAGCATGACCGGCGGGCAGCTCGGCATCCGCACCGACAGCACCCACACCAAGGCCCGCATCCACTCGATCGACAGCCAGCGGATCCATGCGGCCCTCGACGGCGGGAAGGTCGTCATCGCCGCGGGTTTCCAGGGCGTGGACGAATCGTCGAACATCACCACCCTCGGACGAGGCGGCAGCGACACGACGGCCGTGGCCATTGCCGCCGCCGTCGGCGCGGCGAGCTGCGAGATCTACACCGACGTCGACGGCGTCTACACGACCGATCCGCGACTGGTGCCGGAGGCCCGCCGCGTTCCGCGAATCAGCTACGACGAGATGCTCGAGCTGGCCAGCCTGGGCGCAGGCGTCATGCACAATCGCTCGATCGAGTTCGCCAAGCGGTTCGGCGCAACCGTCCACGTGCGCAGCAGTTTCAGCGACGACGCGCCGGGCACCGTCATCAGTTCGCAGCCCGAGTCGCTCACCCGGCCCGTTTGCGGAGCGGCACTGATCAAGGACGAAGCCTGGGTCACGGTCCAGGGTGTGCCGGACCGTCCCGGAGCGGCGTCGACCATCTTCTCCAAGATCGCCGGGAAGAAGATCGGGATGGATATGATCGTCCAGAACGTGGGCGCCGAAGGCCAGGCCGACATCTCCTTCAGCGTCTTCCGCGCCGACCTGGCGCGAACGCTCAAGGCGGTGGAGGAAGCATGCGAGGAACTCGGGGCCGGCACCTACACCTGCGACGACAACGTTTCGAAGGTTTCCGTCGTCGGCCTTAATATGGCCACGCAGACGGGCGTGGCCGAACGCATGTTCCGAGCGCTGGCCGAGAAGGGGATCAACCTGCAGATGATCACCACCAGCGAGATCAAAATCTCCGTTCTCGTGGCTCGGGAATATGCCGTCGAAGCCTTGCGAACCGTACACGAAGTTTTCGGACTCTCCCAGCCGCCGGAAGACGCCGAGGAGACCCAGCCGGAAGAACCGCTGGCCGACAAGGGACGAAACGGCGTCCTGGCCCGCCTGCACGGCATGGAAGATCTGATCATCGACGAGATCTCCCTCGACGTTTCCCAGGCCCGCGTTACGCTTCCCGGCGTGCCCGACACGCCGGGGCTTGCCGCTCAGGTGTTTGACGAGATTGCCGAGAGCGGCACGATCGTCGATATGATCGTTCAGAGCATCGGACGACAGGGTCAGGCTGCTCTGAGCTTCACGGTCGCCAAAGAACACCTGGAAAAGTGCCTCGGGATCGCCACCTCGCTTGCCGAGGGCTTCGGCGGACAGAAGCCCACCAGCAGCCCCGAAGTGGCAAAACTCTCCGTCAGCGGCATCGGCATGCGCAGCCACACCTCCGTGGCCCAGCGCACCTTCCAGTCGCTGGCCGACAACGGCATTAATATTGAGATGATCAGCACCAGCGAAGTCCGCATGAACGTGGTCGTCGACGGCCAGCACGGACACAAAGCCCTCGAACTGCTCCAGAAGGAATTCAAAGAGGCGATGGCGTAGAAACTCTCCCAAAGCGGGGCAAGCCCGCAACCCAACCTTCACAAAAACATGTGCGCACCATGCACACAAATCCCGAACCAAGACTCTAAAGCGTGTCGCGTGATTCTCGGAGGAATGCGAGGGTTCCAACACCGTCATTCCCGCGCAGGCGAGAATCCAGTGCCTTCCGTCAAGTGCCTGGATTCCCGCCTTCGCGGGAATGACGGGTGGGGCGGCGCGGCTACTGCGTGAGGGGCTCTAAAGCGGCCCGCTGATCCCGCCGTCCTTGCGGATCCGCCAGAAGTGCAACGCCATTGCGAACGCCGCCGCCAGCGGAATGGCAACGCAGTGGAGCACGTAGAAACGAACCAGCGTTTCCTCGCCCACGCTGCGCGCCCCCAGCAGGACGAAACGCGAGTCGGAGGCGTCGGTGATCAAGTCGATGCCCCCCACCGAGAGAAGCTGTTGGGCGGGCCCTTCGCTCCCCAGCAGCGGAACGGCCCGGGCCATGTTCGACCCGACCGTGATCGCCCAGATCGACAACTGGTCCCAGGGCAGCAGATAGCCCGTAAACGAAAGCAGCAGCGTCATCACGAGCAGTCCCACGCCGACCACCCAGTTGAACTCGCGCGGCGGCTTGTAGCTACCCGTGAGAAAAACCCGCAACATGTGCAGCATCACCGTGATGACCATGGCGTGGGCCGCCCAGCGGTGAATCTCGCGCAACACGCCCCAGGAAACCACGTCGCGCAACGCCAGCATATCGTTGTAGGCCCATTCCAGCGTCGGCCGGTAGTAGAACATCAGGAGCACGCCGGTGATCGTCTCGACCACAAACAGGAAGAACGTGATCCCCCCCATACACCACGTGTAGTTGAGTTGCACGGCGTGCTTCGGGATCGACACCGGATGCAGGTGCAGGATCAGATTCGTCAATACAACGACGATCCTGTTCCGCCGGTCGACGGGCACCCCGTGCCGAAAGATGCTCTTCCAGATCTGCGAGTTCCGAATTCCAGAACCCAACCCCATTAGTGATCGCCTTCCTGCCTGAGTACCGTTTGGAGCATACCGATTTCTGGTATTCGGATTAGTCTCGGATTTCGTGTTTCGTATTCCGGATTTGCTGCTCTCGCCCCTTGCCCTTACACAACCACAAAACTGTCAGGATCGCTCCACTCCCCCAATTCTTCCTGAAAGATGCGGCCGCGATCAATCTCGAGTTGCCCGTCGTCGGCAATCCGAATCGCATAACGTTCCAGCGGACGCGGGGCCGGCCCTTCAAAGTTGATTCCGTCCATGTAAAATCCGCTGCCGTGGCAGGGGCACTTGAACTGCCCTTCCGATTCCTGCCAGATCGTGATGCAACCCAGGTGCGTGCAGACGGTCCCGAGGGCATAGATCTGCGATTGCCCCCGACACTCGCCGTGCACCACCCAGACGCCGTGTTGTTCCTTGAACCGCGTCTCCACCCGCCCCGGTGGATAATCGCTCGGATAACCGACCTTGAACCGCCTGGGCGGCTCGGTCACCACGTTCGGCACCAGAAACCGCCCCGTTCCGGCCGTCCACAGCGCCACGGCACCGCTCAAGAACGCCATCCCGGCTCCAAAGATCGCACGAAAGAAACCCCGCCGCGGCTTCCCGTCGGATCGGGCTTGTTCCAACTTTTCGGCCGTTTCGTTAGGACACATGAGAATCGCACACCCTGAACCTTACGGGCGGGCAGTCGTCTGTTGAGCGTAGAATCCCGCCTCTTTTCCCGTTATCCCCACCCGAACGACAGAAGTCAACCACTCGCGAGCAGGGCCGGCAGGCGAACCGAACAGCCACTTCCGAAAACGCCTCCAGCCCTCTAAAATCGGTCAGAACCACTTCTATCCTACACCATTCCCATCGTGTGCCACTGCTTGCTCGCAAGCAGTGCCGCGAAATCAGAACACTGCTTGCGAGCAAGCAGTGGCACACGGCCTATGTGCAGAGCCAACAGCCGCAAGGAACGATCGCAGAATGAACGTCTTGGTCATCGGCAGCGGAGGGCGGGAACACGCCCTGGCATGGAAAATCGCCCAGAGCCCCCGAGTGAAACGGGTCTTCGTGGCACCGGGCAACGCCGGCACCGCCGCCGATGCCGAGAATGTTGCCATCTCCGCCACCGACTTCCCTGCCCTGATCCGCTTCGCCAAGCAGAACGAGGTGGGATTGTCGATCGTCGGGCCGGAGGATCCCCTTGCCCGGGGCATCGTCGACGCCTTCCAGGCCGAGGGGCTCAAGGTCTTCGGGCCCAACAAGGCTGCCGCCGAACTGGAGGCGAGCAAAGTCTTTTGCCGCAATCTGCTCCGCAGAGCCGACGTGCCCGGCGCCGACTACCACACGTTCAAGGACGCCGGCAGCGCGATCCGTTATCTGAGCGAGCGAGAAGACACGCCGATCGTCGTCAAGGCCGATGGGCTGGCGGCCGGCAAGGGCGTGATCGTCTGCGACAACCGCAATCAGGCAATCGACGCGGTCAACGAAATCGCCCGCAACAAGGTCTTCGGCGAGGCCGGCAATCGCCTGCTCATTGAAGAGAAACTCGTGGGCCAGGAAGCCAGCGTGCTGGCCATCACCGACGGTCAGACCATCGTCACCCTGCAGCCGGCCCAGGACCACAAACCGGCCAACGACGGCGACACGGGCCCCAACACCGGCGGCATGGGCGCCTACTGCCCCGCTCCGCTGGTCGACGACGACAAGCTCCATTGGATCGAGGAACATGTGCTCGTTCCCACGGTTCACGCCATGAAAAAGGCCGGCCGCCCCTTCCAGGGCGTGCTCTACGCCGGGCTGATGATCACCAATCAGGGCCCCAAGATGCTGGAATACAACGTCCGCTTTGGCGATCCCGAGTGCCAGCCGCTGCTGATGCGGCTCAAGACCGATCTGGTCGACGTCCTCGAAGCGGCAGTCGATCGGCGGCTCGATGAGATCGAACCGCTCGAGTGGGATCCCCGCCCGGCCGTCTGCGTCGTCATGGCCAGCAAGGGCTATCCCGGCTCCTACGAAAGGGGCTTCCCCATCCGTGGGCTCGACGAAGCCGCCACGCTCCCCGGTGTCAAGGTCTTCCATGCGGGCACGGCGTTGAAGGATGGCCGGGTCGTCAACGCGGGCGGACGAGTGCTCAACGTGACCGCCCTCGGCGATTCCATCGCCAAGGCCAAGCTCAACGCCTACACGGCCGTCAAGGCCATCCGCTGGGACGGCGCCTGGTGCCGCAAGGATATCTCCGACAAAGCCTTCCGGTAGGCGTTCCGCCCTGGTGGTTGACCAAAGGCTGGCCGTGCGACTTCCAGGACAACGGATCGCAAAGCCTTCCGAGAATGGACGCCCCAGGTGGCCCCAGGGTCGCCTCGCCCAGGAATAGCCAGGGTGAAAAACCAGAACAAACCGACAGAAAAGCCCGACGTAACTCGTTGCTACGTCGGGCTTTTCGTTCTTAGTCGGGGTGACTGGATTTGAACCAGCGACCTTCTGACCCCCAGTCTCATTTTGACGGCATTTCGTCAGATGTTCCACTATTCACAATGATTGACGGGAATTGAACTTACTGCTATCCTTCGGTTAATGGTGCTATGTCCAGATTGACGGTTTTTGACCCCAAACCTAGCACCACACATAGAACCGGGGGAATCATGGGCAAGTCTGATCGATCAGAGAATCGGCTACTTTTCAACAAAAGTCGCCTGGAATCCATAGCACCGCCTAGCACCGGACGGGCGGTCTATCACGATGAGAAAGTCCGCGGCCTGTGCCTTCAGGTGACCGCCAGGGACCGGAAGACGTTCTACCTCTACAAGTGGTTTGAGGGGAAGCCGGTCAAGTACAAGATCGGTCGATTTCCGGGAACCACGGTTGAGACCGCGCGGAAATCGGCCAAGAAGCTGCTGGCCAAGATGGCCGATGGTGAGAACCCGCAAGCCGCCCGAACAGCAGCCCGTGGGGAGATGACGCTGGATATGCTCCAGGCCCGATGGTTGGCCGATGCCAAGCTCCGCAAGAAGACCTGGAAGGAAGACGAGCGGCAATACAACGTGTTCCTGAAACGCTGGGGCGGACGGCGGTTGTCCGAAATCGACAGCGGCGAGGTTGTGACCCTCCATGCCAAGATCGGCGAAAAACACGGACGATACGCCGCTAACCGGGTTCTGGCGTTGCTTCGCGCCATGTTCAACTTCGCGCTGTCGCCTCACGAATCGGTCAAGTGGAAGGGGATCAATCCGACTGCCGGGGTCCGCAAGTTCACTGAGAAGTCACGGGACAGGTTTATCACGCCGGAGGAGATGCCGGCTTTCTTCCATGCCCTGGGCGAAGAGGAAGAGACGGTCCGGGACTACTTTTGGCTGGCGTTGCTGACGGGTGCCCGAAAGTCCAACTTACTCGAAATGCGATGGGACCAACTGACGGTAGAGGGCATGTGGAGAATCCCGGAAACAAAGAGCGGGGAGGTTGTGGTCCTGCCTCTCGTCCAGCAGGCCCAGAACATTCTCCGAGCACGTCGAGAACGATACGGCCATCAACCCTGGGTGTTCCCCGGACCGGGGAAAGCTGGCCATCTGGTCGAAGTCAGGAAGGCGTGGCTGCGCATCTGTCGACGGGCCGGACTGCAAGACCTGCGGATTCACGACCTGAGACGCACCCTAGGAAGCTGGCAGGCGTTGTCTGGTGCGTCGGAGATCATCATTGGCAAGTCGTTGGGGCACGCGGCCGGAAGCAAGGCAACGGCCGTCTACGCTCGCCTGGGAGTCGATCCTGTCCGGGAGTCGCTCGACGTGGCAACCGGGAAAATGATCGCACTTCAGAACGGAAGCAAGGAGGGTGCTGGCGATGGACAGTGAGCAGGCCTCCCAGGCAATTAGCGAGCTACTGCGATCCGTGACGGCAGCCCTGCACCGACCAGGCGTCCTGGAAGTCGACTTTCGCACCAACATCGTGAATGAAGAGGTCTTAAACGAGTACCATCGGGCGAGTGAGGAGTATGCCGAATGGCAAAATTCCATCCTCGACGCGAAAGCTAAGTTGCAGGCTTCCGGGTTCGTGGTGCCTGATTCGTGGGTACGCGCCGCGATTGTCCACGCCGTGAAGCTAAGGCGTCGGCGAGACCGAGGCTATTGGATGGTAATTCGCCACGATGAACGCGAGGAAATGGAGAAACTGAAGGCCGAACTACTGTTAGCAGGAAGGCGTCTGCAACTGGAAGGCGGCGCGAACAGCTCGAACAGCGCGAACACTTCGCGACTATTTCCGGGTGGGTTGCCCAGGAACTTGGACGTCCGCGACTTGGTTTGCAAACTGGACGCAGAAAAGCAACCCGGGAAGTCCGACAACGACATTGCCCGTGAATTCACGGGCGAAACGAAAGGTCACGACAAGAAGGCCAAGAGTTTGCTGTCTCAGATTCGCCGACTGAAGCGGGAAGGCAAGGTCAATCTCTGAGCGCGAACAACGCGAACACTTGTCGTAAATAGCATTTACGCACCACCAAACCCCTGTATCCTTGGATTGAAGTTGACCGCAACTCAATCCTAGACACAGGGGTTTTTTTATGGCTACCACACTTGCTCGCGAACCTCTTCTATCGTCTGCCCAAGCCGCTGAACTGTTGGGCGTCCGGTCGCAAACGCTTGCCGTCTGGCGTTGTTCTGGCCGGCACGGGTTGCCATTTCTGAAAGTTGGCAACGCCGTCAAGTACCGCCAATCTGACTTGGAGCAATGGCTCGCCGGTCGCAGTTTCACAAGCACCGGACAGGCGGACGCTGCTGGCGTCTGACCAACAAAAAAAGCCCAGCAGCACGCTTTGGGGACGGTTGCCGGGCAAACGGAGAATGCGCATGGATTCTACCAGCACACAGATTCGGCGGCAAACCCCGATCCCGATGGGCGCGCCGAATCCGGCGGCGGCCGTGGATGATGAGACTGGAGGGGAAGCGATGAGCGAATCAGCGGCAACACCGATCACCGAGGGAGTACGTTTCCTCAACACGTTATTCAGCGGCGTCGACACCTGCCTAATCCGCCCGATTGAAACGTGGAATGAATCGAACGGCAAGAAGTCTTCCCGTGTCGATTATCACGGAATCTCTCACTGGCGAATGGGACAACCGGCCGACTTTGCTTCCAGCCGCCTTCAACGAGTCGAAGAGCGAGCGGCCCGGGAACGCACCAACACGTTTTTCGGCACCTGTCCGCGGTTTGCCGGGAACGGTGAGTATGATCGAGCGTTCCAGATACGCAGAATCAACACGCTGTGGTGCGACATCGACGACACGCACGACTTGACGGCACTGAGTGAACGCATCAAGGCGGCCGGACTGCCCGAGCCGTCGGTTATCGTCGATAGCGGGAACGGATTCCACGTCTACTGGGTGCTCGAATCTCCGTATCTCATCGACGATTGCGGCGACCCCCCACCCATCAAAACCGAGTGGATTCAGAACGGCGACGGAAAGAAGCCGCACAAGTTCTACGTCGACGGCGACGGAGAAAAACACTACCTCCAAACAAAAGCCGACGAGCCGCCGCTGTCGGACAAGGCACAGTATGCCACCGACATATTGCAGGGCATTGCTGCCGCGATCGGCGGGGACCACACCTTTGACCTTGCGAGGATTCTTCGCGTCCCTGGTACTTTGAACCGGAAGAATCAACGGAACGGCACGAAGCCCGTCCCTTGCCGGATGGTGAAGTGCAGCCCTGAACTCAAATACCCCATTGAGACTTTCGCATCGTTTGCGGAGAAGTCTCCAGCAAAGGCCGAACGGGAGAAGATTGCCAAGGTCAAGCTACCGAAGCCGAAGAAACTCACGCCGAAGCGGGAAGACGGACTCAACGAGCGGATTCTCCTATGCGATACGGCACCGCAAGGGGAGCGGTCCGAGGTCGACTTCTCACTGCTCTGCTGGTGTATCGAGCAAGGAATCGACCGGCAAGAGGTGTGGTCTCGTGTTCAGGGCGTGGGCAAATTCGCCGAACGGGGCGAGCGGTACTTTCAGGCGACATGGGAGAAAGCGGCCGGACGGACTCGCGAGAAGATTTGGGAGAAGGCAAGTCGGAAGAATACCGGGAACACGAAGACGAAGGGAAAGGCCGGCGACACCAAGGCGGCTGGTGGCGAACACGTAATCTTGATCGGTGTCGACGAGTCTCGTGTTGTCGATGAGGGGATTGCCGCACTCGTTACTCTGAATCGAGTTTACCAGCGGGCCGGCGGATTGTTCCACATCGTTACGACCGCCACACCGCCACCGGGCATCACCCGGGCAATGGACGCCCCGCGGATCGTCCAGCTACCGCCCCCGCGGCTGAAGGAATATCTGGCCGATGCTGCAATATGGATGAATCCCGGCAGCGGCAACAGTGAAGGCGGGCCGACGCATCCGCCTAAATGGGTTGTGCAAGCCATCGACGCACGCGGCGAATGGGCGAGCGTTCCGCCGATCGAGGGCGTGATTGAGGCGCCAGTGATTCGCTCAGATGGGAGTGTGGTTCAGACACCGGGATACGATGAGGCGTCTGGCTTGTTCTACCAGCCGATGATCGACTTTCCGCCGATCCCGCCGAAACCCTCTCAGGATGACGCACGGAAGGCGGCGGATGATCTGCTGGAAGTGGTCGAGGACTTCCCGTTTGCGTCCCCGTATCACCGCGGCGGGTGGTTGTCCGCCGTTCTGACGCCGCTTGCCCGGTTCGCCTTCCACGGACCGACGCCGCTGCACCTGATCGACAGCAACACCAGGGGCACCGGCAAGGGGCTTCTGTCAGATACCGTCGGGTTGATCGTCCAGGGCAGAAGCACACCGAGAATGACGGCACCGGGCACCGACGATGAATTCCGCAAGCGGATCACCGCCATCGCTCTTGCCGCCGAGACGCTTATCCTGATCGACAACATCGAGGGGGCCCTGGGCTGCCCTGCCCTCGACGCCGCCCTGACTTCCACATCTTGGAGCGATCGAATCCTAGGCCGGTCCGAAATGGCTACCAACATCCCGTTATCCGTGGTGTGGATGGCGACCGGCAACAACGTGCAACTCCAGGCCGACACCGCCCGCCGAACGCTCCACATCCGGCTTGAGTCGCCCGAGGAACGACCGGAGGAACGCCAAGGCTTCCACCATGCCAAGCTACTCGACTGGATTCAGCGGGAACGACCCCGCCTTGTGACGGCTGCCCTGACGATCCTCAGCGGCTATTGTGCCGCCGGCCGCCCCAACATGGGCTTGAAGCCCTGGGGCTCATTCGACGCATGGAGCGATCTTGTCCGGTCCGCGATCACCTGGGCGGGTGTGGACGATCCGGGCGAGACGCGAACGGAATTGAACGCGACCGCCGACGGCGAAGGAAATGCACTTCGGCGATTGATCGAAGGATGGGCCGCGATTGACGAGGACGGGCGCGGGCTCACGGTGGCATCGGTCATCGACGCGATCGACTGGCACCTGAAGCAAGATACCACAATGCCACAGAACTATCAGACGGTTCGTGAGGCGATCATTGAGCTAGTCCCTGCGAAGGGGAATCAATTACCCGCAGCGAGGTCCGTGGGAGTCAAGTTCAGGAAGTTCCGACACCGAGTTGTCGGCGGCCGGTACTTTGACGTTCGCGAAGACCATAACGGCAACTATTGGTATGTCAGGAAGGTTTGAGGAAATGGGCAACGCAAAACCGGCGTTTTTTCTGGGGAGCATGGGGAGCACGGGGAGCATTCCCGCTACTTCGCACGCGAGGAAAAAACTCAACGTTTATATGTAAAAACGGAACGGGCTGAAATGCTCCCCGTGCTCCCCATGCTCCCCAACGAAAGGCACCCCTCATGAGTAGTGAATTCTCAGAAGCGATCGAGGAGATCGTCACCGAAGCTGTGGGACATTGCACCGATTCGCTGTACTCGTCATACGATGGCGAGCCTGCGCCCGGAGAACTCGTCAACGTGGTTGGCGGATTGCTCGCAATCGCACGCGGTCTGGAGCGGATTGCAGATGCGATGCACATCGACAACGTTTCGCATTCGATCTGTATGGGCATTCGCAAGGGACTTTTCGGAGCCGACGCGGAATCGTATCGAAGCATTCTGGAGTTGAAACGAGATGATGACTGATACCCCCCTCGACCTGTCCGCCTGGTTGGCCCGGTACAAAGCGACCGCACCCGCACGGCGTGCGGCTCGCCACCAGGCCACACACCGACCCCGACCGCAGCGGCCGCCCCCGCCCCGCCCGGAGCCCCCGCGGTTCAGCGGGTCGCACGTAGCGAGGCTGCGAGCGATGGGAGCGGCACACCCCACCCCCCGGCGGGGGCTTGGGTCCTTTCCGCG
>ERZ747221.2324-NODE-2324-length-17054-cov-3.415680_pt1 | contig 17054 bp, 11 predicted proteins | sample MGYA00374949_ERZ747221 | MGnify/ENA primary metagenome ERZ747221 (study PRJEB28779, sample SAMN05720172) | bioreactor metagenome | isolation source: Anaerobic biogas reactor | place: USA:Washington, USA | collected 2015-08-08 ... | reverse complement strand
GCGGATGCGGGGCTGGTTCTCAAAGAATCCCAGCGCCTCGTCCACCGTCATATCCAGCGCGTCGGCGATGCTGGCACCCTTGTAGCGGATCTCTAGCGCCTCGCGGTTGTATCTCTTGCCATGGCAGACTTCGCATGGGACGTAGACGTCCGGCAGGAACTGCATCTCTATGCGGATGATCCCGGCCCCCTGGCACGCTTCACAGCGCCCGCCCCGTACGTTAAAGGAGAACCGTCCTGCCTTATAGCCACGGATCTTGGCCTCTGGCAGCGTGGCGTACAGTTCCCGCAGCGGACCAAAGATGCCTGTATAGGTCGCCGGATTGGACCGCGGCGTGCGCCCGATGGGCGATTGGTCGATATTGATGACTTTGTCGAGATACTCAAGCCCGAGCATCTCGTCGTGCTCAGCGGGATGCTCCATCGCGCGATTCAGGTCGCGCGCCAGTCGCTTCTCGACGATCTCCATCAGCAGGCTGCTCTTGCCCGATCCGGAGACTCCGGTGATCGCTACAAGACGTCCGAGGGGGATCTCGGCGTCGATGTTCTTGAGGTTGTTGGCTCGCGCACCCACCACGCGCAGAACCTTGCCGTTACCGCTTCGGCGCCGGCGTGGCACGGGGACGGCCCGGGCGCCACTGATATACTGGCCGGTGGCCGACTCCTGGCAGGCGATGATGTCCTGCAGCGTGCCCTGAGCCGTGACATAGCCCCCGCGCTCACCGGCTCCCGGGCCCAGATCGACCACCCAATCCGCAGCACGGATGGTGGCCTCATCATGCTCTACCACGAGCACAGAATTGCCGAGGTCGCGCAGGCGGAGCAACGTATCGATCAGCTTCTCATTGTCTCTCTGATGCAGACCGATGCTGGGCTCATCGAGCACATAGAGTACACCGACGAGTTGCGAGCCGATCTGGGTGGCGAGGCGGATGCGCTGTCCCTCCCCGCCCGATAGCGACGCTGCACCCCGGGCGAGCGTGAGATAATGCAGCCCGACGTCCTGCAGGAACCCGAGGCGAGACTCTAGCTCCTTGAGGATTTGGCGGGCGATCAGTTCATCGCGCTCGGAGAACTGGCCCGCCAGGGACTGGACAAAACCCATGCTCTGGCCGATGGGCAACTGAGTGACCTCATAGATGTTCCGTCCACCCACGGTCACTGCCAGGCTCTCCGGCTTGAGCCGCTTGCCCTCACACGTGGGGCACGGCCGCTCCGTCATAAAGCTCTCGATCCAGCGTCTGATGCCGTCTGAACCGGTATCGTGATGCCGGCGCATCAGGTTGGGGATAACGCCTTCTACCGCCGAACGGTGTTGACGTTCCTCTCCCTGATGATTGACGTACCGCACGGTGACTGATTGCCCCCGGCTACCATATAGCACAGCGCGCCGGAACTCGGCTGGCAGCTGAGACCAGGGTGTATCCATTGATTAGCCATAGTGGTCGGCCACCGCCTTGAGGAGGTGCGAAAAGTAGCTGTCGTTCTTGGTCGAGTTCGACCAGGGCTCGATGGCGCCCTCGCTCAGCGACACGTCAGAATCGGGGACGATCAGCCCCGGGTCCAACTCCTGACGCGTCCCCAGGCCGGTGCAGGCGGGGCAGGCTCCGTGCGGGCTGTTGAAGGAAAAGCTGCGCGGCTCGATCTCGGGCAGGCTGATGCCGCAGTAGACGCAAGAGTACTTTTCCGAAAAGAGGCGGTCCTCGCCGCCCACGACGCTCACGATGAGCACGCCGTCGCCCAGCTTGAGCGCCGTCTCCACCGAATCGGTCAGACGACTGAGATCGGCGTCGCGCTGCTCGGCGGCATCCTCGCCATGGTGGCGGATGACCAGCCGGTCGACCACCGCCTCGATGGTGTGCATCTTGTAGCGGTCGAGGGTGATCTCGGCGTCGGCCCCGACGCCATCCACCTCGCGCACCTCGCCATCGACGCGCACGCGCACGTACCCCGCCTTGCGGAGGTCCTCGATGACGCGCCGGTGCTCGCCCTTGCGGTCCTTGATGAGGGGCGCCATGATGAGGACGCGCGTGCCGTCCTCCATCCCCATGATGGCGTCGACCATCTGCTGCACCGTCTGGCGGCTGATCTCGCGACCGCAGTTCGGGCAGTGGGGGATACCCACCCGCGCGTAGAGCAACCGCAGATAGTCATAGATCTCGGTGACGGTGCCCACCGTCGACCGCGGGCTGCGGCTGGCGCTCTTTTGGTCGATGCTGATGGCGGGGGATAGCCCCTCGATGAGATCGACGTCGGGCTTGTCCATCTGCCCCAGGAACTGGCGGGCATACGCCGAGAGGGACTCGACGTAGCGCCGCTGCCCCTCGGCATAGATGGTATCGAACGCCAACGACGATTTGCCCGACCCCGACAGGCCGGTGATGACCACCAGCTTGTCGCGCGGGATCTCGACGTCGATATTCTTCAGGTTGTGTTCGCGGGCGCCGCGGATCGAAATGCGGTCTTGGGGCATGGCAACTCTCACTGTGGCGCACGGACATACGCCGGACTGATCTACGAGTGACAAAGGGTGATTATACCGTGCGCACTGCGCCGACGCAAACGGCGCGTGGCGTGTCTTCCGGGTTACGGGTTCCTTGTCGCGGGCAGAATGGTTGCAGGGAACAGGTTGCAGGTTACAGAGCCAAGGGAATGAGCCCGCTACTGCCTGTAACCTGCAACCTTTGACCTGTCACCCGCGCCATCAGGCGCAACTTGCAGCGCGCCATTCGGCATGCGCCTACTCCCCGTCCAACTCCTGCGTCCAACCGTTCTCCAGCCCCTCGGCCTCCAGGGCGGCCAGGGCATCCTCGTACTCTTGCGGCGTGACGCGGCGCCCCAGTTCCCCATCGCCCACGGCGTGGTGGGCGGGAAAGTATTGCGCCATCAGGCTGAGGTACAGGTCGGCCCCCAGGTTCTCGGCCAGCCAGTGCAGCACGACGGGCGTCTGCGACAGGCCGTTGGGCAGGACGAGGTGGCGCACCACCATGCCGCGGGTGGCGATCCCGGCGTCGTCCACTTGCAGCCGCGCGCCTACTTGCCGCTTCATCTCCAGCAGGGCCGCGCGGTTATGTCGCGTATAGTCGACGAATCCCGACAGGCGCCGGGCGACGGCATCGTCGGCGTACTTGCTGTCGGGAAGATAGATGTCGACCACGCCATCCAGCAGGCGCAGCGTCTCCACGGCGTCGTAGCCGCTGGTGTTGTAGAGGATCGGGATGCGCAGCCCCCGCTCCGCCGCCGCGTAGACGGCCGCCAGGATCTGCGGCACATAGTGGCTGGGCGTCACGAGATTGATGTTGTGACAGCCGCGCCGCTGCAGCTCCATCATCATCCCGCCCAGGCGCTCGGGCGGCACCTCGCTGCCATGGCCGAGCTGGCTGATGGGATAGTTCTGGCAGAACCGACAGCGCGCCGTGCAGTACGAGAAAAAGATGGTGCCCGAACCACGGGCGCCGCTGATGGGCGGCTCCTCCCACATGTGCAGGTTCCAGCTCGCCACACGCACCTGTGCCCCAGCGCGGCAGTAGCCGACCTCGCCCTGGAGGCGGTCGACGCCACAGGCGCGAGGACAGATGTCACAGGCCGCCAGGCGCTTGCGCGCCTCGGCGGCCCGGCGATGCAGCTCTCCCGAGCGGTGTAGCTCCAGATAGCTCGGATAATCGGTCATGGTCCTACCTATCACGGGGGAGCCCAGTCCCCCCTCCCCAACCCTCGCCCCAGAGTACTGGGGTTCCCCCGGAGTACCGGGGAGAGGGGGCGGCCACTCCGCCAACCCTCCAGCCCGCGAAGGCGGGCTTTGCAGGGCCAGCGCCAGGCTTCAGCCTGCGGCGTACCCCCACGCGGCGCCATTCGCGCTGCCCAGGCACCCCCTCGCCAAGCCTCGCCCATCACCGCCGCTGCTTCTCCATCTGGCGAAAGCGCTCCCACTCGGGCAGGTCCTCGTCGCCATCCATCGTTCGGCGCAGCTCCAGGATCTGGTCGCGCAGCAGGGCGGCCTTCTCGAACTCGAGGTTCTGGGCCGCCGTCTTCATCTGCTTCTCCATCTCCTGGATCAAGCGGTGCGCCTCGTGCTTGGGGATGTCCGTCCCCACCCTGTACTCGGCGCCGGTCTCGGCGACCTTGCGCAGGCTCTGGGTGAGGTCGCGGATCTCTTTGATGATGGTGCTCGGCGTGATGCCGTGCTCCGCGTTGTGCTCCACCTGGATCTGCCGGCGACGGTTGGTCTCGTCGATGGCGCGCCGCATGGAATCCGTCATGTTGTCGGCGTACATGATCACCCTGCCGTTCACGTGACGCGCGGCGCGCCCGATGGTCTGGATGAGCGCGCCGCTGGAGCGTAGGAACCCCTCCTTGTCGGCATCCAGGATCGCCACCAGCGACACCTCGGGCAGGTCCAGCCCCTCGCGCAGCAGGTTCACGCCCACCACCACGTCGTACACGCCGGCGCGCAGGTCGTGCAGGATGTCGACCCGCTCCAGCGTGGCGATCTCGGAGTGGAGATAGTGCACGCTGAGCCCCGCCTCGCGCAAATAGTCGGCCAGGTCCTCGGCCATGCGCTTGGTGAGCGTCGTCACCAGGGCACGCTCGCCCCGCTCGGCGCGCACGCGCAGCTCGGCGATGAGGTCGTCGATCTGCCCCTCGATGGGCCGCACCGAGATCTCGGGGTCTACCAGGCCCGTGGGCCGGATGATCTGCTCTACCACCTGGGAACTCTGCGTCATCTCGTACGGCCCCGGCGTGGCCGACACGAACACCACCTGGTTGATGTGGTCCTCGAACTCTTCGAACGTCAGCGGGCGGTTGTCCATCGCCGACGGCAGCCGGAAGCCAAAGCGCACCAGCACATCCTTGCGGGCGCGGTCGCCGTTGTACATGCCGCGTACCTGCGGGATCGTCATGTGCGACTCGTCGATGAACATCATATAGTCGTCGGGGAAATAGTCGAGCAGCGTCCAGGGGGGCTCTCCCGCCTGCCGCTGAGACAGGTGTCGCGAATAGTTCTCCACCCCCGAGCAGTAGCCCACCTCGCGCAACATCTCCAGGTCATAGCGCGTGCGCTGCTCCAGGCGCTGCGCCTCCAGGAGCTTTTCCTCGCCCCGCAGCACCTTGAGCTGCTCCTCCAGCTCCTGCTCGATCGCCTCCAGGGCGACCTGCAGCTTTTCCTGTGGCGTGATAAAGTGCTTGGCGGGAAAGATGTCGATGCTGCTGTGCTGCAGGAGCACCTCGCCCGTGAGCGAGTCGACCTCCAGGATGCGCTCGATCTCGTCGCCCCAGAACTCGATGCGATACGCCGTCTGCCCGTAGGCGGGCATCACCTCCAGCGTGTCGCCGCGCACGCGGAACTTGCCCGGTGACAGCACGGCATCGTTGCGCTCGTAAAAGATGGTCACCAGGTGGCGCAAGATCTTTTCGCGGCTACGCAGCTCCCCCTCGCGCAGGTTGATGACTACCTGCCCGTACGCCTCGGGGTCGCCCAAGCCATAGATGCACGACACCGACGCCACGATGACCACGTCGCGGCGGCTGAACAGGGATGAGGTGGCCGCCAGCCGCAAGCGCTCGATCTCGTCGTTGATCTGCGCGTCCTTTTCGATGTACGTGTCGGTGCGCGGGATGTACGCCTCGGGCTGGTAGTAGTCATAGTAGCTCACAAAGTACTCGACGGCGTTGTGCGGAAAGAACTCTTTGAACTCGGAGTAGAGCTGCGCCGCCAGCGTCTTGTTGTGGGCGATGACCAGCGTCGGCCGCTGGATCTCTTCGATGATCTTGGCCATGACGTACGTCTTGCCCGACCCCGTCACGCCCATCAGCGCCTGGTGCCGGTCCCCGCGGCTGAGCCCCTCGATGAGCTTGGCGATGGCCTGGGGCTGGTCGCCGGTGGGTACGAATTCGGACTCGAGCTTGAACTCGGGCATGGTTCACCTCGCCGGGTGCGGTTCCTTACGTCAGCGAGTTATTATAGACCATCCGTTCTGCGAGCGCCAAAGGCAGGGGTGTGCGTTACGGTTTCGGGGCCGAGAGGTCAGTTGCAGGTGACAAGTTACAGGCTCCAGTGGGTGGACACCCTCAAGCCTGTAACCTGCAACCTGTCACCTGTCACCTGTCACCCTCACCACAACGCACAGCGAGTTCGCCACAGCGCACAACGCGGCGTCAGGTCTGCGCGCCGAGCACGGCCCGTAGCATATCGTCCCACAGCGAGTCGTTGGAGAGATCGAGGCGTCGGTAGCAGGGCGAGAGGGCGGCGTCGGGGAAATAGACCGACACACCGTGAGAGCGCGCCACGCGCTCGCCGCGGTGCCCCTCGGAGACGACAAAGCGGTCGGGGCCGGCCGGCTTTAGCACGGTCATCAGCTCGTATGCCCGCGCCCGCAGCGGCATGTCGGCGGTGTGGTCCCAGATCACCCGGCAGAAATCGTACAGGTCGCGGCAGTCCGGATCGCGGTAGCGCTGCGCCGCGCGCGCCGCACCCAGCACAAAGGGGCGCGCCGCCGTCACGTTGCCCAGCACGCAGCGGCACAGGGCGTCGAGGGCGCCCACCACGTCGTCGATGTGCTCCAGGTCGAGCACCGACTGGGTGGCCGAGGCGGTGGGGTCGCAGGCGCGCAGGTAGGCGTCCACCACCATGGCGCCCAGCTGGGCGCCGTCCGCCTCGGGCCAGGCCGCCAGCCGCCTCAGGATCGTGTGGTAGGGCCACCCCCCGTCCGGCTCGACCTCCTGCGACGCCACGACGCAGCGCGCCATCCCCTTGACCTGGTAGGCCACCTCCAGCATCTGCATGAGGCAGGCATCGAACCCCAGCAGATCGAGCCGCTCGAGCCCCGAGAGAAGCAGCACGGCGTCCAGGGCGCGCTTGATCTCGGCGTTGTCGAGGAAATCCTGCGAGGAGGCGTCCCAGGCGATCCCCCGGGCGAGGATCCCCTCGCCCGTCGCCCGAAAGATGGGCCGCCGCAGCACCGGCGGCCGCGCCCCGCGGCGGGCGCTGGCCTCGTTCGCTGTACCGCGCCCCTCCTCGGGCCAGGGCACGATGGTAGCTCCATCGCCCCAGCCAACGCCATGGTTCCATAGCACCAGAGCGTAGCGGTCGGCCGGATAGGTATCCAGCCCCCAAGCGATAAAGCGCGCCAGGTCGCCGGCGTCGCCGGTGTTGGTCTCACCGAGGGGCGGATCGACGGCGTCCGCTTCGAGGGTGCGGAGGCGAGAGAGGTAGTACCGTCGCGTGGGCGCGCCGGCCCGCGCCATGTCGAGCTGCGCCACGACGGTGACCTGGGGCGTCGATCCCACCGCCTTGATCTCGGCCAGGTCGGCCAGCGCCTGGGGCTCCAAGTCGTTGTCGGCGGCCATGTAGACCATGATGGTCCAGCGGCGCCCAGAGAACCCCTCCCCGCCGACGCCGGGACCCCGCGATGCGCGCACGCCATGGCCCAGTTCGCGCGAGTGCCCCACGTCAGCCCTCCCCCCTCGGGCGCGCGCCCGAGGGTTATTCGGCGCACGTCCGCACCATGATGGGATTACTCAGGATCCACGCCCGTTGGCGGAACGCGTAGGAGCGATAGGCCTCCACGCGATAGGCGCCTGGGGCCGTCGTGCGGTGCGTGAGGCGCGTGCCCGTCGCCTCCCCCACAGGAAAGCCGTTCTGCATCAGGCGCAGGCGCGCCCGCTGCGGCGTCGTGATCCGCAGGGTGACCTCACCGTCGGCGTCGATCGTCTCGCCCATGGCGTGGACTGTGCCGGCGTGTTCGGCGACAAAGGTAAAGCCACGCGTCGGCGCCAGGCCATCGTACGCCATGAAAGCGCGCCCGCGACGCAGCGCCCCCCAGACGAGGCCCGCATCCCGCGCAACGTCGCCGCTCCACACGTCGTCCAGGAGGACGTGCGTGCTCAGGGCGCGAAAGAGGTACGGGTAGGATAGCACCTGTCGGTGCAGGGGTCCGAGGGAGTACGTGGTGCCATGCGCGTCGGACCCGGCGATGCCGTACACCGGCCCTCTCGCCAGGAGCGCGTCCCAGCGCGCCAGCGTCTCGGGGTGGGGACCGCGAATGACCAGCTTGGGGAAAAAGGCGGCCAAGAGTGTGATCGGCCAGTTCGCGAGGTGCGCCTTGAACTCGGACATGTGGTTCCACACCTCGAGCCCGGCATAGCCGCTCACATCCCAGCGCACCCAGTCGATCTCGGGCTCGCCGGCGAGTGGCCCGCTATGCTCCACGGGGTGCGCCAGGAACGCCAGTCCACCCGCCGCGTTCGCATCGTCGATGCGCGCCTGGGGGTCGGGGCGCGTGTCCGCCAACTCGCCATCGATGCCCAAGGCCAGGAGGTGGTTGTGGTGGACGTCCTCGGGGTCGTGCAGCTCTTCGCCCACCAGGAGGAGCACGTGGTCGTGCCAGCCCTGTCGCTCACCGTCATAGACGTTGTGGTCGGTCACCACGACGAAATCGAGCCCCGCCCGGGCGGCGAACCCGGCCACCTCGGCGTGGGTAGCGTGCCCGTCAGAGTGCGTGGTGTGGACGTGCAGGTTGCCGACGCGTTCGTGGAATGCCATGCCGCCTCCTTGGCGGCATTATAGCGTGCCGTCACGCGTCCGCAAGGGCAGCCGCGCGCCGGAGCACGCACCCGTTGACACGAGCGACCTCTCCCACCTATAATCGCCATCCCGACCGCAACTCACGGAAGTGGAGGCCCATCGCATCCATGAGCGTGCTGATCACCGGCGGGGCGGGTTTCCTCGGGTCGGCCCTGGCAAACCGCCTCGTCGAGCAAGGCAATCACGTGCGCGTGCTCGACGACCTCTCCGCCGGCGAGCGAGAGCGTCTCGACCCGCGCGTGGCGTTCTGCAGCGGTGACACCCGCGATATCCCCAAGCTCTGGTCCCTCTTGCGCGGCGTCGACTGCGTCTATCACCTGGCGGCGCGCGTCAGCGTCCCTGAATCGGTGCTCTATCCGGTAGAGTACAACGCCGTGAATGTGGGGGGCACGGTGAGCCTCCTCACCGCCATGCGCGACGCCCAGGTGCGACGGCTGGTGTTCGCCTCGTCGGGGGCGATCTATGGCGAGCAGGTGAGTCAGCCCGTCCCCGAGGACGCGCCCCTGCGCCCCCTGACCCCCTACGCCGTGAGCAAGGTCGCCTCGGAGCACTATGTCCGGGCCATCGGCGAGTTGTGGGGCATCGAGACGGTGATCCTGCGCATCTTTAACGCCTATGGCCCGGGCCAGCCGCTGCCACCGTCGCACGCGTCAGTCATCCCCCGCTTTCTCAGGCAGGCTACGGGCGGTGGGTCGCTGGTCCTGTTCGGCGACGGGGGCCAGACGCGCGATTTCGTCTACATCGATGACGTGGTCGACGCCCTGGTGTCGGCCGGGGAGACGGAGGGGATCTCGCGGTCGATCATCAACATCGGCAGCGGGCAGGAGGTGAGCATCCTCGGGCTGGTGGAGACCATCGAGCGCGTCCTCGGCGAAGGCGTCCACCGCCTGTGCAACGCCGAGGAAAAGACGGGCGTCTCACGGCTCGTGGCCGATGTGCGCCTGGCCCAACAAAAGCTGGGCTACACCCCCCGCGTGTCACTCGCCGAGGGGTTGCGCCTCACCATCGCCCGCGATCGTCGCTTCACGCAACGCTGACGACTCGCCCCACTGGGGCGTGCGTCGCGGGGTCAGCCGATGGCGGTGGTCGGATCGTCCTGGAAAGTGGGCGAGTCGTCGATGGCGACCTTGCCGGCTACGGCCTCGTCGATAGAGTGCACCGTGCCGCCGGCGTCCTCGATGATCTCGAGAATCGACGAGTAGGTTAAATCGCTCCCCGCCACGGTGATCTTGACGTTCTCGACTTTGCGGTCGACCTCATAGATGATGATGTTGACGCCGTCGACGCCCGGCAGCGTGGCGAGACGCTGCGATACCTCGATGATCGATGGGTCGTGCGGTTTCAGCACGTCGAGTACGATCCGCCGGATCTTGGCCTGCATCTCCCTCTCCTCGGCAGCACCCGCTTGGGTGGCGTATTTGATAGAGACGCGGTGGGCGCTGTCCTTGCTACGCCCCCGCGTCGCTCGTCACGTCGATATCGGCGTCCGCCGTGTCGAACTCCTCGGCTTCTTCCGGTAGTTCTTCATCCGCGAGCAACGATATCTTGCGTGCAAAGATGAGGAACCCAGTATGCCCCACCATCACATCCTGCGGGCGTAGCCGCGCCGGCACCGGCTTGTACTTGCGCTCCAGGATCTCCATGACCTCCACGGAGGAGAAGGGGCGCCGCTCCATGCCGGCCAACAGCCACGAGACCTGATTGGTGGTGGGCACCAGGGCGCCAAAGAAACCCCCGTCGCGGAGCGCCGCCAACGCCTGGTCGAGATAGTCCCACGGCTCGCGCACGTCCAGGAACAGGGCGTCGACGTCCGTCTCGTCAAACCCCTCGGCGATGTCGCGCTGGGTGAGCCGCGCATAGTCCGACAACCCGGCGACCGAGAGGTTCTTGCGTGCCACGTTGATCATGTCCTCGCGCGCCTCGTACGAGTAGACCATGCCATGGGGTCGCACGCTGTAGGCCAGCGCCATGGTAAGGGCGCCGCTGCCGGTTCCGGCCTCGATGATACGACGCCCGTCGCACACGTCGAGGCGCAGCAGTATTGGGCCGATCTCCTTCGGATAGATGACCTGCGAGGCCCGCTTCAGGTTCATCAACAGGTCATAGATCGAAGGGCGCAGCACCACAAAGGGGTGGTTCAGATGCGAGAAGACCTGCCTGCCCAGGGGTTGCCCGATCAGCGCATCGTGGTCGATGACGCCCTTGTGCGTATGAAAGCGGTCGCCGGCCCGGAGCCGCACGAGATAGCGCTTGCGATCGCCGGCGATGAGCAAGACGGTGTCACTCTCTTGTGCTGCATTCGCAGCGTTCGTGACGTTCAATGCCAACCTCGGGTCTCAGGGCTGCCACCCGCCCACGGAAGGGGTCCGCGGCCACAGGCATCGGCAACCCGCACTGCCCCCCATTATAGACGTTGCGCGTCAGGCGCACAAACGACTCAGCGGGCGCGATCTGGGTTGTGAGTAATGCGGTGTGCGGTCCGGGTTACGAGTTCTTTGGTGCGGAGATAATGGTTACAGGGCACAGGTTGCAGGTTACAGGCAGTAGCGGGCTCATCCCCTTGGCCCAGTAACCTGCAACCTGTGCCCTGTCACGCTCGCAACCCGGGGCGCACTTCGCTTGCTCTAGTGCGCCGCCGAGATTACAATAACATCTTACCGACGACGCACTTTACGGAGGTGTTGTGGCGAACCGTGAGTTCACTGTAGAGGGCGAGCACCGCTACAACCGGTCCAGCCCCGTGCGCTGGATCATCTCCCACGCCCTGCGCTATCCCTGGCTCCCGCTGGCCGCCGTCGTCGCCAGCATCGCCTCGAATGCCCTGACGAGCTACTCCCGGGTGCTCGTCGGCGATGCCTTTCGCTTTGTCACCACGCCCGGGGCCACCCTTCAGGGACTGCTGACCATCGCCATCCTCGTGGGGGGCGCCCGCGCGGGCCACGCGCTCCTGCAGCTCGCCCGCAACGTGTCGGTCGAGTTCCTGGCCCAGAGGATGGAGCGCGACACGCGGGAGGAATTCTACATCAGCCTCCTGGGCAAGAGCCTCACCTTCCACAGCCGGCAGCGCGTCGGCGACCTGATGGCCCGCGCCACCAACGATGTGCGCCAGATCAACCTGATGATGAACCCCGGCGCGAACCTCATCTTTGACTCTCTCGTGGGGACGGTGGTGCCCATCGTCGCCATCGCGTCCATCCGCCTGGAGCTGGTGATCGTGCCGGCGTTGTTCGTGCTCCTCCTGGCTATCACGCTGCGCGACTATACCGCCAAGCTGAATCCCGTATCCGACGCCATGCGCCAGCAGTTCGGCGTCATGAACGCCGGCCTGGCCGAGTCGATCTCGGGGATCGAGGTGGTCAAGGCGTACGCCCAGGAAAAGCAAGAACAGCGCAAATTCGAGCGCGAGGCGCGCCGTTTCCGCGACTATTTCGTCGAGCAGGGCGAGATTCGCGCGCGGTATCTCCCCTTCCTGGTGTACGCCTTTGCCACCGCCGGCGCGCTGCTCCACGCCCTCCTACTCCACTTTGCCGATCCTGCCTTTGACGTCGGCGACATCATCGCCTTCATGGGGCTCGTGGCCCTGCTGCGTTTCCCCACCTTCTTGTCGCTCTTTTCGTTCAACCTGGTGCAGCTCGGCATCTCGGGGGCGCAACGCATCCTCGAACTGATCACCACCAGTTCCGAGATGGACGAGAACGAGGAGGGGGTGCGCCAGCGCATCACGGGCGAGGTCGAGTTCCAGAACGTCACCTTTGGCTATGGCGACAATGGGCCGGTACTACGCGACATCACCTTTCGCGCGCAGCCGGGCGAGACCATCGCCATCGTGGGGGGCACCGGTTCGGGCAAGACCACCCTCACCCGCCTCATCAACCGCGTGTACGACGTCGACGCCGGGCGCGTGCTGGTGGACGGCATCGACGTCCGCGAGTGGAGCCTGGAGAGCCTCCGCTCGCAGATCTCGGCCATCGAGCAGGACGTGTTCCTCTTTTCGCGCGCCATCGGCGAGAACATTGCCTTTGGCGTGGGGATGCGCGCCGACGAGGAGGCGATCGTGTACAGCGCCCGTGAAGCGCAGGCCCACGGGTTCATCGAGGGCCTGCCTCAGGGATATGCCACCGAGATCGGGGAGCGCGGCGTGACGCTGTCGGGCGGGCAGCGCCAGCGCATCGCCATCGCGCGCGCCTTTCTCACCGACCCGCGCATCCTCATCCTCGACGACTCGACCAGCGCCATCGATAGTGCTACCGAGGACGCCATCCAAAAGGCGATGTACCGCGTGCGCAAGGGACGCACCACGTTCCTCATCACGCACCGGCTCTCGCAGATCCGCTGGGCCGACCGCATCCTGGTGCTCAACAGCGGCGCGTTGGAGGATCAGGGCAGCCACGAGGAGCTGCTCCGCCGCTCGCCGACCTACCGTCGCATCTTTGCGCTGGCCGAGCCCGCCACGAGAGAAGAGGAAGAGGGGACGCGGATTTCCGCGGATGCAACGGATTGACGCGGATTTACCGCGTAGTGCGCTTTGGTGTAGTCAACATCATCTTTAACCGTTCTGATCCGTGGGTATCCGCGCCATCCGCGTCCATCCGCGTGCACTCTGAGGTATGAGCGATGGGCTTTATCATGGGAGGACTCGAATCCGAGTCCTACGACCGGCAGTACAGCGACCGTGAGCTGATCCGGCGCATCCTGCGCTACTTTGCGACGCGCCGCCGCGAGATGATCGCCGTCGGCCTATCCGTGTTCCTGAGTTCGATCTTTGAGGCCGGCGTGCCGATCCTCATCGCTCAGGGGATCGACATGGTCGTCACTGCTCCGACGGTGGGGCGCATCGCCCTCCTGGCGTTCGGCGTGCTGGTGGCTCAGGGGCTGGGGTGGGTGTTCAACTATGTGGCGCAGCGCAACTCGGCACGCGCCATCGGCGACGTCGTGCTGCAGCTGCGCGAGGACGTCTTTCGCGCTGTCTCTGAGCACGACCTCTCCTTCTTTGACGAGCAGCCCTCCGGGAGGTTGGTGAGCCGGGTAACCTCGGACACCCAGGATTTTTCCACCACCATCGAACTCACCACGAACCTGTTGAGCCAGATCCTGACGGTGGGCATCATCGCGGTCGTCGTCCTGACGGTGAACCTTTCCCTCGGCCTCCTCCTGCTCGCCATGAGCCCCGTAGTGGTGGTCATCGCCTTGAGCTTTCGTCGCATCGCCCGACGGGTGAGTCTCAATGCGCGGCGCGTCCTGGCCCAAGTCAACGCCAACATCCAGGAATCAGTGAGCGGCATCGCCGTGGCCAAGGGGTTTCGCCAAGAAGGCAGCATGTACGCCGAGTTCGACGCCCTCAACCGCCAGGCGTACGGCATCAACCTCCTGCGTGGCCTGACGTTGAACGCCATCTTTCCCGCCCTCAACGCGACGTTCGGGGTGGCCAACGCCGTTGTCCTCTACTATGCCGGCGCCCGGGTGCTGCAGGGGATCGCGGCCGGCCCCGGGCCGCTCCCGCCGGGCGCCATCACCGTCGGAGAGTGGTACCTGTTCATGCAGGCCATGGGGTTCTTTTGGTACCCCATGACCAACATCGCCTCCTTCTGGAGCCAGTTCCAGGACGGCCTCTCGGCCGCCGAGCGCGTGTTCTCGCTCATCGACGCCGAGCCCCAGGTGATCCAGGAAGACTCGCGCCCCGTGCCGCGGCTGCGCGGCGAGATCCTGTACGACAAGGTGTGCCTCACCTACACGGGCGACGAGGTGGTGCTCCCCGAGTTCATGCTGCACATCCCCGCCGGTGAGACGGTGGCCCTGGTGGGGCACACCGGCTCCGGCAAGACGAGCGCCGTGCGTCTGCTGGCCCGCTTCTACGAGTTCCAGCGCGGACGCATCCTGGTGGACGGGCAGGATATCCGCACCTTTGACCTGGCAGAATACCGCCGACAGATCGGCATCGTGCCCCAGTCGCCGTTCCTCTTTTCGGGCACGGTGCGCGACAACATCCGCTACGGCCGCCCCGAGGCGGCGGATGACGAGGTAGAGCGCGCCGCACGCCAGGTAGCAGGCGGGGACTGGGTCAACGACCTGGCCGACGGCCTCGACACGGATGTGGGCGAGCGCGGCGCCAGCCTCTCCATGGGGCAGAGGCAGCTCGTCGCCCTGGCCCGGGTGCTGCTGCACGATCCCGCCATCTTTATCCTAGACGAGGCCACCGCCAGCGTCGACCCCTTTACCGAGGCACAGATCCAGGAGGGGCTGCAGGCCGCCATGCGCCACCGCACGTCGCTCATCGTGGCGCATCGCCTCTCGACGGTGCGCCACGCCCATCGCATCATCGTCCTCCGCGACGGCAAGATCATCGAGGAGGGCAACCACCGGCAGCTCATGGCGCGGGGCGGGCACTATGCCGAGCTGTACAACACCTACTTTCGGCACCAGTCGCTGGAGTACATCGAGCAGGCGCGCTCTCTGGCCGAAGGGTAGTCGCCGGGAGCCCAGGACGCGTGATTGCATCATCGCCGCCTTCGGTATATCATACCCACCAGGGGCATCGCCCCACGATGCCCCTGGTGGTTGCTGTCATCCAGCTAGCGACGAGGACGTACCATGTCAGACAAGACCCCCGCCCCCAGGGACGACGGCGGAGCGGCGTCAGGCTCCGCCCCGAGCGATTTCATCCGAGACATCATCCGTGAGGATATCGCCAGCGGCAAGTACGGCGGCCGCGTGCACACGCGCTTCCCGCCCGAGCCCAACGGCCGCCTGCACATCGGCCACGCCCGCTCCATCTGCCTCAACTTTGGCGTCGCGGAAGAGTTCGGCGGCAAGTGCAACCTGCGCTTCGACGACACCAACCCCTCCAAGGAGGAGGTCGAGTACGTCGAGGCGATCCAGGAGGACATACGCTGGCTCGGGTACGACTGGGAAGACCGGCTCTACTTTGCCTCCGACTATTTCGAGCGGCTGTACGAGTTCGCCGAACAGCTGATCCTCAAGGGCAAGGCGTACGTCTGCGATCTCAGCCCCGACGAGGTGCGCGAATACCGCGGCACCCTCACCGAGCCGGGGCGCAACAGCCCCTACCGTGACCGCTCCATCGAGGAGAACCTCGACTTGTTCCGGCGTATGCGGGCGGGCGAGTTCGAGGAGGGCTCACGCACCCTGCGCGCCAAGATCGATATGGCCTCGCCCAACATCGTCATGCGCGACCCGGTGCTCTACCGTATCATGAAGGCGTCGCACCACCGCACGGGCGACGCCTGGTCCATCTATCCCCTCTACGACTTTACCCATTGCCTGTGCGACTCGATGGAGGGGATTACGCACTCGCTCTGCACCCTCGAGTTCGAGAACAACCGCGCGCTGTACGATTGGATCCTCGACACGCTGGAGCTGTATCACCCCCAGCAGATCGAGTTCGCCTGGCTGCTGTTCACCTACACGGTGCTCAGCAAGCGCCGCCTGCGCCAGTTGGTGGAGGGCGGCTATGTCAGCGGCTGGGATGACCCGCGCATGCCGACCCTGGCGGGCCTACGCCGTCGCGGCTACACCCCCGAGTCGATCCGCGACCTCTGCACCCTCGCCAACGTGTCTCGGGCCATCAGCGTGGTGGATATCGGCCTCCTGGAGCACTGCGTGCGGCAGGACCTGAACAAGCGCGCCCCACGCGTCATGGGCGTGCTACGCCCCCTCAAGGTGGTGATCGACAACTATCCCGAGGGGCAGGTCGAGTACCTGGAGGCGATCAACAACCCCGAGGATCCCTCGGCAGGGACGCGACAGGTGCCCTTTTCCAGAGAGCTGTACATCGAGCAGGAGGATTTCCGCGAGGAACCCCCGCCCAAGTACTTTCGCCTGGCGCCGGGGCGCGAGGTGCGGCTGCGCTACGCCTACTTTGTCACCTGCACCGGCTATGAGCAAGACCCGGCCACCGGCGAGGTGATAGCCGTGCACTGCACCTATGACCCCGCCACGCGCGGCGGCGATGTGCCCGATAGGCGCAGGGTCAAGGCGACGCTGCACTGGGTCGCGGCCCAGCACGCGTTGACGGCCGAGGTGCGGCTCTACGACAAGCTCTTTACGATGGAGCAGCCCGATGCGCAAGAGGGCGAGCCGAACGAGTACCTCAACCCCGGCTCACTCGAGACGCTCACTGACTGTCGCGTGGAGCCGAGTGTGCTCGGCGCGGCGCCCGGGACGCGCTATCAGTTCGAGCGGCAGGGTTATTTCTGCGTGGATCCCGACAGCACGCCGCAGCGGTTGGTTTTCAACCGCACAGTGGGACTGAAGGACACCTGGGCCAAAGTGTCGGGCAAATAAGCGGCAGAGCGTCGTCTACAGCGCCTGCGACGGCGATCGCGCGTACTGCGTCAGCTGTGGCGATGCCGTGTGAGAGCGTACTGCGTGCGAGGGCTGGCTGTACGTTGGGGTAGCTCTCTACGAGTCATCCGTCGGCTGACGATAGAGCGGCTGGGTGACTCGTAGAGGGG
>ERZ747221.2323-NODE-2323-length-17056-cov-3.512162_pt1 | contig 17056 bp, 13 predicted proteins | sample MGYA00374949_ERZ747221 | MGnify/ENA primary metagenome ERZ747221 (study PRJEB28779, sample SAMN05720172) | bioreactor metagenome | isolation source: Anaerobic biogas reactor | place: USA:Washington, USA | collected 2015-08-08 ... | reverse complement strand
AACTGCCGCCCCTTCGCGGGGAGCACCCCCTCCAGCACCGCCTCGATCCCAGCCACGCCGGAGGTCAATTCGGCCTGCCGCGCCAGGAGGACCTGGCGGGCCAGATCGCCCAGGATGCGGGCCAGCCCCGCCGACCCCGCCAGCGGCTCCCGCGGGGCGACGCTCCCCTCGCGCTGGGAGCCATCCTCCAGGCGCAGGGCCAAGGACACCCGGCGGCAGGCCAGCCCTCCGGCGCGCAGCCGGTCGGCCAGCGTCAGCGCCATCCGCTCCAACAGCCGCTCCAGCTCCTCCCAGGAACGCAGCGGGTCCTCGGGGTGACGTGCCAGGCGCAGCACCTCCCGCGGGCGGTAGGGCGACAGCGGCTGGGGATCGCGCCCCCGCGCCAGGTCGCGCAATCGGATCCCCTGGGCGCCCAGTTGCCCTTCCAGCGCCCCCGGCGGCAGCTCCGCCACCTGCCCCAGCGTCCGCAGCCCCAGCAGCCACAGCCAGCGCTGCCCCTCCTCATCCAGCGGCAACAGCGCCACCGGCAGCGGCGCCAGGAAGGCGGCCTCCTCGCCCGGCCCCACGCAGAGCGCCTCCCCCTCCTCGGCCAGCGACGCCGCTACCTGGGCGACGAAGCGGTTGGCCGCCAGGCCGATGGCGGGGATCAGGTCCGCCTCCCGCGCCGCCAGCCCCAGTCGCGCCGCGTCGGCCAGAGCGTGGAGATCCTCTAGCTCGGCCCAGAGGGTCGCGGACTGCGGCGCGTGGGCCAGCTCCACGCGCGGGGAGAGCGCCAGCAACCGCTCGGCCAGCCCCTCGGCGGCCTCCGTGTAGCGCTCGATCCGGGCGGGCAGGACCTGGCCCTGGGGGCAGCGCGCCAGCGCTTGGGCCAGCGGCAGTCCCGGCGTCGCGCCCGCCTCCAGCGCCTCCGCCGAGGCGGCCAGCAGGCGCGGGGGCGCCATGGCCTCATCCGCCAGCAGCAACGCCTCGCCGACCAGCTCCGGGTCGTCCAGCCGCTCCACGGCGGCGGCGAACTGGCGCCACCACAGGCAGGCGATCATGTGCCGTTCCCCCGCACCACCCCGTCGAAGGTGATGGCGATGGCCGCCTGGCGTCCCTCGCTCCCCTGGCGGCTCTTGAGCACGGTGACCTGGGCCTTGTAACCCCGCACGTCGTGGCGGGACTGGAGCCACGCCTCCTTCTCCAGGTGCAGGCGCAGGGTCGCGTAATGGGGCAGGGCAAAGCCTGGCGGGTAGGGAGGCGAGTTCACATCGCCGAAATACAGCGGCGTCAGAAACAGCGCCGCGCAGGAGGAGCGGGCCAGCGCCGCGGCCAATTGCCGCAGTCCGGAGGCCAGGGGGCCCGCGGGCTCGGTCAGCAGGTCGGCGACGGAGTCGAAGACCAACACCCCCGCCCCGCCCCCCGCCACCACCGCCCGGGCTGCCTCCAGCGCCTCGAGGCCGCTGTGGGGCCGGGCCAGGAGGAGGTGGTCGAGCTGCACCCCGCAACGGGCAGCATAATCGGGGTCGAAGGTGCGGCCCAGGTCGAGGTAGAGCGCGGTGTCGTCCCCCGCCTGGGCCTGGGCCACCGCCTTGAGCGCCAGGGTGGTGGCCCCCGCCGTGGGCGCGCCCAGCAGCTCTGTGATGCCGCCGCGGGGGAGGCCGCCCGTCAGTGCGTCCAGGGAGGGAAAGCAAGTGGAAATGCGGGGGATGGCGTCAGGCGCCTGGGGAGCGGGCTTGCGCAGGGCGCGGCTCCCCCAGCGCGCCTGAATGGCGGACACGGTCTGGTCCAGTCTCTGCTTCTTGGAGCCCATGGTTTGTTTCCGGTGTCCTTCTCCCCCCACGGGATAGAACAAACGTGCTATGTCTAGCATATCCAAGTTTGATGGGGCGTCAAATCATGGACCAGCTTGAAGAGGAACACCGCACACCTCGGCAAACCGGAAAGCCAAGGAATCAGCTATAGCGACAGGATGGCTGTTCGGCCCGAGCCCTTCTTGTGCCGCTCAGGCGAACAGGGCGGACGGGGCGTCATTGATCGGGCTATACCATACCAGGCATGGTGAGACTGCGTAATTGACATTTGTGGAGTGTCCTACAACCGGTTGAGCGGGAATATCCCGCCAGAGTTGGGTAGTTTGGCTGACCTCAAGTATTACCTCAACCTGTCCTATAACCAGTTGAGCGGCGATATCCCACCGGAGCTGGCAGCCCTGTCCATCCAGCCGTGGCTATATCTAACTTTGCGGTATAACGCCTTGACCGCCTCTGGCCCGGTGCTGCTGGCCTTCTTGAACGGCAAGGAACCCGACTGGGCGCAGACCGTGCCGCCAACAGATGTGCAGGCTACAGCAGCGCCAAACGACGTCGAGCTGTCCTGGACGCCGATCCTTTACCAAGATACCGGTTATTACGAAGTGAGCTATGCCACTACGCCTGGGGGACCATACATAGTCCACCGCCTGACGGCGGTCAAGTTGGCAGGCAGCTATCTGGCGGATAACCTGGCGCCGGAAACGACCTACTACTTCGTTGTACGCACCTTTGCAGCAGCGCCGTGGTTGCCTGATGGCCTGTGGAGCGACAATAGCGCCGAGGTCAGCGCCACCACCCCGGGTAACACGCCGATCGGCAGCAATCTGCTGGTCCAGGTTGGCGGCGGCATGGCCGTGATCTTCGGGGAGGTAACCGTCGCGGGGAACACGACTGCAAGCGCGTCTGCTGTGCCACCGGAAGGCGCGCCGACGGGCTTCCAGGCGCTTGGTATGTACTATGACATCGTCACGACCGCCAGCTACGATCACGGTCAGGGACTTGACGTGACCTTGCCCTACGACGACACGCTTCTGACTCTGGAACAAGAGCAGGCCATCGTCCTCCTGCACTACGAGGGCGCGCAGTGGGTGGATTGCACCTTTGCGCGCGACATTGACCTCGATACGGTCACGTGGCATGTGCCGGGCCCAAGCTGGTTCGCGGTGGCGATCTCTACCAACCGGCCGCCCGAACTGGGCGCGATCTCGGCACCCTTGGACCCGATCCTGGTGGACGCGCTCGTCAACGCCAGCGCCGGCTTCTCTGACCCCGATGCGGGCGATACTCACACGGCCTTTTGGAACTGGGGCGACGGGACCACGTCGGCAGGCGTGGTTGATGAGGCTATCGGCGAGGTAACCGGCAGCCATGCCTATAGCCTGCCCGGCGTCTATACCCTCCAGCTTGTCCTTGCGGACGGGGGCGGTGAGTCGGCGACGGCCGCCTATCAATACGTGGTCATCTATGACCCGGACGGCGGATTCGTCACCGGCGGCGGCTGGATCATGTCCCCGGCGGGGGCGTACGTCCCGAATCCCGCGCTCAGCGGCAAGGCCACCTTTGGCTTCGTGGCCAAGTACAAGCCGGGCGCGAACACGCCGACCGGCAACACCGAGTTCCAGTTCCACGCGGCCAATCTCAACTTCAAGAGCACGAGCTATGACTGGCTGGTGGTGGCGGGAGCGCGGGCGCAATACAAAGGCCTCGGCACGATCAACGGGGCTGGCGAGTATAGCTTTATGCTCACAGTCATTGACGGGCAGGTGAATGGCGGCGGTGGCGTGGACAAGTTCCGCATCAAGATCATGGACAAGGATAGCGGCGGGCTGGTCTATGACAACCGAATGAACGCCCCGGATGACGCCGATCCAACGACCGCCCTTGGCGGCGGGAGCATCGTGATACACAAGTAAGGGAAGGGTGATCGTCACGGATCAGGTCCTGCGGCTGCCCGACAGGCGGCTGCTGGCCATGATCCGCGCCCATGCGGTGCGCCGGGTCTACCGTTGAGGGCCGGTGAGGAGGGGCGTACCTGGAGCCCTCTCGAGTTGACCGAGCTGCCTGGCCAGTGTCCGGCGGAGCTGGGCTTCCTGGCAGAGTGACGGAGGTCGGCGGCGAAGGAATAGCCCACAAAGCGGACGGCTGTAAAACACAGGCCTCCGAGCTCTGCCCGATCGTGGATCGGCGAACTCGGAGGCCTTTCGCTCACAAGAAGTTGCCGTAACGACCACCCTTGCTGGCCCACCTGGTTGAGCTAGCGCATCTACAGGCGCCGCTGGTGCTCGGGCCGGCGCCCGCTAGAACGCCTCGGGCGCGGTGAGGACCTGCTCCAGCACCCGCGCGCAGTAGTCGCAGCGGTAGCAGCGTCGGTCGCAACGGCTGGTGCGCTCAAACCACTCCTCGGGGAAGGCGTCGTTGTTCATGATCCTTGGCGCCAAGGCAGGCGAGTAGCCCGGCTCCATGAGGTCCAGCAGGTTGCCATGGTAGCGCCGCTTGGTGTACGCTTCCAGCACCATCCTGGGCCGCTGATGCATGCGGGTGGCCAGCTTGACCACGGAGAAGATCCCCTCGTAATGGTGCAGATCCTCGGGCCGCACCCAGGAATTCTGCAGGATGGAGGGCCAATTGGCGGGGTCGCGCAAGTAGCGCCAGCAGGCATGGGGGATCCAGCCCTCGATGTTGCGCGTCTCGGCGATCTCGGCCTCGTGTGCCACCAGGTTGTCGTGGAAGGACTGGCCCGAGCAATGGTTCATGCAGCCGCTGTTGGCCAGCATGGTCAGGGTCTTGCCGTGCTCGTCGGCCCAGGCCTTCAGCTCGCGGAGATAGTCCAGATCGCGGTTGTGCTCGCGCTGGACGTGAAAGGCGTCAAAGAGGTCGGCCACATATTGCATCCCCTTGATCGTGCCGATGCGCATGTTGACTGAGGCGCGCACCTCGATGCCGGGGAAGTGTTCCTTGACCGTGTGGGCGACGGCCGGCGAGGTTGTGGTCACGATCTCCAGTCCGCCGGCGACCTGGCCGATGTGGTCGATCGTCGAGCAGACTGAATTGGCCAGGTAGGTGGACAGCGCCTTGCCGCCGTAGCAATTGGCGTTGAAGAGCAAGTCCAGCTTGATCCCCATCTGGCGGATCGCGGCGAGATCGTGTTCCATGCGCTCCTGGCCGGACCAGTTGACCATGCCTCGGCGGTTGATCAGGGACGAGCGGCCGGAAGACTGGTCGAGCCAGGAGAAATAGACCTCGGCGATATGGTCGCGGTAAAAGCGGACAATGTCGACGAGCGGCTCTTCCTCGCCTTCCGGCAGCTGGTATCCTACAGCAAATTTAATCAATCCGGTTCCTTCCTGGCTTCCTTTAAACGTTCCTGCCTGGCCGGGTTGGTACCGGCAACCGGATCGGCCGTTTCTGCCACCGGCTGGTAATCGGTCCAGTCGACCAGCCAGGGCTTCTTGGTCCGAAACGGCGACTCGAACTTGTTCTTGAGGACGCCGCGGCTTTCCAGGCTGACCATGCAGGCCCGGGTACAGCCCCTGGCGCCGCAGACAGCCTGCCCCGTATTATACAGGTTGCGCGGTTTCTTGTAAAAAGGTGAATAGGGGGAAGGCTTGACGTTCGTCTGGCCTTCGAAATACGATCCGGTCTCGCCTTCTGCCGTTTCCATGCCGCCGCGGAAGTAAAGATTACACTTGTCCATGTCGACATCGGCCCACTCGAGGTCGTGGCCGGCGACAGTGACTTTGACTGTCTTGTCGGCCGGGATGCACTGGCCGGGGCAGTCGCGCACGCAGGCCATGCAGCGGTTGCAGAGCTGGGGGCCGTTGTAGATCGGGTCGGGTTCCAGCTCGAGCTCGGTCAGGATGACGCCCAGGCGCTGGCGGGGGCCGAACTCCGGCGTCAGAAACATCTTGGAGTAGCCGATTTCGCCCAGGCCGGCCACGAAACCGGCGATGCGCAGGTGGATCATGATGTCCGGCGATGGTTTGCCGGGCTCGACCGGCTTGCTGTAGTTGTTGCGCAGCTTGCCGACGTTGTCGATGGCGCGCCAGTCGCTCTGGTGGCCGATCGGGATGGCCTCGAAGCCTTCGTCCTCGATGATCTTGCACAAATTGATCACGGTAATCGGCATATACAGGTACGTGATGCCGCCGTAACCCATGGCGGAGTAGTTGCTGAAGAACGTGCCTTCCTCGATGCCGCGCAGCGAACCGCGCATGACGCGGAACCCCATCACGATCATCGACTTGGCCTTGGGCATGATGTAGCGCGGATCCATCTGGGGCGGCGCGCCCTCGAAGCGGTCCATGGAAGCGATGCCGACGATGTCGGCGCCCAGCCGCTTGGCGTATTCCTTTACCGTTTTGGCGTCAAGCATGTGTTTTGTTCCTCCTGGAAATCTGTGGCCTGTGTTACGGACACTACAGGTTCATGATAGAGGAGCTGCTCCTGGCCGTCAATGCACGAATCAATCGCTGTTTGTCCGATTCGATCATCTTCAGGTTATGGCATCCAGGATCAGGACCCAATCGCAGCCCTTGCCCTGGGTTGGCGGCGCCAGCAGGGTCCTGCCTGTATGGGGCAGGACCGAGAAGATGGTTTCACTGCCTCGGCGCGGATCGAACCAGGAGGCTTTGTAGTACTTGGCGTCCCCCAGTTTGTCCAGATCGACCGTGAACGGAACCCCGAGAGGCGAGTAGAAAAGAACGTAGTCGTGCCCGGCGGCCGCGGCCATGTGCCCCATCCCGTCATAGAGGTCGCAGAGCAGTTCCGGGGCCGGAACGAGGGAGAAAAAGTCGCGCGACAGGCGCAGCTTTTTTACAAAACCGATCTGCCCGGCTCCCGGGTGGGTCAGCGCTTCCTGCCAGGTGTGGGGGAAATAGCTGGACGGTACGCGGTTCATCGACCAGACGTTGTGGTTGCCGTACGTGTGGCCGCAGGCGCCGGCCAGAATGTTCCAGTAGGCGTTCTGCCGGATGTCGGCATCATTCCAGAAGTAGCCCAGGCGATCGTTGAAGCAGGCCGGATGGTCCTCATAGCGGGGTTCGGCATCCAGGTAGGGTTTGGTAGTCCGATCCGCCATCTTGCGCATCACCGCGTCGCTCGCGTAGCAATGCGCGACGTCGTGGCCGGTCTGGGACGCGTGGAAATCGAGATAGGCCGCGTCGGCCAGGTAGTCGGTCGAATCGTGCCCGCCGGGCGGATGGAAGGTGATCAGGTGGTTGGGGTCCGCTTCCCGGATCCCTGCGGCCATGGCGTCGATGACAGCCCGGTGCCTCGCCTCCAGGGGCCGGTCGCCGCCCAGCATCCAGATGATGTTGGGCTGGTCCCGGTAGCGGCCGGCGATCCAGGTGCCGTACCGATACGCATTCTGCGCGTTGAAAATTTCGGGGCCGTCACCCCAGTTGTGGTTGAACTTGTCGCCCCAGGTCGGCAGCAGCGTAATCATCAGGTCATGCTGGCGGGCGGTTTCGATCACATGGTCGACATGCGCCCAATAGGTGTAATCGCCGTCCAGATCGGGCTTGTCCGGATCGGGCACGCCTTGGGTGAACTGAAGGGGCAGCCGGCCGTAGGCGTTAGCGACCGTCAGGCCCTTGAATTCCGCCAGGGCAACAGTCTGGATGGCGGTAAAGCCCTGGCTGGCGCGCGTTTTGAGGTAATATGCGGCTTCTTCCCGGTTCAGCCGGTGAAACAGCTCCCAGGCCGTGTCGCCGAGATAGAAGAAGGGGGTGCCGTCGTCCCAAGCCAGATAGCGACCTTTCACCTGCAACGTTCTCATCGCCAGATCCTCCCGCTTTTCTTTCCATTATACGCCGTTCTTGGTCGGGTTTCAGTCTGCCTGCGTTTCTTGCAGGCCTGGCCGGGATGCGGTACGATGCAGACATTATCAGCACGCTTTACCGGCGGAAAGGAGTCGCCCATGTCGGAACAGACCGCCAATATTACGGCCCTGATCGATTCAGACCTGGCGGTAACCGCCATCACGCTGGCGCAGGAGCGCAACCGGCCGCCCGACTGGCAGCTGGAACAGCGGGAAGCGCGGCCGCAGCATGGCCTTGTCTTTGTACTGGAAGGGGGCGCCCTCTACCAGATCGGCGGCGAGAACCTGACTGTCCGGCAAAACGAGATCCTCTACCTGCCCCGGGGCAGCCGTTACCTGACCCGGGCCAATGCCCGGGATCCGTATCATTTTCTTGTCGTTTCATTTCAGCTGGCGGCAGACGAAGTCCTCACCCAGCTCCCGATGCCCACCCAGATCCGCCCGGCCAATCCGGGCGCTTACCAGCACCTGTTCCGGGAACTGGTGCAGCGCTGGCAGCACAAGGAAATCCTCTACAAGCTGAAATGCCAGGCCTTGCTGGCCGATATCCTGTACCAGCTGATCCAGGAGATTGTCGCCGAGCGCGTCGATCCCGAGCTGCTCGACCGGCTCCAGCCAGCGGTGTCGCTCATGGATCGGGCGTACACCCAGGCGCTGAACATCGACGACCTGGCGCACCAGTGCCATTTAAGTACGGCGCATTTCCGGCGCTTGTTCCGCAAAGCCTACGGATTGTCTCCCCAGCAGTACATCCAGAATCTGCGCATCGCCAAGGCCAAGGACCTGATCCGCAGCGAGCTCTACTCGATGTCAGAGGTTGCCGCGCGCAGCGGGTTTGGCAACATCTACTATTTCAGCCGTGTCTTCCGCCAGGTGACGGGCATGCCGCCGTCTGCCTACGGACGCCAGATCTAGTTTGCTCGATACAAGAAGAGCTCGCCGCCATGCCGGATGGCCGTGACGGTCGGCTGATCATAGCGCGCCAGGGCGTCGTCGACGGCCTGCTGGAGAGACTGGAGCGGATAGTAGCCGATTTTGCAGGCCTCCGTCTCAGCGCGGGTCAGTCCGTCCGTGACCAGGACCAGGCGCACGCGCCGGCGCATCTTGGCCATGGCGGTGCCCACAGACAAGGCGATCGGGTCCCCCTCGAACGGTTCGCCGCGCGCCAGCTGTTCCAGGATCTCCGGCGCGTCGTCCCGGCCGAAAAACGCCGGGTACTCGGCGTGCGGCCCCATGCCCTCGTCGTTGGGCGCGACCAGGATGATCGTCCCGCTGCCCGGCTTGACCGCGTGTTCCGCCGAGCACATCCCCTTGCCGGACTGCCAGAAGTCGGCATCGGCCGGAAATGAGGAAACGACGCAGATATCGGACCGTTCCCGAACCGGACAGCCCAAAGCCTGGCGCGCATAGGCGACGCCCTGGCGCTGGGCCTTGACATAGTGGCCGGCGACGACCTTGTAGATTTGGCCATCCGGGGTCAGCACCGTGTTGACGATGAAGTGCAGCCCGATGGTGTCGACCCATTTTTCCATGTTGAGGCGAATCGGGCAGTCCTCGACACCAAACAGGTTGCGATCAGCCAGGCCGCCCTGCATGTGGAAACGGGCCACGGTCTGCTCGCCGGTGACGCCAGGGAATAGGATTTTCCCGCCGCCCGACCAGCCGGCCACCGGGTGCGGCACGATGTTGCCGACCCCGATGCGGATGTCGCTGTCCATGGCGACCCGGGAAGCGTAGATGGGCACGCCGTCCGGCGCGTTGCCCAGGAAGACCAGGTCATCCGGGTTGCGAAACTCCGAATTGACGACCTGGATCTGCCGGTAGACCCTGTCGCCGACCCGCTCCCGCTTTTCGGTTTCTGTCATGTAGCGGTGGCTGCCCAGGGCCATGACGATCTTGATATCCCGATCCCGTACCCCGGCCTGGTACAATTTCTCAAGCAGGACCGGCAGGATCTGGCTGACCGGGGTCGGCCGCGAGATGTCGTCGCAGATGATGTTGACCGATTGCCCCGGCCGGACGATCTCCTCCAGCCGGCCGCAGCCGATCGGATTCTCCAGGGCCTGGCGGATGGTCTGGAGCGGGTCGGCAGCCGGTTCCACCCGGCCGGGCTCCAGCATACCGGTAAAAGCCGCGTCGGGAACCGAGAAGCGGACCTGTTTTTCCCGTCCGTAAGGCAGCGAGATGTCCATAAAAAACCTCCCTCAGACCTTTTGGGCCTGACGGTACAAAAGCTCCAGGATCAAGATGACATTGCGCATGATGTGGTAGGGATCCTTGACCGGCAGGGCGACCACCTTGTCCTGCGGCGTGCCGTCGCGCTGGCAGATCTGGATCCATTCGCGGACGTCGCGGTCCGGATTGGGAAAGGTGCGGAACGTATAGTCAAAAAGCTGTTCGTACTGGCGCATGAATTCCGGTTTTCCGGTTCTTGTGTAACACAGCAGCGTGGTGTAAAGCGCCTCGGAATGGACCCACCACAGTTTGTCGCCCCAGCCGGCCTGGACCTGGCGCAGCATCGGCTCATCCGCGACACCGTCCGTCGGTCCGGATGGCGGACCGCCGCGAAAATAACAATAATGCAGCAACCCGCCGTATGTCGTATCCCAGCCAGCCGTAAAGGTCTGCTGGGCGATAGCCGCCAGCCGGCTGATCGCCTCTTCGCGATTCAGCGTTTCGGCCGCCTCGATGAGAAACCAGATGCATTCCAGGGAGTGGCCGGGATTGGCATGCTGGCCGAGCAGATTGGGCAGCATCTGGTTGTCCGCCCCGATCACTTCGCGGATGATCGTCTGCCCGCCGGCAAAGTGGTTCAGGATGTCATCCAGATAATAGCCCAGCTGTTCTTTCAGAACCGGGCAGTTTCCGGAGTCGAAACAGCTGGCCGCCAGATAGAGTTCCTGCGTGACATTGGACAGGATCATGGGAATGCCGTGCGCCCGGTATGCCGGCGACAGCGGGTAAGGATGGGTCTGGAACCGGCCGCTCTGGAGCCGTGCCAAGACCGATTCATGAAGCTTGCGGGCAAATACATAGGATTCCTTGTCTCCGGCAGCCAGAGCGTAGCGGGCAAACGCGCCGATCACGAAACAGTCGGCATAGATGCTCGAATCGTGGCTGTCAGCACCCGGCATGAGCTTGGGCTGGCCAGCCTCGTCGGTCAGGAAGACGCAGCGCCAGTCATTCGGGGCGAGCAGGGCGTGCTGGAACAAGAAGTCGCGGCCGGAACGGGCCAGCTCGAGAAAGAAGGCCTTCCGTTCCCCGGTGAAGGTTTGGGTTTCCATCATGGCCAGCTTGGCGAAAAGCCAGACAAAGCGGCCCTGGGACCAGGTATACTTGTCGCGGCTGAGCAGCTGTTTGCCGCTGTTGTCGAAGCAGTTGAAGTAACCGCCGTGGACATCGTCCAGGCAGCGCGGCAGCCAAAAGAAAAGCAGGTTGTTGGTCAGTTCGTTTTCGTAGAATCCGATCAGTTCCTTGATACGCGAAGGTTTCATGGTGTGCCTCCTCGAAAACGGAAAATTCTGGTCAGTTACATCATAGCATATCAGGCAGGCGGCGATGCCAGCATGCATTGGATCCATATGCGTGTGTCGTCTTGTAAGACATTGGAGGTCGTTCAGGATTTGTCGCAGAAGGGCCAGTCCTGGCCGGCATAATCGGGGAAGATCCTGGTCCGGGACATGGACCGCAGTTGCTCCAGGTAGGCGTCTTTTGTCGGGAAGACCGGCCGGTAAGCCTGGATGACGCGCCGGGCGGCTGCGGCCTGATCGGCAAGCAGCAGCGCGGCCGTCCCGGCCAGCAGTTGGGGTGCGGTGACATAGGCCAGCTGACGGTCGACCAGCCGGTAGGAGGCGTCGTGCAGCCCGCCGGCGATGCAGCCGATCAGGGGCTGCATGACCGGCATCAGGGAAACCAGGTCACCGGCGTCCGTCGAGGCCGTCGTATGCCCGATATCGGTCACATCTTGCACCGAAAGGAGTCCGGTCAAAGCCTGTTTGGCGGTTGCGACCAGGCCGGGATCGTTGAAAAAGGGGAAAGCGCCGGGCAGTTCTTCGATCGTGACGGTTGCCCCCATCGCCAGGGCGCCGCCTGCCATCGCCCGGTCAAACCGGAATGAAGCCTGCCGGATCGCCGGGAGCGTTTTGCCGCGCACGAAGGTTTCCAGGCGCACATCGTCGGGGATGACGTTGAGCACATCGCCGCCCTTGGTGATGATCGGGTGCACCCGGACGCAATCGGCATCGGGAAAGGTTTCGCGAATCCCGTTCATAGCGGCCAGCGCCGTGTGTGCCGCGTAGAGCGCGTTGATCCCGTCCTGGGGGGCCGCGCCCGCATGGGCGGCCCGCCCTATGAAGCGGACGCGTTTGACCAGGCAGCCGTTGAACGACTGAAAGGCGATTTTGGCTGCCCCGGCCGGCATGACGTGGACCATCAGGCACAGGTCGACGTCGTCGAACCAGCCGCGCTGAATCAGTTCGGCTTTGCCGCCCAGAAAATGCAGCACGCCTTGACCGATCAGCTGTTTGCGGTAGGGCAGCTCGATGAACTCCTCGGCCGGCACTGCCATGAAATGGATCTTGCCGCACAAAGTCTCCACAACGCCTGGTGCCAGCAGGCCCAGGGCGGCCCCGTAGAGGGCTGCGATCTGGACGTTGTGGCCGCAGGCATGGACGGCGCCCGTTTCGGGGTCGGCATCCGGATGGTTGGGGCAGATCACGGCATCCAGTTCGCCGACCAGGGCAATCGCGGGGCCGGGGCGTCCCGTATCCAGGGTCAGCTTGATCCCTGGGATGTCCGCGCAGACTTGCCGGCTCAGAGGCAGCGAAGCGAAAGCATCCAGCACCCGTCGGGCGGTCCGGGTTTCCTTGAATCCGGTTTCCGGCTCCTGGTAGATCGTATCGCCCAGGCGGGCGATCGCATCTTCAGCGCGTTGGATGGTCTGGAAAAGGGGTTCTGGGATGGTCAAAGCCACACCTCGCAATCTACATCGAGCGCGTATAAACCTCAGGATTGACGACATGCTCTGGACGCTGCCCTTTAAGGACGGACACGATGGCCCGGACCGCGGCCCGGGTCATGGCGCAGCGCGTCTCGTTGGTGGCCGAGCCGATGTGCGGCGACAAGACGACGTTCGGCAATTCGCGCAATGCCTGGGGCACCTGGGGCTCGTGTTCGTAGACATCCAGACCGGCGGCCCGGATGCGCTTATGTGTCAGCGCCTCGATCAGGGCCTGTTCATCGACGATCGGGCCGCGGGCCGCGTTGATCAGGATGGCGTCAGGCTTCATCCGGGCCAGCTCGGCCGGCCCGATCAGGTGCCTTGTCTCCTCCGTCAGGGGCACGTGAAGCGACAGCACGTCGGATGTGGTCAGCAGGGTCGGCAGATCCATCGCCTGCATTTGGTAGGCCGCTTCGTATTTTGGCTTGCGGGTTCGGCTGTGGTAGGCAACCGACATGCCGAAGGCCTTTGCCCTGGCGGCGACGGCAGCGCCGATCCGGCCCATGCCGACGATTCCCAGCTGCTTGCCGGCCAGATGGGTCCCGACCATCAAGCTCAGGGAAGGCCGGAACTGTTCTTGCGATCTGACCAGCCGGTCGGCTTCCGGGATCCGCCGCGCGGCCGCCAGCAGCAGCGCCCAAGTTAGTTCGGCCGTACTGTCTGTCACCTCGTCGGGCAGATTGGCGACGACAATGCCACGGCTGGTCGCGTGTTTGACGTCGATGTGGTCGCTCCCCGCACCATAGCAGCAGATCACGCGCAGCCGGGGCGCCGCGTCGATCAGGGTTTTATCCAGCTTGCCGAAAGCCCAGAGCACGCCGTCGGCGTCGGACATCAGCGGAACGGCTTCGTCGGGTGTCAGGCTGCGCTCGTGGGGGTTCATGACCACCTCATAGTCCGGCTCGAGCAAATCGTTGATTTGGCCTTGGACACGGTGGGAAATAAAGATCTTCATGGAATCACCCTTTCGGCTGTCAGATGTGAAAAGCGGTTCGGAATGCATCGACACCGCCTGGCTGGATCGCGGCGCCCATGGCCAGCAGTTCGGTCTCCAGGGCCTGGATGGTCGGCACCAGGTAGTCCTCGCTGGCTGTCCAGGCCATGTGCCCGACCCGGATCAGCTGGCTGGCCAAAGGCCCGATGCCGCCGGCCAGCAAAATATCGTGCCGGCGCAGGACCCGGTCGAGCAGAACCGACCCGTCGATGCCAGCTGGCATCCGAACCGCCGTCAAGGTCTTGCTGGCGCAGCTGTCGTCCGTGAACAGGCCGAGCCCCATGGCGCGCATGCTGGCCCGGAACGCGTCCCGCACCCGAATCTGGCGGGTAAAACGGGCTGGGAGCCCTTCCGCCAGCAATTCGTCGAGCGCCTGGTTGAGCGCCAGGTAGAGGGATACCGGCGCCGTGTTAGGTCCTTGCGGATGCCAGTTCTGCCATTTTTCACGGTAGGCGCGCAGGTTTTCCAGGTTGAGGTACCAGGAGCGGACCGGCTTTGCACGCCTGGCGATCGCCTGCCAGGCTGATTCGCTGACGCTGACAAAGCTCAGGCCCGCCGGCGCCGCCAGGCATTTCTGGCTGCCGGACACGCAAAAGTCAATCCCCAGGCCGTCGGTCGGCACATCCGCCCCGCCCAGGCTGGAGACGGCGTCGACGACGGACAGGATGCCCCTGGCCCGGGTCAGGTCAAGAATTGGCTTGAGCCCGGTTTCGACCGCCGTGGACGATTCGTTGTGGACCAGCGCGACGGCCTTGATGTCCGGATGCTTGTCCAGGAGGGCTTTGACAGCCGCCGGATCGACCGGCTGGCCATAGGGGCTGTCGACCGTGATAACCGATAATTCGTGGTAATTGGCCATCTCGGTAAACCGCTCGCCGAAGAAGCCGTTCCTGCAGATCAGGACCTTTTCGCCCGGCTGGGCTGCGTGGGACAGGGCAATTTCCATGGCGGCCGACGATGTGGCGGCCAGGATAAAGAGGTCGGCCCTGGTTTGGAAAACCGTTTTCAGTTTTTCGACGACCTCGAAATAGAGCGCGACAAAATCCGGCCCGTAGTGGTGCCGGATGGGCTTGGCCAGCTGTTCGAGCACGGCGGGGCTGACTTCGGTTGGTCCGGGGATCATGAGCTTGGTCATAGCTTTCACCGACTTTCACGTGTCTTGGGTCTGCCGGCAGCCCGTTTCGGGAGCGGCAGGAACGGTAAAACAGGAAAAACGTCAGTTTTGATCAACAACATCAAAGGTTTCGAAGACCACCGGCATGTCCTCCGAGAACGTGTATCCGAGCTGCTTGCCTTCTGCCTGGAAAAAAGCCGTGTGGCCCCTGCGCCAGGATTCCAGGTTGTCGTCTTCGCCTTCTTGCCGGCACAGATCGAATGTCATGTTCTTGAAGGGGAGCACGCGTACGCCGGTTGTCCGGATGACGCAGCGGGGTTTGCCATCCCAGTCGGTCACGATGCTGTAGTCGCCGGTCCGGGGCGGCCGCTGGCCTTCCCGTTCAAACGACCACAGGCTGCTGCAGGTGGCCTTTTTCTGGCCGGCCAGGACCAGGCGGAGCAGCTCGTTAGCCCACTTTTCGGTCAATTCGAAATGGAAGCATTCGAAATAGGGCGTGTGCTCGTCCAGTCCGTGGTTCCGCAAAAAGGTTTTCCAGAATTGTTCGATATCCATCTCTGACTCCTGGTTCCTTTAACGTTAAAACTAAGACATCTGCCCGGTATTGTCAAGTCGAACGGCACCTCAGGTTTTGTCGGACAGATTCTGAAACGCCTGCGGGCTGATGCCAACCTGCTTTTTGAACATGCGGCTGAAAAAGAACTCGTCCGGGTAGCCGACCCGTAGGGCGACTTCCCTGACCTTGACGGCCGGATCGAGCAGCAGTTCCCTGGCCTTGGCGATCCGGACATGGCAGATGTAGTCCTGGGGCGTCATTCCGGTCGTCTGGCGGAAAAGGCGTGTGTAGTAATCGACGGACAAGCCGGCCCGGTCGGCCAGTTCGCGCACAAAAAGACGGCTGGCAAATTGCACATCGATGGTGTCGCGTGTCGCCAGGATGGCGGCAACGGCGCGTTGCGATCCGGCCGGGCGCTCGGCGGAGCCGGCGATCACCTGGTGCAGCAACTGGAGAAACAAGCCGCGGCAGGCCAGGCTGTTGCCGGCAGGCGGCTCGGACCAGTGCCGCCCGATCGCGCAAAACAATCTGTCCAGATGCGGGTTCCTGGCACAGTCCTGAACGGTCGGAACGGGCAGCGTCGTGTCATCCTGTCCGATCGTCCATTGGCCGTTGCTGTAGCTGACGTGGGTGTAACTGAAATGGAGCGCGTGGAAAACCAGCGGGCGTGAAGGGTCGCTCCGGAGCGTGTGCAGCAGGCCCGGCCGGAAATAGAGCAGATGTCCGGCTTGCAGCAGACTGTTTTTGCCCTCGGCTGCCAACTGGCCCTGGCCGGCCATGATCAGGACGAGTTCGTGGTCGGGAATCGTCCTGGGACCGACTTGCCAGGCTTGGGCAGGGCAATGCCGGTTTACATAATATCTCAGGTAAGGAACCAGGTCTGGCAAGGTCATGGCAGGCCTCCTCTGCCCCAATTGTAACACGGAATAGTCCATGGAATGAGAAATAATCCATGGCAACAAACGATTTGCTCCGGTAGGATAAAACAAGAAGACTAACCTGCAGACTCGGGAGGCTAATATGCGCTGGAGACGGGAAGAGTACATGGACCTGATGACGTTTGCCGCCGGGGCGCGACCCATGCTGGTCGAGCTGTTTGGACCGCTGGTCGGTCTTGAAGCCGAATGGCTTTCCCAGGGCGCCACACCGGGCGAGCTGGATTTAACCGCGTTTGGTTTCGACTATGTGCCGGTCATCTCCTGCGGCGGCAACACGGGCCTCATGGGCGGCATCCAGCCGCACCTCGTCGAAGAAACCGCAGAATACGTGATCGCCGTCGATGAGCTGGGACGCAAGACCAAGCTGTGCAAGGGTCGGGCCACGATCGCGCTGCCGCTGGCCTACCCGGTCACCGACATGGACAGCTGGCTCAAAATCAAGCCCTGGTACACCTTCCGCGAGGACCGGATCAATTGGGACCAAGTGATGAAAGCCAAGAAAGCTCAGCAGGAGGGCGCGATGGTCCTTGCGTCGATGCCAGGCGGTTTCGACCTGCCCCGGCAGCTGATGGGCGAGGAAAACGCCTGCCTGTGCTATTACGACGATCCGGAATTGATGCACGACATCCTGGCAACGGCCGGCGACACCGCCCTGGCCGTGCTGGACCGGATCAGCGAGAAGCTCCAGATCGACAACCTGGCCGTGCACGAAGACATGGCCGGCAAATCGGGGCCTCTTGCGGGCCCTAACCAGGTTAACGAATACATAAGGCCCTATTACCGTAAAGTTTGGGACATGCTCCAGGCCAAGGGGACGCGCCTGTTCAGCCAGGACAGCGACGGC